>Ga0066710_100000224_pt1 | contig 30306 bp, 26 predicted proteins | sample GraSoiAngelo_159_FD_79666 | JGI IMG/M metagenome (GOLD analysis project Ga0066710, IMG submission 79666) | Grasslands soil microbial communities from the Angelo Coastal Reserve, California, USA - 14_1009_16_40cm | ecosystem: Environmental > Terrestrial > Soil > Grasslands | place: USA... | reverse complement strand
TTGAAAGATGGTGGACGAGAGGGGATTCGAACCCCCGGCCTCCTCATTGCGAACGAGGCGCTCTCCCAGCTGAGCTACTCGCCCACGAGCAGCAAATCAATTTTAGCAAACGGGTAGGTGCTTGCCAACACGCGTTCTATTGCTCGTAAACGCGTGGGGGGGCGCAGCATCCCGACTGCGTCGGGATGCTGCGCCCCTACCATCGAAAACGTTCTCTGCGAGTGGTTTCTACGGTTGCTCGATCGGCCTGCCTGTGCGTTGGGCCACGATCTTCTTGGCTTTCTGGTATAACGCCCCAGCCTGTGGAATCGCTTCCACGGCCTTCTGTACTTGGGGGTCAGCTTCGAGCAGCACTTTGAACCCCTCCTGCTGTCCGAAGCTCGACATAAACACTTCCTGTTTGATCTTCCGTTTGATCCAGTCGAGGCCCTCAGCCATCTCGGGTTCCGTGTACCGGACAGTGTGCTTGCTCAAATACTCGCGAAAGACTCTCATCACGTTATCGTCGGCCTCAAAATCTTTGGCGATCGCGGGCTTGGTGCCGAGATAGAAGCGCGTAAATCCACCCACGCCCGTTTCGGCCGGAAAGAACACGTCGTCGCGGTAGAGCAGCTGTTCGAACTTCGTCAACTTCGGCGCGGACACAGAAATATCCGGTGTGATGCCGCCGCCTCCCGTCACCTGGCGTCCGCTATCCGTCAGTTTCACTTCCGTCGGATGATCGGGCACCTTGCGTTCATAGTGGTATTCATAGAGCGAAACCGACTTATAGTCCCTCTGAATGAGCCGCCCGCTCGGCGTGTAGTAGCGCGCGGTCGTCAGCGCCAGCCCGGTATTCTCGCTGAGCGCCGTCACGGTCTGCACCAGGCCTTTGCCAAACGTCGTCTCGCCCACAATCAACCCGCGGTCATGGTCCTGCACCGCGCCGGAAACAATTTCCGTCGCCGACGCTGAATTGTTGTTTACCAGAATAACCAGCGGCACCGTCACGCCCTGATTGCCGCGCACCGCATAATACCGCCGCTCCGGCGACGTCCGCCCATGGTGTGAAACGATCAGCTGGTTCTTGTCAAGGAACATATCGCCCACGGCGACCGCCTCATTCAGCAAGCCGCCTGGGTTCCCGCGCATGTCCAGGATCAGCCCATCCAGCGAAGAAGCATTCAGCTGCCTCAGTGCATCCGCGATCTCCCGATCCGTCGTTTCGTTAAACCCCGACAACCGGATATAGCCAACACCCGGCTTCAGCATGAAGGTGATATCCACGGAGTGCCGCGGTATCTCGTCGCGGGTCACCGTGAAAACGAGCTGCTCCGCGTAACCCTCGCGCGAAACCGTGATCTTCACGACCGTGCCTTTCGGCCCCTTCAGCATGTCTGCTACTTCGCCGGTGGTCAGTCCATCCGTGGACTTGTCATCGACCTTGACGATTACGTCGCCCGGTCGGACCCCCGCGTTGTAGGCAGGCGCTCCCACGTACGGCGCCATCACCACGGTATGGTTCTCGCGAGGCGCGACCACCATGCCCACGCCGTAGTACTTCCCGCGCTGATCCTCGCGGAGCAGGGCAAACTGCTTGGCATCGAAGAAACTCGAATGGGGATCGAGCATCCTCAACATGCCCGGTATGGCGCCCTGATAGACGGCCTTGTCTACATCGACCGTATCGGCGTAGTTGTTCTGCACTACGTTCAGGACTCGGGTAAAGTCCCGCACGGCCGTTTGATAATCATCCGCCGAAGCGGTCGTGGCCCGGACGTTGGGACCGTAAATACCCCCCAATGCGGCGGATACCAGCAGCACGGCTACAACAACTACAAGTCCGCGGCGCTCTGAATTCATCCTTACCTCGCGTGACAGCTCAGTCTAAAATTATAGCACACCATATCCGCCGCAAACTCCGGTTTGACACCGACTGACACCCTTTCTATGATGCCCATGGACCCTATAGACGGCTCCCAAGCGCAATGTTGAGCATTCCTCACATGATTGTAGTGTTTATCGTTGTCCTGGTCGTTTTCGGGCCACAGAAGCTGCCGGAGCTCGCCCGGGGGCTCGGCAAGCTCATGGCCGAGTTCCGCAAAGCTTCGACGGACTTTAAGAGCGCTTTCGAAGAAGAAATGCGCGAAATGGAGCGCCAGGCCATCCGGGCCGAGCGCAAGAAGGTCGCCGAGGCGGCCGCTTCCGAGGCCAGCCCCTCTGCCACCCCAGCTGGATCGGCTGACTCGGAAACGCCGTTGATCGAGGCTCAGGGGGAAGCGCGCGCCACCGAAGACCCGGTGATCTCGCCAGTTGCCGAATCGGTTTCACGCTCTTCGGAAGAGCAAGCCGAAACCAAGACCGAAGGCGCCACGATCACGAGTTCCCAAGAATCTTCACATGACAACCAGCGTCCGGCCTGAATCCGTGCCCGAGTCCGAATCCAACTCGCAGATCACCACGCCGGCCGAAGAGCCCGCCGGAGCAATGACCTTTTTCGAACACCTCAGCGAGCTTCGCAAACGCATTATCTATTCGCTCTACGCCATCGGCGTCGGCGCTTTCATCGGCGTATACGTTTCGAAGTACATCATCAACTGGATTATAAGGCCGATCATCAAGGCGCTGACCGAAGCACACCTTGATCCTACGCTGGTCTATACGCATCCAGCCGGCTACTTGAACACGTACATCACGCTCGGCGTGTATATCGGAATTGTCCTTGCCTCACCCGTCGTTCTCTACCAGATTTGGCTTTTCGTCGCTCCCGCCTTGTACAAGCATGAGCGTAGTGCGATTACTGGATTTCTTTTCTCAACTGTGTTTTTGTTTCTCTTAGGGATCGCCTTCGGTTACTTCGTCACCTTGCCGTATGTCTTGCGTTTCCTGGTGAGTTTTCAAGGTCCCATTAGTTCGATCAAGCCCATGATCACCGTCAACGAGTATTTCGATTTAACGCTGTTAGTGTTACTTGGGCTCGGGTTGGTGTTCGAACTGCCGATCCTGATTTTCTTTCTGTCGCTCTTTGGGATCGTCACGCCAAAATTTCTCTGGAAGAATTTCCGCTACGCCATTCTGGTAATCGCCATCGTGGCCGCCATTGTGACGCCCACTCCCGATGCCATGACCATGCTCATTTTCATGGCACCCATGGTCGGGCTTTATTTTGTGGGGATTGCCGTCTCCGCCATCGTGACCCGGCGGCGCGAGCGGCGGCTGGCTACGGCGGTGGAGGCACGGTAAATGATTTCGTTTTCTAGAATAGTTTTGCGCATGGCAGCATTTGCGTGCCTCATTCCCACAGGTTTGATGGGATGCAAGGCCACTGGGAACGATTCGAGCGAATCCGTGGGCGCGGTGGCTTTCGCCCCGCCACAATCCGCCGATGACGCGCCCGCGCCGGAGAAGACTGGCGGATTCGATGGCAAGCGCGCCTTCGCCCATGTCGTCAAGCAAGTTAGCTTCGGCCCGCGACCTTCCGGCTCGCAGGCCATGTTGCATCTGCAGGATTATCTGCAATCCGAACTGCAGAGCTATGGCTGCAACGTCGAGACGGATGCCTTTGGCGCTGACACGCCCGTCGGCCGCCTTTCGATGAAAAACATTTTGGTGAAAATTCTCGGCGAAAAACCGGGCGTCATTCTTCTCGGCACGCATTACGACACTCTGCTAAAGGACAATTTCGTCGGTGCTGATGACGGAGGATCTTCCACAGCTGTTATGTTGGAGTTGGCCCGTTTGCTCTGTCCCCGGCACGGAAAGTATGGCGTGTGGATCGCCTTCTTCGACGGGGAAGAGGCCATGAAAAGCTGGAGTGCTACCGATAGCCGCTATGGCAGCCGCCAAATGGCTGCGCGCCTCTCCTCCAGCAGCGACATCAAGAAGCTTAAGGCATTTCTGCTCGCGGACATCGTCGGGGGCCGGACGGCCCAGTTTCTGCGCGAATCCAATTCCAACCCCGCATTGATTGATCTTGTTTGGAACACCGCTGCCAAGCTGGGCTACTCGGCCCTTTTTTTGAATGCCATGACATCTGCCGAAGACGACCACGATTCCTTCATGAAGCGAGGTGTTCCCGCGGTGGATGTGATCGGGGACTTTGTGCACAACGGGTACTGGCACACGCCGCAGGATGCTCTCGACAAAATCAGCGCAAAGACGCTCGCCAGCGTTGGCCACGTCTTTCTTGAAAGCGTGAAAGAGCTCCAAATGAAGTAGGCAAGCCCTGTGGCACAGCCTTCAGGCTGTGTTCGAACGACCGAGATACAAGTTGTGCCACTGTCACTGCTGGCGCGAAATCACTGCGAAATCGACTTTTCTTCACACCGCTAAGGTTTGGTTAGAACACCATAGCTCGGCACCGATTCAGGCTACGCCTCAAATGTAACCTCCCCGTTCTTTCCTACCAGAGAGTGTTTGCTGAAATCCTCATCATTCCGGTAAGGAAAATCCGAGCGGTAATGGCTACCCCGGCTCTCTTCGCGCGCCAGTCCCGAACGTGCCATCAGCAACGCCAGCGCATGCAGATTTCGCAGTTCGTGTTCTGTGCGCCCGGGCTTCTGAGATTTCGGCAGCTCCAGCGTTTGCAGCTGCTTGATCGCTTCCGTCAATTCTTTTCCGCTTCGTAGAATCCCGATCTGCCGCCACATCAAGTCTCGAATCTTCGTCAATGTCGCGCAGGCCGGGGAGACTTTAGACGCTGCCTTTGAAGGCTCCCTTTGCGTCACCAGAGAATTTCCCGGCAGTGGCGCCAGACTGCCAGGTAGCGCCGCTCCGCTCCGTTTCGCGACCGGCGCATCCTTGATCATCGCCTGCCCCGCGCGCGCCCCAAAAACCAATCCTTCGAGCAGGGAATTGCTCGCCAGCCGGTTGGCGCCGTGAACGCCCGTCGCGGCCGTCTCGCCGGCGGCATACAGACCCGCAAGCGAGGTTCGGCCCCACAGATCGGTCTTCACTCCCCCCATCATGTAATGCGCGGCGGGACAAACCGGGGCCATGTCCGTTGCCAGGTCAAGACCAAAGCCCGCGCACGTCTCATAGATTCGCGGGAACCGTTTCTTCAGAAACTCTTCGGTCTTTTTCGTCATATCCAGAAATACATGCGTGCTTTGGGTGTGGTGCATCTCGCTGACGATCGCGCGGGCCACGATGTCCCGAGGGGCCAGCTCCTGCGCTTCGTTGTAGCGTTTCATGAATCGTTCGAGGCCGATATTGCGCAGCACCCCGCCTTCACCGCGCAGCGCCTCGGACAGAAGAAACCGCGGTGCGCCCTTGACCGCCAGTGCCGTTGGATGGAACTGTACGAATTCCATGTCGGACAGCACTGCGCCCGCCTCGTAGGCGATGGCCATGCCATCGCCAGTGGCTACTTCGGGATTCGTGGTCTCCCGGTAGATTTGGCCCAGGCCACCCGTCGCCAGCAGCACTGCTCCGGCTCGCAACTCATGCTCCGAACCGTCGGTTTCATCGATGAAGCGAAGCCCTGCGACGCACCCCCGCTCCACAATCAATTCCGTGGTGAAAGCGTGCGCGCGCAGGTGCAGGTGCGGAATCGTGTGCGCCCGCGCGAGCAGTGCCCGGCTGATCTCCCTGCCGGTCGAGTCGCCGTGTGCATGCAAGATTCGCGAGCGGCTGTGCGCGGCCTCGCGTGTGAAAGCCAGTTTCGTCCCCGCCCTGTCGAATTCCGTCCCCCACTCGATGAGCTGCGTGATGTACTTCGGACCTTCCTCAACCACCAGGGCTACCGCCTCGGGGCGGCACAAGCCATCTCCGGCATTGATGGTGTCCTGTTCGTGCAGCCCGATCTCATCTTCGTCGGAAAGGGCCACAGCGATCCCTCCCTGTGCCCAAGCTGTCGCCGAATCGCTCAAATTGGATTTCGCCAGAACCAATACGCTTCCCGCCGCGCTCAGCTCGATCGCCGCGCGCAAACCCGCGATTCCGCTGCCCACCACGGCGTAATCGGCACGATAGTTTTTGTGGGAGTTGGTCATTGGAGTGAGGAGCTTGCCGACTCCGTATGGTAGCACGAAGGTATTACGCCTATGAGAATGGCGGGTCCGGCATGCGACGCAAGCGGGCGTGTGTTACATTGAAAATGTCTCGCCCATGAAATTGAAACGCATTCCCGTGAAATCGTCGGCTGGTCCCTATTTTGTTGTTTCGGGTGCGGGAGCGATTCGCCGCGCCGCGCAGGAAATTGCCGCGCTCGGGCGATTTTCAAGTGTCCACGTTGTTTCCTCTCCGAAAGTCTGGCGCGCGGTCGGAAGAACGGTCCAGCGCGGGTTGCAGCTCTCGAAAGGCGGCTCGATTCATCTGTTCGATGACGCTGAATCCGCAAAGAATCTTCGCAGCGTGGAACAGATCACCCGCTCCCTTTGTCGTGCTGGCGCCGATCGCCAATCACTTGTGGTCGCGGTTGGCGGCGGCGTGGTCGGCGATGTAGCCGGATTTGCCGCCGCCGCCTTCTTACGCGGAGTGAAACTTGTGCACATCCCGACAACGCTTGTTTCTCAGGTGGACAGTTCGATCGGCGGCAAGACCGGCGTCAATCTTCCCGAAGGGAAAAACCTTGTTGGGTCGTTTTATCCGCCCCAGTTGGTTCTCGCCGATCCGGAGCTGTTGCGTACGCTCTCCGATCGTGAATTCCGCGGCGGCCTCGCGGAGGTCATCAAGCATGGCATTATCGCCGACGTGGAGATGTTCGCGATGCTCGAAAAAAACTTGGAGAGAGTGTTGCACCGCGATCGGTCGGCGCTCGGCTTTCTAGTCCCCCGCAACGTGCAGATCAAAGCGCACGTGGTGAGCCGTGACGAACGTGAGTCGGGCTTGCGCGAAATCCTCAATTTCGGCCACACTTTCGCCCATGCCCTCGAAAGCGTGACAAAATACCGCCGCTATCAGCACGGTGAAGCCGTAGCCTGGGGCATGATGGCCGCGGCTTTCCTCGGGCACGAACTCGGCCTGACGCGCGCGAACGACGTATCCCGCATCGTCGCGCTGATTCGCCGCCTGGGACCTCTCCCACCCTGGCCTCGCGTTCCGTCTACGGCTTTGCTGCGCGCCATGCGCTCCGACAAGAAAACGCGTGGCGGAATGCTTCGTTTCGTGCTTTCGCCCCGCATCGGCGAAGCACGGTCGTACGACGCCGTTCCTCTTCACGTCGTGGAACGGGTTCTCCATTTCACGCCCCACCTCATCACTGCAAGTAACAAGCTTTCGCTTAGACGTCATGGCTGAGGTCGCCGCACCGGTCAAGGGAACCCGGCCCGAGGGCGCCGTCACCGAGGCGGACGCTGCAAAAAAAGTCCGCAAGATGTTTTCGGAGATCGCCCCGCGCTACGATCTGCTCAACCATCTCCTGTCGTTGCAGCTCGATCGGCTCTGGCGAGCGCGCACCGCTGCGCGTTTGCAATCCATCCTCGATCGGCCCGATGCCCTGGTCCTCGATCTCTGCTGTGGAACCGGCGACCTTGGCTTTGCTCTCGCGCGTGCCGGAAAAGCTCGCATCGTCGGCGCAGATTTCGCCCATCCCATGCTCGTCCGTGCAAGAGAGAAAAGCGCCGCCATGGCGCTGCCATTGGACCAAAACTCCGCACCGTCAATGCCTTTTTTCGAAGCCGACGCTCTCCGGCTTCCGTTCGCCGGCGCATCTTTTGACTTGGTGAGCAGCGCTTTCGGCTTTCGCAATCTCGCCAACTACGAAGCCGGCCTACGGGAAATTCAGCGCGTGCTCAAGCCCGGCGGCACCATCGCCATCCTGGAATTCACCGAGCCGCCCGAAGGTTTAGTGGGCGATTTCTATCGCTGGTATTTTTGTAACGTTCTGCCGAAGATTGGTGGACTCATCTCTGGCGATCCGGCGGCTTACAAATATCTGCCGAAATCCGTCGCTCGCTTCTTCCGCCCGCCCGAACTCGCCGCACTTATGAGCGCCGTCGGCTACCAGTCCGTGGACTTTCGCGTCTGGACCCTCGGCACCGTCGCCTTGCACACGGGCGCGCGCGCAGAATAACTTGTAGAAGGCCGGGCCGCCGGGCTTCTTGTTCGTTACTCTTCCAGCCCGGCGCTCCGCAGCTTTGCCAGAAGCGTCTTCGGCGAAACACCTAGTTTTTCCGCCGCGCGCGTCTTGTTCCACTTGCAGTCTCGCATCGTGCTTTCCAGCAAAACTTTTTCCACCTGGCTCGCGGCCCGCCCGGTAACTTCCTCCAGCGATCCTTCCCAGTTGAAATTCTCAGCAAGCATGCCCGCCGGCAGATGTTCTGTATCCGGCTTCGAGAAAGGTAACTGCAGGCCTTGGGCGTGAATGCTCAATCCGTCCGCCAGGATGACGGCGCGTTCCAGCGTATTCTGCAATTCGCGCACGTTACCTCGCCAGCGGTAGTGCAACAGCCGGTCTCGCGCCTCGGCCGATAATTCCAACCCGGGCTTTCCAAACTCGCGGCTGAATTTGTCCAGGAAATGGTCCGCGAGGAGCAGTACGTCGTTGCCGCGCTCGCGCAGGGGCGGAATCATCATCGGAACAGCGGAAATTCGAAAATACAAGTCTTCGCGGAACAGTTTTGCTTCCGCCAGCTTCTGCAGATCGCGATTTGTCGCGACCACGATTCGAACGTCCACATCGATCGATTGCGTCCCCCCCACTCTTTCAAATCGTCTCTCTTCGAGCACGCGCAGCAGCTTTGCCTGGATCGCAAGCGGCAACTCGCCAATTTCATCCAGAAAAAGCGTTCCGCGATGCGCCAGGTCCATCTTTCCGACCTTGCGCGCACCCGCGCCGGTAAACGCGCCTCGCTCGTGCCCGAAGAGTTCGTTCTCCACGAGCCCTTCCGGAATTGCCGCGCAATTCAGCGCCACAAATGGCCGCTCCCGCCTCGGCGACAGGTGATGGATCGCCAGCGCAAACAACTCTTTTCCCGTCCCGCTTTCACCCAACAGCAAGCAAGTCGAATCCGTCGCCGCCACTTTCTGAATCTGCTGGCTCACTTCCCGGATCGAGGCATGCTCTCCCACGATTCGCGGAAATCCGTAGCGCGTGGAGTATTCTTCGCGCAGCAGCAGATTTTCCCGCAATAACTCCTGCTGCCGCGCCGCCCGCTGCACCAGCAGCTTCAAGTGCTCCAGGTCTACCGGCTTCTGCAGAAAATCGAAAGCACCTTCCTTCATCGCTGCCACAGCTTCTTCCACCGAGCCGTACGCCGTCAGCAGCAGAACCGGTATCGCTCCGTCGGCCTGTTTGGTCTCGCGCAAAACGTCCAGCCCCGAAGCCCCTGGCATCTTCAAATCCGTAATCACCATTAGGTATCTTCGCGCGCGGACCTTCTGAATCGCCGCTGCACCGTCGGGCGCTTCGTCCACGGTGTAGCCCGCGCGCTCCAGTGCCTTGCGCAGCATGCTGCGCAATTCAGTCTTGTCTTCAACGAGCAGGAGAGGTTCCATCTCTTTCGTTTCTACCACGAATCCCGCCGCACCCAGCGCACAACCACACACACGTGTGCAGAGAAGGGAAGCAGCCCACGCAGACTCGCAAGCCGGCAATACACGCCAGCACAGTAGTTAGTCTTGGAATTGAAGGATTTTTCTAACAATAAAAACTTAGGACTAACAACTTTCGGCTTCGTTTCATTTACCGCGCCCACCCCGGATCGCCGCCCGACTTTCTCAGTTGGTCTTCGAGGTCATCCAGCCCGTGCTTCAACTGATCAAGTTCCTTCTTCTTGGCGTCGAGCTTGGCGCTAATGGCGTTGATCTCAGCGCGCGAGTTCTGTTGCGTCATGGCTTTCTGCGGGTCAGGGTAGTACTCCAATTGAGCCTTTTCCAACTCGCGCCCTAAAATATCGAGTTCCTTCTCGGCTTTCGCAATCTTGTCGTGATGGTCCTTAAACCGCTTCCTCCAGGCCGTCTCTCCATTCGGATCTTCAGTTTTTGTGGCGTCTCCGGCATTTTGCGCTGTCGTCGCTTCCGCCGTTCCGCTGGCATTACCAGGGGCCAAAGTAGACGCCGCGCCCGGTGTGGGTGCGCTCTTCTTCAGATCGTCGTCCGTATAAACCTTCTTAGGCTTCGGCGCGTCCTTCTTCGATTCACGCGCCTTCCTTGCGGCATCCGCCACGGCGTCGCCCGTTTGCTGCTGCGCGGCTGCCGAGAGCCCGGCCAGGCACAGCGCCGCGGCGATCATCCAAGCTTTGGTCCAAAATTTCTTTCGCATAGATTCCTACCTCCCGGAGCAGCTGGAAGGCCCCGACAATCTCTTAGATGCTCGCCTGCTTTGATTCTACTGCTTCTGGCACCCTGCGCGGCAAGGGTAGCGTAACTATAAACTCCGCCCCTCCCTCAGGCCGGTTCCGCACCTCCACTTGGCCGCCGTGTTGCACGATAATCTTCTGCACCACGGCAAGTCCTAGTCCCGTCCCTTTCGCTTTCGTCGTGAAAAACGGCCGGAATAGCTTCGGCAATACGTTCGCAGGAATCCCCGGGCCGTTATCGATAACGCTGATCCGTTGGAATCCCGCCTCTTTGCCGTGAACGGCTTCTCCGCGAACAACGACCCGCCCTCCGCCAGCCGTCAGCGCGCACGCTTCCGCTGCGTTTCGGGTCAGGTTCAGCAGCGCTTGCCTCAGCAGCCCTTCGTCTCCACCCGTGTCTCCGAATGTCCCTTCCCATCGAATCTTTAGCTGTGGCAGGGCCTCGCCCACTTCCGAAACCACTCGCTCGACCATCGTTTCCAGCGCCACGGTCTCGTCCGGAATTTCCAGCGGCCGCGCATACTTCAAGAATTCCGTTACCACGTGCGTGATGTTCCGCGTCTGCTCCAGGATGCGTTCGGCGTAGTCCAAGGCCTCCGCCTCGGAAGACTCCGACCGGATCATCTGCGCGTAACCCGAAATCGTCGCCAGCGCGTTCTTGAACTCATGCGCGATTCCTGCGGACAGTTCGCCCAGCGCCGCCAGATTTTCCTTCAGTTGCACCCGCTGCTGCAGCGCGGCAAGTTCCGTCAAGTCCGTGAGCAGGCAGATGGCCCCGCTGATCTTTCCCTCGCCTCGCCGGATCGGCGAGATGGTCACGCCCAGATGCCGAGTGTCTCCCGCGGGCGGAACGTGTTCTACCTCTTCGCGCCGGAAAATTTTCCCGGTCGAAAGGCACTCTGCAATCAGCTTGGTCATATCCGGGGACGCCCCCAGCGCCTCGCTGTATCGCCGGAATGCCAGCCCGCGAATTCCCAGAACCTGCTCCGCCGCCGGATTCGAGCTGGAGATAATTCCCGTGGCATTCACCACCAGCAGCCCCGCGGGCATGTTTCGAGTGACCTCTTCGCTCAGCCGCTCCGTCTGTTCCGCGCGTTCTTTTTCGATGCGATGCAACCGTTCCAGTTCCTTTTCCTGTTCCCGCAGTTGCTGAATCACGCCTTGCATCGACGCCGCCATGAACGCCGAAGGATTCTCCGTTCGCGGCCCGCTCGCTTTGAATTCCTCTTTCTGCTGGTCGCGTGTGCTCTGAAAAAACTTCCGCATCAGAAACACCACCAGGCCTGTGATCACCAGGAACCCAATTCCCAGCCCCGCGGCAATCATCCAAAGGTGTTGCGTGTTATTTGCGCTTTGCAGCGTAGCGAACATCAGTCCTGCCCTTCGACTCTTCTCTCTCTTCCTCTGCTCCCTTTCAGCTCATAATTCCGAAATCGCCCGGTTATGTGACGATCCCTCGAAGGCTCGGCCAATAACCCGCAATCATCGGAGCCCCATACACGATCGCCAGCGCCCCAATTCCCAGAAATGTCCCCAGCGGCAACTGGTATTGCCGCGCAATCGCCCATCGCAACTGGCGCTCCGTCCCCAGTCCCCGGCGGCTCGCGCGTTTCGCCAGTGCGCTCCTCCAACCCCCAAGATATAGGGCGACAACAAGGCTAGTCCCGATCATGCTTCCCAGAAGACTTCCCAGCAGAAGCGTCAGAAACGTCCCGCGTAACCCGAGAAACGCCCCGATCATGGCGATCATTTTCACGTCGCCCGTGCCCATTCCCTCGTGGCCACGCACCGCTTTGTATCCTGCTGCCAGGCCCCACAGCAAAAAGCTTCCGAAAGCGGCGCCAAGAATTCCGTCAAGAATCCCCACCGCGAATCCTGGCAAACGTACTTGCAGAAATCGTCCTATGAGAAACCCCGCGAATCCTTGGTCCGGCGGCACAAACGCCGAAAACATCAGTCCCGCCGCGAAGCCTGGCCAGTTAATCACGTCCGGCAGCAGTCGCACGCGCAAATCAGTTACCGTCAGGATCAGAAGCAAGCACGTAAAAAAAAGCCATTTCACCGTCGCCTGCGTGATGCCGAACTCCAAGAACGCCGTCACAAAAAGTAATCCTGTCGCCAGCTCGATCAGCGGGTACATTACCGAGATCGGCGCGCCGCACGCCCGGCACTTCCCGCGCAGCCACAGCCAGGCAAACAGCGGCACGTTGTCGTACGGTTTAATGGGAGTTCCGCACCGCGGGCAGCGTGACCCGGGCGTAACGATGGAGATCTCCTCTGGAATCCGCGTGATGCAGACATTCAAGAAGCTGCCCACGATAATCCCGAATAGAAAAAAGAAGACGGTGATGATGACCACGGTTTGCCCGGCCACTCCGCGGCCGCTCTTCTCAATCTGCCACACTCACCCCACTGCCTCAATCAATCGCCCCTCCGTCCGTGCCTCATCCCTAACGCTTTCTTCATCCACATGGTCTCTTTTCTTTGCTGGCAGCGCCCACCGCTTCACCTTCTTATGCCTCCGCGTGTCCCGCGGTCAATCACTAGATTCGGCTGGCACTTTCTTCCCTGTGTTCTTTGTGCACTCTGCGTTCTCTGCGTAAATTCCTTTCCTCTGCAATTACCCCGCGCCGGCCTTTTTGCTTCTGGAACTGACAACTGTAAACTAACAACTGAAAATTGCCTTTATGCGCTGGTTCGAACGTAAAATCCGCCGCTACGAGCACCGCCGCTGGACCACCGACTACAATCGCCGCGTCCAGCCTTTCCATTGGGGCCTCGAGCACATCGGCGGTTCACCCGATGAGCCGAATCCCGGCGCTTTCGTCCGCGATTACGCCCGCAAAGCCATGGAATCGAGCAGGGAATGGTACGCCGCCTCTGCCGCCTCCGATTACCGCCTCGACTCCCAAAAGGTCCTCACATTTACCAGTTCTATCGTCTCTCCCTGGCCGGAAAACAACACCGTCCACGCCCAACTCTTTCCCGTGAGAAAATCCGGCACTGGCCCCGCCATTCTCCTCCTCCCCAACTGGAACGCCAAATGGCACGGCCAGAATGGTCTCTGCCACTGGATCCAGCGCCTGGGCATCACCGTCCTTAAGATGAGCATGCCCTACCACGATCGACGCATGGCCAAGGGCCACGAACGAGCCGACCAGATCTGCGGCCCCAACATCGGTCTCACCCTCCAGGCCAACCGCCAAGCCGTCCAGGACGCCCGCCGCTGCCTCCACTGGCTTGAGCAGCAGGGCTATAGCAAGCTCGGCATTCTCGGCACCAGCATCGGCTCTTCGCTCGGCTACATCACTCTCGTTCACGATGAACGCGTTCGCGCCGGCGGCTTCTTCCACGTCTCCACTTACTACGCCGACGTCATCAGCCAGGGCATGACCACCAATCACGTCTGGGAAGGTCTTAGAAACCATGTCAGTGTCGACGAACTCCGCGAATACTGGGCGCCCATCAGCCCCATGCCCTACGTCGAGTACGGCATGGGCGCCGGCCGCAAAACTTTCATGGTCTACGGCAAATACGACCCCACCATGCTCCCCGAACTCACCCGCGAAATGCTCGAATCCCTCCGCCACCACGGTGCCGATCCGCGCACCCTCGAACTCCCTTGCGGCCACTACTCCCTCGAACTCGCCCCCTTCTCCTACATCGCCGGCTACCGCATGCTCTCCTTCTTCCTCGAATCCCTCGCCTGATATGCGCCGCGTCCTCGCATCCCGGTTCAACGAACGCGGATCTTCGATGCAGCATCGTCGATTGATGCCCCCATACGCGTGAGACGGAGGTCACCACGTGAAGGTTTTGATTTTCGGAGCCCACTGGCATGGTCGGTCAAGGGGTTCTACGCGAAGGTCTCCTCGACCCCGGCATCCAGCGCGTTCTCTCCGTCGTTCGCAGCGCCACTGGCCAGCAGCACGCAAAGCTACCGTGCCCGAAGATTTTCTTGACTACTCCACCCTCGAGTCCCAGTTAACCGGCTTCGATGCTTGCTTCTATTGTCTCGGCGTTTCATCTGCTGGCATGACCGGAGAAAGCCATTCTCGCTTGACGCATAACATCACCATGGCCGCCGCCCACACGCTCGTCCGTCTCAACCCAGCCATGACCTTCATTTCGTCTCCGGCACCGGCACCGACAGCACCGAACGTGGCCGCTCCATGTGGGCAGGCATCAAGGGCAAAACGGAAAAAGCCCTGCTGTGTCTCCTCTTCAGAGCGGCCTACATGTTCCGTCCCGGTGTCATCCAGCCGCTCCATGGCATCCAGTCAAAAACGCTCGGCTATCGGATTCTTTACCTCCTTGCCAAACCGCTTTTCCCACTGCTAAAGCTGTTTTTCCCAAACTACCTCACCACCACAGAACATCTCGGCCGCGCCATGATGCGCGTCGCAATGGACGGCTTCCCGAAACCGATCCTCGAAAACCGCGACATCATTAGGGCTTAGCTCAGCCTTTACACGTTGCCAACCTCACATCTGCGCCTCAATCCTCTCGCTCATGAGAGTCGATGCCGCGTTCAGCGATGCAGTATCATTAGGGCGTGGACAAGCTTCTGCTCTACGTCTTCGGCCCACTCGTCTTCGCCGCTGCGTTGCTCGTCATCGCCACGGGAATTCGCCGGGCCATCGCAAGATTCCGTTTCCGCCCCACCCCCGGTGAAATCAAAGCCACGTACGAAGCCTACCTGCACCGTTTGCTGAATCCCCAACCCGATGCCGTCGAACGCGAACTGGGCAAGCTTCTCCCGGAGAGACTTCTGCAGTTGTACGAGGACAAATCGGCCATTCAATCAGCTGGCTTCCAACTAGAGAAGCCCGGCCAGAAGCGCTGGTGGCCCAAACGCTGGCCGGTCTATTGTTTTGAGCCCCTGGACCTCGAATCCCTCAACGAGTCGCCCTACGAGGAAGATCTCGGCCCCGGCTTTTGCTTTGCGACCACGGGCCGCGGTAGCTGGTATTGGATCGCCGCCTCCGACCAACGCGCAAAGGACTCTCCCGTCATCTTCCTCGACTACGACCGCGGCAGCTCCGACGGCCTGACCGTCGCGGACAGCCTTAACGAATTTATGAATTGGCCCCGTCGGACTTCGTAAACTGTATCGCGTCCAAATAATCTGTTTCGAGTTGGATTCGTTCTCTCTCAATGCAAAATCGTTGAGAAACTACCGTCAGCCACGAGTGTTGCCACAGCCTCAATATCCGGCCCCAGCGGTCTATCCACAGACAACATACGAGATTTCGCTCGTACGGTTTCGTGGGCTCTCCGCGCAAGCGTTCCTGTCTTTAGAGGGGCAAGCAAATCGATCCCCTGGCACGCACATAGCAATTCGATCGCGATTGTCCGCCGCAGATTCTGCAGCATGCGCTGCAGGCGCCGCGCCCCGCTCATTCCCATCGAGACGTAGTCTTCCTGATTGCCGCTCGTGGAAATGGAATCGACGGAATGCGGTGTAGCCCACGCCTTGTTCTCGCTGGTCAACGCGGCTGCCGTCACCTGCGCGATCATGAATCCCGAATTCAACCCCGGTTCCGGTGTCAGGAACGCCGGCAGCATGCTAGTCAGCGGGTTCGTCATCTGCTCGATCCGACGCTCGACAATTCCGCCGAGCGTCGCAACCGCAATCGCCACTTGGTCAGCGGCCATCGCCAGGGGCTGTCCGTGAAAATTTCCCCCGCTGATAATGTCGCCGTTCTGTGAATCGCGCACAAAAACGAGCGGATTATCTGTCGCGCTGTTCATCTCTACCGCCGCCATCTCTCTGGCCTGTGCCAGCGAGTCGCGCACCGCGCCGTGGACCTGCGGCGTGCAACGCAGGCTGTACGCATCCTGCACGCGCGGATCTTTTTCCGACGCGCGATGCGACTCGCGAATCTGGCTGCCCTCATTCAGGTGCGCAAGATTCCGCGCCGTCGTTGCAGCACCGGCATAAGCACGCGCATGCATGATCCGTGCATCGAAGGCACCGGGACTTCCGCGTAGCGCATCCAGCGAAAGGGAGGCGGCCACATCCGCGGTGTCCACGAGTATGTCTGCTTCGTGCAGCGCTAAACTCAGCAGCGCCAGCATCCCCTGCGTACCATTCAATAGCGAAAGTCCTTCTTTCGCTTCCAATGCCACTGGAACAATTCCGGCGCGCTTCATGGCTTCACCGCCGGGCAAAACTTCTTCACCAAATGTCGCGCGGCCTTCGCCGATTACTACCTGCGCCAAATGCGCCAGTGGCGCGAGGTCGCCAGAGGCGCCCACTGAACCCTGCGAAGGAATCACAGGATGGACCCGGGCATTCAGCATCAGACAAAGCGTCTCGACCACCCGTGGCCGCACGCCGCTCAATCCCTTCGCCAGCGCGTTGGCGCGCAGTAGCATCATCGCGCGGGTCTCCGCTTCACTCAGCGGTGCGCCGAGGCCGCAAGCGTGAGAACGCACCAGGTTCACTTGCAGTTGTCGCACCTGCTCCGTAGAGATGCGCACGGACGCAAGTTTCCCGAAGCCCGTATTGATTCCGTACGCCGTTGCCCGCGACGCCACCAGGCGATCGACCACCGCGCGTGAAGCATTCATCCGCTCGACCGCCGGAACTGTCAGTTGGACTTGTTCTCCACGTAGGGCAACATCGTGGAGTTGCGGAAAGGTTAGATCATTTCCGCTCAGTGCCACGCTCATAGGCCGCTCCGATCCGGTTGCGGCACGGCGATGGCATCAAATACAGTTTCATACTTCTTGGGCAGCAATTTCGGACGCCCGTTGCTCCCGCAAATTACATGTGTCGTTTCTCCGTTCGCCAGGACCTTTCCGTCCGCGTCGCGAATCACCTCGTAGGAAAACTTGACCATGCGATTCCGGGATTCCGCGATGCGCGTCCGGATGCGCAGGATTTCGTCGTACATCGCCGAATGATGATAGCGGCAGTGCGCATCCGCAACCACGATGTGGCAGTCATCTTCGATCTCCATTCGTTTGTACTCAATGCCCAGCGCGCGGATCAGTTCGACGCGCCCGACTTCAAACCAGATCAAGTAGTTCGCGTGATAAACCACGCCCATCTGATCCGTCTCCGAGTAGCGCACGCGTACCACCGCGTCGTGGTATTCAATCATTCTCATGTTCCCTATTTTTCCGATTCGCCCTGCCAGACCGGCTTCCGTTTCTCCAGAAACGAAGCGAGTCCTTCTTGGAAATCGGGGGTACAGCGAATGCGCGCGTTCTCCAAAATGGCGCGTTCCAGATCGTGATCCACGCCTGCAGCTGCCGAAGAGACCAGCAGCCGTTTGGAACGCGTAAGGCTGCTGGGACTCGCTGCAATCAGCTGGTCTGCAAGTTCGTGCGCGCGCGCCATCAAGTGCTCGGCTGGAACCACTTCCGATACGAGCCCGAATTCCTTCGCTTCCGCCGCTTCGATGATGCGGCCCGTAAGCAACAAATCGCGGCAGCGTTTTTCCCCGATCTGTCGCGTCAGGAACACGGAAACGATTGCTGGCAGGAAACCGATCTTCACTTCCGTGTACCCGAATTTTGCTTCCGGCACTGCGATCGTAAAATCGCACAGCGTCGCGATGCCACAGCCTCCAGCATATGCCGCTCCATTTATTGCCCCAATGAGCGGCCTTGGGAAACTCCAGATCCTACGGAACAGTTTGCCAATCCGCCGTGAGTCTTCCTGGTTTTCCGCGGGAGATTGTTTCGCAATCGCTGCAAGCATGTCTAAATCCATGCCCGCACAAAATGCTTTGCCCGCTCCCGTTATGATCCCCACGCGTGCGTGGGTTTTTTCGATCTCATCCAACGCCGTCTGCAGTTCAGCCATCATTTGCGTGGAGATGGCGTTGCGTTTCTCCGGCCGGTTCAGCGTGATGGTGGCGAGACTTCCGCTTATTTCGAGAAGAAGTGTGGAATACATCTTGGGAAACACCTCCTCAATTTACAAGTGGGGCGTGCGCATACTTCGCGCGAATCTCGTTCGTCATTTCGAGCGCCTTCGCCAGCCGTGCCGAATCGATTCCGGGATCAGCGCCTGCTTTTCGCAGCGCCGCTAGAACATCTTCCGTGGCGATGTTCCCGACTAGATTGTCTCCCGCAAAGGGGCAGCCGCCAAGCCCGGTCAACGCGCCGTCGAACCGCCGGCATCCCGCTTCGTAAGCCGCGAGAATTTTTTCTTCGCCATTTTCCGGGCGGCTGTGCAAGTGAACCCCTAGCTCGATTCCCGCGACGTGATCCTTCACGCTGCGATACAAATCGTCAACAAGCTGTGGCGAAGCCGTGCCAACAGTGTCCGCGAGCGAGACCGTCTTAATGCGAATATCCTTCAACCATTCGAGAGTCTCGGCGACAATCTCCGGCCCCCACGGCTCGTCATAAGGGTTCCCAAACGCCATCGAGATGTAAATAACAAGCCCACGATTCGCGGCCGCTGTTTCCTTTCTCAACTTCTCCACGAGCAGGCGTGATTCGTCGCGTGTCATATTGGCGTTGGCGCGCCGAAAATAAGCCGAAATCGAATACGGATATCCGATTGTGGTGACGCCCGGCGTCGCCAGCGCCCGCTCCAATCCTTTTTCATTCACGACAATCGCAATGATTTCTGGCAGTTCCATACCGGCAGGAAGGGAAGCGTTCAGCTTCGCCATCACCTCTTCGCTGTCCGCCATCTGCTTCACGTGTTTCGGCGAAACAAAACTCACCGCGTCGATGTGCTTGAATCCCGCCGCGAGGAGTTCTTTCAAATAGTCTACTTTGTATTCTGTCGGGATGAGATCCGGCAATCCTTGCCATGCATCGCGTGGACACTCGATCAGTTTCACATTTTCCATGTCAGGTCTGCAGGACTCCCGTTTTGAATTCGCGGATTTCGGGATTCAGGGTGGCGGCTTCGAGGGCCCAGATCAAGGCGTCACGCGTGTGGGCTGGATCGATGATTGCATCCACCCACAAACGCGCGGCGGCGTAACGCGGATCGGTTTGATGTTCGTAAGTCGCACGGACGGACTCGTACAATTCTTTCTTTTGTTTCTCGTCGACTTTTTTGCCTTCGCGCTCGATCTGCTTCAATTTGATTTCGACGAGCGTGCTGGCCGCTGCGTCGCCGCTCATAACCGCGAAGCGTGCCGTGGGCCACGCAAACATAAAGCGCGGATCGTAGGCTTTGCCACACATGGCGTAGTTTCCGGCGCCGAAACTGCCGCCGCAAATTACGGTCATTTTTGGAACGACGCTGTTCGCTACCGCGTTCACCATTTTTGCGCCGGCGCGGATGATGCCGCTCCACTCCGCGTCCTTGCCGACCATGAAGCCGTTTACGTCGTGCAGAAAAACAAGGGGGATGCGGTGCTGGTTGCAATCGAGAATGAAGCGCGCGGCTTTTTCGGCCGACTCGGTGTAAATCACGCCGCCAAACTCGATGCGCTTCTGGTCCGAGCCGCGTGCCAGCGTCTGCACGTGCTTTTTCTGATTGGCTACAATTCCGACAGCCCAACCACCAATTCGCGCGTAACCACAAAGAAGAGTTTCGCCATACTCCGCGCGATATTCCTCGAATTCGCTCGCGTCCACCATGCGGGCGATGATTTCCCGCATGTCGTATTGTTTGCCCGGATCGCCCGAAAATATTCCGTAGATGTCATCACCTGAATAGAGCGGGTCGCGTGATCTCACATGGCTGAAGGACGAAGGGTTCGGCGCTCCCATTTTGTCGACCAGAGCGCGAATCCTCTTGATGCACGCATCGTCATCCGGCTCGCGGAAATCGACCGTGCCGCTGATCTGCGCGTGCATTTTCGCGCCGCCGAGATCTTCCGCTGAGGTTTTCTGTCCAATCGCCGCCTGCACAAGAGCGGGACCCGCGAGAAAGAGTCCGGAACCCTCGGTCATCAAGATGTGATCGCACATCACTGGGAGGTATGCGCCGCCCGCCACGCACATGCCCATGATCGCGGTGATCTGCGGAATCCCCATCGCGGACATGACCGCGTTGTTGCGGAAGACGCGCCCGAAATCATCGCTATCCGGAAAAACATCTTCTTGCAGGGGCAAAAAAACTCCCGCGGAATCCACCAGATAAATCGTGGGAATTCTGTTTTCGATGGCGATGTTTTGCCCGCGAATCACTTTCTTCGCAGTCATCGGGAAAAACGCGCCGGCTTTCACGGTGGCGTCATTGGCAATGAGCATGAACGTGCGTCCGCACACCTTTGCCAATCCGGTAATCGTTCCTGCGCACGGTGCGCCGCCCCATTCCTCGTACATTTCGTATGCAGCGTAGATTCCTAATTCAAAAAAGTGCGAATCCGGATCGATGAGCTTGGCGATGCGCTCGCGGGCGGTCAGCCGGCCTTTTCTGTGCTGCGATTCGATGGCCTTCGCGCCGCCGCCCTGGCGGATTTGTTCTTCCTCGTTCTTGATTTTTGTGAGCACATCGACGACGCGGCGGGCGTTCTTCTCGAATTCGGGAGACTTCAGATTTGCGCTCGTTTTCAGAACCGAAGCGGACACGCGAAGACCTCACGGGCAAGAAATCGTTAAGAAAAATTCGGGATCCGAATGCTTAAACAGACTAAGCCGTGACAGTATACGAGTTTTATCTGAGGTTGTGCGAACCGCGTCAGGTTCCTCACGATGATTCGAACGTAAAGTACTTGCACTCATGGAGAAGCAAGGTAAGCTAACAGCCGGGGTTTTGAGGGCAGCCGCGCCCATTGGCCGTTGCCAAATCGTCATATCGCGCCATTTCGAGAGGACACTGCTATGAGGCTTCTTGGTAAGAATGCATTGTCGTTTGGTTTGTTCGCTTTGCTGGCCTGCGCAAATTTGTTGTCCGCGCAAACGCCAACGCCGGCGGCGTCTGCGGAAAAGGCGCCGGCGAAAGGGCCGGCGCAAACGGCCGCAAAGCCGGCGGTGGTCAAACCCGCGCCGCTCGAAGTGCCGCAACTGAAATTCGAAAAGTACAAACTTGAGAACGGCCTCGAGGTCATCCTCTCCGAGGATCATCGCCTGCCGATGGTGGCAGTAAATTTGTGGTACCACGTGGGTCCCGCAAACGAACTCCCGGGCCGCACCGGTTTTGCGCACCTTTTCGAACACATGATGTTCGAAGGATCGAGGCACGTGCCGGGGAGTTCGCACTTCCACTACCTGGAAGCGGCGGGGGCGTCTGACATCAACGGCACGACGGATTTCGACCGCACCAACTATTTCGAAACGCTGCCTTCGAATCAGCTGGGGCTCGCGCTATGGCTGGAGTCCGACCGCATGGGTTATTTGCCGGACAAACTGGACGAAGCCAATCTTTCGAATCAGCAGGACGTAGTCCGCAACGAGCGGCGGCAAAGCGTGGAAAACGCTCCGTACGGCGTGGTGGAAGAGGGGTTGTTCCACCAGCTCTTCCCGAAAGAGCATCCTTACTATGGCGAAGTCATCGGTTCGCACGTCGATATTCAGTCGGCAAAGCTGGAGGACGTGCGGAATTTTTTCAAGCTCTATTACGCACCGAACAACGCCAGCCTGGCGATTGTAGGCGATTTCAATCCCGAAAAAGCACGCGAACTGGTGCAAAAATATTTTGGGCCCCTGAAGCGCGGAGAGGACGTGCCAAAGATCAAGGCACACACGCCGCCGATTACGTCTGAGCGCCACGCGGTGATTCAAGATAACGTCCAGCTTCCGCGCGTTTACATGGGCTGGCTGACTTCACCGATTTTCAAGCCGGGTGACGCGGAGGCGGATCTTGCGGCAACGATTCTCGGTGGCGGGAAGTCCAGCCGTTTGTACAAAAAACTCGTGTATGAAAAACAGATTGCGCAGGACGTGGCGGTGAATCAGCAGTCGCTGATTCTCGGCTCGGTGTTTGAAGTGCAGGCGACGGCCAAAGCGGGGGTGAAGCCGGAAGATCTCGAGAAAGCCATCAACGCGGAGCTGGACGCCTTCCGCAAAGAAGGACCGACCGATGCGGAGCTCGCGCGAGCGCGAAACGTGCTCGAATCGAGAATCATTGCGGGTCTCGAGACGCTGGGAGGGTTCGGAGGCGTCGCCGACCGGCTGAACAGCTACAACCACTATCTCGGGACGCCGGATTTTCTGGCCGCGGACATCGCGAGGTACGAAAACGCCTCAATGGAATCAATCCTTGCGTTCGCGCAAGGGCAGCTCAATGGGAGTCAGCGTGCGGTGATTTACGGCGTGCCGGGCAAGCAGGATCTGGGCGCGGAAGTCGCCACTCCCAAGGCAGAGCAGAAGGATCCATCGAAAAACAACGGCGAGCCCGTCAACGAGGACGCAGAGTGGCGCAGAGAAGCGCCGAAGGCCGGGCCGGCGAGCGCGTTGCACCTGCCCGTGCCGCAAAGGCTCAAGCTTTCGAATGGGCTGACCGTCCTGTACAGCGAAAGGCCAGGACTGCCACTGGTAGCGGCGAATCTGGTTCTACACGCGGGGAGCGGAGTCAACCCTGTGGATCGCCCCGGGCTTGCAAGCATGACGGCGCGGATGCTGCAGCAGGGAACGACAACGCGTTCCGCGCTGCAGATTGCGGATCGCGCAGCGGACCTGGGCGCGACGCTGAATTCGGGCGCGGGGACCGACACGACTGGAATATCCACACGTTCACTCTCCCGGAATTTTCCCGATGCACTGGAATTGCTGGCGGACGTGGCGCTGCATCCGAGCTTCCCGCAGGCGGAGATCGAGCGTGTTCGCTCCGAACGGCTGACCGGGATTGTGCAGGAAAAGGACGAGCCATTCGCCATGGCGATGCGCGTGTTGACCGCAGCGCTCTACGGACCGCGACACACTTACGGCTATCCCGACAGCGGCACGACGGAATCCATCAAGGCGATCTCGCGCGACGAACTGCAGCATTTCTGGCAGCAGAATTATTTTCCGGACGACGCGGCCCTGGTGGTTACGGGAAACATCAAGCTGGCGTCATTAAAGCCACTGCTGGAAAGGCAGTTTGGCGCGTGGAAGGCTGGGAGGCCCGCTCCGCCGGCACTGGGTTCGCCGGAGACAACGGACGCCAAGCTGATTCTTGTAGACCGTCCAGGAGCCCCGCAGACGACGCTGGTGTGCTTCTCGATGGGATTGGCAAGATCGACGCCGGACTACGCGCCGGTGGAGGTGATGAACACGGATCTCGGAGGACTTTTCTCAAGCCGCATCAACATGAATTTGCGCGAAGCGCACGGTTACACGTACGGCGCTGGGTCGTTCTTCAATTATCATCGAGCGCCCGGGCCGTTCATCGTGTTTTCGGATGTGCGGACGGACGCGACCGCTCCCGCGACTTCGGAACTGTTCAACGAACTGAAGCGGATGCGCGACACGCAGATGACGCCAGCAGAGCTGCTTCTTTCGAAGGATTCCATCGCGCGTTCCCTGCCTGGACGGTTTGAACGCGGGACAGCAGCGGCATCGACCTTCGCGGAACTATTCACCTACGACCTGCCGCTGGATTATTTTTCGACTCTGCCGGATCACATCAATGCTGTGACGATCGATCAGGCCCAAGCCATGGCGAAGAAATACATTCAGCCGGACAAGATGATCGTTCTAGGGGTCGGCGACCGCACGAAGATCGAAGAAGACATGAAGAAGCTAAATTTGGGCAAAGTGGAGATTCGGGAAACGGATGGGAAGGTCGTTCATTGAGAGAGTGCCAAGAGAGCGGGGATGCATACTTCCCGGTAGGCGTTCACTGCAAGGGCCTGCCCATTTGCATTTGGCAAACACTGACGGTTGACATCCTTCGGCTCGGCTAAGACCGCCGGGACCTCAGGATGACAGATTTGCCATGAATTTTTCAGTGTTCTGCGGATTCATCTGCCAATAGAGATGATTGACTAGGCCTTCAATCGTCGCTAAGATCTTACTGAGAAGGTTCCTGAGCAACTAGCGGGGGCCTTCATTTCAGCCATGGAGGCGCCTGTGCGAACCGCTAGCAAAGTTCTCGCGGGCGGGTGTGTCTTCGCGGCTGGCAGGAACTGACCGCAGCATAGCATCCCTCCCGCAATTCCAATCCACTAGAACGAATGATGTTTGATTTGGCGCTAGCGGCGGCCGTGTGTTGGGCCATGGCTGCGGGAGGATTCATCCGTGGCGATTACTTTGTGGGGATGGAATTCGTACTTTGACGCGTTTTGGAGCGGCGGGGACTGGCAGAATGAGGTACCGGCACGCGTGATTGCGCAGCAACGGAAATTCTGGCGCGTCGCGGGAGACTTCGGCGAGCGCTGGGCTGAAGCCAGCGGGAAGGTGCGTCTTGCCGCGGACGCGGGCGCAGACTGGCCGGCAGCCGGCGATTGGGTGGCGGTGGAAGTCCATGGCGCAGACACGCCCGCGGTGATCCAGGGAGTTTTGCCGAGGCGGAGCAAATTTGTCCGCAAGTCGCCGGGGAAAAAAATGGAAGAGCAGGTGATCGCGGCGAATGTGGACACGGCGTTGCTGGTGTCGGCGTTGGATGGCGATTTCAACACGCGGCGCGTCGAACGGTATCTCGCGCAGTGCTGGGACTCGGGGGCGAGGCCAGTGATCGTGTTGAACAAAGCGGACGCTTGCAAGGAGGCGCGCGGGAAGGCCGCGGAGATGGAGCGCGTTCGGATGGGCACGGCGGTGTGTGTTGTTAGCGCGAGAACTGGGGAGGGTTTCGCTGAACTTGAAGAGTTTCTCAAACCAGGGCACACGCTGGTGCTGCTGGGTTCTTCCGGAGTGGGCAAGTCAACGATTGTGAACCGCTTTCTGGGACAGGCAGTGCAGGAAGTGCGGCCGGTTCGCGAGAGTGATAGCCGGGGACGGCACACCACGACGACGCGCGAACTGTTCGTCTTGCCGGGGGGCGCGCTGCTGATGGACACGCCGGGCTTGCGCGAGATGCAACTGTGGGACGCGGAGCAGGGCGTTGCGCAAACATTTGCGGATATCGATGCGCTAGCGACGCAGTGCCGATTCGGTGATTGCCGTCATGAAGGGGAGCCGGGATGCGCGGTAAAGGCGGCATTGGACGCAGGAACAGTGGAGGCGGCGCGGCTCGAAAACCGGCGGAAGCTTCTGCGCGAGCAGGAATTTCTGCGGCGGAAAATAGATCGCGAGGCGCGGCACGAACAAAAGGAACAATGGAAACAGTTGCATCGCGCGCAGCGGCAGAAATACCAGCAAAGAGAAAAAGATGGTGGGAAGCGGTGAAGAGTAGTGTTCAACGTTCAAGTCACGCCGGAATAGCTAGGTCAGGGCGACTCGCTTGTGGATGAAATCCACGATGTCCTGCGTGGAGGTTCCGGGGAGAAAAATCTCAGCGATGCCGGATTGTTTCAGAACGGAGATGTCGGCTTCGGGAATGATGCCGCCGACGAGGACAGTGACGTCGTTCATGCCTTTGTCGTAGAGGAGTTTCATCAGTTGGGGGCAGATGGTGTTGTGCGCGCCGGAAAGAATCGAAAGACCAATCACGTCGACGTCTTCCTGCACAGCGGCGGAGGCGATCATCTCCGGGGTCTGGCGCAGGCCCGTGTAAACGACCTCCATGCCGGCGTCGCGCAAGGCACGAGCGATTATTTTTGCGCCGCGGTCATGGCCGTCCAGCCCCGGTTTGGCGATTAGCACGCGGATTTTTTTCTCTGGCATGGGTCAGGTGATGGCGACTTCTTCGTAGGTGCCGAAGACGTCGCGCAGGGCGTCGCAGATTTCGCCAAGAGTGGCGTAGGATTTTACGGCGTCGTAGATGAACGGCATGAGGTTGTTTTTGCCGCTGGCGGCGGCGCGGAGGGAGTTGAGGCGGCGATTGACCTCGGCCTGTGAGCGGTCGGCGCGGAGTTTTTTCAGGCTGGCGGCTTGGCGATGCGCCACCGTTTCGTCAATCTGCAGAATGTCCAGAGGCTTTTCTTCAGCCACGAAATCATTTACGCCGACGATGATTTTTTCTTTCTTGTCGACCGCCATCTGGTAACGGTAAGAGGCTTCGGCGATTTCCCGCTGCGGGTAGCTGCGCTCGATGGCTGCGACCATGCCGCCCATGGCGTCAATTCTCTCGAGGTATTCCCATGCGCCGCGCTCGACTTCGTTGGTGAGAGTTTCGACGAAGTAGGAGCCGCCAAGCGGATCGACGGTGTTGGTGACGCCGGTTTCGTGGGCGATGATCTGCTGCGTGCGCAGGGCAAGGGTCGCGGCGAACTCCGTCGGCAGCGCCCAGGCTTCATCGAGGGAATTCGTGTGCAGCGATTGGGTTCCACCGAGCACGGCGGCGAGCGCTTGAATCGCGGTGCGAACGACGTTGTTGTAGGGTTGTTGCGCGGTCAAGGAGCATCCAGCGGTCTGCGCGTGGAATCGCAGCGCCCAGGACCGCGGGTTCTTTGATTTGTAACGCTCGACCATGCTTTTGTGCCAAATGCGGCGCGCGGCGCGGTACTTGGCGATCTCCTCGAAGAAATCATTGTGGGCATTGAAGAAAAAGGAGAGTTGCGGCACGAACTGGTCTACGTCGAGGCCGCGGCGCATTCCCCATTCGACATATTCCATGCCATCGCGCAGTGTGAAGGCCAGTTCTTGAATCGCGGTCGAGCCAGCCTCGCGGATGTGATAGCCGCTGATCGAAATGGTGTTGAATTTTGGCGTGTTCTTGACGCCGAATTCGAACGTGTCGATGACCAGGCGCATCGAAGGTTCCGGCGGGTAGATGTATTCCTTCTGTGCGATGTATTCCTTCAAGATGTCGTTTTGGAGCGTGCCCGAAATTTTCTTCCAGTCCGCGCCCTGCTTTTCGGCGACGGCCAGGTACATTGCCCAAATGATCGCGGCCGGCGAATTGATGGTCATGGAGGTGGTGACGTTCGCCAATGGAATCTTGTCGAAGAGCACTTCCATGTCCGCGAGCGAACTGATGGCCACGCCGCACTTGCCGACCTCTCCTTCCGAGAGCGGGTGATCGGAGTCGTAGCCCATCAGAGTGGGCAAGTCGAAGGCCGTGGACAGACCGGTCTGGCCCTGCGCAAGGAGATAGCGGAATCGCTCGTTGGTGTCCTCGGCCGCTCCGAAGCCTGCAAACTGGCGCATGGTCCAGAGCCGGCTGCGGTGCATCGTGGAATGAATGCCGCGGGTATACGGGGGCTCGCCAGGAAAGCCTAGATCCCGGTCGGGGTCCCAATTCGGCAGATCCGCTCTGGTGTACAACCTGCGAATCGGATGCCCGGAAACCGTCGTGAACTCGGTCTGTCTCTCGGGGCTTTTTTCCAGTGTGGGCTGAAGCGTGTTTTTCTCCCACGCTTGTTCCTTGGGAGAGGGCTCGCGATGCGCGGAAGAAGCCTCTGACGGCGGCACGGTTTGTGTGGATCCTTTGCGCTCTTCGCTCATCCGCGTCGCTCCCCAAGACTCATCAGGCAACCATACAAATCGCCTGAGAATTCCATGCTATTCGAAAGGTACGGAACGGGCAAGTGCGGCGCGGGGAAAATGCGGAAAGAATGCAAACGTTTGAATCATCTTGAAGAAAACGAAGAAATCCGGTCCGCACATCGCTCCCGGACCGACTGTCTTCAGAGAGTTGACGGGATTTACTTCGCGCTGTACTCCTTGGCGGTCAATTCTTTGTGGCCCACGGACTGCGGATGCCCCACGGTTCCGTTTGGAGCTTTCCCGTCGTCGGGCAACCAGAGGTGAAAGATGATGCCGTCGGTTTGGGCGGCGGTCTCGGCTATTTTTTTGGCCTCCTCGGGCGAACGGTCCAGAACCTGCACGCGGCCAGTGGCAATCTCGACCGTGTGGTCATGATAGAACTTATTCCAAGTCTTGAGAGAAACGTTGGACCGTGAGACGTTCTTGGCGACGAAGTACTCGACCTGTTTGAGCAGGGCATTGGGTTCAGTGGATTCGTAGATCAGACATTCGAGCACGTCATTCGATACCGGTTTGCAGTAGTGGTGATAGGGACCCATGACTTTGCCATCCATCTTGTGCGGAGCCAGGACATGAATATCATGGCCTTCGGCGGGGGTGCGCGGCTTTTCCTGTGGCGGGGCGCTCCGCGATCCCAAGACGAGTGCTCCGGAAATCAAAAGCGTGGTAAAGAATGCGTACTTGTAATTCACAGTTTCGCTCATAGCTTCTCCTCCTGAAGCATGGCTTCGCAGTTCATGGGGAACTTCCGAGAAGGAAAGACTGGCCGCGCGAGGAACGGTATGCCCGTGCCTTTTGCTTGTCAAGCGCGTATCACGGGGTGACGGGGCTGTCCGCGTTCGAAGAGGAGGCCAGCGCCGAGTGAACGGCCACGCGGGCCGAAAAGAACAATCTCTTGACGAGATTATTTTTGGCCGGCGCTGAACGAAAGTTTCTCCGTACCAACCACTTGGCCGTGCAAGGTGCCGGGGATGAGCGTCTCGCGCTCTGCTTCGCCGGTCTTGGCATCGGCGATGGTGACGCGATTGACTTCGAGCGTACGCCCGACGGCGCGCTCGTAATTGGCTTTGGCTTCGGCGAGGTTGGCCAAAGCGCGGAGTTCCGTGCCTTGTGCGTTGATGAGGTCGCGTTGCGTTTGAATGACGAGGTAAACGGTGGATGCGCCGAGCTGATACTTTTTCTGCTCGGCATCAAAGGTCTGCTGTTGCAGCTCGCGCGCCTTGCTGGCGGCATCGACCTGGGCGCGGTCCTGCGTGAGGGCGATGTACGTGTTGCGGACGTCGAGCAGCGCGGTGTTCTTCATTTGCTGCAACTGCGCTTCGAGCCAACGCCGCGTAAGGATGGCGCGTTGGTTGTCCGCCTGCGCAGAGCGGTTGCGGATGGGAATTTGCACGTTCAACGAAACCTGATAGTCCGGAAAATTATTGTGAAAAACAGAACTCATGGCGTCGCCGAAGCCAGCGGTAACGACCTGCGTACTGGTTGGGACAGATGCGGGGAAAAATGCATCAATTGGCTGGCCGGCACCATTGATCAATTGAGTGCCCTGCGTGGTCGTGGAGGTGAGGACTTGTGTCTGGTTGCCCGCGAGCCCAACTGAGCTGTATTGCGCGGTAAGGGTCGCGGTCGGCAACAGGGCGTTGCGGGTGGCTTTGACGTCGATCTCTCCGTTTATTAGGTTGAGCGCTTCTTCCTGCAGTTCCGGCCTCTTCGCAAAGGCCTCCTTGGCGGCTTCTTCAAACGAGGGAGCTTCGATGGCTTCTGGGCGTGACGGCAGGTCCGTGGGAACAATCTCGACGTTGAGGAGATTGGTCGCGAGCGGATTCTTGCTGATGGCGTTCTTCAGAATCTGCTGATTCTGAAGGTGCACGGTCTGCGCCACGATCAGGTTCTGGCGGTCGGTGGCGAGTTCAGATTCGGCGCGGGTCACATCGAGCTGGGCCATCGTTCCGATTTCCAACTGCTTCTTGTTGTCGTTGTATAGCTTCTCGGCTACGGTTACGGCTTGCTGCTGAACTTTCACGTTTTCCCGAGCGTAGACCAGTTCCCAATAGGCGGTGATGGTGTTCGTGACGGTGGTGATGGCCTGTTGGGTGAAGGCCCAGTCCGCGATTTTGCGGTTGTTCTTGGCGATGCGGATATTGCGCGTGTTGACGGAACGCCCGAATCCGTTTAGCAACTGTTGCTGGAATCCAACGAAAATCGAAGATTGCACGGAAGGGTTGAACAGGTTGGCGGCCGAAGTGGAGGAAGAGCGCGTGTTGTCCCAGGCGGTAAAGAAGGTCGTTCCGGTCTGGAAACCCTGAGCAACCTGGGTGTTGAAGGTCGAAGTGTGCAGCGTTAGTCTGGCGAGCGATGAAAGCCCCGTGCCAGTGCCGGAAGTCAAAGGGTTGTTGACCGGAGCATTGCGGTCGTCGATGCTCAGGGTCGTGGTGATCACCGGATCGTAATTCAGCAGCGGATTGTTCGCGCTCGAACCCCCAAATACCGCACCCGGAGTGACGCCGCCAAACCCTCCGGCTTTCGCCTTGAGGATGCCGGTGTCCGCGAACCAAGGGTTATAACGTTGCACCACGATGTCCATGCTGTTTTCCAGTGCCAACTCCACCGCCTCCTGCATGCTTAACTCCAGCCTCCCTTCGTGGATGAGCTGGTCGATTCGCGGAGAATTGGTGAGGCCAGGCGCTTCGATCGTGATGGTACTGTA
>Ga0066710_100000223_pt1 | contig 30337 bp, 31 predicted proteins | sample GraSoiAngelo_159_FD_79666 | JGI IMG/M metagenome (GOLD analysis project Ga0066710, IMG submission 79666) | Grasslands soil microbial communities from the Angelo Coastal Reserve, California, USA - 14_1009_16_40cm | ecosystem: Environmental > Terrestrial > Soil > Grasslands | place: USA... | reverse complement strand
GACCCGCCGTGGTCGCCCGAGAAGATGTCCGACGACGCCAAGTTCATTCTTGGCTTCGGCTAAGGCAGCAAAGGCTCGACCAGTTCCCGCAACTCGTCCGAGACGATCCACGGCGCAACGGCCATCGGCACCCCTCCCAGCTTGACGACGGATGCCGATGCACCTTCGCGGTCACGAGGCGGGTCCCTGCAACGTCGAGGCGAGCGATGGCGCCACTCAGGCCACCCGGGTCTCCATCAGGGCGACCAGAAGGCCACGAACGCAGCGGGGTCGTGGAGGTAATGGAAGAGCCGCGTGACGCGGCCCTCTTCAACGGCCGCGATGATGGCCTCGTGAGAATCGAGGCGGCGCTCGCCGCGCTCTGCAAGGAAGCGGTCCATGATCACGCCGTGCCAGGGACTCGTCGCGATGTCGAAGCTGTCCTCGCGGAGCGGACGCCAGGTTCCGGCGGTGAGTTCATCGATTTGGCGTCGCAGCACCGAGATGCCCTCGGGGCCACGATGCGCTCCCGAGAGGACGGTGTCGAGCCGCACGATCCACGCCGCCTCCGGAGCGACGAACGTGGCGAGCGCCTCGCGATCCGCAGCAAGGAACGCGCGGTAGAAGTGCTCGACAACGTCGCCCAGCCGCTTCTCGTCCACGGCAGCATTCTCCACGCCGTCGCCTTCGAGCCTCGCTTCTTCTGAAACGAGGTCTAAGGCGTCGCTTGCGATGCCGCTAAAGAGGCCGCCCGATTCACTCGGGCCGGTAAATCCGGTCTGTGGACCGCGCGCAGACCGGAAATCGTTGGCCTGGCGATAGCGTTCGCCGGTCTAGCGGCTTCCTGCTTTACCGGGGCTTTGGCGTGGCTTGACCGAGGCGGTCGATGCTCTTGGCGACCCAACCGAAAGGAGTCGTCATGAAGTCATCGCTCATCATCCTCGTCGCGACCATCGCGGTTGTCGCAATGGTCTCGGCCGCCTCGGCGACGTCGCGTCCCACGGCCGTACCGGCGGCCAAGCAGAGCTGTACGTTCGCAACGCTCCCGCGTGCAACTCCTGCTGGTCAGCAGTCGCTGTTCGGACACATCGAGTCGCTCACCCGCAAGGGCAACCGGTACGTGCTCCGCTTCGACCCAGCCTGGCTTCTCAGCGGCGTCACCGCGAGCCGCGCTGCACTCGAAGACACCGGCTCGGCCGATGTGCCCAACGACACCTACGCGCGCGACGAGACGCACAAGCAGCTGACCTTCCTCGTCCCCGCAACCGCGCACGTCACCGTTCTCACCCACGCGACCTGCTCGACCCGAACGACGGTCGCGAAGCTCGCCAGATCGACGACGCCGCGCCGTCGCTTCTGGATTCGCGTCCGGAGCGACACCGTCCGCTCGATCGACGAGCAGTACCACCCGTAGGCAAACGTGACGAGCCCGCCTCGATCGAGGCGGGCTCGCGGTTTTCTCACTACGGAATCCGGAGGACGATCTTGCCGAATTGCTCCCCGCGGTCCATTCGCGCGTGTGCGGCCCGCGTTTCCTCGAGCGGAAAGACCTCGTCGATCACCGGCCGGGCACGCCCGGACTTGACGAGCTCGAACGCGCCTGCGAAGTCCTCGCGCGTCCCCATCGTCGAGCCGTAGATCGTCAGCTGCTTCCACCAGACCCGGTGGAGCTGGGCGGGTGGGTTCGCGCCGCTCGTGGCGCCGCAGACGACGACGCGGCCGCCGGGCCGCACCGACGCGAGCGACGTCTTCCAGGTCGCTTCGCCCACATGCTCGACGACGAGGTCTACGCCGGCACCGCCTGTCGCCTCCTTGACCGCTGCCGAGACGTCACCGCTCGCGTGGTTGACTACCGCATCCGCCCCCAGCTCGCGCGCCCGCTCGAGCTTCGCGTCGCTCGAGGAGGTTGCGAGCACGCCCGCGCCGAGCGCCTTCGCGATCGCGAGCGAGGCGGTCGCGACACCGCCCCCGATCCCCCAGACCAGGACCCATTCGCCTTCGCGCAGCTGCGCCTTCGTGACCAGCATTCGGTACGCCGTCTCGAACACCATCGGGAACGCGGCCGCCTCCTCGAAGGAGAGCTCGTCCGGAATCGGATGCACGTACCCCTCGGGCACGGCGATCAACTCGGCGTCGGTGCCGTCGATGTGCTCGCCGACGATCAGGCGGCCGTCGTCGAGTCCCGGGTTGACGACCACGCGCTCGCCCGTGTCAACACGCTCCCCGGCCCCGTCCGAGCCGAGGATCCGCGGTTTCGGCACGGAGGGCTGTCCGCTGCGGATCCAGAGGTCGATGTGGTTCAGCGCCGCCGCGCGCAAACGGACGAGGACTTCGCCTTCTGCGGGCGTCGGATCGGGGGCATCCTCGTACCTCAGGACGTCGGGCCCACCGTCCTCGTGAATCCTGATCGCCTTCACGCGGGCACAATCTTCCATATGAACGCCGTAGAGCTCGAGCAACTCGCACTCGAGGTCGGCCTCGACGTGGTCGGCGCGGCACCCGCTGAACCGTACGAGCAGACCGAACGCCACATCCGCGAACGGGGCGCCCGCGGCCTGTTCGCCGACATGCGCTTCACGATGGCGCAACCGGAGGTCTCGTGCCATCCGGAGAAGCTGCTGCCGGACGCGCGCACGGTCGTCTCGGCGGCCCTCTGCTACTACGCGGAAGAACCCGGGCGCCCGCTGGGCCACGGACGCCTGCCGCGCTACACCTGGTCCGACGCCTACGCGGAGCTGCGCGAGAAGCTTGACGAGCTCGGCCGACGGCTGGGCGGCGACTACCGCGTTCTCGTCGACGAGAACCAGCACGTCGACCGAGAGGCGGCTGCGCGCTCGGGCGTCGGCTTCTACGGAAAGAACACGCTGCTGATCACGCGCCGCTTCGGCTCCTGGGTCGTGCTCGGCACGCTCGTCACCGACCGCGAGCTGGAAGCAACGCCGCCGCTCGGACTCGACTGCGGCACCTGCACACTCTGCATCGAAGCCTGCCCCACAGGCGCGCTCGACGAGCCGGGCACCCTCGATGCGACGAAGTGCCTTTCCTACTGGACGCAGTCCCCGCACGAGCCGCCCGACGAGTACCGCGAAGCGCTCGGCGCGCAGGTCTACGGCTGCGACATCTGCCAGGACGTGTGCCCCTGGAACCGCGGCATCGAGAAGCGGCGCAGCGGGCAACCGCTCCCGGCCGGCGCCGAGCCGCACGTCGATCTCGTGGACTGGCTCGAGTCCGACCCGGCCGAGCTGCGCAAGCGCTACGTCCGCCTCTACGTGCCGCGGAACGACGGCCGCTTCCTGCAGCGAAATGCGCGGATCGCGCTCGCAAACGAGCAAGTGGCTGCGCGGTGACGCCACACGTGGAGCGGCTTCGCGAGACCGAGCGCTGGATCGCCTGGGTCCGCCTCGCAGCCGTACCCTTCGCGATCGTTGAGGTCGGCCTCCTCAGCACCGACTACCCGTCCGGGTACGAGCGCCTCGCCTGGTTGACGACCGCGCTCCTGGCGCTGGGCGGCGCGCTGTTCTACCTGCTCAGCGACGAGAGAGCCTTCGCGCGGGCGCCGCGGCGTATCGGGCTGCTGGGGCTGGCGCTCGACACCATCATCGTCGCCGCGTTCGTTCTGATCTACCAGTACGAGATCGGCTCGCCCGTCAACCAGCTCTTCGTCGTCGTGCTGGTCGAGGCTGCCGTACGTTACGGGATCCGCGGCGGACTGCTGATGCCGGTCGCGATCGCGCCGCTGGTCGCGCTCGCCGAATGGTCTCGCGAGGCGAAGTTCGACAACCCTCCACACGGCTACCAGATCGATCACGTGGTCTTCCCCTGGGGCCTGCTCACCCTGACGGGGATGATCGTCGGCTGGCTCGTCGATCGGCTGGGCCGGGAGACCGCGATCTCGCAGGCGCGGATCGCGGAGGCCGAGCTGCTCCGCGACGAGCTGGGTCGGCGAGCCGACGTGCTCGAGGCGGCGACTCGGTGCGCCCGAGCGCTCAGCTCCTCGCTCAACCTCGACGAGGCCTTCGAAGCATTCATCCGCGAGCTGCGCGGCCTTGTCCCATTCGACCGGATGGCGATCGTCCTCGAGGAGGCGGGAACCGCCCAGGTGATGGCAGTTGCCGGAATCGGCGCCGACGTCGTCTTCACGCGCGGATCGCGAGCACCCGTTGGCCAGACGCTCCTCGCAGACGTGCTCAGGGTGGGCCGGCCCATCTATCGCGAAGACATGACCGACGCGCGGTACCCGGAGGAGCGAGAGTTCGTCGAACTCGGACTCCACTGTCGGATCGCCGCACCGCTGCTGCAGGGGCCGAGGGCAGTCGGGATGATCTCGCTCGTCCGCAAGGAAGCGAGGGCCTTCAAGAGCTCGGAGCTCGAGCTCGTCGGGCTGCTCGGGCGCCTGGTTGCGAGCGCCGTCCAGAACATTCGTGCCTACGAGGCCGAGCGCAGCACCGTCGAGGAGCTACGTCGCCTCTCGGCGCTGCGCGCCGACTTCGTCTCGCTCGTCTCGCACGAGCTGAGGGCGCCGATGGCCTCGGTGGTCGGGTCCGCGCAAACGTTGCGGCAGCGCTGGCGCGAGCTCAACCCCGACCAGCGGGAGTCCTTCCTAGCCCTGATCGGCAGCGAGACCGAGCGCCTGGCGGCGCTCGTCGGCGACGTGCTGGACACCTCCCGGATCGAGGCCGGCACCTTCACCTATCGCTTTTCCGATGTCGACCTCGGCGCGCTCGTGCGCGATTCGGTCGCGGGTGTGTCAGTTGCGCAGGACGAGGTCGCCGTCGTCGCGGACGTGCACGGTGAGCTCCCGTCCGTGCGCGGCGACCGCGACCGCTTGCAGCAAGTGCTGGTGAACCTGCTCGACAACGCGGTCAAGTTCTCTCCGGCCGGCGAGGAGGTCAGGGTCAGTGCTTTTCACCAGGACTTGCAAGTGCAGATCGAGGTCACCGACCACGGGCCTGGCATCCCGCCGGACCAGCAGGGCCTGATCTTCGAGAAGTTCGGACGAGGCCACAGCGACGGCTCGCCGGGCACGCCGGGCACCGGGCTCGGCCTCTTCATCGCGCGCTCGATCGCCGTGGCGCACGGCGGCGGGCTCGAGCTCGAGTCCAGGCCTCAGGCCGGAGCCACGTTTACCTTGACGTTGCCGGTTCCGTCAGCCGGCTGAGGGGACGCGCACGCGCGTCAGCCCCAGCTCGGCCTGCAGCTCGCGTGCCCGTTCGGCGATCCGCGCGCGCAGCTCGAGCGGCTCCCGCACGACCGCCTCACCGCGGAACGAGAGAATCTCGCCCACCAGCCAGTCCTCGCCGCCGACTGCGACCTCCTCGATCGCCGAGCCGTCCTTCAGCAGCCGTGCCGTGCCGCGCTCGAGGCGCCAGCGTGCGACCTCGGGCGAATACCAGATCTGAACCGGCCGGGCGTCGGCCAGCCCGCGCGGCTCGAAGCCCTCACGCGGCTCGAAATCCTCGGCGAGCAGCCGCGCGCTTCGCATCCGGTCGAGCCGAAACGAGCGCTCGCCCGCCCGGGTCCGGTCCCACGTGTGCACGTACCAGTAGGGGAGGCGACGCTCCATCGAATACGGCTCGACCAGGTGCTCGGACGTCGACTCCTCGCCCTCCTTCAGGTAGTCGAGCTCGACGAGGCGGCGTTCCCGGATCCCCTGGGTCAACGTCGCAACGAGCCCCTCCTCGTCCTCGCCGATGTGCGGCTCGGGCGTCTGCGCGAGATCGAACTCCCCGAACGTCTCTTCCAGCTTCTTGCGGACGCGATCCAGCGGCGTTCGCGCGTCGGCGGCGATCATGGGCCCGACGAACTCGAGCGCGAGCCGGATCGCGCGCGCCTCGAGCGGCGTCAGCCGGGGTGGAGCCCGGAACGTGTCGCCGAAGAGCTCCTTGTCCACGCGCACCTTCCCGTCTGCCAGCTCGGCGTAGATCGCGTAGCAGCCGCCGCCGAAGTTGACCAGGTTGAGCAGAGAGAGATGTTCCTCGAGCTCGTCGGGCGGAATGTGAAAGCGCTCGGTCAGGTCGGAGGCCTCGACGATCGCCTCGTTGCTCTCGCCGCAGCGATCGAGCAGGTAGGCGAGCAGCGCCTGGAGGACCGCGAAGCGCTCCGGCGCCACGGGGCCGGCTACGCGGTCCAGCCCGTCGCGCTCGCGCGGTTTCGCCTCGGCCGCGAGCTTCGGCGGCGCTCCCTCGTGGCGATCGCGGACGAGCCGCAGTGAACGAGCGACTTCGCGCCTCAGCTCGGGCGGCGCGACCGGCGAGGCGCGCCCGTCCTGGCGGACGATCCACGAGGCGAGCTGACCCGCATTCGAGTAATCGGTGACGAAGACCCCTTCCTCTACCCGGCCGTGCTCCCCGTACGTCCGCTCGACCCACCAGGCGGTGTCGTCGCCCACCTCGATCCGGGCCTCGGCGATCAGGTCACCGATCTGCCAGGGGGGCCGGTCGCGGTAGGGCTCGATCGCAAAGTCCGCCGGCACGCGGAAGTCCCGTTCGCGGCGGGTCGCGAAGCGGATGTCGCCGCGGATTCGCGAGACTCGAAATGTGCGGATGTCCTCGCGGACGAGGTCCTGGCCGACGACGTACCAGGCGCCGTTGTCCTGGAAGAGCGCGTATGGATTGAGTGATCGCTCTTCCTCGGAGTCTCGCGAGATCGACCAGTAGTTGAACTTGACCGTGCGCTGTTTCGAGATCGCGCCCTCGAGCTTCCCGAGCCGGCCCGCGAGCTCGGCCGAGTACTCGGGGTCGAGCACCTCCACCCGCAGGGCCGTGTCCGTGGGCGCCTCCGCGAAGCCGGGGCGGCCCAGTGCCAGGTTCTGCAACGCGAGGCGCAGTGGTTCCGCGTAGGCGAACTTGCCTTCTAGCAGGTAGAGCGCCGTCTGCAGCGCCGCCAACTCGTCGTCTTTGAGATCGAGCTGCGGCAGGAAGTAGGCCTCCGAGCGCATCGTGTAGAGCTCCTCGCCCGTGTACTCGTCCCGCTGGGAGTGCAGCGGCACGCCGAGAGCGATCAGCTCGGCCCGGTCGGAGTAGAAGCGGCGCGCGAACGCCTCGTCCGACATCTCCTGGTAGCCCTCGACGTTCCCCTTGATGTCGCGTGCGGTGACGGCCCGCCGCTCCGCCATCAGGAAGGCGACGAGCGAGAGCTGCCTGATCAGCTTGTCGGTGTCATGGGACACTTCAGTCCGCGAGCTTAACGTTCGCGAACCGACAGCAAGGAGTAGCGGGACGCGCGCGAGCGCGGCTTGCTAGGCAGCGACGCGAGAGCGAGTCTCGAGATGCTGGTGCGACGGGCAGTAGTCGCGGTCCGGTAGCGGCGTTCGCTGGCACGGCTTGCCCTTGCGGGTCGTCGCCCGGCAGCGGGAGACGCCGCCGTCGAAGGCGCCGGCCTCGATCTGCGATTCGATGAATGCGCACGCCGCGGTGACTCCCTCGCTCACCGCCCACGCGACCTGCGCCTGAGCGGTGATGGGGAAGTAGCGGCGGATGTCCTGGAAGAGAGCGCGCTCGGGCTTCGCGAAGTACAGCGGGTCGGTCGCCAGACGCTCCATCGTCTGCTCGCAGGCGTCCAGCACTTGGCGGCGGTATTCGATGCCGGTCGCGGGGTCGACGTATGGATCTACGAGATCCTTGATCGAGCGATAGATCGCCCGCGAATACTGATACATACAGGCCTGAATCTGCACCATTCGCTCGTCAGAAATCAGTATCTCGTCCAGCCTATTAACTCCCCGCAAAGCTTTGTTAAGTACCGATTAATCCCTGCGTCAGGTTCTCCGAACGCGTGAAAGCTTAAACGGTTCGCCGCCTGTCACAAAGTCCGCGCTGAGGTTTTCTTGTGAGCAAACGCGCTAGCCCACCCGCTAGCGCGTGATTCGCTTCGGGTAGGCGCGCGGATATCCGTGCGAGCGCGCATCCGTGACGCCCGTGCTCGCGTCGTCGAACGAGGTGTACACGCCGCTGAACAGGACGTAGTAGCCGGGATGGAGGCTCGAGTACTTTGACGAGTCGATGATGCCGACGTCCTGAAGGCCGCTGTGCTCGGCAGCGCGCGCCTGCGCGACCGCGAAGGCGCGCCCGTTCGTGGTCGCTGGCAGAGACTGGAGCACGACCGTCCAGCCGCTCTGGCGGTCCGCGGGCCACACCTTCAGCGCCTGGTTAAGAGCGGGCGTCTGCTGCGGCGGCGAAGGTTGCGTGCCCGTCTGCGTCGAGCCGCTCGGCACCGTCGGGGTGTGCTCGGCCGCCGTGATCGCCGACGTGACCGGCTCGAAGGGACTCGTCGCGGTCACGTAGCCGGCGCGCTTCTCGTCGTGCGAGACGAACGCCGCTGCGCCGATGCCGGCGAGCGCCGCGATCAGCAAAGCCAGCAGGGAAGGCCAGACCCAGTCGCCCGGATACCAGCCGAGCCGGCTTCGCCAAGCCCGGCTCAGTCTCGGGATGAGGCCGCTCGCTTCGACCGGTAGCCGCAGGCCGCATTCGAGGCAGTACTCCTGGTTGGGTTCGTGAGTCGTTCCACAGCGAGGACACTCCGGGCGCTCCGCGGCGGCGACCCTCTGCGGCGCGTCGGCAGCTTCGGGAGCTTCGCCGCCGCCCCCGGGAGGCGAGACGCTCACCGCCTAGGCCTCCCAGCGATCGGGCTTCGGGCTTCCTTCCCCATCGGCGCCGACCTCGGCTGACCCGATCACAGCCTCTCCATCGCCGTCGCCGTTGGCCGTAGGCTCGGCGGCCTTCCCGCAACTGGGGCAGAAGCCTGCGTCGGCGGGCAGCGGGTGGCCGCACTGGGTGCACGTGACGACCGCCTGCTCGCCGACGGGGCGCCCGCAGTTCGCGCAGAAGTGCGAGCCCCAGATAATCGGGGCGCCGCACTCGCAGCGGCTCGCCGTCGTCCGCCGCCCCGCTGCGGCGGCGGCGAGCATCGAGTCGAGTTCGTGCAGGCGGGCCTCGAGGTTGGCGATGTCGCGCGCGTGCTCGCTGAGCAGGTCTTCGCGGAACTGCTCTCGCCGGTACATCTCCATCGCCAGGCCGCCGAGATCGCGGAGCAGCTCCTCACGCGCTTTCAGAATCGCCCGCCTCTCCCGCCGGAGGGCGCCGGGAGAGCTTGCGCGCCGAATCGGGCGCTGCGGCGCAGCATCGGGCTCCTTCTGGCCGCGCTGCCGCCGAAGGCGTCCAGGCAGGGGAAACCGCGGCACGGGCGCCGACTTTAGCAAGCTGCTCGGGCGTTTCTAGAAACGGTGGGGCTGCGTGCTATCTGCGCTACGGCCGAGCCCGAAGAGGAAGGCGACGAGCAGGAGGAGCCCGACGATTCCGACGACCACGCCGGCGTAGGTGAAGAAGAAGAGCATGACGATCCCGGCAACGACAAGAACGATTGCGAGTGCCAACATGGGCCGGTCATTCCCGAGGGCGGTGGGCCGAAACTACAGATCGACGACGACGAGCCGTTCTTCGGTCATCGCGCGAACCGCGTAGGCAGGGCCCTCACGCGTATTGCCGGAATCCTTGACGCCGCCGTAGGGCATCTGGTCGGCGCGAAACGTGGGCGCCTCGTTGACCGTGATACCGCCGAATTCGAGCTGTTGAGCGGCGCGGAGCGCGGTCTCGAGCTTGCTGGTGAAGATTCCGGCCTGGAGGCCGTAGCGCGTGCCGTTGGCGCGCTCGATCGCCTCGTCGAGCGAGCCGACCGAGTTGACGGTGCAGACCGGGCCGAAGACCTCCTCGCAGCTGACCTTGAGCTCCGGGGCAGCGTCCGCGATCACGGTCGGCCGGATCAGCTCTCCATCGGGCTCCCCGCCGGTGAGCAGGCGCGCGCCGTTCGCCAGGGCCTCTTCGATCCAGTCGAGAATGCGCTCTCGCGCATCGTCGTCGATCACCGGCCCCACGTCGGTCTCCTCATCTGCCGGGTCCCCCAGCTTCAGCTGCTCAACCTTCGGGAGGAACTGCCCGACGAAGCGGTCGTATGCCGGTGTCTCGACGTAGATCCGCTGGACGGAGATGCAGCTCTGGCCCGCAAACGAAAACGCATTTGCGGCCATCGCCTCGGCCGCCGCGTCGATGTCGGCGTCCGCGGTGACGATCACCGGCGTTGCGTTGCCGAGCTCGAGGTTGACTCGCTTCTTGGGGGCGCGCTCGGCCAGCTTCCAACCGACCGCTCCCGAGCCGGTGAACGTTAGCGCCTTGACGCGCTCGTCCTCCATCAGGACGTCGCCGATCTCGGAGGCAGGCCCGACGAGCACGTTCACCCAGCCGGGCGGGAGGCCCGCCTCGGTCTCCAGTTCGGCGAGCAACAGCGCCGAGAGCGGGGTCTGGCTCGCCGGCTTGAGCACGACCGCGCAGCCCGCCGCAAGCGCCGGCGCCAGCTTGTGGGCGACCAGGTTGAGCGGGAAGTTGAACGGCGAGATGGCGCCGACCACCCCGATCGGCCGCCGCAACGTGAACGCGAGCTTCCCTTCGCCGGCCTGCGAGGCGTCCATCGGCACCATCTCGCCGGCGAGCTTGCGAGCCTCGACGGCCGCGAAGGTATAGGTGGACATCGCGCGCCGCGCCTCGACGCGCGCGGCCTTCATCGGCTTCCCGGCTTCGTCCGAAATATTTTTCGCAACTTCGTCGTGGCGGCGGCCGAGGTAGCCGGCGACCCGGACGAGGATCTCGGCGCGTTTGTGGGCCGGCAGCGGCTCGCGCATCGCCGCCTCGGCGGCGTCGATCGCGTGGCGCACCTCCGCCGCGCCCGCCTTCGCCACGCGGCCGACTGTTTCGCCTGAATATGGCGAGTCAACGTCGATCCAGTCGCCGGTGTCGATCCACTCGCCGCCGATCAGAAGCTTGCGTTCGGTCAGCGTCGTGGCCACGAAACAAGTCTAGTGGGACACTTTTGGCGTGGAGATCCCAGACGTCCGCTATGCAAAGAGCGGTGACGTCGCGATCGCGTACCAGGTCGTCGGCGACGGCGCGGTCGACATCGTCTTCGTCAGAGGCTTTGCCGGGGACCTGCTCTCCGTCTGGGAGCAGCCGTTGCTGGCGCGGTTCGTCCGCGAGCTGGCCGGTTTCGCCCGCCTGCTTATGCTCGACAAGCGCGGCACTGGTCTCTCTGATCGCGTGCGCGACATTCCGACGCTCGAGACCCGCATGAACGACCTGCGCGCGGTCATGGACGCGGAGGGCTCCGAGCGCGCGATTCTCTGGACGGCCCAGGAAGGAGCGCGGCTCGCGGCCCTATTCGCGGCCACGGACCCGGAACGAGTGGCGGGGCTCGTGCTCTTCATCCCCACGGCCAAGAGCCGGCCGGCGCCCGACTATCCCTGGGCGCTGGACGACCGTGCCTGGGTGAGCCAACTCGCCGAGATCCGTGAGCACTGGGGAACCACGGCCTACCTCGACGAGCGCCTGGCGGAATGGGCACCGACCAAGCGCGACGACCCGCAGTTTCGGGCTTGGTTCCACGCGCACATGCGGAGGGGCCTCAGCCCCGGCTCCGCGCTCGCCTTCTTCGCGATGGTGCGAGAGTCCGACGTCAGCGACGTCCTGCCATCGGTTCGCGTTCCCACCATCGTGCTGGCGACCCCCTCCGAGCGGGACGCCTCGACTTATGTCGCGGAGCGGATCCCTGGCGCGCGCCTCGTCGACCTCCCCCGTGACTGCGGCATCTACCACTGGGTCGACGAGGACGCGGCGGCGATCGCGATGCGCGAGACGCGGACGCTCGCAGGTGCAGCGGGCAGCGCGGTTGCGCCCGACCGCGTGCTGGCGACGGTCCTCTTTACCGACATCGTCGACTCGACCGACCGCGCCGCCCGGCTCGGAGACCGGGCCTGGAGAGACCTGCTGACCGGACACGACGCCCTGATCCGGCAACGGCTCAGCGAGTTCGGCGGCCGCGCGCTGGACTCTGCCGGCGATGGGGTCTTCGCGACCTTTGACGGCCCGGCCCGCGCGATCCAGTGCGCGCAGGCGATCGTCCACGGCGCGAAGGGGTTCGGACTCGAGCTCCGCGCCGGCTTACACACGGGGGAATGCGAGCTGCACGGGGACAAGCTCGCGGGCATCGCGGTTCACACGGGCGCCCGTGTGGCCGGGCTGGCAGCGCCCGCCGAGGTGCTCGTCTCGCAGACCGTCAAGGATCTGGTGGCCGGTTCCGGGATCGAGTTCGACGACCGTGGCGTCCACGAGCTCAAAGGCGTGCCGGGAGAGTGGCGCTTGTATCGGGTGGCGGGGTCGTCATAACGCACTGGCTGCTCGTCCGCGGCCGCGGCGAAAAGCCGCTGGATCGTCACGTGGTTCGTGCCGAGATCCGGGCGCACTCGTCCTCGAAGCGGCCATCGGTCGAGCCGGGCGAAAACGCGGTTCTCTACGCCGCCGTCTGGCAGGCGATCTTCGGCGTCGTCGAAGTCACGGGTGAGCCGGAGCACGACCCTGTGCGACGGCGCTGGGCGTGGCGGTTTCCGATCCGGCCGCTCGCCGTTGTCGAGGACCTGCACGACGCGCCGCCGGTCGAGGCCGCCGGCGTCTTCCCGCAGAGTCTGTGGCGGCACTCGCACATCCGTCTCAGCCAGGAGCAGTTCGAGTCTGCGCGTTGGCTGATCGAGGCCGCTCTGGCAAGATCGTCCGCTTGATGGCTGAGCGGATCCGCAAGGTTGGCGTCGTCGGGCTCGGGACGATGGGGGCCGGCATCGCGCAGGTGAGCGTGCAGGCGGGCCACGAGACGGTCGGGCGCGAGATCAGCCTCGACCTCGCCGAGCGCGGCCGGGCCACAATCGACCATTACCTGACGCGCGCCGTCGAGAAAGGGCGTTTGGCGCAGGCGGACAAGGACGCGGCCATCGCGCGCCTGACTCTGACGACCGAGCTCGCCGACCTCGCCGACTGCGACCTCGTGATCGAGGCCGTGCTGGAGGAGCTGCCGCTCAAGCGCGAGGTCTTCGCCGAGCTCGACCGGGTCACGCGGCCCGAGGCGGTCCTGGCCACGAACACGTCCGCGCTCTCGGTCGCCGAGATCGCGGCGGCGACCGAGCGGCCCGAGCGGGTTGTCGGCATTCACTTCTTCAATCCCGCGCCCGTGCTGCCGCTCGTCGAGATCGTGCGCGCGCCGGAGAGCTCCGACGACGCGGTGCGCGCGGCCTACGAGTGGGCGGAGGGCGCCGGCAAGCAGCCTGTCAATTGCAACGACAGGCCCGGCTTCATCGTCAACCGGATCCTGATCCCGCTCCTGAACGATTGCGTCCGCGTGCTCGACGAGGCCGCGGTCACGCCTGAAGACCTCGACAAGGCGATGACGAACGGCGCCGGCTGGCCCATGGGCCCGTGCGCCCTCGTCGATCTCGTCGGGATCGACGTCCACGTTCACGCTTCCGAGGCCCTCCACGACAAGCTCGGCGAGGAGCGGATGGCCCCGCCCGAGCGGCTCCTCCGGCTCCAGCGGGAAGGCCGCCTTGGCCGCAAGACCGGACACGGCTTCTTCGAGTATGGGTCCTAACCTTCGAATCCGGCCGCGCGCCGTTTGCGCTCGGGCGTAGCTAGCCACTCGAGCACCGCCTGACGGGAGAAGCGCCAGTGGCGGCCGAGCTTGCGGCCCGGCAGGTCGCCCTTCGCGGCGAGCGTGCGCACCGTCTTCTCGTCGACCTGCAGCAGCTCAGCAAGCTGCTCGACCGTCAGCACGTCCGGCTCGCGCATCTGAGTCGAGGCGCGGCCGATCGCCACGTCCTCGGCGCCGAGATAGCGGTCGACGAGGTCGGCGACCAGCTCCCGCTTGGGCGTCTTCAGCTCGAACGCGGCGCGGCTGAGCTTCTCCGCCGACGCCGCCGGCAGCCGCACGAACAGGGGAGAGGTGGGTTCGCCCGTCATCCGATATCAGAATATCAAGCTGCTATCGTCGCGGCCGTGACGCGGCGCGCGTTTCTCCTCGGCGGCAGCGGCCAGACGGGACGCGCGCTGATTCCGCGGCTGCGGGAGCGTGGGTGGGACGTTGTCGTCGGGAGCCGCGGCGAGCGCGAGATCCCGTCGGGCGTCGAGCACGTCCAGGTCGACCGCGGCGACGAAGCCGCGCTGCGGACAGCCCTCGGGGCGGGCGCCGACGTGCTCGTCGACTTCGTCGCTTTCGAGCGCGAGCATGCCGAGCAGCTTCTCTCGCTCCGCGGCCTCGTCGGTTCCTTGATCGTCCTCTCCAGCGCGTCGGTCTACACCGACGAGAGCGGGCGCACCTTCGACGAAGCGACGACGCCTGCGCAGTTCCCCTCTTTCCCGGTGCCGATCCGCGAGCGCGATCAGCCCACGGTCGCACCCGGAGACGAGAGCTACTCGACGAAGAAGGCCGCGATCGAGCAGCTTCTCCTCGGCCAGCAGGCCCTCCCCGCGACCGTGGTTCGCGCGGGCGCGATCTACGGCCCCGGCGGAAGCGTCCGCGAGTGGTACTTCGTCAAGCGCGTGCTCGACGGACGGCGGTACGTGCTGCTCGGGAACCGCGGGGAGAGCCGGTTCCACCCCGTTGCGACCGACAATCTCGCCGAGCTGATCTGGCTCGCCGCGGAGCGGCCGGGACGACGCGTCCTGAACGCCGGCGACCCCGGGCCGCCGACGCTGCTCGAGATCTCGCGGGCTATCGCGGCCGCGCTGGACCACGAATGGACCGAGGTGCTGCTGCCGACGCTCGACGAGCCCTGCGAGACACCCTGGACCGGGCCGAAGCCGGTCGTCCTCGACATGAGCGAGGCGGCTTTCGAGGTCGGCTATCAACCTGTCACGACGTATGAGCGGGCCGTGCCGGCTACCTGCGAATGGCTCGTGGAGGCGACGAAGGAACGACCCTGGCAGGAGTTGATGCCGCGAATGGCGGAGTACATGGAGGAGTCATTCGATTACGCGGCTGAGGACGAGCTCCTACGCGGGCTCGCTAGGGGCGGCTGAGCCGCGTCCAGATGTTGTCGAGCAGCCGTGCCACGGCGGGCTGGTCGATCGAGGCGGCGAAGTTGAGGGCGCCCCCGGCGAAGACCTTGGCCCCGCGGGCGTTCTCGTAATAGGTCATCTCGGCCGTCCGCCCGGGACCCATCAGGTCCGGGATCGAGGCCAGCAACACGGTGCCGGGCGGGCTGGCCGGCGAGCGCATGTCGATCTCGTAGCCGTAGCGTCCGAAGCGATCGCCGGCGGCTAGGCCGGTGCCCGCGAAGGCCCAAGGCGCACCGCCCGTGTCAGCTACGTACGGCCCTTGTTGCGCCCCGTAATTGCTCGCCACGTACTGCACGCCGACGACGCCGGCTTCGGGGCGCCCGAGATTCCGCCACTCCGCGAGCCGGCGCATCTTGCGCCCGTGAAAGACGACCTTCCAGAAGAGGTTGTTCGCGGAGAGGAACATCAGGTTGCCGCCGAGGTCGCGGTAGCGCCTGACCAGGTCGTACTCGTGCGTCGTCACGTATTCCTCGTGACCGGGGAAGACGATCAGGTCGTAGTGACGGGCAAGCACGTCGCCGTCCGCGATGTGCGCGAGGTCCAGGTCCGACAAGAAGTCCAGGTTCCCGCGCGAGCTGAGCCAGCCGATGATCGCGGCGTCGAAATCGCGAAAGCGCCACGGGACACCGGCGTCCAGGTACGGACGGCGGATGTCGATGGTGCGGCGCGCGCCGTTGACGTACCAGCTGTCCCCCCAGCCGTCGCCGTCCGCGTCGGCGAAGTTGTAGGCCTGCCACGTGTTCGTCGGCAGAACGACCGCGATCCGGCTCGTGCCGAGCGAACGAGGACGCACGATGAAGGGGGCGTAACCCACGCGGTGACCGCGGGAGGTGATGCGGACGAAGTACAGGCCGCTCGGCCAGTCGCCGATCCGGATGCGGACGGAACCCGGCGCGTTCCGATGCCCTCGCCAGGCAAGGGCGACCGGCGGGGCCATCGGCCTCGCCGTGGTCTTCGCGTCCTGCGTTCCGCTCCCGTTGCGGAAGGAGAGGACATCGAGGTCGAGGTGGCGCGCATCCGTCGCGATGGAGACTCGCGCCGTCTGGCCCGGCGTGTATCTCGGCCCGAGCGACACGTCGACCCGCTGGATGCGGACGACGGGAGCCGAGACGCGCACATGCCCGCCGACGGGAAAGTCGTTGTAGATTCGCCGCCGACCGAGGGCGTCGCTCACCGTCAGCTCGAGCACGTAGGTGCCGTTGGCGATAGTCCGCTCCGGCGTCCAGGCCAGCCGGTGGCGGCCGCGGCGAAACGCGTAGGGCGCCGACCAGATCGTGTGAACGTTGCTCCTTCCGCGCTTCACGTTCAGCGTCTGGAGTACATCGAGCTCGATAGTTGCATCGCCGTCGAGCCGGAAGCTGACGATGGCTCGATCGCGAAATCCGTCTCCGTTCGGACTGACGGTTGTGAGCAGGCGGCCGTCGCCCGCGAACGGGGTCGAGCCGTTGCCCACGCGCAGGTCGAGCAGACGCGGCACAGGCTCGACCGCGGCAGCGGGGACCGCTGCCGGCGAGAGCGAGACCGCGGCCACGGCGACCAGGGCGGCGCGAGTTGCCACGCGGCAAGTTATCCCTGCATTCGCCACGCTTACGGACCCCTTACAATCCCCTCATCGAGGGCACACCTGCGGCACCGATACTTCGCCGGTCGATGAGGCGTCTCGTCTGGATCACCGTGCTCGCATTCTTGCTCGCCGCGCCTGCGGCGGGTTTCGCGGTGACCGGCGACGACGACGGCACCCTCTCGGTCAGGGCAGGCATCGGCAAGGTGTACCTCAACTTCACCGGCTCGGCCGTCGGCCGCGTGCACAACGGAGCTATCCGGGTGACCGATCCGGTGGCGGGAGACGGGCTCGGGTTCGACTTTTCAGGTTGTGACTCGGAGATCGACAAGAGCGACACGACCGCGAACAAGAGCGACACGATCACCGTCTGCCGCGGCAATTACCTTCGTTTCCGCGCAATCGGCGGCAGGTACCAGATCTCGATCAAGGGGACTGGCATCTACCTCTCCGCCGTCGGGCACGGTTACGCGATCCTCAACGGAGCCGGTGACGATCCAGCCGTCGAATCCGACGGGGCATACTCGCTGAACGACGCGCCGTACAAGTCCCTGCCCAACTTCGGGGCAACGGTCGACCTCGTGGCGCCGGTCGCAGGCTGACGCCCTGAGATACTGAGCCCGTGGCAGCGTCACAGGCCCAGACCGTGCTCATCGTCGAGGACGAGGCCTCGATCGCTTCGTTCGTCTCGCTGTACCTGAAGAAGGCGGGCTACGGCGTCAAGGCGGTCGGATCCGGCGGAGATGCGCTCGCGCAGGTCGAGGCCGAGCAGCCTGCTCTGATCGTGCTCGACCTGATGCTTCCGGACATGGACGGCATCGAGGTTTGCCGGCGGATCCGCCAGCGCCGGGACATTCCGATCCTGATGCTGACCGCCCGCGACGAGGACATTGACAAGATCATCGGGCTCGAGGTGGGGGCCGACGACTACCTGACGAAGCCGTTCAACCCCCGCGAGCTCGTCGCCCGGGTGAAGTCGATCCTGCGACGCTCGGCGCCCGCGCGGCGCAACTCGGAATCGGCAGAGATCACCCACGGCGACCTCCACGTGGACGCCGGGCGACGCGAGGTTCACGTCGGCGACGAGGAGATCCAGCTCGCGCCGAAGGAGTTCGACCTGCTCTGGGAGCTCCTCGACCACCGGGGCCTGGTGCTGACGCGCGACCAGCTGCTCGAGCGGGTCTGGGGCTACACGTTCGCGGGCGACACGCGAACCGTCGATGTCCACGTGCGCCAGGTCCGCCGGAAGCTAGGCGACGCTTCGCCGATCGTGACTGTCTGGGGGGTCGGGTACAAGGTCGCTCCCGCGCGGGATTCGGTGAACGCCTAGCGAAGAGGCGAACGTGTTCCGCTCGCTTCGCTTCCGGCTTCCAGCGCTTTTCCTCGCGGCGATCGTGCTCGCAGGGCTGGTCTCGACTGCGGTCGCGGTCAGTGTGTCGAAGCGGTACGCGCAGAACACTCTCAGGAAACAGGCCTTCCGCGAGCTCACGCAGGAGGCGCGCGGAATCGACCAGATCTACAGAGAACACGCCGGCGGCAATGCGCCGCCGTCGAGCGAGATCGAGCGCGCCTCCGGCGACCAGGTCTTCTACATGCGGCCCGCAAAAGGGATCGATGTTTTCCCCGGCCCGACACCCGCCTATACGCTCCTGCCGCGCCGGTTAATCGACTTTAGCCGCATCCTTGCCGGACAGACGGTTCGGTTCGAATTCACACCTCCGGGCCGAAACACCCGGCTGCTCGCAGTCGCCAGGCCCGTCAAGCTCGGCGGCAAGGTCTTCGGCGCGGTCATCCTCGCGAGACGGAAGACTCTCCTGAACCAGAGCTGGTTGCCGCTCATTTGGCGCCTCTTCCCCGCGTTTTTCGCCGGAATTCTTGTGGCCGGCGCCCTCGGCTGGTATCTCTCGCGGCGGATCACGACGCCCGTGCTCGCCCTCTCGGACGCGAGCGACGAGGTGGCCGCGGGACGGTACGACGTTGTCGTCCCGCAGGTCCCCGGGGGCGGCGAGATCAGCCATCTGGCGTCACGCTTCCGGGAGATGGCATCGCAGCTTCAGGAAGCCGAGGCGCTCGAGCGCAACTTCCTGATGACCGTCTCGCACGAGCTGCGGACGCCGTTGACCGCGATCCGCGGTCATGTCGAGGCCCTGCTCGAGGGCGTCGTCGAGGACGAGGAGGCGAGGGCGTACTCGCTCGAAGTGATCAGCCTCGAGGCAGAACGCCTCGAGCGGCTCGTCGGCGATGTGCTCGACCTTGCGAAGCTGGACATGCACCGCTTTGCCCTACGGCGCGAGGAGGTCGACATGGAACGACTCATCGACCGTGCCTACTCGGCGTTCGGCGAGGAGGCGCGCCGCCGTGGGATCGACTACCGGCGCTCGATCGCGGCGAAGCCGATCCTCGAGACCGACGGCGACCGTGTGCTGCAGGTGATCTCGAACCTGCTTTCGAATGCGTTTCGCTGGACGCCCGACGGAGGCCGCGTCGGTCTCGCCCTGAAGCAGGTCGACGGAACCATCCGCGTCGCCGTCGACGACAGTGGGCCCGGCATCCCGCGGGAGGAGCAGGAGCGCATCTTCCGGCCGTTCTGGTCGCGGGACGGCCACGGGACCGGCCTCGGCCTCGCGATCGCGAGTGAGCTCGCCGCGGCGCTCGGCGGTGAGATCGAGCTGCGGACCGAAGCCGGGAAGGGAAGCCGCTTCGAGCTCGTGCTGCCGGCGATGAAGTCTGACTAGGTCCCGGTGCGGCGGTCTTCGATGCGGTAGACGATCGCGCCTTCGTCGGCTCCGAGCACGCGCTCGAGCCGGGCCAGTCGCTCGTCGACTCCCTTCCAGCCGGAGGCGATCAGGTCGATCAGAAGCGCCAGGTCGTCGACGCGCGCGTGCCGCTCGGCGAGCAGGTCGCCTTCGAGCCGCTCCAGGCGGCGCACCATGTTGGCGGAGAGTCCACGAACCTCGGCCAGATGCTTCGCGACCGGTAGGACTTCCTGGCGCAGGCCGGTCTGGACGGCTTCGCCGACCCGGTCCGGGAGCGTGGCCTCGAGCTGCGCCGCGATTTCGGCAAGCGACTCGACCTGGTAGCGGGCCCGCTCGAGGGCGGCCTCGACGACCGCCGGCTCGGTTCTTCCTTCGGCCGCCTGCTTCAGCCGCTCGTTCGCCCGCTCGATCGCGCCTGGGTTCATGCCCGGCAACGCTAGCGTTCGCATCGGATGAAGCTGTCCGAGCTCGACTACTCGCTGCCGGCGGAGCTGATCGCGCAGCGTCCGCTGGAACGGCGCGACGACTCGCGCCTGCTCGTCTACGAACGCGCGAGCGGCGCAGTCCGCCACCGGCGCTTCTCGGAGCTGCCGGAGGAACTCGGTCGCGACGAGCTCGTAGTCGTCAACGACACCCGGGTGATTCCGGCGCGGATTCGGATCGAGCGGCCCCGCGGCGAGGTCTTGCTCCTGGAGCGCAGGGGCGACAACGGGTTCTGGGAGGGGCTCGCACGGCCGACCAGGCGGCTCCGGGCGGGGAGACGCTACGGCCCGGTCGAGCTCGTGGAGCACCTCGGCGGCGGTCGCTGGCTGCTCCGCCTCGACGGTGAGCCTGAGGGCGAGATGCCGCTGCCGCCGTACATCACCGAGGCTCTGGTGGATCCGGAGCGCTACCAGACGATCTACGCCAAGGCCGAAGGCTCGGCGGCGGCGCCGACGGCAGGGCTCCATTTCACTCCAGAGCTGCTGGCGCGACTCGAGGTCGAGCGCGTGACGCTGCACGTCGGCCTCGACACCTTCCGCCCCGTCACCGCCGCGGAGCTGGAGCGGCACGAGCTGCACAGCGAGCGTTACGAGGTCTCCCCGGCGGCCTGGGGGCGGATCCGCGCGGCGCGGCGAGTGCTGGCGGTGGGCACGACGACGGTGCGGGTGCTCGAATCGCTGGCCCGCGGGGCCCCACTTGCGAGCCGAACCGATCTCTTCGTCACGCCGGGTTTCGAGTTCCGGCGCGTCGACTCGCTGCTGACGAACTTCCACCTGCCGCGCTCGACGTTGCTCGCGTTGGTGATGGCGTTCTGCGGGGTCGAGGAAACGCGCAGCCTCTATCGCTTGGCGATCGACGAGCGCTACAGGTTTTACTCGTTCGGCGATGCGATGCTGATCCGATGAAAGTGCTGCGCACTTTCATCGGCGCTGTGTTGTCCCATCGCTTCGCTCGGGAGATATGAGCTTCCGCGTGACTGCCACGGACGGGGAGGCGCGTGCCGCCATCTTGACGACGGCCCACGGCGAGGTGGCGACGCCCGCGTTCATGCCCGTCGGCACCAAGGCGACCGTCAAGAGCGTCGACCCCGACGAGTTGAGCGCGCTCGGCGCGGAGATCGTGCTCGGCAACAGCTACCACCTGCACTTTCGGCCGGGCGCGGAGCTGATCGCCGAGCTCGGCGGCCTGCACCGGTTCATGGCCTGGGACGGCCCGATCCTGACCGACTCGGGCGGCTTTCAGGTCTTCTCGCTGCGCCACACGATCCTCGGCGTCGACGACGACGGGGTCACGTTCCGCTCCGTGTACGACGGTGAGCCGGCGCGCTTCACTCCGGAATCCGTCGCGCAGATCCAGGCGCGCCTCGGCTCCGACATTGCCATGTGCCTCGACGCCGTGCCGCCTGCGGACTCGCCGCGCCCGGCGCTCGCCGAAGCCGTCCGCTTGACGACGCTCTGGGCGGCGCGTCAGCGTACAGCCGAGCGGGCGCCCCGCCAACTCGTCTTCGGAATCGCCCAGGGCGGCACCGACGTCGAGCTTCGCACCCGCTCGATCGACGAGATCACGACGCTCGATTTCGACGGCTACGCCCTCGGCGGACTCGCCATCGGCGAGGACCGTGAGCTGATGTTCGACACGGTCGCCTGGGCAACGCCGCTGCTGCCGGCCGATCGCGCGCGGTACTTCATGGGCATCGGCGATCCTCTCGGCGTGCTGGAGGTGATCGAGCGCGGGATCGACATGTTCGACTGCGTGCTGCCGACGCGGCTCGGGCGGACCGGCTCGGCGCTCACCTGGGGAGGCCGGCTGAACCTCAAGAACGCCCGCTACGCGCGCGACGCCGCGCCGCTGCAGGAGGGCTGCGGCTGCCCGGCGTGCAGACGCTTCTCGCGCGCCTACATCCGTCACCTCGTCAACCAGCAGGAGCTGCTCGGCCACCGCTTGCTGAGCCTCCACAATCTACGATTCCTGCTCGATTTGACGGCGGGCGCGAGGGCGGCGATCGAGCGCGGCGAGTTCGCCGCCCACAAGCGCGACGCGGCGGTCCGCCTCGGAACCGCAACGGAAGAGGAGGCAGTACGGGTTATCTGATCGTGATCGTGGCGCTGTTCGTGCTCCTCTGGCTGCTCGTCCTTCGCCCGCAGCGGCGGCGCCAGACAGAGCAACTGCGCATGCAGGACACGCTCCAGCTCGGCAACGAGGTGATCACCGCCGGGGGCATCCGCGGGTACGTACGCCAGTTGGACGAGGAGGTGCTCAAGGTCGAGATCGCGCCCGATGTCGTCGTGCGCCTCGACCGCCGCGCCGTCGCCGCCGTCGTTCGCGACGAGCCGGAAGAGCTGGAACCCCTCGCCCAGGGCGAGCGCTCCGAAAGCTAAGGCATCGCTTGCGATGCCGTCTCAAAGGCCGTAGCGGCTTTGCCGCTGCGGCCGGCTAAACCCGGCTGAAGGTGAAGGCACGGTGGTTCACTCGGCGATCGCCGCGGCGAGGCATCGCTTGCGATGCCGTCTCAAAGGCCGTAGCGGCTTTGCCGCTGCGGCCGGCTAAACCCGGGGGAGGGTGAAGGCACGGTTCGTTCACTCCGCGATCGTCGTGGCTAAGCTTCCAGCCCTGCGCGGATGACGAACCGCCGTTCGCACCTGATCCTTGTCGGCCTGATCCTCGCCGCTCTGGCGGGAGTGGTTGCGCTTGCCGTTCCAGGATCACCGGTGCACAAGAAGGTGACGCTCGGTCTCGATCTCCAGGGCGGCCTCGAGGTCGTGCTCGAGGCCCGACCCGCGAAAGGGCAGAAGCTGGACTCGGCAGCGCTCGACCGGTCGGTGTCGATCATGCGCCAGCGGGTCGACAAGCTCGGCGTCTCCGAGCCCGAGATCCGCAAGCAGGGCTCGAATCAGATCGTGATCGAGCTCGCCGGCGTCCATGATCCGGCGAAAGCGGCGACGATCATCGGCAAGACGGCCCAGCTCGAGCTCTACGACCTCGAGACCTCCTTGACCGGCCCGTCGATCACCGCGAGCGGCAACCCGCAGCCGTCGCCGAGCCTCGACAAGCTCCTTTCAGCCGTCCAGTCGCAGGCCAAGAAGGGCGAACCCGAGGGCTACTACGCGTTCGGGAAGAACAAGCAGAAATCCGTCGGCCCGGCTACGAGTCGCGCCGCGGCGCTGAAGCAGGCGAAGCAGAGCAAGCTCAAGCGGCCGTTCACGGTGCTCGCCGTCCCGCAGAACACCGTCGTCATCACCTGCGACTCGACCGAGGTCGTCTGCCCCGGGAACACCGGCCAGCAGGGCGGCAATGTGATTCAGCCACCGCCACCCGGCCAAAGCTACTACTACCTCTTCACCCACAACCCCGACAAGACGGGCGTCGGCGACGTCAAGGGCGTCCCGCAGCTGACGGGCTCAGACCTGAAGCTGTCGGGAACGCGCCAAGACTTCGACCCAACGACGAACGAGCCGGTCGTCTTGATGCAGTTCACCGGTTCGGGCTCGCACAAGTTCCAGCAGGTCACCGCCGAGGAGTACAACCGGGGCCGGAACCGCCGGATCCCGCAGCACTTCGCGATCGTGCTCGACCGGGAGATCAGGTCGTTCCCGCAGATCGACTTCAACAAGTCGGATCTCGCGGGCGGGATCAGCGGCAACGCCGAGATCTCCGGCATCAAGTCGATCGGCGAGGCGAAGGACCTCGCGCTCGTGCTCCAGACCGGCGCCCTGCCGGTCAACTTCGTCCCGATCGAGCGTACTGACATCTCCGCGACGCTCGGCAAGGACTCGCTAAGCGAGGCGAAGAAGGCCGCCCTGATCGGCCTCCTGCTCGTGGCGGTCTTCCTGCTCGTCCTCTACCGGTTCCTCGGCCTCGTCGCGGTGCTCGGGCTCGGCATCTACGCGGCCTTTCTCTACGCGGCGATCCTGCTCTTCAACGTGACGCTGACGCTGCCGGGCTTCGCGGGATTGATCCTGACGATCGGAGTCGCGGCCGACGCGAACGTGGTCGTCTTCGAACGGATCAAGGAAGAAGTGCGCGCTGGGAAGTCCGTGCGCGCTGCAATCGCCGCCGGGTACGCCAAGGGCTTCCACACGATCATCGACGCCAACGTCGTCACCGTGATCACGGCGATGGTCCTGTTCGCCGTCGCTACCGCGGGCGTCAAGGGCTTCGCGCTGATGCTGATGATCGGCACGGTCATCTCGCTCGTCACCGCGGTTGCGGCGACCCGGGCGATGCTCGGCCTGCTCTCCGGCTTCGCCTGGTTCGACAACCCGCGGTTCATGGGCGCCGCGGGGCAGCAGTCGGCGAAGTGGCTGCAGATCGACTTCATGCGCCGGCGCTACCTCTGGTTCGCGATCTCGGGCGTGATTCTCGTCGTCGGGGCAGCCTCACTCGGTACCCGCGGCCTCAACCTCGGGATCGACTTCAAGGGTGGCACCCAGGTGACGTTCAAGACTCCGAAGCCGGTCTCGCTCACGGACGTCCGCAACCAGGCGAAGGACATCGGCCAGAACGACGCGGTCATCCAAGGCCGCGGCAAGACGTTCGGCAGCGATAGGTACGAGAACTTCCAGATGCGGATGAAGTCTCTGTCGGAGGCCAATCAGAACAAGCTCGGTGACGATCTGACTTCGCGCTTCCAGGCGACAAACTCGCAGATCACGAACGTGTCCTCGAGCTTCGGGAGACAGATCGCGCGCTCCGCGATCGTCGCGGTCATCGTCTCGCTGCTCCTGATCGTGCTTTACATCGCGGTCAGGTTCGACCTCAAGTTCGCGGGCCCCGTGATCGCGGCGCTGCTGCACGACATCGTGATCACTGTCGGCGTCTACTCCCTGACTGGGCGCGAGGTCTCCAACTCGACGGTCGCCGCAGTCTTGACGGTGCTCGGCTACTCGATCTACGACACGATCATCATCTTCGACCGCATGCGGGAGAACATCCCGCTGATGCGGCGCTCGTCCTTCGCGACGATCGCGAACGTCTCGCTCTGGGAGACGATCCGCCGCTCGCTGGCGACGACGTTCATCACCTTGCTGCCGATCGGCGCCCTGCTCATCTTCGGCGGCGCGACGCTGAAGGACTTCGCATTCGCGCTGCTGGTTGGGATCACCTCGGGCGCCTACTCGTCGATCTTCATCGCGGCGCCGCTGCTGACGATTCTGAAGGAGCGCGAGCCGGAGTTCGCACGCCGCAGAGGCATCGACGAGCCGGAAGGCCCGGAGCCCGACGGCGGCACGCCCGCCCGGCGGCGCCCGAGGCGTCCATGGGGCGGCGCGCCGGCTGCCGATCCGGGAACGGTCGTCCTCGAAGAGGCGGAGCAGGCGGCCGCGGCCGAGCCGACCCCCTCGCTCGGTGAACTCGTGCCAAGCCCGGCCGCCTCGGCCGAAGCGAAACGCGAGCGCCGCCGCCAGCGGCGCCGCGCACGTCCGCATGGCCGAACCCGCTGAGAGCGGCCGCGCCGGCGAAGCCGGCACGGCCTCTGACCGGCGTGGTGAGGGGCCGCCTTCGCGTCTGGCCGGGGCGGTCCAGCGGCTCGGGCGCGACGAGGCGAAGGCCCTAGCCGACGAGCTCCTCGCGCTCTGGCGCGGCGACTCGACTGTGGGCGAGCGCGCCGCGGCACGACTGGCGGGAGTCTTTCGCGAGCTCGGGCTCGTCACTCGCGAGGAGCTCGACGAAGCCGAGCTGAAGATCGCGCAGCTGGAGCACCGGCTGCGGCTGCTCGAGAACGCCCGGCCGCCTTCATCGCCGCTTCCGTGAGCGCGCCGCTGACGCGGCTCGGCTTGCCGAGGCTCTGGAAGTACGACAAGACGCGGCTCTGGCACTTCGCCCGGCACACCGTCGTGCCCGTCGTGCTCCGACTCGCCCCGAGCGCGGCCTACGGGGTCGAGCGGATCCCGAGCGACCGGGGGTGCGTGCTCGCCGCCAACCACTTTTCCGGGATCGACCACCCGCTGATCGGCGCTTTTGTTCCGGGGATCACCTATTTCCTCGCGAAGTCGGAGCTGTTCGAGGTGCCAGTGCTCGGGGAGGCATTGGCCTGGATGGGCGTGATCTCGATCCGCCGCGGCGAGAGCGACCGCGACGCGCTCCGTATCGCACGGCAGCATGTCCACGACGGAGACGTCGTCTGCGTCCACATCGAGGGAACGCGCCAGCGGCTCGGCTACCCGGGCCCCATCCACACCGGTGGCCTGATGATCGCGATGCAGGAGGGCGCGCCGGTCGTCCCCCTCGGTCTCGACACCTTCGGCTGGTCGCCGAAGAACCGCCGGCGGTGCGCGCTCGTCTTCGGCGAACCGATCGAGCTCGACCATCTGTCTCGGAACCGCTCCGGCTACGCGGAGGCGGGCGAGCTCGTCCGCGAGGAGATGGTGCGGCTCTGGCGCCTCGCGGCCGAAGCGGCCGCGGCGGGCCTGCCCTCGGCGTTGCCGGACGGGACGCGGCGTAACGAGCCCGTGTCAGACTGACCGCATGGCCCGTCCGGCCACGCGCAACATCGGCCGCCTCTCCGAGATCGCGCAGGTCGCGGTCAAGCATGGATTCGGCTACTTCTTCGAGCGCCACCGCCTGACCGATCTCGTCCCTTGGATCGGCCGGGACGGTAGCGTCGAGACGCCCACGGATCGGGGCCGCCGTCTGCGGGAGATGCTCGACGAGCTCGGCCCGACCTTCGTCAAGTTCGGCCAGCTGCTCTCGACCCGTCCCGACATCGTTCCGCCCGACGTCGTGCTCGAGCTGCAGAAGCTTCAGGACGACGTGCGCCCGATCCCGTTCGCCGACGTCGAACGCGTGATCTCGGAGGAGCTCGGCATAACCATCGAGCAGGCCTTCCTCGAGTTCGACGAGCAACCGACCGCGGCGGCCTCGATCGGGCAAGTGCACCACGCCGTGCTTCCGAACGGCGAGCGCGTCGCGGTCAAGGTCCAGCGTCCCAACGCGCCGCGCCAGATCGAGTCCGACATCTCGCTGCTCTACCAGGCAGCCCGCCTCGCCAAGGAGCGGGTCCGGGCGCTTGATTTCATCGACGCGGAGCAGGTCGTGGACGAGTTCGCCCGCTCGATCCGCGGCGAGCTCGACTATCGGGCGGAGGCGCGCAACGCGGAGGCGTTCCGACGCAACTTCGCGGGGCAGGGGGACGTGAAGATCCCGCGCGTCCACTGGACCTACACGCGCCGGCGCGTGCTCGTCCTCGAGCTGCTCCAGGGGGTACAGGTGGCCGATCTCGACTTGGCAAGTCTGGGCGAAGGCGAGCGGCGTGAGCTCGCGTACCGGATCGCCGAGACCTGGATGACGATGATCTTCCGGCACGGGTTCTTCCACGGTGACCCGCATCCCGCGAACATCTTCGTACTGGACGGCGGGGCCGCGGTCGGCCTCGTCGATTTCGGCCAGGTCGGCAAGCTCACCGACGAGGACATGTCGAAGCTGACCGGCCTTTTCATCGACGCCGCCAACGAGCGCGTCGATGCGATGCCGCGACGGCTCGCGGAGCTCGGCGTCCGCTACCCGCGCGAGCGCGAGGAGGAGTTCACGGACGAGCTTCGCGACGTCTACTACCGCTACTACGGCGTCAGCCTGGCCGAGATCGACCCACTGCAGGTGATCCGGGAGGCCTTCGAGCTCATCTACCGGTTGAACCTGCGGCTACCGACCCGATTCGTTCTCCTCGACAAGGCGATCGCCACCCTCGCTTCTGTCGGGGCCGAGCTGTACCCGGATTTCAACGTCTTCGAGGTCGCGAAGCCGTACGCGCGGAATCTGATGATCGAGCGGTTCTCACCCGAGCGAATTCTGTCGCGGGCCCAGAAGGAGTCGAGCGAGTTCGTCCGGATTGCAGCAACGATGCCGTACCAGGTGCACGACTTCCTCGAGCAGATCCGCGACGGACAGATCGAGGTCGGGTTCGTGCACAAGGGGCTCGACGACTTCATGCACAAGGTCGATGTCGCCTTCAATCGGCTCGTCGTCGCGCTGATCGTCGTCGGTGGACTGATCGGGTCCAGCCTGATCGGAATCTTCGCGAAGCACGGGCCGTTCGTCTTCGGGGTCAACTTCCTTTCCTTCCTCGGATTCCTGCTCTCCGGAGCTCTCGGGATCTGGCTGCTCTGGGGAGTGATCCGTTCCGGACGGTTATGACCGCAGAAAGTGCTGCGCACTTTCCGCGGGCTAGTTTGTCGCCTCGCTGCGCTCGCGAGATCGGACAAGACCGACCTCGACAGCTGTCGAAAGTTCGGTGGATCTTTCGTTTCAGATTCGCGGCAAAGGACATCTAGTCAAGCCGCAAGCTCGGCGGTACCTTCGCCGCTATGAACGCCGTGCTGCTCGCCGAGCCGGAGCCGTCGACCAGGGAGTTCCTCCAGCGCCACCTCGCAGACGACGGCTTCGACGTGCTCGGCGCCGAGGCAGAGCGGGAGGCGCTGGAGCTCGTGGAACGTCTGCAGCCGTCGCTCGTTCTCTCGTCGCCCGAGCTGTGCCGCCGCCTTCGCGAGGGCGAGCCCGGGCGCTCGTGGAACCGCGAGGTGCCGGTGATCGTCCTCGGCGGCAGCGAGGCCGACACCATCGACCGCGTCCGCGCGTTCGATCGCGGCTGCGACGATTACGTGCCGCGTCCGTTCCATTACGACGAGCTGCTCGCACGGATCCGCGCGGTGCTCCGCCGCACCTCGCCGTCCCTACGGGATCGGCTGGAGGCCGGGCCAATCGCAGTCGACCTCGTGACGCGGCGCGTGGCCATCCACGCCCGTCCGGTGACCTTGCCCGCGAAGGAGTACGACCTGCTCGCGAAGCTCGCGACCGAGCCGGAGCGCGTCTTCACGAAGGAGCAGCTGCTGCGCGAGGTCTGGGGCTACCTCTCGCTCGGCCGCACCCGAACGCTCGACTCGCACGCCTCCCGCCTGCGCCGGAAGCTCCGGCAGGCCGGCGCCGGCCCTTGCGTCGTCAACGTGTGGGGCGTCGGCTACCGGCTCTTGGACCAACCGGCTGGGGAAAGTCTCAACGGCACGGGCCTTGTCGAGCAGTAGGCGGCGCGCCCCGGCAAAGCCAGGGCGCCCGCGTGACTCATCTCTATGACTTGAAGATGTTCAGGAGCTCCTGAAACACATTGACCGTCGGCGTGTTCGGCTGCCGGACGATCGCCGGCGTCGGTCGGGTGACCTGCTGCAGGTCGCCACAGGTGTTGAAGTCCGCTACCGGCGTGGTGCCGAAGGCGGCCGGATTTGCCCCCTGCAGCGCATCGGCCGTCGCGGCCGAGCTGCAAGCTCCGTAGAGAAGCGCCACGACCGCAAACGTTTGGGTCTGTAGAAGCCTCGTGTTGGTCTTCTTGAGCGTCTTCTGGAGCGTCTTCACCTGTCCCTGCAGCGTCCGGATCTGGGCTGCCATTCGCCGGGGGCTCGGTGTGGCCGCGGTCGCCGGCACCGCGAGGGTTAATGCGATTGCGAGTGCAAAAAGGGCTGCGAGTGCCCGCCTCATCTTCGGTCCTCCTAGGTCGTAGACCCCGTGTGAGGTTCGTATATCCGACGCCGGAGGAAGGGTCAAGCGAGGAGCGCGCCCTCGAGTCGAAGCAGCTGGTGCTTCCGCTCCAACCCGCCCGCGTAGCCGACCAGGGATCCATTGGCTCCGACGACCCGGTGGCAGGGCAGCACGATCGGGACGGGGTTGCGGTTCATGATCGTCCCCACCGCCCGCGCGGCCCGCGGCTTGCCGGCGCGGGCGGCGAGCTCGCCGTAGGTCGTCACCTCGCCGAACGGGACGCGACCCAGCTCCTCGAGCACCGTGCGGCCGAAGTCGCGGGCGAGGCGGAGGTCGACGTCGAGGTCGAACCGCTTGCGCTTGCCTTCGAAGTACTCGTCGAGCTGCCGCCTTGCGGGGTCGACGGGTCGCGTCGAGCGGAGCACCCGCGAGCCGAAGCCGCGGGCCAGCCTTTCGACCTGCGCGTCGGGATCCGCCTCGTACGAGATCACGCAGAGACCGCGGTCGGAAATGCCGACGAAGAGCTCGCCCAGCGGCGAGTCGACCACGTCGTATGCGACGTCGAGCAGCCCCTCCTCCGCCGCTGCGGCACGGAAGCGGGAGTCGAGCTCTGCAGAGACGTTCGTCATGATCGCTTGCTCCTTTCTCGCAGACGGCGTACCCCCGAAGAGGTTGCCTGGCGGGCGGCGTCCTCGGACGAACCGAGCGCGGCCGCAATTTCGTCGTAGGGAAGATCGAAGCCGTAGCGAAGGACGACGGCGGCGCGTTCCTTCGGCGGCAGGTTGTCGGTGAGATGACCGAGCTCGGCGTGGGGGGGAAGGCCGTCCTCGACGGCGAGCTCGTGTAACCAGGGCGAAGCCATCGGCCGCCGCCGACGCGTCTCGTCGATCGCGACCCGCGTCGCGATTGTGAACACCCAGGCGCGGAGGTGCCGCCCGTTGCGGAGCTCCGGATAGCCTCGGAGCGCGCGCAGGAAGGTCTCCTGGAAGGCGTCCTCGGCGCCCTGCCCGAGCAAGCGCCGCAGGTGGGCGAAGACAGGGTCCTTGTGCTCCTCGTAGAACGTCTCGAACGGCGGGATGCGCACCGGCTCCATCTTCTGCTGAAACGCGTCGGCCTGTCGAGTTGTGAGATGTGGTGGAAAAGGGTTGCCAAGTGGGAGTAAGTGGTTTAAAGTGGTG
>Ga0066710_100000222_pt1 | contig 30358 bp, 21 predicted proteins | sample GraSoiAngelo_159_FD_79666 | JGI IMG/M metagenome (GOLD analysis project Ga0066710, IMG submission 79666) | Grasslands soil microbial communities from the Angelo Coastal Reserve, California, USA - 14_1009_16_40cm | ecosystem: Environmental > Terrestrial > Soil > Grasslands | place: USA... | reverse complement strand
TCCTGGTCGCGATGCTCCTGCTCCTTGCGATTCTCGGCTGGACGACCCTGCCGGCCCCGGAGACTTCAACTGAGGTGGTGGATCCGGGCGGCGCTCCAGCGGGAGGCGTCCTTGCTCAAGCCCTCACGAATGAGAACAGCCGGGGTCGCACCTCAGACCTGTACGCCGTCGCTGCCGCGCCGAGCGCCGAGCCATCGCCGACGCCAGAGGCGACCGCGACGCCCCAAGGCAAGCCGACACCCGGACCCGTGGGTCCCTCGGGCTCCGGCGGCGGAGCGGGCGGCGCGGGTGGCGTTGGCACCGGCACAGGAACCGGCGTCGGACCTGGCAGCGGACCAGGTGTCGCTACACCGGCACCGACTGCGAGCCCGACGCCGACGCCGGTCCCAACGCTGGCCGCGACCTTCACGCGCATCAGAGGCCGGGTCATCGACTCGAGCACTGGTCGGGGTGTGCCTGGTGTGTGTCTGGTCCCGGGTTCGCTCGAGTGCGATTCGTCGAGCCACTACAGCGACGCGGACGGATATTGGTGGATCGACGTCACCACCGGCGCGTACTGGGACATTCGCTTTCAGGGCGGCGGCTATCGCGTGAGCCGCATTCGCGTGTACGCGGGCGGCCGTGAGATAAACGTGGGGAATGTTCGGATTCTGCGAACCACACCCACGCCAACGCCACCGGCGGCTTAGTTCGCTTAGCGCGCTCGGGTCGGCCTAGGATTGGCCATTCGAGCGGTCTAAGAGCAGTCTGCTAAGGATGAGGGAGCAAACGATCGGCCACTCTCGTGTGAGCCTATCTTTGCGCGGGCGACACCTGGTCGTCTTCGACGCTCTCGCCGCGATCGGATCGTTCATCGCCGGTCTCGCGCTCCGCTTCGACGCGCCATCGGCGCAGTTTGATCAGTTTCTCGCGGCGTTCGCGTGGGTGATCCCTGTCCTCGTAGGGATCCGCCTAGCGACCTTCGTCGGCTTTCGCCTGTATCAGCGAGTCTGGCGATACGCGAGTGTCGATGAACTCGTAGCGATCGTTCTTGCCGTCGCCACTTCGTCGGTGATCGCATACTCCGCGCTCTACGCCGTCGTGCTCACGACCCCGATGGCGACGCTCGGCTTCCCCAGAAGTGTCGCGATCACCGACTCGGTCTTGATGCTCGCGCTGGCAGGCGCATGGCGGTTCACCCTTCGCATCGTCGGTATCGGCCGCGCGGGTGCGAACAATGGCAAGGGTCATGGCGACCGAGCGCTCGTGGTGGGCGATGGTTCTGCGGCGCTCGCGACGATCCGCGAGCTCCGTTCGAATCGCGACCTGGGTCTCGTTCCTGTTGGGATACTCGCCGATGATCTACCCCTAGGTCAGCGACTCCTCGGGCTTCCCGTGCTTGGTAGCCGGGCGGATCTTGAAGGCGTCATCGAGAGAGATCGCGTACGGGTCGTGCTTCTTGCCCTGCCCACAGCCGACGGCCGCACGCTGCGGCGTCTCGTCCGCCAGGCCGAAGCGAAAGGCGCACGGTGCCTGACCGTGCCGAGCATCGCGGAGGTAGTCGCCGGGCGGATCACGATGAACTCGATCCGAGAGGTCGAGATCGAGGATCTCCTCCGCCGTGCGCCATCTCGGATCGATCTCGACTCTGTCTCGGATTCGTTCCGCGGCAACTGCGTTCTCATCACTGGCGCCGGCGGCTCGATCGGGAGCGAGCTCGCGCGCCAGACGCTTGCCTTCCGGCCACGCCGGCTGGTCCTCCTCGGGCGGGGCGAGAACAGCATCTTCGAGACGCTGCACAGTCTGCGGACCAACATAGATTCGACGGACGTCGTCCCGGTCATCATGGATATCCGCGAGCGGACGCAACTGCTCCGGCTCGTCGCGGAAGTCCGCCCCGATGTGATCTTCCACGCTGCGGCGCACAAGCACGTCCCGTTCATGGAGAGCTTCCCCGAGCAAGCAGTCCTGACGAATGTCTCGGGGACCGCGAATGTTCTCGGTGCCGCGCTCGGGCAGCGCGTCCCGCGCTTCGTGTTCATTTCCACCGACAAGGCCGTGAACCCGACGAGCGTTATGGGTGCGACGAAGCGAGTTGGCGAGCTGCTCGTTCAGGAGGTCGCCCTGCGGAACGAGCTTTCCTACGCAACCGTGCGTTTCGGAAATGTCCTGAGCAGCCGGGGCAGCGTCGTGCCGCTATTCCGCCAGCAGCTCGCCCGCGGGGGGCCGCTGACGGTGACGGACCCCGACGCAATGCGTTATTTCATGACGATTCCTGAGGCTGTGCAGCTGGTCCTCCAAGCTGCGGCTATGGCGAACGCAGGTGACACTTTTGTGCTGGACATGGGAGAGCCCGTCAGGATCGACCAGCTTGCTCGCGATCTGATCGAGCTGCACGGCCTCGAGCCCGGGCGCGACGTCGAGGTGAAATACATCGGCCAGCGGCCGGGCGAGAAGCTTGTTGAGGAGCTGTACCTCGTCTCCGAACACCCGGAGCCTACCGCTCATGCCGCGATCCGACGTGTGCGAGCGGGCGGACGGCCGGCGGAGGTGCTTCGATCGAGTATCGACGAATTGCATCGCCGCGCCGAGGCCGGAGAGCGATACGATCTCGTCCGTCTACTCCGGACCATCGTTCCGGAGTATTCGCCCAGCAATCCGGGTCGGGTGCCCTCCGCTGGCAAGACGGCGGGCGATGACTCGTGACCGATCGGAGATCCGGCCGGTCCTGAAAACGCTCGTGGTCTTCGGGACGCGCCCGGAAGCGATCAAGCTCGCACCGGTCGTCGCGGAGTTGCGCGCGCGCGCGGGCACCCAGGTCATCGTCTGCGTCACCGGACAGCATCGCGAGATGCTCGACCAGGTCCTCGGTCTTTTCGGGGTGGCTCCGGATCACGACCTGGATGTGATGAAGGCGGACCAGCGGCCCGAGGACGTTTCAGCCGAGATCCTGCGAGCCACCGCCGAGCTGGCGCGGAGCCTGCGACCTGACGCTGTGCTGGTGCAGGGTGACACGACCACGGCGATGGCCGGAAGCCTTGGTGCGTTCTTCGCGCGCGTTCCGGTGGGCCATGTCGAGGCGGGCTTAAGGACCGGGATCCGGACCAGTCCCTTCCCGGAGGAGATGATGCGCCGGATCGTGTCGGAGATCGCGTACTTCCACTTCGCCCCGACGACGCGGGCCGCAGCAAATCTCGCGCGCGAGCATGCGGATACGGAGGGCCTCGTCTACCTCACGGGGAACACTGTCGTCGACGCCGTGCAATGGATCGGCCGTAAGAGTGAGCCAACGAAGCTACCCTTCGAGCGACGGGCCAAGAGGTTGGTCTTGGTCACCGCCCACCGCAGGGAGAACTTCGGCGAGCCGATCCGAAACATCTGCCGCGCGGTGCGCACGCTGGTGGAGCGCCATGGTGATCTCGAAATCGCCTATCCGGTCCACCTGAATCCCAACGTTCGGGAGGATGTCTACGCACTTCTCTCGAATCACGACCGGATACACCTGCTGCGGCCGGTCACGTATGCGGAGCTCGTGCGGCTCCTTCGTGATGCCGATCTGGTGCTGACGGACTCAGGCGGCATCCAGGAAGAAGCGCCCGTCTTCGGAAAACCGGTGCTCGTTCTCAGGCGCGACACCGAGCGACCCGAAGCTGTGGAGGCCGGCATCGCGCTGCTCGTGGGGACGGACACCTTAGCCATCGTCGATGCCGCCACCCGGCTTTTGACCGATCCCGCGGCTTATGAGCGCATGGCTCAGGCTCGCAGTCCATTCGGCGATGGGCGCGCCGCCAAACGGATCGCCGACATCCTTATCAGCTGGCGACAGGGCGAGCTCGATCGCGTGGAATACCTCCGCTGGCGCGAGGGCGCAGAGCTTGTCCCCTATCGGATGCTCGAAACTGCAACGCGATGAGCTCGACTCTTGGCGTCGTCCTCGTCACCGGCGCTTCTGGATCGATCGGTTCGCATCTCCTCCGAGCCCTCGCAACGGCACCGGCTGGCGAGATCCGCGCGCTCGCCCGATCCGACGCGGCCGCCGAACGCATCCGAGCGGCGGGGGCCGCGACCGGCGCGCTCGTGCGGATCATTCGTGGCGACATTCGGGACGGTGACGCGGTCGCCGATGCGATCTCCGGGGTGGACACGATCTTCCACCTCGCCGCAGAGAAGGATGTCGTTCGCTGCGAGGCCTGCCCAGAGGAGGCGATCGCCACGAACGTTGGCGGGACCGTCGCGGTGGTCAGCGCGGCTCGTCAGAACGAGCACCCGCCGTTCGTCGTTGCGGCGAGCACCGCGAAAGCGAGTCGACCCGTGAGTGTCCTAGGACTCACGAAGGCACTCATGGAGCGGGTCGTGTGCGCTTCGGGACATGGATGCGCGGTCCGCCTTGGTAACGTCATCGGAAGCTCGGGCTCCGTCCTGGACCAGTGGCGTCGCAGCGCGAAGGACCAGGGCGAGATCTTGGTGACCGATGTGGAGATGACGCGGTTCGTCGTCACACCGGAGACCGCGGCTCGGATGCTGAGCGAAGCGGCGCGGATCCTGCACGCGGGCGCGGTTCTCGTGCCGCGACAGTCCGCTTATCGCCTCGGGGATCTGGCGGAGGCGTTCGCGCGCGTCGGGGGCGTAAGGATCAAGGAGGTCGGTCCGAGACCAGGCGAGACACGCCACGAGATGCTCGTCGCTTCGGACGAAAGCTCGCAATCCGCGGATGGCGACTGGATCATGGTCGACCCGGCAGGCGCGCCCGCGGAATCCATGTCGATCATGTCGAATGAGGCACCCCGACTGACGCAGACGGAGCTCGACCAACTGCTCCGGAGCATATGGCACTGACGGCCGTCCTCGTTCTGCTTTTGGCGCTCGTTCTCGGGGCAGCCCTCACTCCGCTTGCCGCGAGGGCGGGGGCGCACCTCGGACTGCTCGATCATCCGAGTCCGATCAAGCCGCACGCTCGTCCTACACCGTTCACCGGCGGCTCCGCGCTCTTCATCGCGTTCGTGATCGCCGCTTCTGCAGGATCGGTGTCGCCCCTCGTGATCGCCGGCGCGCTCCTGGCGTGGATGGTTGGGCTCCTGGATGACATCCAAGGGCTAGGCCCATTGACCAAGCTGGCGGCCGAGGTCCCCGCGCTCGCTATCGGATCGCTCGCGGTGGACCTTGGACCATTGGAGCGCCTGGCGGCGATCGCGGCAGGTCTGGTCATGATCAACATTTTCCAGGTGACGGATGGTCTCGACGGGCTCGCCGCCGGGACCGCCGTCGTGATGCTTGTGCTCTTCGCGCTCGTCGGTCCATCGGTGGGCCTCGCCGCAGCCGCATTGGGTGCGACGCTCGGATTCCTTTTGTTCAACTTGCCGCCAGCGCGGATATTTCTCGGCGACGAGGGAAGCTTGCTACTAGGTTACGTGTTGTGGTTCGTCTCGATCGCCTGGTATCCGGAGGCTGGTCCGCTTCGAACGCTCCTCGCCACGGGACTTATCTGGCTCTTCCCTCTGGTGAACTCCTTGTACGTACTTGTCATCCGCCTTAGTCTTGGTCGTCCCCTGTTGCTCGGCGACCGATCGCATCTATACGACTACCTCAATCGTCGGTACGGCCTGAGGAACACCCTTGCCTTGTGCTGGGGGATCTCGGCGGTTGGCCTAGCCTCGGTCGCGACCCTGATGCGGCCGAGCTGAGGAAGATCGCGTGCGGATCACGTTGGTCCACCAGTACTACCTCGCGCCCGGCGAACCTGGTATCTCCCGCTTCAACGAGATGGCGCGGGTCTGGTCTGCTGCGGGCCACGAGGTCACGGTCATCGCCGGCACCGTGAGCCTCTCGACCGGCCGGACGCATCCGGGGACCGAGAGGCGGCTTCTTGTGCGGACCCGCGATGGTCCGGTTACGGTTTGGCGGGCCCACGTTCCGTCGTCATATGCGAAGAGCTACCTCGGCCGGAGATTCGCGTATACGGTGTTCACCTTGACATCGACGCTGGCCGCGTTCCGCTCAGGGCCCGCTGATGTCGTCATCGCCACATCGCCGCCCCTTGTCGTCGTCGTCGCGGGCTGGCTCAAGGCGAAGGTGAGTCTAGCGCCGTGGGTCTTCGAGGTGCGCGATCTCTGGCCCGAGAGCGCAGTTACGACGGGAGTCGTCAGCGCAGGATCCCCGGTCACGCGATTCCTCTATTGGATGGAGCGCGCCTCATGCCGGAGCGCCAGCCGTGTCGTGGCGCTTACGCCTGGTATCGCCGACGACATCGTCCGACGTGGCCTCGCATCGCCCCGTAAGGTCATGATCATTCCGAACGCGGCTGATCTCCGCCTCTTCTCCCCTGGCCCGCGGGACAACGACTTCCGCCGCGCCTACGGTTGGGGCGACCGAATCGTGGCGATCTACAGCGGGGCGCACGGGCGCGCCAACGATCTTGGCCAGCTCCTCGCTGCCGCCGAGCTGATGCGTGACCGGCCGGACATCCTGATCGCGTTCGTGGGCGACGGTCAGCAGCGCCGCGCACTCGAAGCCGACGCCAGCCAGCGAGGGCTCAGCAACGTAATGTTCTGCGGTCCTCAGCCAAAGGAGAAGATGGTTGACGCGGTCAATGCCGCGGACATCGGGCTAGCCGTCTTGCAGCCGAACCCAACATTCCGCACGGTCTATCCGAACAAGGTCTTCGACTACATGGCCTGCGCGCGGCCCACGATGGTCGCGATCGAGGGAGTCGCCCGTGAGCTTGTCTGCGACCGCAGCCGCTCCGGTCTCTTCGCTGAGCCCGGGAATCCCGTGAGCATTGCGGCGGCAATCCGTCAGCTTGCTGACGACGCCGAGTTGCGCGGAAAGCTCGGCCGCAACGGGCGAGAATGGGTAGAGGCGAACGCCTCGCGGGAGATGGTTGCGGCTGACTACCTTGAGGTGCTGAGGGGAATGGTGGAGGCAGGATGAGCGGCCGGTCGGTCTGCGTCGTAGGTCTTGGGTACGTGGGCCTTCCGACGGCGAGCATGCTCGCGACACGGGGGATTCATGTCTATGGCCTTGACGTCAACGAGCGTGTTGTACGCGAGCTCGCGGCGGGTCGAACCAACATCAGCGAGCCCGACCTTGACACCCTCGTCCAGGCGGCTATTCAGTCCGGCAACCTCCGTTGCGGGACAGTTCCGGAGCCGGCGGACGTTTTCGTAATTGCCGTACCCACGCCTGTGCGGGATGATCGGACGGCCGATCTCGACGCGGTCGCCGCAGCCGCACGTTCGGTGGCGAGTGTGCTCAAACGCGGCGATCTCGTGATCCTGGAGTCGACAGTGCCGCCCAGGACGACCACCGGGCCCCTTCGCTCACTCCTTGAACGCTCCGGCCTTTGCGCGGGTCGCGACTTCCTCCTCGCGCACTGTCCCGAGCGAGTCCTTCCGGGCAACCTACTCGTCGAGCTCATCGCGAACGACCGCATCATCGGAGGTCTCGACCCGGCATCCGCGAAGGCCGCGGCCGAGGTGTACCGCACGTTCGCGGCAGGGGAACTCGTCGAGACTGACGCCACAACGGCCGAGCTCGTCAAGCTTATGGAAAACACGAACAGGGACGTGAACATCGCGCTCGCGAATGAGTTCGCGCTGGTCGCGGAGCGAGTGGGGGTTGACGTTTGGAACGCAATCAAGCTCGCCGGGCGCCATCCGCGCGTCCGCTTCCTGCGCCCCGGGCCCGGCGTCGGTGGGCACTGCATCGCGGTCGATCCATGGTTCGTCGTCCAAGCCGCGCCCGAGCTCGCCCGGCTGATTGCGACTGCGCGCGAAGTGAACGACGGCATGCCGGCTCATGTCGTCGAGCTCGTTCGTGCAGCCGTCGGCCGTCTCGAGGCATCGGTCATCGTTACTCTCGGGCGCACGTACAAAGCCGACGTGACTGACATACGCGAGAGCCCAGCTCTTCATGTCATTGACGGCCTTCGCGATGCCGGCGCCGAAGTGCGCGAGCACGATGCGATGGCACAAGCTGAAAGGTCAGTGGAGGAGCTGGCCACCGGTGCAGATGCGCTTGTTCTGCTCGTAGACCACAGCGCCTATCGAGCGTTAAACCCCGAGCGTCTTGCACCGCAGATGCGCACGCCACTGCTGATCGACACCCGGGGAGTTATTGATCGCAGAATCTGGGAGCGTTACCGCTTCGTCGTGTCGTCCCTCGGACGTGGCGACAGCGCGCGCTGAGACCCGGTCGATCTCCCGTCTGACGACGGTCTCGGCAGGACCGGCGCTATTCGCCGCATGGCTGATCGGAGCATTACTCATAACGGTGATCCGGCCAGGCCAACTTCTGGAGTTCGCGACGATCGGGGTGGCCGGCGCCATCGCGTGGCGTGCGATTCTTCGAGGGCTTAAGTGGGTCGATCTTATGGTCGGCGCTGCCTGCTTTCTCGTGCCACTGCTGAACACCTGGCCATTGCGCATCTACCAGAGCCTGGCAGACCGTCTGCCGACACCCCTCCCTGCGCTTCTCAGTGCTTCGTCCCTCGTCGCGATCGCCCTTTTATTCGGCGTGGGGTTGCCACGCTGGCAGTCATTATCCAGGCTCACGGTAGTGGCGGCGTCGGTCCTTGCGATCGGGGGCCTGGCTGCTGCTCTTTTGTCCGGAAATGTCGGAGTCTCGATTTCTGCGTGGTGGTCGGGCGTTCTGGTACCGATCACGATTGCTGCGGCAGTGACCGGTCGCCTATATAGCTGGAATGACGGCTGGCGCGTGGTCGCACTCCTGGCACTCGGTGCACTGGTACCACTCACAGTCGCTGTCGCGGCCTATCTGCTCAGCTTCGGTGTCCCGCGATCGGGCGATGACCTCGCCGTCGCGAAGGTGCTGCTCTTTCGGCCGCATCTCATACAGGAATCAACATTCGGGAACATCGGTCATCTTGCCGATTTCGCGATCTTGGTCATGCCTGCGGCCCTTGTGGGTGCAGCACGACTTCGTTTTCCTCGCCTTGTCCGCGTGGCGCTTCTTGTCGCCGGAGCAGGTTCTCTAATCGTGCTAACCATCACCGTGAGCCGGTCGGCTCTGTTATTTGGCGCTCTCGTCGCGCTTGCGCTCGTAATACAGCTCACTTTGCAACGTGACCTCCGGAGCGCATCCCTCCCACTGGTCGCCTGCGCGGTCCTGCTCGCTGTTTCTCTCAGTCCGCCCATCCGCTCTTCTCTTACTGAGCTCATCCCTCGTGTAATGATCGCCAGCCCATTACCTGCCGCCTCGGCAACTCCACAGCCGGGCGTGGCGGATGGGAGCAACCCGCTAGGCGGTGAGCAGTCGACGACCGTCGGCCCGATCATGGTGACGACGGGAGAACAGTCAGAGATAGAGCGGATAGACGCGGTGCGTACTGGGGTAACGGTATTCGCCCAGCGTATGCCATTCGGGGTGGGCCCCGGCCAGTACGAGACCTACGACCCGACGCATACAGCGTCACATTCGCTGTTCGTCGAGATGCTTGCGGAGGAAGGGGTCTTAGGCGCAGTCGCATTCCTCCTGCTTTTCATACTAATAATCAGGCAAGCATTAAGTCTGTCTCTCTCCAGAACCCGGGCCGACCATCTGCGCTTGGCCACACTTGCGGGGGCTGGTGGCTTCCTCCTTCACGGCGCCTTCGCTGGAGCGCCATTGGCCTTCGGGGTCGTGGACACGTGGGCCATCCTTTTCTGGATCCAGATCGGGATCGCGGGAGCCACCAACATAGCCGAGGCGCCTCGATGAAACGCGTCACGGACCGATTCCTGCTGGCCGCGCTTTCAGCAGCTTGGATGGGGGGCGTCGTCCTCTTCCCACACGCGCTGGAGCCAGGGCGCGCCGAAAACGACGGCGTAACTTTGAATCTACTCGTGGACCGAGGAGACGGGCGTCTCTCCAACGACTGGTACACCGCGACGCCCGCTCTTCGCGTTACCGCAGCCGGCGGTCGTCTGCGTCTAGAGCAACACGACTCGGGTCTTCAGATCATTTCGCGACCACTCGCAGTCTTCCCAAACGAGTGCTACGCGCTTATCGCTCATGGTCGGGAGCTTGCCGGCACAACCGCTTTCGCCGTGACGGACGAGGAGATCCGACGGGCCGTAGCGTCGATTTCCGCGACAGCGTCGCAGTCGTCTGTCGGGTGGCGACTAACCTTCGACAGCCGCGACCTCAGACGGATCAGTGTGGCCATCTTGGGACAAGATGGGAACGTGACAGAGCTCGACAGCATTTCGGTCGGACGCCTCCAGATGCGTCCGCCGTGCAGCTAGATAATCCTCAAAATGACTGTCCTAAGTCTCTATTAGATGTGCGGTCTCGTTGGCGCGCTCACGTTCCGCGATAGCGCCTTCACCATTGAGGGCGCGTACCTCGAGCGAATGCGGGAGACGATGTCCCATCGCGGACCCGACGGAAGCGGCACGTGGATATCGAGCGACGGTCGCGTGGGGCTCGCTTTCCGGCGTCTCAGGATCATCGATCTGTCCCCGCGCGCGGATCAGCCGATGACGAACGAAGACGGCTCGATCCACGTCGTGTTCAACGGTGAGATCTACAACCACGCCGAGCTCCGGCGGGTGCTCGAAGTCGGAGGGCAGCATCGCTGGAGAACGGATCACTCCGATACGGAAGTCATTCTCCATGCCTTCGAGGAGTGGGGGATTGATTGTCTGCGGCGGCTCAGAGGGATGTTCGCGCTCGGGTTGTGGGACGGGCGCCGACGCGAGCTGTGGCTCGCCCGCGACCGTATCGGGATAAAGCCGCTGTACTACAGCGTCCATGACGGGAGGTTGGTCTTCGCTTCGGAGATCAAAGCGCTCCTCGAGGATCCCGACCAGCGCCGGTCGATCGACGAAGAATCCCTCTACCACTACCTCTCGTTCATGACGACCCCCGCGCCGCGCACGCTCTTCGCCGGGATCCACAAGCTCGCGGGCGGCACGTACTTGCGAGTCCGCGAGGACGGCTCGCTCGACGAGCATCGCTACTGGGACGTTTGGGACCACACGACACCGTTCGTCGGATCCACCGACGCAGAGATCGCGTCGCGGCTCCTCGACGAGCTGCGCACCTCGGTTCGGCTGCGCAAGCTCAGCGACGTTCCGGTCGGAGTCTTCCTCTCCGGTGGCATCGATTCGAGCACGAACGCGGTTCTCTTCTCCGAAGGTGAGACTGCCGGTGTGAAGACTTTCTCGATCGGATACGCCGGCGACTATCCCTCCTATCGCAACGAGTTTGAGCACGCGCGCCGCATTGCGCGGCTCGTAGGCGCGGATCACCACGAGCGCATCCTCGAGGAGTCCGATCTGCTCTCGTTCCTCCCGCAGATGGTCCACCTCCAGGACGAGCCGATCGGTGATCCCGTCTGCGTGCCCGTGTACTACGTGTCGAAGCTCGCTCGCGATAACGCCGTAATCGTTTGCCAGGTCGGCGAGGGCGCGGACGAGCTGTTCTGGGGATACCCGAGCTGGCGCACCCTGCTTCGGCTTCAGCGCTACGACGATCTCCCGGTGCCGCTCCCCGCGAAGCGACTCCTGGCGGGCCTCATTCGCGCTGGGGGTAAGGCGGACAGGCGCGAGTACGAGTACCTCCAACGCGCACTGTCGGGGCTTCCAGTCTTCTGGGGAGGAGCGGATGTCTTCAGCGAGACTCAAAAGCGACGAGTGCTGAGCGCCGCGCTTCGTTCACGTATCGGCGGAATCACCTCGTGGGACGCGATCGCGCCGATCCGAAAGCGCTTCGAGGAAAAGGCGTGGGAGCGTTCGCACCTGAACTGGATGAGTTACGTCGATCTCAACCTGCGTTTACCCGAGCTTCTGCTCATGCGAGTCGACAAGATGAGCATGGGCGTCAGCCTCGAGGGTCGCGTTCCCTTCCTCGACCACCGCTTCGTCGAGCTCGCGATGAGCATCCCCGAGGAAGTGAAGACAAGGAACGACACCCTCAAGCACATCCTGAAACTGGCAGTCCGCGGTCTCGTACCCGACGAGATCATCGACCGACCGAAACAAGGGTTCGGCGTGCCTGTCCACGAGTGGTTCCTCGCTCGTCTCGGAGGGATCGCTCGTCGAGAGATCGAAGAGATGTCTAGACGCACTGACCTTTTTAACCGGGCCGAGGCGCTCCGGCTTATCGACGAGCGAAGGGGTACCGAAGCGTGGCTGCTTCTGAATCTCGCGCTTTGGTGGAAGCATTACATCGAGCGCGTCTCGGTCGAAGACCTCGCAGCATGAAGCAAGTCCTCGTCAGAGGCGGCGGAGTCGTGGTGGAAGAGGTCCCAGCGCCGATGGTCGGCCGCCGCGAGATCCTCGTCCGCGTGGCGCACTCCTGCGTCAGCGTCGGCACCGAACTCACGAGCGTCCATCTTTCGGGACTCCCGCTCTATCGCCGGGCCCTCAAGCAACCGGAGCACATGAAGAGGGTGCTCGGAGTGGCACGCGATCAGGGGCTCCTGCGAACGGTCCAACGCGTGCGCGGACGACTCGCTGCAGGCTTGCCAACCGGCTACTCGGCGGCTGGCATCGTAGTAGAGATCGGCGAGGACGTCGCTGCTTTCGCCGTCGGCGATCGCGTAGCTTGCGCCGGAGCTGGGACGGCGAATCACGCGGAGCTCATTGCAGTGCCCGTGAACCTCGCTGTGCACGTCCCCGACGGACTCGACTTACGGCTCGCCTCGACCGTGACGCTCGGCGCGATCGCGATGCAGGGCGTGCGCCGAGCGGCCCTTTCGCTGGGAGAGACCGTCGGCGTCATCGGCCTTGGGATCATTGGCCAGATCACAACTCAGCTCCTTCGAGCCAACGGCTGTCATGTTCTCGGAGCGGATCTCGATCGCTCACGCGTGGAGCAGGCGCTGGCGAACGGTTTGGATGTGGGTATCTATGGCTCCGAGTCGTTCGTCGAACGTGCGTTTCGCGTGACCGATGGCTTCGGGCTCGACGCGGTGATTGTGTCCGCCACGTCGCCCAGCAGCGAAGTTCTACGCCAAGCGATGCGAGCCTCTAGGAAGAAGGGCCGCGTCGTCGTAGTCGGTGATGTCGGCATGCAGGTCGAGCGGGCGGACATGTACGAGAAGGAGCTCGATCTGCTGATGTCGACCTCGTACGGCCCAGGACGGTATGACCAATCTTACGAAGAAGGGGGCGAGGACTATCCCTTCCCGTACGTGCGCTGGACTGAGAACCGCAACCTCGCTGAGTACCTCCGACTGCTCGCCGACGGGCGCGTGTCGCTTGCAGGCCTCTCTCAGGAGAATTACGAAGTCGACCGAGCCCCGGAGGCGTACGCGGCGCTGCAGCGGGAAAGCTCGCGGCCGCTCCTGGTGACGATCGCATATCCCGAGCACGAGCGGGCCCCTTCACGGACGGTCGTCCTGCGCGAGGCGCGGGCGACGCCGGGCCGCATCCGCGTGGCACTTGTCGGCGCTGGCAGTTTCGCGGAGGCGATGCACGTACCGAACCTCATGAAACTCCGCGACCAGTTCGAGGTTCGCTGGATCGTGAGCCGCACCGGCTCGAACGCGAAAGCGGTCGCCTTTCGCAGTGAGGCGGCTCGGGCCACCACGGATCTCGACGAGGCTCTCGCAGATGCCGACATCGACCTTGTGCTAATCACGACGCGTCATGACACGCACGCGACGCTCGTTCTCCGTGCGCTGGAGGCTGGAAAGAACGTATTCGTTGAGAAGCCCCTTGCGGTCCGTCCGGATGAGCTTGACGCCATCGAGCGGTTCTTCGAGGGGCGGAAGAAGCCACTCTTAATGACCGGCTTCAACCGCCGGTTCTCGCCGGCGATAGGACATGTCCAAGCCGCGCTCGCCGGCCGGCGGACGCCGCTCATCGTCGATTATCGGATGAACGCAGGGTATCTGCCGCCCGCCCATTGGGTCCACGGACCAGAGGGTGCCGGGCGCAACATCGGTGAGGCATGTCATATCTACGATCTCTTCGACGCCCTGACCGGTTCAGACGTGACGTTGGTCGATGCCCACGCGATCCGGCCGACCTCAGGCGACCTCAGGCGAAATGACAATTTCGTGGCGACGATCTCATACGCGGACGGGTCCCTTTGTTCGCTTGTCTACACCGGGCTTGGGCACCGCGACCACGCGAAGGAGCGGATGGAGATTTTCGTTGACGGGAAGGTGCTCGCTCTCGACGATTATCGGTCGCTGAGCGTTGCCGGCAGCAAACAGCATTCCTGGCGGGCGGCGAGGAGCGAGAAGGGCCACCTCGAGGAAATGCGAGCGCTGGCAGACTCATTGATGACAGGTGGCCCGTGGCCAATCAGCCTGGAAGAGCAGTTGCGCGCTATGAGAATCGCGTTTGCCGTCGAGCAAGGTATCGCTTTGCGATACGGTGGGCTTCGCGCCTAGATCCCGAACAGAGAATGAGCGCCGAGATTCAAACCGCTCACGGCGCTCCGCATAACGACTTCCCTGTCCATCGGGAACGTTGATAAGCAACTCGATGCCCTTCTGGATGACGATGGCTCGACGAGCGCTGCGACGGCCGCCTCGCACGGTGGCACGCCGGCTCGCTTCGGAGATCGCCGCGGAGTTGGAGCGGTTCCGCGCTCCGCGCCGGGCACGATCCTTCGGAGTTGACGCACTTCTCTCGGCGACGAACAGCATCACGATTGACGGACTCTGGTCCCGGTCCGCTGCGCTTCCCTACTTCGTCCTGGACGTGACGCGCGAGACGCTCGCCTCGCTCTGTTCCGGGGATGAGCAGCGCATCATCGCGTTGGCCGGACAGGCCCTCGACCGCGAGGTCCAGCTGCTTGGGTCACGGCGGATTCGGCTCGGCAGACCTATTGATTGGTCTACGGACGTGAAGAGCGGCTTCAGCTGGAAGAAGGGTTATGCGCGTCGCCTGGTGGTCGCAGATCCCAAAAACCATGCCGACGTCAAGTTCCCCTGGGAGTTGTCGCGCTTGCAGTGGTTAATTCCCCTCGGTCAGGCCTACGTGCTGACGCAGGAAGAACGGTTCGCGCGCGGGGCGCGCGAGATCCTCGACGAATGGATCGCCGGCAACCCATATGGGATGACGGTGAATTGGGCGATCGCGATGGAGCCCGCACTGCGGATCATCACCTGGTCGTGGCTCTTTCATACTCTGGCCGGGAGCGCCGAATGGCGAGAGAGAGGATTCCGCGAGCGCTTCTTGAGGATGTTCTTCCTACAGGCGGACTGGGTCGAGCGGAATCTCGAGCGATCGGATGTGAACGGCAACCACTACACGGCCGACGCCGCCGGCCTCGTGTTCGCAGGTCTGTTCTTCGGCGATGGCGAGGCTCCTCAGCGGTGGGCCCGGCTCGGCTGGGAGATGCTCGAGACCGAGATCAGGCGGCAGGTCGACGAAGACGGTGTCGACTTTGAGGCGTCTACGGCGTACCACCGGCTTGTCAGCGAATTGTTCCTGCTGCCGGCCCTCTATCGCGAGCGATGGGGTCTTCGTACGCCAAACTCGTACCGCGAGAGACTCGTAGCAATGGCGCGTTTCGTTGCCGCGTACTCTCGCGATGACGGCTCGAGCCCTCAGTGGGGCGATGCCGACGACGGGCGCGCTTTGCCGCTGGGCACTCAACTGTTGCGGGACCACCGTTATCTATTAGGACTCACAGGGACTGCGTTCCAGGTCGTCGACCTCGAAGCTCAGTTCGCAGGTCCGCTGGGAGAGGTGCTCTGGCTACTTGGCTCCGACGCGGCACGGCGCCTGAGCGCTTGCGCTCACAGGCTGGAGTCGCACTCATCCGCGTTCAGCGACGCTGGTATCTACGTGATGCGCTCGCCACGCGATCACGTGTTTGTGGACGCCGGGCCCGTGGGCATGCGGGGGCGTGGCGGTCATGGTCACAACGACTGTCTCTCCTTCGAGGCCGCACTCGATGGCGTGCACCTGATCGTCGATCCAGGCGCTTATGTCTACACGGCGTCATACCAATGGCGAAACCGCTTTCGTTCGACGGCGTTCCACAACACGCCGGTCGTCGACAACGAGGAACAGAACCGTCTCGTTGCCCCCGGCTACCTCTGGTCACTGCATGATGACGCGAGACCGACAATCGAGCAGTGGCGCAGCGATCCATCGCGCGACGTACTAACCGCGTCGCATACCGGGTACCAGCGTCTCAGCAATCCGGTCACCGTCGCGCGCACGGTCATCCTTGACAAGAACGCGCACCGCCTCCTCGTGCGCGACGTTTTCCGAGGCACCGGAGAGCACTCGCTGAACGTCCCGTACCACCTAGCGCGCCTCGCAGTTGCCATGGCCCTGTCCAACGTGATCCGTCTCGAAGCGAACGGGAGCTCCTTCGAGCTGCACTGGCAACCTGGCGGCTCGTGGCGCGCGTCCATCGTAGACGGTTGGATTTCACCGTCGTACGGCGTGAAGCGTCCCGTACCGGTCGTGGAGTTGACGCGAAGTGGAGTGCTGGTACCACTCCTCGTCGTGATAGCGCCGCAGGGCTACGAACCTTCCGCACTGTTCAGCTGGGCGACCGAAACGCTCAGGCAAGAGGACTCGGTTCCGTAACCGGATAAAACGCACCTGTGTGTCGCGCAGAGGAACGCAGGGCGGTCGAGGCTTGCAGGTTGGCCGGATTGAGAGCAGGTGCCCTATCCGTTCGAGCATCACATCGCAGAAGTGTCTCGTCGCGGGGTCCGCAAAAATACCGACGAGACCGGCCAGCTCGCGCCTATCGTACGAGAACCGTGAGCACAGCCGAAGGTTGGATTGAACGGAGGACCTCTGACATCACGCGGGCGGTGAGTCGCTTCATTCGCAATCGTCGAGGAATGGTTCAGACAGCGATCCTCGCCGCATACAGTGTCGTGCTTGCGATTTTCCTGGCCACCTACCTCATCAGTTGGCTGCCGCAACAGCCCTATGAGGGCTCCCGCGAGATAAATGTCCGACTGTCGATTGAAGCTCTGGCCCTCGGGGCGCCTCCGCTGACTGGCATCGCTTCTAGCCCAGAACGTGCGGAAGAGGCGTACCCCCTATTTACCCAAGATGACGAGGGGATCTACTTGTACCTCCCTGCCATCGCGCACGTCCTCGGTATCCGCGAGCCCAAAGTCGCCCAAATCATCTTCACCTTCGGCATGCTCGTTCCCGTGATCCTTATTTATCCCCTTCTCATATATGCGCTCTTCGACTCGCTCCTGGCAGGTCTCATTGCGCCGCTCGCTCTGCTACTGAGGTTCGGTCTCTTCTTGGACCACGACATCTATTGGATCCCAGCGTGGACACTCTTAGTTTGCCTCCCGTTCGTATACGCCGCACATCGACATTGGTCCCGCAGCGTGATCTCGGCTCTCGCGATCGTCTTGGTGATCGCAAGCATCGCAAGCACCATTCGCGGCCATGCTGGTTTGCCGATCCTCGTCTCGGCCGTCGGGTTAGCTCTGGCTAAAGAGCGAAGCTGGGGGGTTCGAAGCGGGCTCGCGATCCTCTTTTTGGTCATCTATTTCGGTGTCGGCCCAGGGATGCTCAGCGGGGCTCGGCACTACCGAGACCTACGCTACGGACACGACTGGGCAAGCTCGACACCCACGGCTCATCCCTTCTGGCATCCCGTATATCTCGGGCTGAGTTACCTACCAAACCCATACGGAATCACTTGGAATGACTCCGTGGCAGCGAAAGCGGTTCACGACGAAGATCCATCGATCGGCTACGTCACGCCCGCGTACGAGGACACCCTCCGGCGCCTTTACTTGCGAATCCTCGAGGTGAATCCCGGCTTCGTTGTTGCGACCTACCTGTCGAAGGCGCTCGCGCTGTGGGACGATCTCATCTCAGCGAACCTGCCGCTGCTGTTCCTCGCTGTCCTCGGCATGGTCTTTCCACCAAGGCGTGGGCAAATGCGCGCCTTGATGCTTCTCACGGCTCCCGCCCTGGCACTGAGCGCGGTTCCTCCTCTCCTAGCCATCCCGGACGTAAGTTTTGAACGTGCGTGGTTCGCCGCAGGGGCGATGGTCTGGATTCTCGGCCTGGGTTGGGCGGTCGCTCTAGTAACCAGCCTGATCGCATCGGTACGGAGCGTCCCCGCGCTCCGTGGCCTACCCAGAGTGCACATCGGGTCCGGCTCGGTCCGGCGTCGTCTGCCTTCCTTGCTTGTAAGCGTTCTCGCAGCGGGCCTGATGGTCGCCGCGGTCGGCGCGACGGATGCTGACCGCGCTCGTCTCCAAGCGATTAGAGCTTACTCGCAAGCATCTGCGCTCGCGCCATCAGATCTGAGCGGTGTGCCAGTCGCGTCGTGGATTTTTCGATCGGGGCTTCCCGATGGATGGTGGCTGAATCCGAGGGCGAGCATTCGCGCGATCTCCGAGGGAACTTTGCTCGTAACAGCCCCAGAGAAGTTCAACTATCAACTGATATCACCTGACCTGACCGTCGTTTCGGGAGCGTACCAGCTCGTGCTGCGCGGAAAGCCACGTAGTGGAGGAATAACTGTCGGCGTTCTCGACGTCAAACGCGATGTCTGGGTCACGACGAGCAACTATTTCGCAGGCCAAGGTGGATTTGACAACTCGGCGATGGTCGCGAACTTCCAGACGACCGAGTCGCTAACCATCATGATTATCTTCGCCAACTGGAACATCGACGGCGCCTCCTCTGAATGGGAGCTCCGACAGGCCGAGCTCCGGTCCACAACCCCGAGTAGATAGATCTCTGAAAGCTAATGTCGCGCTCACAGTGCTCGTGCGCGCGGCGCGTCTCGTTGCTGGCTTCGCCGCGAGCATCGTGACGGCGAGGGCGCTCGGTCCTGCGGGTCGAGGAGATTACTTCTTCGTGGTGGCCCTCAGCGCGATCGTTGTCCAATTCGCCCACCTCGGGCTCGCCTCGAGCAACACCTATCTTGTGGCAAGGCGGCCGCGTTTGCTTGGGCCGCTCGTCGTCAACAGCGCCTGGGTCGCTCTCGTCCTGGGAGGCGGTATGGCACTGATTGCCGTACAGGCCCTGAGCCTCGGCGGTTGGTTCGGTGTACCACCCCACCTGCTCATGTTTGCGATTGGTCTCGCGCCGGTATCCCTTTTTTACCTCCTCGGGATCAACCTTCTCATTGGGGCTGGCCGGATCGTCGCATTCAACGTCATCGAGACCAGCGCGAACGTCCTGGTTCTGATCGCCATCGTCGCGGCCGCGGTCACACTTCCTACGACTGCCGCGGTGCTTGGGGCGAGTGTCGTCGGATGGTCAGTAGCCAGCCTGCTGCTGCTCCGACTCCTCACCCGCTCGTCACCAGTCCATCCTCGGTTCGACCACGACGCTTTCGGAGCCGGAGTCCAGTACGCGGCTCGCGCCTACGTCGTCACGCTCCTCGGTCTCCTGGTGCTCAGAGCCAGCGTGTTCATCGTGCAGAGGGTCGCTGGGTCGACTGCGCTTGGCGAGTTCTCGATCGCGACGCAGCTCGCCGAGGTGATCGGGATCCTCCCGGCATCCACAGCACTTGTCCTGTTCCCGCGTCTGGTCCGTGACCCTTCCGAGAGTTGGCTGCTCGCGGTCCGGACATGCGGGATCACCGGTCTGATCCTCACAGGGGCCTGCGGGATCGTCGCGTTTGTCGCGGATCCGCTTGTGAGGCTTGCGTACGGCCCCACCTTCACAGGATCGGTCGCCCAGCTCCAGCTCTTGCTGCCGGGCGTCGTCTGCCTAGGCATGCTGTCGGTGCTATCGCAGTTCGTCGCAGCGGTCGGGATGCCTTTGTCCATCGTATGGGCCTGGCTAATGGGATTACTCTCAGTCGTTCTCCTGTGCGCGTGGCTTGTCCCCATCGCGGGAGGGGCGGGGGCGGTCATCGCGCTCTCGGTTACTTACCTAGCCCTCTTGATAATGGCCTTCGCGGTGGGCTTCGCGCACCGCGACACCTCTGCTCTCCAGATGCACGAGCTGGCCCGATAGTCTGGTCCTCGTATGTGGAACTTGGCAGGCGCGGTCGGTCCGGGGCCCGTCCGCAGACCGTAGCGCGGAGTGTCGTCCTGAAGACAGTCGTCCTCGGTGCGTATCCGCTCTCCAGTGACTACCGAGAGCGATTGGAACGAACGTTTGGAACAGGGATCACCTACCTAAATCTCGCCCAGCTTCGCTCTCAGGGTCTGATCGCGGGCCTGCAGATGGTCCGACGCCACGCTGGCGAACAGTGGTTGCTCGCGCTTGAAGACGAGACCACGACCGCTCTCTTGCCGTTTCTCATGGGATGCGCGGTGCTCGGAACCCCTAGGTCGCTGGAGGTCGTACGCGGTGACATGAGCCGCTTGCCCGTATCTCGGGGTGCCGCACTGCGGGCGGAATTCGCCCTAGCTGGCGCGAGCCTGCGCTCTTGGTCGGCGGTTCGCCGCGCGCGACGCGAGCTCCGAAGCCTCATCGTCACTGACCGGTTAACGGTCACACGCGCCGCTACAAAGCGAGCGCTCTTCGTGTATGCGAATCTCTGGTTCGGCCTCAAGGCGGGCGGTTCGATCAGTCACGTTGCGGGTGTGGTAAACGGGCTAAGCGACGCTGGATTCGACGTCGACTTCGCTAGCTCCATCGAGCCGGTGCTTATCAAGCCGAAGGTTAGGACTATCCCGCTTCGGTCGCCGCGCGTTCTCGGTTTGCCGGTTGAGGCGAACTACTACCAATTCCAGATCGACGTTATCGACCAGCTACGAAAGAAGCAATTCGACACCCCCTATGAATTCATTTACTGCCGAATGTCCGCCGGGAACTACGTTGGCGTTCCGTTATCGAGAGCACTGCACGCGCCGCTCGTCGCCGAGTACAACGGGTCAGAGGTCTGGGTCGCTCGCAACTGGGGACGACCCCTCCGCTACGAGCAGCTCGCCCGTCAGGCTGAGGACGTGACCCTCCGGCACGCGCATGTTGTCGTCGTCGTTTCGGAGGTCCTTCGCGAAGAGGTTCTTAGTCGCGGCGTTCAGGCCGAGCGCGTGGCATTCCACCCTAATGGCGTAGATGTCGAGACTTTCTCACCCGAGCGGTTTGACCAAGCTTCGCGCGCACTCATTCGGGACCGGTTCGGCATTCAAACAGATGCGGTGATTGTGACATTCGTCGGCACCTTCGGCCGGTGGCACGGCGTCGATGTCCTTGCACGAGCTATTCGAAGGTTGGTCGACACGGATCGCGGGTGGTTGGAGCGAAGAAAGGTCCGTTTCATGCTGGTCGGTGATGGACAAAAGATGCCGGAGGTGCGCTCGATCCTGGGGGACGCGACCGATCGATTCGCGATCCTCACGGGCCTCGTAGCTCAGGCGGACACACCGTCGTACTTAGCGACTTCGGACGTGCTCGTCTCGCCGCACGTTCCCAATGAAGACGGCAGTCCCTTCTTCGGCTCTCCTACGAAACTGTTCGAGTACATGGCAATGTCCCGCGGAATACTGGCTTCCGATCTCGGTCAGATCGGCGACGTTCTCCAACCGGCGCTCCATGTGGGCTGCCTGCCTGCGGGTGATCCCGCAGCAGATGAGGCGAGCGTCGCGGTCTTGTCGCGACCCGGTGACCTTGGCGAGCTGGTAGAAGGGATCCGGTTCCTCGTGGACCGACCTCGCTGGCGAGAAACCCTCGGCGCACGGGCTCGAGTGCGCGCGCTCACGCGATACTCCTGGCGCCAACACGTCGAGACGATCCTCGACCGGATCCGTTCAGCGACGGGCGGGCCGGAGCCCTGATGATACCTGCGCGCTCACGCGCGCTCGGCGACCACGTCCCGCCGCTCGTGTTCACCTTCATCTACGTAGTTACCTGCGTGGTCGGGGCGCTCTTTCTCGTGGTCCGGATTCCGCGTTCATGAGCGCGTTCGAGTACTTCTGGGCACTGACGCAGGAACAGGAACATCCGGTCCGGATCTCCTCACGATGCGCTTTTCGGCGCGAGTGGCGCGCTCCATAAACCAAGGCAGCGCACGATGACGACGTTATCCGGGCACGATCGGGAGGCCTTGCACCGCGAGGCTCGGGACTAGATCGTACCGGTGCGGGAAGCTGGCGTCGCGACTGTTGTCATAGAGAGGCTAACGATCCTCGAATGCGTTGGGTCACAGACCGCTCAGTACGGGCGATGGCCCTCCGCCCATATGTACCAGCCCAACCTTCGTTCCGCCCATCGCTTCATGAATCTAAGGGGCCATCGCTGCAAGTGGTGGATTCCGACGCGGACATCAGCGAACCCTACGAGTTTCCGGCGAAGCTCAGCAGGCGACTCGAGTCGGACGAGTGCTGTTGCACCGACACCCTCCATCCTTCCCAGAGTCACCGCGAAGGGCTCGCGGAACAGATGCCCGCGGACGACCTCTCGCGCGAGAAAAATCGCGAGGTTATACGAGCGGCGGTGGTAGACGGCGATGATCACCCGTCCACCTGGGCGAAGCACGCGGCGAATCTCAGAGAGCGCTGCCCTGTCGTCCGGTGTGTGGTGGAGGACGCCAAACGAATACACGGCGTCGAAGGATTCATCCGGATATGGCAGCCGCTCTACATCAGCGAGAGTAAGACAAGCCCGGAGCCTCGCCAGCTCGAAGCGTCGCCGCGTGAGGGCGAGGTGACGCGGGACGAGATCGATTCCCGTGACCCGCGCTCCGGCCATTGCGAACCGAGCGAGATCCGTCCCAAGCCCGCATCCGATCTCGAGCAAGTCCTGTCCGTCGAAGCGCTCGAAACGCGCGACACCCGGAAGCCACGGTGCGTATCTCTGATAGCGATCCAGGTCGATGAGGCGGAAGAATTCTGCGGACCCTTCCTCGGCTGCGCTCCCGGCATCGGCTCCGCAGGGGCGAGAGTCCCAATGTGCCACGGCCGCTGCTTTCGCGTCGAGCAAGTTGAGGAGTTTATTACACGTCGACCTCCTCGCTCACGCGGGTAAGGCGACCTTCCGATCTGCATTTGCCCATCACTGGGGGCGCGGCATTTGCGACGTCTCTCTCGCCAGAAAAGACATCGCGGCTGTCTCGGATGTCGTGCATGATCAAGGAGCGGTAGGTCTCGCTGCGTTCGTATCGGCACATGGTCAACGAACGGGGAGTCAACGGAGGGAGCAGTTCGCGAATGCCAGTCGAGGTCGGCACGGTGCGCTCGCGTCCTGACTTCTCACGGATCCTGACCTCGCTGCGGCTGGATCGACATTGCGCAGGGTGCCCCCTGAGCCGCGGGGTTGATCGGCCGTAGAGGAGATCGGTTGGCGGGTCGTGTCCATCTAGAGATTCGGCTAGAGTCTGAACTCCTTGAATGCGGTGAGGTCGCGGAGACCCGGAACAGAATCGGGCGGGCAACGTAGCTTCCCGCGCCGCTCATTGATGTATTGAGGCTGCACGACCGCTTCACAACTCGCTCATTCTGGAACGAACACCCACCGTACAGGCCGCCGACGCATCCAGCTGTTCGGGCGATGGCTCGTCAGGTCGTTGAAGCCACTTGCGACACCGCCGGCTTGACGCAGGGTTCCTCAGTCTTAGAGGTTGGTGCCGGGAGCGGTGCCTTCACACTCGCGTGGGAAGAGCGTACGAGGTTCGTCGCACTCGATATCTCGCATGGTCTTCTTCTCGCGAACCCGGCGGCGCGCAAGGTTGAGTCCGATGCCTTCCATCTGCCGTTCGCCAGTGACAGCTTTGACCTTGTGTTCGCAGGAGCGATCCTGCACCACCTTACCGACGTCGTCGGCAGCCTGCGCGAGATGAGCCGAGTCTCTCGCCGATTCGTGGCTGCGATCGAACCGAACAGAAACAATCCTGCACTTGCCGCTTTTGGGCTGCTGGTTCCCGAGGAGCGCGGGCTTCTTCCCTTTACCTCCAGATGGCTATCGCACCAAGCACTCCGCGCTGGGTTGACGGTCGACATCTCGACGCCGTTTGGCTGGATATCGCCGAACAACACCCCAGGCATCCTCCTTCCCCTCCTCCAACGTCTTCCGCTCGGCCATCCGTTGTGCCTAAACATTCTCCTCGTGGCGCGGAAGACACAACCAAAAAGCCTGGAGCGCCACCCGGCGAGAGCGGCCGAAATCTGACCACGAAGTCCTCTCGCGTTCTAGCGTTGGTCTGCTACGGGTTGGCTATGGGTCTGTTCGGCGCTGTCAGGCTCGACCATGAACTCCCACCCGGCGCCGTACTGCAGTCGAGCCGCGAACAGGACATGAGATCCGAGATCGATGTGCTCAACGCCGGAGGTCCGCCACTTCTCAGCGCCAGACGTCCATACAGCCCTGACCTCGCGCGATCAGATCCATCGTCGTTGTATCCAAGCGGTGCCGGGGATGATCAGGGACTCTATTTGTATGTTCCACTAATCGCGCACTGGATCGGCGTGAACGATCCAGCGACGGTTCTGCGATGGCTCTTTATCGCTCTCGCCATTCCGGTAATAGCGCAGGCGCCTCTCCTCTTCGGCCTGCTGTTCGATTCCTTTGCTGCGGCTGTACTTGCGCCGTGGCTGATCTTCGCGCAGCTCTCGTCGTTGGGCGTTGCTGATGCGTATTGGATAGTCGGGTGGTGCCTGCTCTTCTTGGCCCCACACGTCTGGGTTGCCGCTTGCCGCTGGAAAAATTCCGGACCCGGTCTTGCCGTCTTGTCAGGCGCGTTGGCCGGTCTCGCTTCGGAGTTCAGATCCCAGGCAGGCGCTCCGATACTAGTTGCCTCAGGCATCACACTCGTCGTCGTCCAGACCACTTGGCGCAGGCGCGTGCTTCTCGGGATCCTCCTAGTCGCGGTCTACGTCGCCGCCGCCACGGAGATGGTCGATGCGGCCAGAACCTACCGTGACCAATCCATCGGCCGTCCGTTTGCGACTGACTACCCGACGTCGCACATCTTCTGGCACGGCGCCTATCTTGGTTTGGGCTTCCTTCCGAATGAGTACGGAGTCGCCTGGGACGACAACATCGCCGCAGCGGCCGTTGCGCGGCTCGACCCGGGCGCTGCTCTCTGGACGCCCCGCTACGAGGCCGCGGCGCGGGCGTTGTTCTTCGAATTCGTGCGAGAGCACGCAGGCTTCGTCGTCAGGACCTATTTCGTGAAACTGGGGCTTCTTCTCCGAGACGCGCTCAAGCGCTACGCGGCCGTGCTCCTGTTGCTGCCGCTGGCGGTCGCGTTCGGGCGTAGACGTCAAATTGTCGTTCGGTGCACGATCCTGCTCATTCCAGCGTTCGTGATAACGGCTCTGCCGCCGCTCGTCGGCGTACCGTTGCCCGCCTACGAACTCGGCTGGATGGCCGCGTGGGCTCTGATGCTGATGCTTGGTGTCGCCTGGCTAGCTGGGGAATGCGAGGAATTCGCCATAACTATCTGGCCCGAGGTTCGGCGAATCCAGGCGCCTGCCTTGCGAAGCTGGAGCGGCCATCCGCTAGGGCGCACGGTGCGATCCGCGGTTGGCACCATTTCCCGTCCAGCCGCCGTTTATGCGTTCGGTGTGAGCATTCTCAGTCTTGCCACGTTTCTCGCGCTCCGGCCCTCCGTCGAGGACTATCTCGACCGCGGTTTCTACTTGACCCAGCCGGCGGCCATGCTCGATCGGGTCTCGTTCCCAGGGGACGAGCAGCTCGCGACATGGAGTTGGGAACGGGGTCTTCCTGGCGACTGGATCGCGTTACGCGATGTCAAGGTTTCAGTACGCGAGCCTGGAGCGGTGGTCGCAACGAACGATGCGCCGCTCGATTATCAGATCATGTCGCCAGGACTAAGCCTGGATGCGGGCAGCTACAGGGTCGCCGTTCGCGGGCGCGTCATAAGCGGTGGACTGTACATTGGGGTTCTCGACGCTCGGTCAAGCACATGGCTGGCCACCAGTTACTACTGGTCCGGAGAACGGGATTTCGATAGCCAGGATATGGTCGCGAAGTTCAAGGTTAGCAGCTCGACTCAGATTCGTGTCATCGTCTCGAACTGGGCGGCGCGACCGCGGTCCTCCGAGTGGTTGCTCGAGTCCGCGGCAGTCATCCGAATGCAGACACCATAAGTGTTCTACGCTAAGTCGTGACAGCCACGGGGCTCGTCGAGTTCGGCCCTCTGCCTGAGCCATTGCGCGCGAGGACAGTCGCGTGCCCGAAGGTCTGCCTCGCGATCCCAGTGTTCAACGAGGAGGCGGTCCTCATCGATACGTTCACGAGGCTCAGCGTAGTTCTAGATCCGCTCGATGTAGATTGGACAATTCTCTTCGTGAACGACGGCAGCCACGATGCGACCCCAGCTCTTCTCGAGACCCTGTTCCAGCGACACGAACGCGTCGAGTACATCGTTCTTTCCCGCAACTTCGGCCATCAAGGCGCGCTGACCGCCGCGCTCGACAACGCACAAGGAGACGTCGTCATCAGCATGGATGCCGATCTCCAGCATCCACCGGAGCTGCTTCCGTTGATGATTGACGCATGGAAGAGGGGATACGACGTTGTCCATACGCAGAAGACGAGAACGGAAGGTCGGCCGCGTCGTGAAGCCTTCGCCGCGAGGCTCGCTTATCGCTTCGTGCGGCAATTCGCCGGCGGGCAGATCATCCCGCATGCGTCTGACTTTCGGCTGCTAGACCGCCAAGCGCTTGAGGCAGTTCGATCACTACCCGAGCGCGGCCGGCTTTATCGCGGATTGACAACGTGGATCGGGTTTCGTCAGTGCGTGCTGCCCTATGTCGCTCCGCCGCGCGCCGGTGGAAAGTCACATTACCTGTTCGCCCAGCGTCTCAGCGTTGTGGCACAGGAGCTTTTTGACTTCTCAAACATCCCCTTGTACGTCGGACTGATATTCGGTGGCGCGGCGCTCTTTTTCAGCCTTCTCTACCTTGCGTTTATCACGGTGTGGTTCCTCACGGCGACAGGTGAAGACCGTCCTCCGGGCTGGGCCTCGCTGATTTCGGTGACTTTGATTCTCAATTCGGTCAGCCTTGTCTTCCTGGGCATCATCGGTGTGTACGTCGCCCGTATCTACAAGGAAGTTAGGGGGCGACCATCATACCTAGTGACAGCGCGACGGCTGCGGCGTGACCAGCCGCGTCGCTGAGTGCGCGGCCTGTGGGTCTCGGGTGGCGCCAGGGCCGTTGTACGCACATCTTGTTCGGTGCCCAGATTGCGGATTCGCTTCGTACCCGGTCGAGAACGAGATTGATTTCGCTTCGCTCTACGACGACGGGTACTTCAAGGGATTCGAGTACGTTGACTATCTGGGGCAGCAGGCTGCCCTGCGTCGTTCAATGCGTAGGCACCTCACGCAGATGTCGAAGTACACCGAGCTCGGTGGGAGTCTGCTCGAGGTCGGGTCGGCATACGGGTTCTTTCTAGATGAAGCTCGTCGGTTCTTCGATCCGGTCATCGGCGTAGACATAGCGGAGAACGCTGTGGACTACGCGAGATCGGTCGTCGGGGTGGATGCGATCGTCAGTGATTTTCCAGCCATGACACTGGAGCCTCAGACGTTCAACTGCGTGTGCATGTGGGACACGATCGAGCACGTCCCGAGTCCGGAGTTATTCATTGCGAAGGCATTCGAAGTCTTGAAGCCAGGCGGTCACGTCTTCCTCACGACCGGGGACTTAGGGTCCTGGCTCTCACGGTTTCAAGGCGCCGGTTGGCGTCAGATACATCCGCCAACTCACTTGAGCTATTTCACGAGGCCGAGTCTCGAAAGGATGCTGACGACCCGCGGCTTCGTCATACGCGGAGTCGAAACGGCTCCCTACTACCACACCCTTTACAACATCCTCGCGACACTGCAGATGCGCGACGGCACGACCGGTCGGCTGGCAGGGGTGCTGTTACGTACTCTTCCGCGCAGACTGATCGATCTCGGACTCTGGGTCGACCTGCGAGACATCCTTTTTGTTGCCGCTCAGAAGCCCCTAAACGCGGTTCCCTTCAGGCCTGGCCCTAACTAGAGGGCGCTCGTCTACCTTGCAGCTTGACGACTGGACAACATAGCCATACTTGTGCAGCGCGCTTAAGAGCGCGAGTGGGGGCGGGGCGTGGGAAGTCGGCGGGTTCTCAGATCGAGTCGCCTGATCGCGGCAGTCCTTGTTGCCTTTGTTGGCCTCGCAACTGTTCTGGTGGGGCCGTCTGCTGCCGCTCCGTTGGCGGCGACGGCCCAGTCACAGTTTCCGCCGGTACTGCCGAAGAAACATCCAAAGCTTGACTCACGGCTGCTCGAGGTCGCTAGTTCGGCGGACACGGCGGGTGTCGCGGCCGGCGTAGAGGCCGCACGCGCCCGTCGACTATCGCTGTTCGCAGACAACGTTCGCGTGGCGATCAGAACGAGCGGAGATCATTCTCTTTCAAAGGATGCGGTTCGCTCTGTGGGCGGGGTCGTCGATGCCGAGTATGCGGACGTAGTCCAGGCGTTCGTCCCGACCACGGCCTTACGGCGTCTCGCGGACAACCCAGCCGCGGTGTATGTGGGCCTCCCGCTGACGCCCATCGCGCTCGCTGTTGTGGAAGAAGGCGTCACCGCTACGAACGCGAACGCGTGGCAAGCGGCGGGATGGACCGGCGCCGGAGTGAAGGTCGGTGTGATCGATCTTGGTTTCATCGGCTATACGGCGAAGCAAGCCAGCGGCGATCTCCCCTCGAGCCTCACGACCGCGGACTTTGGCTGCAGCGGGCTTGTCAACGCAGCGGCCCCAACTGACCATGGGACGGCCGTCTCCGAGATCGTCTACAAGATGGCGCCCGGTACGCAGCTATATCTCATCTGCATAGCGACGCCAGTGAACCTTGGCCAGGCGAAGGACTACGCGTTGGCCCAAGGCATTACGGTCATCAACCACTCGGTTGGATGGCCGAACTCGAGCCGGGGAGATGGCGCCGGAGGTCCGAGCACTCCCGAAGGCATTGCCGCCGATGCGCGCGCGCATGGCGTGCTGTGGGTCAACGCCGCGGGTAACCAAGCTCAGCGGCACTGGAGCGGGAACTTCATTGACGCGAACGGGAACCGCGTCCACGAATTCGCCATGGGCGACGAGTTCGACCGCGTGTTCATTCCGGCCGGTCTTGGTATCTGCGCCGGGCTGAAATGGGATGCCTGGCCGACCACAAGTCAGGACTACGACCTGTTCCTTGTACTTCCACCGACACTCGCAGGGACCGCTGTAGCCAGTTCGTTTCGCGATCAGACCGGAACCCAACCGCCCACCGAAGACTTTTGCTACACGAACAGCACGGGACTGAGCCAGACATTCGGCCTCGCCATCACGAAGTTTTGCCCGAGTTCCGGATGTGCCCCAAGCACTAATCCGCGCTTCGACCTCGTGATCGACCCTGGCACACTCCAATACGCTGTCGCCGCGGGCAGCGTCATCGAGCCGGCGACGTCGCCGAGCGTCATGGCCGTGGGGGCCATCTGTTGGCAGAACGATTCGTTCGAGCCATATAGCAGCCAGGGACCCACGATCGACGGTCGGACGAAGCCCGACATCGCCGCACCAGATGCCACGTCGTCGTCGGTGTACGGCCCGGCTTCGGCATGTAACGCGGGTTTCAAGGGAAGCTCGGCATCGTCGCCGCATATCGCGGGCGCCGCCGCGCTAGTCCTACAAGCCAATCCGACTTTTACTGCCTCCCAGCTTCAGATATTCCTCGAGAGCCGCGCAGTCGATCTCGGCGCCGCCGGGAAGGACAACCTCTTCGGCTCCGGAAAGCTGTGGCTCGGCAACCCCCCGATCGCGCCGCCGACCGTGACTGGGATCGCTCCTGCCTACGGACCCGAAGCAGGCGGTACGACGGTGACTCTGAACGGGACACGCTTCGCGACCGCAGGCGGCGGGACGACGGTGATGTTCGGTGGCTCACCTGCTACGTCGGTGAGCTGCGGCACCACCCTGAGCTGCACTGCAGTGAGCCCGGCTGGAACGGGGGTGGTGCATGTCACCGCGACGGTAGGAGGACAGACGAGCGCCATCGGCACGGCAGATCAGTTCGCGTACGGGATGACGTTCGAGGAGACTGCCCCCCAGACAAGCCTCAGCGGTACCTGGAGCTCGTTCGCGGACCCAGGTAACTCCGGCGGAAGCGCTGCGTACAGCGGCCAAATCGGCGCTAGCATTTCGCTGACCTTCAGCGGGCCGTTCATCGATCTGGTGTTCGTGAAGCAAGCGAACACCGGGATCGCGACGATCACGCTGGATAGCCAGGTCGTCGACCAGGTCGACACCTACTCGGCTACACAGCTATTCCGACAAACGCGGATCTACACCACGTCTGGACTGTTCAACCACACCGTGAGCGTCGCCGTCTCCGGGAACAAGAACCCTGTCTCGAGCGGTGTCTTCATCATCGCTGACGCCTTCGTCGCGCATGCCCCGCCGCTTGCCACGGTCGGTCCCGGTACCTATGAGGACACCGACTCCAACCTCGCCTTCAGCGGCAGCTGGACGGGTTTCGCGGATCCGGGGGCCTCGGGCGGCAGCGCCAAGTACAGCGGCCAGACCGGCGCGAGC
>Ga0066710_100000220_pt1 | contig 30385 bp, 23 predicted proteins | sample GraSoiAngelo_159_FD_79666 | JGI IMG/M metagenome (GOLD analysis project Ga0066710, IMG submission 79666) | Grasslands soil microbial communities from the Angelo Coastal Reserve, California, USA - 14_1009_16_40cm | ecosystem: Environmental > Terrestrial > Soil > Grasslands | place: USA... | reverse complement strand
TGGCCTCGGCCTGCGCCTCCGCGGACAGCGGCAGGTGCACGGCCATCTGATCGCCGTCGAAGTCCGCGTTGAAGGCATGACAGACGAGCGGGTGAACCTGGATCGCCTTGCCCTCGACGAGCACGGGCTCGAACGCCTGGATGCCCAGACGGTGGAGGGTGGGGGCACGGTTGAGCAGCACCGGGTGCTCCGCAATGACCTCCTCGAGCACGTCCCACACCTCGGGGACCATCGACTCGACGTGCTTCTTCGCCGCCTTGATGTTCTGGACCGACTTCCGCTCGACGAGCCTGCTCATGATGAACGGCTTGAAGAGCTCGAGGGCCATCAGCTTCGGCAGCCCGCACTGGTGGAGCTTCAGGCTCGGCCCGGCGACGATCACCGAGCGGCCCGAGTAGTCGACGCGCTTGCCGAGCAGGTTCTGGCGGAACCGGCCCTGCTTGCCCTTGAGCATGTCCGACAGCGACTTCAGCGGCCTGTTGCCCGGGCCTGTGACCGCACGGCCGCGCCGCCCGTTGTCGAACAGCGCGTCGACCGCCTCCTGCAGCATCCGCTTCTCGTTGTTGACGATGATCTCGGGCGCGCCGAGATCGAGGAGCCGCTTGAGCCGGTTGTTGCGGTTGATCACGCGCCGGTAGAGATCGTTGAGGTCGCTCGTGGCGAACCGGCCGCCGTCGAGCTGCACCATCGGGCGAAGCTCCGGCGGGATCACCGGGACGGCCTCCAGGATCATCCATTCCGGTCTGTTCTCGGAGGTGATGAAGGCGCTCGCCACCTTCAGGCGCTTGATCGCACGCTGCTGCTTCTGCCCCTTCGAGGTCTTGATCACGTGGCGCAGCGTCCGTGACTCCTCAGCGAGGTCGAGGTCGCGGAGCAGGTCGCGGATCGACTCCGCCCCCATGCCGCCGCGGAAGTAGACCCCGAACCCGTACGGCGAGCCGAAACGGTCCTTCAGCTCACGGAAGATCTGCTCGTCGTTGACGACCTGCTTGGGCTCGAGCTCGCGGAACAGCTTCCACGTCTCCTCGAGCCGCCGCACGCCGTCGACCGCCGCCTCGCGGGCGTCGTTGCGACGGCTTTCGATGTCGGCGGCCATCTCTCGCACCTTCGTGGCCCACTGCGTGAGAACCTCGAGGTCCTCCTTCTTGGTGCCCTCGACGAGGCAGAGGTCGTAGGCGAGCTCACGAACCTGCTCGGCGGAGTCGTCCGCGGCGGCGCGGTTCAGCGTGTCCGCCAGCAGGCCGTTGCCGATGTCGCGGGCCTTCTCGAGGTTCTTGGCGTCGACCGAGGCGACGAGCTCGGCGTCGTCACCCGACAACTCCTCGCCGCCGACGAGCGCCTCGATGAGCTTGTGCAGATGCTTGGTGATGGCGCCCTTCTTGGAGCCACTCGCCTGGCTCAGCGCGGCGCGGAGCGGATCCAGCGCTGCGTGGATCTGCTGCGCGGCGGTCGCGACCGCCTCGATCTCGCGCGGCGCGAGACGACGGTCCTCGCGGGTCGCCGTGGCGCGGACGAGCTCGCGGATCTTCTTCGCGTCCTCGAGGGTGACGGACTTGGCGAGCTCGGTGAAGACCCCACCGCCCGCCTTGCGCATCTCCTCCAGCGGCGGGAGCGCTTGCTCCTCGCCCCAGTTGTTGAGCCCGCGAACCCAGAAGTCGTCGTCCTCGTCGAAGTCGCGCTCCTTGCCCGCGGCGAAGAAGTCCCGACGGCGGGCGAGCCGGTCTTCGAGGGCGACGAGCTGTTCGTCGCGGTCGAGATAGATCTGCTCGGACTCTCCACGGACCTTCTCTTCGAGATCGGCGAGATCCGCGGCGCGCTTCTCGTTGTCGACCGCGGTGACGATCGACGCCGCGAAATAGAGCACCTTCTCGAGCTCGCGCGGCGCGATGTCGAGCAGGTAGCCGATGCGGCTCGGCACGCCCTTGAAGAACCAGATATGCGAGACCGGGGCGGCGAGGTCGATGTGACCCATCCGCTCGCGCCGGACCTTCTGACGCGTCACCTCGACGCCGCAGCGCTCGCAGATGATGCCCTTGTAGCGGACGCGCTTGTACTTGCCGCAGTAGCACTCCCAGTCCTTCGTGGGGCCGAAGATGCGCTCGCAGAAGAGGCCGTCCCGCTCGGGCTTGAGGGTTCGGTAGTTGATGGTCTCCGGCTTCGTCACCTCGCCGGACGACCAGTCCCGGATCTGCTTGCTGGAAGCCAGCCCGATCCGGATCGCGTCAAAGTCATTGATGTCGATCAAGTGTGCTTTCGCCTCTCTTCGCTCTGTGTAGTCCTTCTGCGCAGCAGAAGGACTAGTCCTCGACCTCGACGTCGGCCAGCTGCTCGTCCAAACCGCCGATCTCGAGCTCGTCCGCGTCGACCTCTGCTGCCTCGTCCTCGTCCGGCGCGATCTCCTCGCCGAGCACCTCGTCGGCGGGGAGCGTCAGCTCGCCGCTGTCGTCGGTGCGCACGGTGCCCTCCTCGACCTCCTCCGCCGTCGGCTCGCGCGTCGCGGCGCGGACAGCTGCCGGCGAAAGGTCGATTCCGAGCTCCTCCGCCGCGCGGAGCAGCTCGTCGTCCTCCTCGCGCACCTCGACGTCCCGCCCGTCGTCGGACTGGACGTGTACGTCGAGCGCGAGCGACTGCATCTCCTTGAGCAGCACCTTGAACGACTCGGGGATCGACGGCTCGGCGATGTTCTCGCCCTTGACGATCGCCTCGTACGCCTTGACGCGGCCGATCGTGTCGTCGGACTTGATCGTCAGCATCTCCTGCAGCGTGTACGCGGCGCCGTAGGCCTCGAGCGCCCAGACCTCCATCTCGCCGAAGCGCTGGCCGCCGAATTGCGCCTTCCCGCCGAGCGGCTGCTGCGTCACGAGCGAGTACGGCCCCGTCGACCGCGCGTGGATCTTGTCGTCGACGAGGTGGAGGAGCTTGAGGATGTACATGTAGCCGACGGTCACCTTCTGCTCGAAGGGCTCGCCGGTCTTGCCGTTGTAGAGCGTGACCTTGCCCGAGCAGCGGCGGCCGTCGGGCCTGGTCTCGTCGACGTTCATCCGCACCGGTGAGTCGTCTTCGGTCGCCCAGCGGACGAGTGCTTGATCGACGTCCGCCTCCGTGGCGCCGTCGAACACCGGCGTCGCCACCGCGCGCGGCGCAGGGGCGTTGATCGGTGCCCGCGGGTTGACCTCGCCCCCGTCCTCGAACACACCGTGGGCCGCTGCCCAGCCGAGATGCGTCTCCAGGATCTGGCCGATGTTCATCCGGCTCGGCACGCCGAGCGGGTTCAGCACGACGTCGACGGCGCGGCCGTCGGCCAGGAACGGCATGTCCTCCTCGGGCACGATCTTCGAGATCACGCCCTTGTTGCCGTGCCGGCCGGCGAGCTTGTCGCCCTCGGCGATCTTGCGCTTCTTGGCCACGTAGACCCGGACGAGCTCGTTGACGCCTGGCGGCAGGTCGTCGCCGCCGTCGCGCGAGAACGTCTTGACGCCGATCACCTTGCCGCCCTCGCCGTGCGGGACCTTGAGCGACGTGTCGCGGACCTCGCGCGCCTTCTCCTTGAAGATCGCCCGGATCAGCTTCTCCTCCGCCGTCAGCTCGGTCTCGCCCTTCGGCGTCACCTTGCCGACGAGCAGGTCGCCCGAGCCGACCTCGGCGCCGATTCGCACGACTCCGCGCTCGTCCAGGTTCGCCAGCGACTCCTCCGAGCGGTTCGGGATGTCGCGGGTGATCTCCTCGTCGCCGAGCTTGGTCGAGCGGGCGTCGATCTCGTACTCGTGGATGTGGATCGAGCTGAGCACGTCGTCCTTCACGAGCCGCTCGCTGAGGACGATCGCGTCCTCGAAGTTGAAGCCCTCGAACGGCATGAAGGCGACGAGCAGGTTGGCGCCGAGAGCGAGCTCGCCGCCGTCGGTCGACGACCCGTCTGCGAGGACGTCTCCCTTGTGCACCTTGTCGCCGAGCTTGACCACCGGCTTCTGGTGGATGAGCGTGCCCTGGTTCGACCGCATGAACTTCGTCAGCGGGTACTCGTCGCGGGAGCCGCGGCCCTCGACGACGATCGACTCCGCGTCGACGTCGATGACCGACCCGTCGCCGCGCGCCAGGACGACGTCGCCGGTGTCGACGGCGGCCCTGTACTCGAGCCCCGTTCCGACGAGCGGCGCCTGCGGGATCATCAGCGGCACGGCCTGGCGCTGCATGTTCGCGCCCATCAGGGCCCGGTTCGCGTCGTTGTGCTCCAGGAACGGGATCAGCGCCGTGGCGACCGAGACGATCTGGGCAGGCGAGACGTCCATGTACTGGATGCCCTTCGCGTCGGCCATGACGGCCTCGCCCTCCTTCGAGCGGCAGAGCACCTGGTCGTGGAGGAACTTGCCCGTCTTGTCGTCGACCGGCTCCGAGGCCTGCGCGATCGTGAACTGCGCTTCCTCGGCGGCGTCGAGGTAGATGATCTCGTCGGTCACCTTGCCGCCCTTGACCACACGGTAGGGCGTCTGGATGAACCCGAACTCCGACACCGTCGCGAACGACGCGAGCGAGCCGATCAGGCCGATGTTCGGGCCTTCCGGCGTCTCGATCGGGCACATGCGCCCGTAGTGCGTCGGGTGGACGTCGCGGACCTCGATCGGAGCCCGCTCCCGGGTCAGGCCGCCGGCGCCGAGCGCCGACAGCCGCCGGCGGTGTGTGAGGCCGGCGAGCGTGTTCGTCTGATCCATGAACTGCGACAGCTGCGACGAGCCGAAGAACTCCTTCAGGGCCGCCACCACCGGACGGATGTTGATGATCGTCTGGGGTGTGATCGTGTCGACGTCCTCCGTCGTCATCCGCTCGCGAACGACTCGCTCCATGCGGTAGAGACCGACGCGGAACGCCTCCTGGATCAGCTCGCCCGTCGTGCGCAGGCGCCGGTTGCCGAAGTGCTCGTACTCGTCGAGCTCCGTGCGGATCGGGTCACGGCCGAGACTCGCCGCCTCGGCCGCGTAGTCCTTCGAGTCCTCGGGGACGCCGAGCTTCGCCGGCATCTCGACGAGGCGCCGGACGAGCGCGAGGATGTCCTCGGTCGTCAGCACCCTCACGTCTTCCGGGACGCTGACGCCGAGCCGCTGGTTCAGCTTGTAGCGGCCGACCTTCGTCAGGTCGTAGCGCTTGGGATCGAAGAAGAGCGACCGCAGCAGGTTGCGGGCGTTGTCGAGCGTCGGGGGCTCGCCGGGACGCTGCTTCTTGAACACCTCGATGAGCGCTTCCTCCTCGCGCGTCGAGGGGTCCTTCTCGAGCGTGTTGCGAATGAAGACCGAGTCGCCGAACAGCTCGAGGATCTTCTCGTTCGAGCTCGTGTCGAGCGGTGCCCCCGTGGTGGGATCCTCTGCGGGCAGCGCGCGTAGCAGCGTCGTGATCGGCAGCTTGCGCTTCCGGTCGATGCGTGCGTAGACGATGCCCTTCTTGTCGATCTCGAGCTCGAGCCACGAGCCGCGGGAGGGCATCAGGTTTGCGGTGAAGACCTGCTTGGTCGCGTCCTTCGGCTCCATCAGGTAGGCGCCAGGCGACCGCACGAGCTGCGTGACGATGACGCGCTCCGTGCCGTTGATGATGAACGTCCCCCAGTCGGTCATCATCGGGAAGTCACCCATGAAGACGCGCTGCTCGCGGATCTCGCCCGTCTCCGTGTTGACGAAGCGGACGATCATCGAGAGCGGTGCCTGATAGGTGAGATCCTTCTCGCGACACTCCTGGATCGAGAACTGCGGGTCACCGAATTCGTACGCGCCGAACTCGACGGCGAGCGTCCCGGTGTAGTCCTCGATCGGCGAGATGTCGTCGATCGTCTCTCGCAGGCCTTCGTTCAGGAACCAGTTGAACGAGGCCTTCTGGATATCGATCAGGTTGGGGAGGTCGAGAACATGCTTCAGGCGTGAAAAGCTCTTACGCGCACGAGGCGCGACAGCGGTGCTGCTCAAATGTGACAGCCTCCCTTAACGGCGTGCAGTCGAGACGTACGGGCAGGGTCTGAACGAGCGGTAGCTCGGCGGAACCTTGAAGGATAACGGACAGGCACGCTCCGCCGCAACCGCTTTCGCGGCGAAGTTTGTCCTACGCTGGAGTGTAGCGGACGACGCAAGGCGGGCCCAGGGATCAGGACTTGTCCTGACCCGACTTTGGCTGTGAGCTTCAAAAGGCGGGTCAGATCAAAGATCTGACCCCTTGGGTGAAGTAACCCGGCTTCGAGCCGGGTTACTTCAGCTCCACCGAAGCGCCGGCCTCTTCGAGCTCGCTCTTGATCTTGTCGGCCTCCTCGCGCGTCGCGCCCTCCTTCACGGCGCCGGGAGCTGCGTCGACAAGGTCCTTCGCTTCCTTCAGACCGAGACCCGTCACCGCGCGGACGACCTTGATCACGGCGATCTTCTGCTGGCCCGCGTTGGTGAGCACGACGTCGAAGGAGTCCTTCTCCTCCTCAGCTGCCGCGCCACCGTCGCCGCCGGCGGGTGCTGCAGCGGCTGCGACCGCGACCGGCGCAGCGGCGGTCACGCCCCACTCGTCCTCGATCGCCTTCTTGAGCTCCACGAGCTCGAGCACGGTCATCTTGCCCAAAGTGTCGAGAACCTTTGCTGTATCTGTGGCCATATCTCCCTACTCCTCTCCAACTTCGTCTGCGTCCCCGTCCGCGGCCTCCGGCTGCGGACTAATCAGTTCCTCGTCGTGTGCTTCTTCTGGCACCTCGACATCGGCGGATGCCTGTGGTTCTGTAGCGGGATCCGTGGAAGCGGATTCCGCGGGGGCATCCGTTCCGCCTTCCTCCAACTGGGCAGTCCGGGCGTCGATCAGCCCGACGAGATCGCGAAGCGGAGCGGTCAGCAGCCCGATCAGCTGCGTGAGCGGCGCCACGATCACGCCGATCAGCTGGCCGCGGAGCACATCCATCGGCGGGACCTTCGCGAGGTTCTCGACGTCCTCGCCGCTCATTGGCGTCCCCTGGAGGATCCCGCCTCGGAGCGTCATGATCTTCGTCTGGCGCGCCGCCTCGGCGAGCGCCTTCGCGGCCGCAACCGGGTCGCCCTCGGCTTCGACGAACGCGATCGCAGTCGGCCCCTCGAGCAGCGCGAGCAGCGCTTCCGCACCAGCTGCCTCGGCGGCACGCCGCGTCAGGGTGTTCTTGACGACGGTGAGCCGGGCGCCGTGCGGCCGGAGCTTCCCGCGAAGCTCCTCGAGCTCGGTGTTCGTGAGACCGCGATAGTCCGCGACGATCAGCGACTCGACGCTTCGAAGCTGCTCCGCCAGCTCCGCAACCACACGTTCCTTCTCTGTCCTATCCATCCGTCACCTCGTCATTTGCTTCGCAAATGACTAGGCCCGCCTGCGGCGGGCCGACAGATGCACATGTGCGCTTCAGCCTCGCCTCGGCTGGACTTCCACCCTACGGGCAGCCAGCTATCTGTGGCGGTCCTAGTCGTGAGCTATGCCGAAACGCTAGCAGCCTCTCTAGAGGACGACGCGTCAGCGGCTTCCTCAAGGATGTCCCTCGTCCGCGTCGGGTCGACGTGGATCCCCGGGCCCATCGTCGTGGTCACGGTGATCCCCTTGATGTAGCGGCCCTTCGCTGCGGCCGGCTTGGCGCGCACGATCTCGTCGACGAGCGCCGCATAGTTCTCGAGCAGGCGCTTCTCGTCGAAGCTCTTCCTGCCGATCGCCACGTGCACGTTCGCGCCGCGATCGGTGCGGTACTCGAGCTTGCCGGCCTTGGCGTCCTGCACGGCCTTGCCGACCTCGAAGGTCACGGTGCCCGTCTTCGGGTTCGGCATCAGGCCCCGGGGGCCGAGGACACGTCCGAGACGGCCGACGTTCCCCATCTGGTCCGGCGTCGCGATGGCGACGTCGAAGTCGAGGAATCCGCCCTCGATCTTCGCCGCCAGATCGGCAGCGCCGACGACGTCCGCGCCGGCGTCCTGCGCCTCGCGGGCCTTGTCGCCCTCGGCGAAGACGGCCACGCGCACGTCCTTGCCCGTTCCGTTCGGGAGCATGATCGTGCCGCGGAGCTGCTCGTCGGCGTGGCGGACGTTGAGCCCGAGACGGAAGTGCACCTCGACGGTCTCGTCGAACTTCGCACCCTCGAGCGACTTGAGCACGTGAATCGCGTCGGCCGGCGAGTAGAGCTTCTCGCGGTCGATCGTGGCCCGCGCCGTCCGATAACGCTTTCCGTGCTGACTCATCGCTCCACCTCGACGCCCATCGACCGGGCTGTGCCCGCGATCACCTTCATCGCCTGCTCCACCTCGTGCGCGTTCAGGTCGGGCATCTTCGTCTCGGCGATCGAGCGCAGCTGCGCCTTGCTCAGCCTGCCCACCTTCACCCGGTTGGGCTCGGCCGAGCCGGAATCGAGCGAGAGCGCTTCCTTGATCAGCACGGCAGCCGGCGGCGTCTTCGTGATGAACGTGAAGGAGCGGTCCTCGTAGACGGTGATCTCGACCGGGATGATCCGCCCGTTCTCGTGCGCGGTCTGCGCGTTGAACGCCTTCGTGAACTCGACGATGTTGACCCCGTGCTGGCCGAGCGCTGGACCGACCGGCGGCGCCGGGTTCGCCTGGCCGCCCGGAATCTGAAGCTTGATCATGGTGAGGATTTTCTTGGCCATGCCTTCTCCCTAGTCGAAACGACGTCGTCGTTTCGACTAATCGATCTTCTTGACCTGGTCGAAGCCGAGCTCCACCGGCACCTGGCGCTCGAAGATGTCCACGAGCACCTTGAGCTTCTGCGCGTCCGGGTTGACGTCGACGATCTCGCCGTCGAAGTCGGAGAGCGGCCCCGACGTCACCTTGACCGACTCGCCCAGCTGGAACTCCACCTGTGCCTTCGCGAGCGCGGCGCCGGCGGCTCCGGCACCCGTATGCAGGATCTTCGCGACCTCGCTCTCGGAGAGCGGCACGGGCTTGGCACCGGCGCCGACGAATCCCGTGACCCCCGGCGTTCCCTTGACGACCGTCCAGGCCTCGTCGCTCAAGTCCATGTTGACCAGCACGTACCCCGGCAGGACACGTTTCTCGGTCTGGACTTTCTGACCGTCCTTCGTCTCGATCACCTGCTCGGTCGGGACGACCACACGCCGGAAGCGCGGCTGCTGGTTCATCGACTGGATCCGGTGCTCGAGATTGGCCTTGACCTTGTTCTCGTGGCCCGAATACGTGTTGATCACATACCAGCGAAACACCGTCTGCTCTCCGTTACTGCCCCAGGAAGACGTGCTTGACGAGCGGCCGGATCGCCTGATCCGCGCCGTACAGGAAGGTGCCGACGATCGTGCACGCGATCAGCACGACGACCGTGCCCTGGACCACCTGTGACCGGTTCGGCCACTCGACCTTCTTGAGCTCGGCGATCGACTCGCGGAGGAACGAGAACCAGCCACGGCGTCCGACGCGCTGCCCGAGGATCGGCGCCGGCGCGGCTTCGAGGCGAGACCCTCCGCCGTCCGGGCTGGGAGGTCCTGCTTCAGCGGGGCGCAGACGCGGCGGGCGCCCGATTCCACCGCCCCCTTGTTCGCCGGCTGCGCGGCGCGCGTCGCGTCGCTGCCTGCGGGTCTCGCGCGCCACTACCTCGTCTCCCGGTGCGCGGTGTGACGACCGCACCAGCGGCAGTACTTCTTGAACTCGACCCGATCCGGCGAGTTTCGCTTCGACTTCTCTGTCTGATAGTTGCGCCGCTTGCACTCGGTGCACGCAAGCGTGATCGCGACTCTGACTCCGGTGGCCATCTCGTGTCTTCTCTGGTCGGACGGATAAGCGAAAAGGGTGCGAGGTAGCGGCGGTAGGACTCGAACCTACGACACGCGGATTATGATTCCGCTGCTCTAACCAACTGAGCTACGCCGCCGCGCGCGCAAGAGTGTAGCAAGGCGGGGAGGCCGCCTTACCGTAGGGACGCCGACCGGTCGCGCCCGTAGGATCCCGCCGCATGATTCGTATCCCGCCGCAGCGTGGTGGCTGGCTCGAGGTGATCTGCGGGCCGATGTTCTCCGGCAAGAGCGAGGAGATGATCCGGCGTCTGCGCCGTGCCGAGATCGCGGGGCAGCGGGTCGTCATCTTCAAGCCGCGGATCGACGACCGCTACGACGCGGACGACGTCGTCTCGCATGCAGGGGTGCGGATGCGCGGCGTGCCGGTCGGGAGCGTGGCCGAGCTGGTCGCGCGCGCGGCGGGGCACGACGTTGTCGGCATCGACGAGGTGCAGTTCTTCGAGACGAGCGTCGTGGGCGCCGCGCTGGCGCTGGCCGACGGCGGCACACGGGTCGTCGCGGCCGGGCTCGACCAGGACTTCCGCAGATTGCCGTTCGGCCCGATGCCTGAGCTGCTCACGCACGCCGAGTTCGTCGACAAGCTCCAGGCCGTCTGTCACCGCTGCGGAGGCCCGGCGACGACGACGCAGCGCCTGGTCGGCGGCGTGCCCGCGCTCTATTCCGGCGACACGATCGTCGTCGGGGCGGCCGAGCAGTACGAGGCGCGCTGCCGCGACTGCCACGAGCCGGGTGCGGACGCGGTCACGATCGCCGCCTAGGCGGGATCAGCGCGCGATCTCGAAGCGCTCCGTCGGGCCGTTGCCGCGCTCCCCGACGGAGAAGCGGTCGACCTCGACGATCTCGTCGGCGGGAACGCCGGCTCGCCTGGCGGCCGCCAGAATCGCGTCCGGAGACGGCGCTTCGTAGAGGCAGTAGGAGCGGCGGCGGTCGGCGCTGAGGAACGAGAAGAGCCAGCGGACGCCTTCATCCGCGTTGACGTCCTCGATCAGCCTGACGTCCTCGGTGGTCAGCTCCAGCTGCTCGGCGAAGGCGCGTTCGATGACGAAGAGAGGCATGAGCCAATCCTACGCGCCGGGCGATCCGCGCCGGCACGGGGTCATGCGTCGATGCCCTTGCCGATCGCATAGGCGGCGGCTTCGGTGCGGTTCGCGCAGCCGGTCTTGCGGAGGATGCTGCGAACGTGGTTTGCGGCGGTGTGCTCGCTGATGTGGAGGTGACTGCCGATCTCGCGATTGGAAAGGCCGCGCGCGATGAGGGCGAGGACCTGAGCCTCGCGCTCGGAGAGCCGGTCCGGGAGCACGGGCGCCGGCGCCGGTGCGACCCCCAGCTCTCGAACACGCGTGAGCAGCGACGGCATGCCGATCGTCTCCGCGAGCGACGCAGCCTCCGCGAGCAGCGGCGCGGCGCGCTGAGCGTCCCCGATCTCGCCGATCGCTCGGCCGTGCTCGTACCTCGTATGTGCGAGCCACGTCGTCGCGCCCATGCGCCGCTCGAGCTCGGCCGCCGCCAGAAACCGCACGTCGGCCTCCTCCGCCCGCCCGAGCGTCGCGGCCAGCATGCCGAGGTAGCGGTCTGCGGACCCGTAGCAGGCGACCCCGTGCCCGATCATGACGCTGGCACCGCTCAACGGGAGCAGCTCGGGGTAGACCAGCGCCGCGATGGCCGTGTCGTCGACCGCCCGAGCCGCATCGGCGAGGTACGTGAGCGAGGCGAGCCAGAGCGAATCTCGAAACTGGTCCAGCCCCTCGACGCGGACTCGCTCCAGCTCTCGCTGCGCGTCGTCGACCATGCCGAGCTCGGCGAGCAGCGCCGCCAGGCCGGGCCTCCAGGCGCCGCCCGCGCCGTCGCCCGCGACGAGGACGCGCACGACCGGCGCGAACTCGCTCAGCCGTCCCTGCTCGCGGCGCACGCCGAACATCTGGATGCCGTAGATCCCCGAGGCATCGCGGCCGCGGAGGAGCCGGCCCCACTCACGCGATCGCTCGGCCGCCGCCTCGGCGTCGGCGAGCCGGCCCTGAAGGAGCGCGAGCGCCGAGCGGTAGTGCTCCGCGACATGCACCATGAACGGCTGGCGCGTCCGGTAGGCGAGCTCGTGGACGATCCCGAGCTCCCGCGTCGCCGCTTCGATGTCACCGAGCGCCATCAACGCCGGCACCCGCCACTCCATGGCTTCCGCCTGCACCTCGAGATCGCCGAGCTCGACCGCGAGGTCGCGAGCCTCGGTGAGCATCTCCAGGATCTCGTCCAGCGTCAGCACACCTCGCGACCAGTACGAGCGCATCAGCGTGGTGGCGACGCCGTGGCGGTCCTCGAGCCGGCGGCCCATCGCGACCGCGCTCTCCCGCACGACCGCCCCACGCGCGTGGTCGCCCTGAAAGTCCAGAGCGCGGGCCAGGCCTGCCAGCAGCCGCACACGCAGCGGCGAGTCGACCGGATCGAGCTGCTTGGACGCCTCCTCGAGCAACTCGAGAGCACCCGCGTCCGAGATCCCCGGTCGCCAGCATGCGTTCTCGTAGCCGATGGCGGCGCGGGCGAACAGCTGACCGTCCCCGAGCTCGCGTGCGACGTCCGCGGCGGTCCGGAACGCCGTGAGCGCATCGGTGGAGGCACCTGCCCGTAAGTACGCCGTGCCGAGCTCGAGCTCCGCCTCGGCACGCACCCGCGAATCCTCGATCCCGATCTCGAGCGCGGTACACAGCCGGGCGCCGGCCTCCTCGAATGCAAGGGCGGCGCTCGCGGCCTCGGCGGCCCGCAGGTTGTAGTCGATCGCGCGTTCTCGGTCGCCGAGCGGCGCCGCAGCCGCGAAGTGATGGGCGAGATCGGCGAGCAGCCGGCCGCTGCCCGCGTCGGTGGCCTCGATCGCATTGCCCACGAGCAGGTGGAGCTCGGCCCGGCGATGGGCGCTCAGGCGGTCGTAGACCGCTCTGCGAACGAGCTCGTGCGTGAAGCGGTAGGCGAGCGTCGGCCCCGGTACCTCGTCGACCACGCCGCTGCGAACGGCGGCGTCGAGCGCGTCGGGCCGCTCGAGGTCGGGCCTGGCAGTGCGGAGCACTTCCAGCTCGAACTCGGTGCCGGCCACAGCGGCGAGATCGAGCAGATCGCGGGTCTCGTCGTCGAGCCGCGAGACCCGCTGGCTGACAACTTCGCGGACGCTCTCCGGCGTCGCGATCTCCTCGATCGACCGCGTCAAACGCAACGCTCCCTCACTGAGGGCGAGCGCGCCCGTCTCGAGCAGTGCCCGCCAGAGCTCGCAGACGAGGAACGCGTTCCCCTCCGTCAGCGCGTGGATCGCCGAAGCCAGCTCGTGCACCGGCGCCTCCTGCTCGCGCCCGGCGGCTCGCTCGACGAACTCGGCAATCTCGACTTCGCTCAGACCGCCGAGCTTGAGTCGCACCACGTCGTCCGCGCGACGCAGGTCGGCGAGCGTGTCCGCCAGTTCCGCGGGAACGTCCGCCTCGGTGTCGCGAAAGGTGGCGAGCACGAGCAAGCGCGCGTCGGTCGCGGTCCGCGCCAGGTGCCGGAGGAGCAGCAGCGTCGACGTGTCCGCCCAGTGCCCGTCCTCGAGCACGAGCAGCAGCGGACACCGCCGCGCCGCCGAGGCGAGGAGGTCGCCGACGACCGAATGAAGCCGGTGACGCTCGGTGTCGGGGTCGGCCGAAACGGGGTCGGACAGCCCTTCGACACGAAGGGGCAGCTCCGGGAGCAGGCGGGCGAGCTCGCCGCCCGCCGGCCCGAGGTCGTGCCGGAGCGTGTCGACGTCGCTCCCGCGCACGAGCTGCTCGAGTGCCTCCACGAACGGCCGGTACGGCGTCCGCACCACCGCGTCGCACGCGCCGTAGAGAACGACGACCCCGTCCGCGGCTGCCTCCCGCGCGAACTCGCGGACGAGACGGCTCTTGCCCGAGCCCGCCTCGCCGCCGATCAGCGCGATCCGGCGGCCCTCGCCCGGCAAGTGCGGCACGAGCGTCCGGAGGGCCGCGAGCTCACGAGCCCGGCCGACGAAGGGATACGAGGAGCCGAGCCGCAGCGGGCCTGGGAGCTGTGCGGCTGCGGCCGGCATGGATAGTCAAGTCTGATCATCGAGGCCCCGAGCTGTCCACTCCTCGCCCGCGGAAAGTCTGTCAAGGTCGGTCATGACAGCCGGGTGCACGCGACCTACGCTCGAGACTCCACCGAGCAGGAGGTAGTTGCATGAGCACCGTCATCTCTCCCGCCGACGCCGCTCGCCGCGAGCTGAGCGACTTCGGCGGCCAGCTGGTCGGCCCCGACGACAGCTCGTACGAGGAAGCGCGGGCCGTCTACAACGCGATGATCGACAAGCGTCCTGCGCTGATCGCACGCTGCGTGACGCCGTCGGACGTCGCGTCGGCAATCGCCTTCGGGCGAAAGCACGAGCTCGCCATCGCCATCCGCGGCGGAGGCCACAACGGCGCCGGTCTCGGAACCGTCGAGGGCGGCCTCGTGATCGACCTCTCGCCGATGAAGCAGGTGCGGGTCGACCCGCAGGCCCGCACGGTGCGGGTCGGCGGCGGGTGCGTCTGGGGTGAGGTCGACCGCGCGACGGGCGAGCACGGGCTCGCCACACCGAGCGGGATCATCTCCACCACCGGCGTCGGCGGGCTGACGCTCGGCGGCGGGCTCGGGCACTTGACCCGGAAGTGCGGCCTGGCGATCGACAACCTTCTCGAAGCCGAGATGGTTCTCGCGAACGGCGACCAGGTGCGTGCCAGCGCGGACGAGAACCCCGACCTCTACTGGGCGATCCGCGGCGGCGGCGGCAACTTCGGCGTCGTCACGTCGTTCCTCTTCCGGCTGCACGAGGTCGGGAACGTCTTCGCCGGCCCGACGTTCTGGCCGGTCGAGCAGACGGCCGAAGTCCTGTCGGTCTACCGAAACTTCATCACCGAGGCCCCGCGAGAGCTCAACGGCTTCTTCGCCGTGCACATCGTGCCGCCGGCCCCTCCCTTCCCGGAGGCGATCCACCTCCGCAAGGTGTGCGGCGTGGTCTGGTGCTACGTCGGCCCGGAAGAGGCCGCCGCGAAGGCGATGGCGCCCCTCCTCGAGAAGGTTCCCGAGCCGCTCATGCACGGCGTCGGCACGATGCCGCACGCGGCACTCCAGGGCGCCTTCGACGGGCTCTACCCGCCCGGTGATCAGTGGTACTGGCGGGCGGACTTCGTGAACGAGATCCCTGACGAGGCGGTCCAGATCCACGCCAAGTTCGGGGCGGCGATCCCGACGATGAAGTCGACGATGCACGCGTATCCGATCGACGGCGCCGTCCACGACGTCCCCGCCGAGGACACGGCGTGGGCGTACCGCAGCTCGACGTGGGGCTCGGTGTTCGCCGGCGTCGACCCGGATCCGGCCAACGTCGACACGATCCGGTCGTGGAGCATCGACTACTTCGAGGCGCTCCACCCCTATTCCGCCGGCGGCGCCTACGTCAACATGATGATGGACGAGGGCCAGGAGCGGGTGAAAGCCAGCTACCGCGGCAACTACGACCGCCTTGCGCGCATCAAGGCTGCCTACGACCCCGAGAACGTCTTCCGGGTCAACCAGAACATCGTCCCGGCCTCGTAGAGAGGCCGGGACTAGTAGGGGGGCCGGGCTCTGCCCGGCCCCCCTACAACCAATCCGCTAGTTCGGGGTCGATGAGAAGTACCGTTCGCGCTCCCTGGCCGCGACGGAGCCGCTCCAACGCGTCCTCGACACCGTCGAGCGGGGCGGTGTGCGTGATCACCTGCGTCAGGTCGAGCTCGCCCGCAAGCGCGAGCTCGGCGTAGCCGGGAAGCTCTGCCGCGGGGTCGCCCGAGCCGTAGTACGTCCCCTTGAGCGACTTGTCGGAGAGGAACTCGATCGCCGGCACCGAGGCATCCACCCCCTTCGGCGCCAGCCCCACGACGACCACGGTCCCGCCGGGCCGGACCGCGCCCCACGCGAGACGGATCGTCTCGGGGCGCCCGACCACCTCGAACGCGAAGTCGACACCGCCGTCGCTGAGCCTCCGGATCACGCTGACAGGCTTCTCGGTCGACCCGTCGACGACGTGCGTGGCGCCCTGCCGGCGGGCGAGCTCGAGCTTCTCCGCCATCCGATCGACGGCCACGATCGTCGATGCGCCGGCAATTCGGGCGCCCGCCACGACCTGCAGCCCGACCCCGCCGCAGCCGAACACCGCAACCGAGTCCCCCGCCTTGACACCTGCGACGTTGCGAACGGCGCCGATACCCGTGACGACCCCGCAGCCGAGCAATGCCGCCTGCCACAACGGCAGCCCATCGGGCAGCGGCACGGCGCCGGCAGCCGCCACGACGGTGTGCTCGGCGAAGCACGCGGTCATGAGCCCGTGCTGGAGCGGCGTGCCGTCTCCGAGCCGTAGCCGGCCCGTCCCGTCCATGAGCGTGCCGCGGACGCTGTTCTCGCCCGCCGGGCCACAGAGGTTCGGCTTGCCCGCCCGGCAGAAGCGGCAGGAGCCACACGAGGGAACGAAGCAGAACCCGACCCGATCCCCGGCGCGAAGACGGGTGACACGGTCGCCCACTCGTTCGACGACGCCGGCCCCCTCGTGGCCGAGCACCATCGGCCACCGCCCGTCGCCGAGAGCTCCGTCCGCCAGATGGACGTCCGAATGGCAGACGCCTGCAGCGGCGACGCGGACGAGCACCTCGTCCGCTTTCGGCTCGTCGAGCTCGACCGCCTCGATGGACACGGGGCGACCCGGCTCGTGCAGGACGGCAGCGCGGATCTTCATGCGACGCGGCAGCGCTCCAGCGCCTCGAGGTCGAGCGTAACACCGAGTCCCGGGCCGGGCGGAGGCTCGATCATCCCGTCCGCGGCGATCTCGAGTGGAGCGGGGAGCCAGCCTCGATGCCCGTGATCCTCACGCGCCGGTGTAGAACGGGCTGGCCAGAGAGTCGCGCTCGGCGACGAGGCGCGCCGCCGCTGCGGGGTCTCGGCCCGAGACGCACACGCCGAGCGCCTTGCGAACCGCTTCACGGTTGGCGCGTCGAACCGCGGTCTCGTCCTCGGCGTCCGGATGCACCCACACGGCGACGAGGACGTACAGGTCGCCGGTCGCCTCGATGAGACCGTCCGCCACGGCGTCGAGCACGCCCTGGCCGATGCCGAGCTGGGCGGCCCCCCAGGTGATCGTCTGGTGGCGCTCGTCGAGCGCAGTCGCCTTGTTCATCATCAGGGTCGGCGGCCAGATCGGCTCGTAGTCCTGCTTCGTCGCCCCGACGCAGCAGAGCACCGGCGTGTGTCCCGGAGACGGATGAGCGAACATGCCGATCGCCGCGGCCGCCGTCGGGGAGCCCCGCCTCGCCAGCACGACGTTGACGTGGCTGCCGTTCGGGTCCTCCCCGCTCCAGCCCTCCCCGACCCTGCCGTCCAGCTCCTCCACGTTCATGCGCGTCCCTGGCTGGGTCTGGCCTTCCGGCCAGACCCGCGGGTGAGATCGAGGACGACCCGCAGCGCCTCCCCGCTCCGCATCAGCTCGATGCCCCGCCCGACCTCCTCGAGCGGCAGGCGGTGCGAGACGAGCCGGTCGAGAGGGAGTCGGCCGTCGCGGTAGAGATCGAGAGTCAGCGGAAAGTCACGCTCGGGGCGTGACGAGCCGTAGATCGAGCCGAGTACGCGGCGCTCCATGCGCGGGATCGAGAGCGCAGGCAGCTCCAGCACGGCGTCCTCAGGGGGGATGCCGATCAGCACTGCCGCCCCTCGCGGCCTCGTGGAGAGAAACGCCGCGCGCATCGCCTCCGGCCGGCCCGTCGCCTCGATCGCGTAGTCGACGCCGCCGGCCGAAGCCTCGGTGATCGCAGCGGCGGTGCCTTCGGACGAGCCGTCCCAGAGCACGCACTCCGAAGCTCCGAACGAGCGCGCGACGTCGAGCTTCCGCTCCGCAGCGTCCACGGCGATCACCGGCTCGGCTCCGACCGCGACGGCGGCCATCACGGCGGAGAGCCCCACGCCCCCACAACCGATCACCGCGACACGGTCGCCGGCGCGGACGCCCGCGGTGCGCCACACGGCGCCGACGCCCGTCGTCACGGCGCAGCCGACGAGACCGGCGACCTCGAAGGACACATCCTTCGAGATCGGCACGCAGGAGCTCTCGGGCACGACGCACGCGTCGGCGAAGGTGGACAGGAGCGAGTAGTGGTAGACGGCCTCCCCGCCGTCCCGGGAGAGACGCGTCGTTCCGTCCAGCAGACCACCTGCCGCCATCGCCGGCCACGCCACGGCGCAGAGGTGGGGCAGGTCGCGCCGGCATTCGGAGCATTGGCCACATGAGGGAGTCCACGACAGCGCAACGTGGTCGCCGACCTCCACGCGCCGTACGCCCTTCCCGATGGCTTCGACGATGCCTGCCCCCTCGTGGCCGAGCACCGCCGGGCAGCGGGTTGCCGCGGTCCCGTCGATGGCGTTGAAATCGGAGTGGCAGACGCCGCTCGCGCCGAGCCTGACGAGGACCTCATGCGGGCCCGGATCGGCCAGCTCGAGCTCCTGGACGACCAGATCCGCGCCCGTCCGCTCGAGGACGGCGGCACGAACTCTCACGCGGACACCGGCAGCGGCGTCGGACGGGACGAAGTGACCGCGACCTCCCCCTGGAGTGCCGTGCGGATCTCTCTCGCCGCCTCCTGGCCGGTCGAGATCGACGTGTCGGTGTAGAAGCCTCCCAGGTAGTCGCCGGCGAGGTGGATCCGGCCGAGATGCCGCTCGAGGGCCGGCTGGAGCGCCGCGCGGCCGGGTGCCACGTACGGCAGCATTCGCGGCATCTTGAGCAGGAGCGTCTCCTGCACGATTCCGCGCGCCTCCGGATAGACCGCGTAGAGCGATTCGAGGAAGGACTGCTCGACGTCGGCGTCGGAGCGATCGAACAGCTCGAGCGCCGCGTGGGCACTGCGATACACCATGAGGCTGCCGTCCGGCTCCCGGCCGGCGCTCCTGGGCCGGAGCACGTTGGCGATGTTGAACAGCATGCTGAACGCGCGCTTGGGAGTCGCGAGCGCGTAGAGGTCGTCCCAGGGCATCCCACGCGTCTCGTTCGTCAGGATCCCCATGACGACCGTCGGACCGTACGGGATCCCCTCCAGTGCCGCTCGGGTGTCGGACGGCAGGTCCGTGATCAACCGGGCTGCCTCGAAGGCCTTCGTCGCCACCACTGCATGACGCGCGAGGAGCTCCTGCTCGACACCTTCGACGCGGGAGTGAACGTGGACGAGACCGTCTCGCTCCGTCACCTCCTGCACCTCGGCGCTCGTGACGATGCGGCCGGCAAGCTCCGCGGCGATGCCCTCGATGAGCCGGCCGGCACCTCCGACGATGTTGCGGGACAGACCTCCGTCGGAGCTCCAGACCAGCGCGAAGTAGCCCGCGCCGTGGCCGAACGAGATCTCGTCCAGCTCGGCCGTCGACCGCGTCACCGTCGCGCGGAACAACGCATCCGCATCACCGGGCAACGAGCCGAGCCAGTCGGCGAAGGACCGGTCGTCGCCGTATTCGAGGATGCGCCGCCGCGTCTCGGCGGGCGACTCGTCCGGTCGCGGGTTCGAGATCTGGGCGTAACGGGCCACGGCACGGCGCAGCCGGATGCCCGAGCGCACGAGTGCGACCCGCTCCGCAACGGTCAGCGGGAGGCGGAAGGGATACAACTCGGGTCGCCCACCGACGAGGATGCGGCCGTTCAACTCGAGCGCGGCCAGTTGTCCCGGCACGGGAACCGCCTCGACGCCGACGTCGGACAGGAGCCGCGAGGTGGCCGAGCCGGGTCCCGCGAACACGTGCGCACCGACGTTGAGCCAGTACGGGTCACGCGGCTCGGAGCGAATCCGCCCGCCGATCCGGGAGGCGCTCTCGAGCACGACCACGTCGCGATTGCGAAGGTCCCACGCGGCGGAGAGCCCGGCAATCCCGGCGCCGACGACGACCGCGTCGAGCACCCGCGTCCCCGGCTCGCCTCCCTGCATGTCCGCCGGCACGCTCACTCCGCGACGCCGGCGCGCTCTGCCGGCGGCGTCTTCTGCAGCGTTCGCAGCTCCTCGAGCGGGATGTGACAACGCATGTGATGCCCTCGCTCGGTCTCGACGAGCGGCGGCTCGTGCTCGACGCACACGGCCCCCAGGAAGCGCGGACAGCGCGTGTGGAAGACACAGCCCGTGGGCGGGTTGGCCGCGCTCGGAATCTCCCCCGCGAGCTTGATCCGCTGCCGCCCGCCACCGTCGATCGTAGGCACCGCCGACAGCAGCGCCTCGGTGTACGGGTGGTGCGGGCCGTCGAAGACGACGTCGGCCGGCCCGAGCTCCATGAGCCGCCCGAGGTAGAGGACGGCGATACGGTCCGAGACGTAGCGAACGACGCCGATATCGTGGGAGATGAACAGGTACGAGACCTTGCGCTCCGCCTGCAGCTCGACGAGCAGGTTGAGGATCGCCGCCTGTACCGAGACGTCCAGTGCAGAGGTCGGCTCGTCGCAGACGACGAGCTTCGGGTCGCCGGCGAAGGCACGGGCGATCGCGAGGCGTTGCTTCAGACCGCCCGAGAGCTGCTCGGGTCTCGCGCTCACGTAGCGCTCGGCGAGGCGCACCGCGCGCATCAGCTCGAGCATGCGCTTCTCCGCGACCTCGCCGCCCAGGCCGGCGAGCTTGCGCAGCGCCCTGCGCAGGATCCGGCGCACCGAATGGCGCCGGTTCAGCGCATTGTCCGGATTCTGGAACACGATCTGTAGCGCCCGCACGTCGTCTTCCGAGCGCTGACCGAGCCGAGGCGCCAGTAACCGCGCGTCGAGCTCGACGGCGCCGGTCGTCGGGGCGACGATGCCGAGCAGAGTCCTTGCCAGCGTCGTCTTGCCACTTCCCGACTCACCCACGAGACCCAGCGTCTCACCCGGCCAGACCGCTGCGGACACCCCCGTGACAGCGTGGATGTCGTGTCCGTGCTGCTTGAACACCTTGCCCAGGTCCTCGAAGCGCAGAAGCGGCTCGAGCTCGCGCGCAACACGCGGCAGCTCGAGGTCGGCTGACATCTGCCGGGGCATGGTGTCCGCGATCTCATGGAAGTGGCAGCGGCTGACGTGCCCGTCGCCGACGCGCTCGAGCTCAGGCTCCTGCTGGTGGCAGACGTCCTTCGCCAGAGGACAGCGCGGCGTGAAGACGCACCCGGGCAAGGCCTCGCCGAGATTCGGCAGGAAGCCGGGGATCGTGTCGAGCCGGCCATGGTCCTTGCGCACGCCGCCGCGCGGAATGCAGCGGAGGAGACCGACGGTGTACGGATGGCGCGGATCGCCCAGCACCTGATCGACCATGCCTTCCTCCACGAGACGACCGGCGTAGAGGACGCCCACCCGGCTGCACATCTTCGCGATCACACCGAGGTTGTGGCTGATGAAGAGCACCGCGGTGTGCAGCTCTGCCTGCAGCCCGGCGACCAGATCGAGCACCTCCGCCTCGACCGTGGCGTCGAGCCCCGTCGTCGGCTCGTCGAGGATGAGCAGGGACGGATCCTTCGCAAGCGCCATCGCGATCACCACGCGTTGTTGCATGCCGCCCGAGAGCTGATGCGGGTAACGCTGCATCACCGAGGACGGATCGGCAATCTGGACGAGCTTCAATGCATCTTCGGCACGGGCGCGCGCGTCGGACCTGGCGACGCCGCGAATCGTGAACACCTCCGTGATCTGCTTGCCGACCCGGATCGACGGGTTCAGAGAAGCCCCGGGGTTCTGGTAGACCATCGAGACGTCGTTCGCTCGCAGCCGCCGGAGCTGGCCGTACGAGAGCGAAACGGCGTCGCGCCCAGCGATGCGGACCCGGCCACGGGTGACGCGCCCGTTGCGCGGCAGATACCGGACAATCGCGAGCGCCGCCGTCGACTTGCCGCAACCCGATTCGCCGACGAGGCCGTATGCGGCTCCCCGCTCGATCGTCAGCGACACGCCGCGAATCACCTCGCGGTCGCGGCCCCGCACGCGGTAGACGACGGCGAGGTCGTCGAGCTCGAGCGCCGGTGCGGTTTCTGTAGTCGTCTCGGTCACCGGTCGAACACCTGCTGCAAGCCGTCGGCGATGAGGTTCACCCCGACGATCAGCGTCGCGATCGCGAGCGCGGGGAACAGCACCGTCCACCAGTAGGTGCCGGAGTTGAGGAGCTGGTAGTTGTCCGCGATCTGCAGCGACCAGTCGGGCGACGGCGGCTGGACGCCGAAGCCGAGGAACGTCAGGCCGGCGACGGCGAAGATCGCGTACCCCAGCCGTACCGTCGCCTCGACGATGATCGGTCCCATCACGTTCGGGAGGATCTCGACGAACATCACGTAGGGGGCGTGCTCACCACGCAATCTCGCAGCTGCGACGTACTCCAGGTCGCGCTCCGCGAGGACGGCTGCACGGACGGTTCGGGCCACGATCGGGGTGAAGACCACGCCGATGACCACGATGAGCGTGGCGTTGGAGCTCCCGATCGCCGTGATCGCGACCACCGAGATGACGATCACGGGCAACGCCAGGATCGAGTTGATGACGAGGCTGATCCCTTCGTCGACGACGCCGCGGAAGTAGCCGGCGATCAGCCCGATCACGGTGCCGCCGCCGACGCCGAGCAGCATCGCGAGCGGCGCCACCTTGAACGTGTCGGATGCGCCCGCGAGCACCCGCGAGAGCACGTCGCGTCCCAGCGAGTCGGTCCCGAGCCAATGCCCGTGGCTCGGACGTAGCAGCTGTCCCGCGCTCTGGTCCAGCGGGTCGTGTGGCGTCAGGCTCGAGCCTGCGATCGCCCAGAACACCCACCAGCCGACGATGAGCGTCCCGATGATGAAGGTCGGTGACCGCAGGAGCTGTACCAGTGTCTCCCGGCGCGCGATGCGTGATTCGCTGGGCGGCGGGGCCGCCTGCGGCACGAGTGCTGGGTCGACCGTCGTGCTCATTCGGCGCCCGCGAAGCGGATTCTCGGGTTCAGGAGCGAGTAGAGAAGGTCGGCGATCAGCGTCGCGGCGAGGTAGACGAGCCCGACGATGAGCACGCCGCTCTGCAGGAGTGTGAAGTCCTTGTTCTCCGCCGCCGTGTAGATCCGCTGGCCGATGCCGTTGTAGTTGAAGAGCTTCTCGATCACGAGCAGGCCCCCGATGAGGTAGCCCGTCTGCGTCGCGACGACCGCGATCGTGGGCAGAAGCGAGTTGCGCAGCACGTGCTTGCCGAGGACCTGCCGCGGGCCGAGCCCCTTGAGGTAGGCCGTGCGCGTGTAATCCGCGTCGACCGCCTCGATCACGCTCGCGCGCGTGATCCGGGCGATGTAGCCGAACAGCACCGCCACGAGCGCGAAGCTCGGGAGCAGCAGGAACTTGATCTGGGTGAAGAAGCCGGCGCCGGGAGGCGCGGTGGCGTTGACCGGAAGCCACTTGAGGGCGACCCCGAACACGACGATCAGGACGATCGCCGTCACGAACTCCGGTATCGAGGTGAGCGACAGGCCGGTGATCGTGATCGCCCGGTCGGTCACCCGCCCACGCCGGAGCGCCGCGATCGTCCCGCCGAGGATGCTGATCGGAACGACGAGCACGAAGGCGAGGGCCGCCAGCTTGAGCGAGTTCCCGAGTGCGGGTCCGAGCAGGCTGCCAACCGAGACGTCGTACTGCAGCGACTTGCCGAGGTCGCCGCGGACGAAGTGGCTGATCCAGCCCCAGTACTGCGAGAGCATTGGCTTGTCGAGCCCGTGCAACTTGTTGTACGTGTCGACGTCCTGCTGGCTCGCAAACGGGCCGAGGACGTTGCGGCCGACGTTGCCCGGCAAGAGCTGCGCCGCCGCGAAGACGATCACGCTCAAGAGGAAGAGCGTGACGAGCGCCAGGGCGAACCGCTTGAGCAGAAACCGGGCGATGTTCGTTCTCCGTGGAAGCGGCCGGGCCGCTGCGCGCCTGCGCAGCAGCCCGGCCACGACGACGTCAAGCCAAGGACACGTGGCTCAGGTAGACCTGCCCCTGTGGATCGGCGTGGTAGCCCTTGACCTTCTTGGACACCCCGCCGAGCTGGTAGTAGAAGTACGGATAGATCGCGGGCGTGTCGTGCTGCAGGATCAGCTCGCACAGCTTCGCGTACTTTCGCTGGTCCTTGAGCGAGATCGCCGCGATGTACGACTTCGCGACCTTGTCGAACTTCTTGTTGGAGTAGTGCGACGCGTTCCACACGCCCTTCGTCTCCAGCGACGACGTGAGGTAGACGTTCGGAATCGCCCGGCCGCCCCAGTCGGTGATGTTGATCGGCGTGTTGAGCCAGGGTGTCGTCCCCCAGCCCTTCGGTGGCCCGAGCTGTGAACCCGCGTAATACGCCGTCGAGGTCAGGATGCGGAGGCCCATCTTGATGCCGATCGCCTTCACCGAGCTCTGGATGATCTGCGCCAGGGCCGGCAGCTCGAAGGCCTTGTATGTGGTCAGCTGGGTCGAGAAGCCGCTCGACTTGCCGGCCGCCGCCATCAGCTGCTTCGCCTTCGCGATGTCCTTGTGGCGTTGCGGCAGCGCGACGGACGACGCGAAGACGGGGGCGAACGGCGTGTCGTTGCCGAGGCTCGCGAAGCCGCTGAAGAGCCGCTGGCGGATCGCCACCCGGTCGAGCGTGAGCGCGACGGCCTGCCGCACCCGCCAGTCGTTGAACGGCGGTGCATCGGTCAGCATCGGCACGAGCCGGTGCGTCGCACCCTTTGCGCTGATCACCTGAACGTTCGGGTTGTTGAACAGCGCCCTGCCCGTCGAGACGTGAACCTCGTTGATGAGGTCGATCTGGTTGCCGAGGAGAGCCGAGACGACAGCCGCGTCGTCCGAGAAGTACTTCAGGTCGACGCCGTCGAGCGGCGCCTTACCGCCCCACCAGCCGTCGAAGCGCTCGTACGTCGCGCCCACGCCGGGGGTGTAGGACACGAGCTTGAACGCTCCGGTGCACTGCGGGGTCTTCTCGAACGTCCCCAGCTGGTAGTTGGCCGGCAGGATGATCGCCTGGTAGGTGGTCGAGCTCGTCAGGTAGGGGAAGCCGCCGGTCGGGGCATCGAGGTGGAACGCGACGGTGTGCGCGTCGACCTTCTGCACCCCCGCCGGCGAGATGACGCCCTTGTAGGCGGACAGGGCCTGGGAGCCGCTGTTCGGGTCGACGAGGCGCTTGAACGTCGCCACCACGTCGTCGGCGGTCATCTCCTGCCCGTTCTGGAACTTCACGCCCTGTCGCAGGTTGAAGGTCCAGACCGTCGCCTGTGGGTTCGACTTCCAGCTCACCGCGAGCTCGGGCACGAGCTTGCCGGTGTCGGTGGTGCGGTTGAGCATCTCGCCGGCGATGTTTCCGGTCACGAGTGACCCCGTGTCCGCATACGTGTGGGGGTCGAGCCCGTGGGCCGGCGGCGGGATGCAGCCGACGCGCAACCGACCGCCCACCTTCGCCGCGGTGGAACGAGCGAACGCCACCGGGACCTCACCGGCAGCCGCGAGTACCGCACCCAGCGTCGTCAGCGAGAGGCCGAACACGCTTCCCCGCCTGAGGAAATCCGACCGGTCCATCTCGCCGTCGAGAAACTCGTCGATGAGCGTGTTCTCGACGTCGCCCGCCGTGTCGCGGCGGTAGTGCTCGAGCCGTCTTCGTGTTTCGCGATCCATTCTTCCTCCTTGCGCTGCTAGCGGGCCGTCACGAGGTCTACGGGATCCGACGTCGTGCCACTCGGCTTGTTGGACCGGGATCCGGGCGCGCGCCTCGCAGCGATCTGCAGACGGGCAACCACGCTCGCGAAAGCGGCCACGATCAGGCGGTTATAACAGTGTTCCCACCCTCGTCCAAGCGACTGAGCGAGGAGATGCGGTCGACGAGCTCCGTCAGGAATCGCTGAGCGTCAATGGTCACCGCGACGTCGGCGTTCGGCTCGCGGCCCCACAGCCCATGCCAGTCGACGACCGTCATAGCGCGGGTGAGAGCACCCGACAGCTCGACAGCAACCGTTCCAGGGCGGGTCGAGCCGAGCGTCGCGTCGAGCGCGAGCGCCAGCGCGAGCGGGTCGTGCATGTGCGCCACGCGTTGGTCCAGCTCGAACTTGACGGCGACGGCACGTGCGACGAAGTCGGCGACCGGCCCCGTTCCGAGGGCTGCGACGTGCTCCGGTCGCAGCCCTGCCTGCTCCGTGACGTCGAGCCCGACGACGAGCGGCCGCCGCGGAGCCGACGAGAACGCCGTGAAGACGTCCGCGGCAGCCTCGGGGTCGACCCAGATGTTGAACTCGGCGACAGGCGTGGTGTTTCCGGGGTGCCCGAACGCGCCGCCCATGGCGGCGAGCCGTCGGAGGAGGCGCGGCAGCTCCGGCTCGCGCCGTAGCGCCAGCGCGACGTTCGTCAAAGGCCCCGTTGCGACGAGCAAGAGCTTTCCCGGCCGCCGTCGAGCCTCGTCGACGATCACGTCGGGCCCGTAGCGCGCGGAGACGGCACCGCGTGGAACCGGCGGCTCCGCGTAACCGAGCCCGAGCGGACCGTGGCTCGTGGCGACGCGCAACGGCTCCACGAGGGGCGCCTCCGCGCCGACGGCCACCTCGGTGTCGGCGGCGTCGCACAGCTCGAGCACCGCCAGCGTGTTGGCAGCAGCTTGCTGCACGTCGACGTTGCCGGCGACGCAGGTGACGGCCACGAGCTCGACGTGCGGGTGAGCCACGGCGAGCAGGAGGGCGATCGCATCGTCGACGCCGGTGTCGACATCCAGCAGCACGGGGATCGGCATGGAACGCTCACAACTACCATTTGCGTCCGATCGCCGTGCGCATCGCGTTCGTCATCTCCGAGCACGCGGGCGGCCTGCTCCCCGAGTGGATGGACCGGTACCACGCCGTGGAGCGCCGGCTGGCGCAGCTCGCGCGCGCGGAGGTCACCACAGTGCACTACTCGGAGCTCGGAGCGATCGGCGCCGACGCGACAGTGTTGAGCGGATCGGCTGATCCATGGAGCGCGCACGACCCGGCGGCGCTCGACGATCTCTTCGGGTCGCTCCGCGCGCGCGAGGAGCCGGTGCTCGGGATCTGCGCGGGGATGCAGCTCCTCGCGCGAGCCGGAGGCGGGGAGGTCAGGACCGCCGATCGGCCGGCCGGACCGGGATTTGCGAACGTCGACGTGCTCGACGCGTCGGATCTGCTCGCCGGTCTCGAACGCCGTGTCAGTGTCTGGGAGCACCACACCGACGAGGTATGCCCCCTGCCCAAGGATTTCCGTGTGCTCGCCGGCAGCGAGCGCTGCGCGGTGGAGGCCCTCGCCGCAGACGATCGGCCGTGGTGGGGCACCCAGTTCCACCCGGAGGAATGGAACGGAGTCCATCCGGCCGGCCGGCTCATCCTCGAGAACTTCCTCCGCCTGGCGGGAATCCCGCTCCGCTGACGATGGAGATCCTCTTCGTGTCGCGAGACGACGTCGCGCGTCTCGAGGTCTCGGACGACGACGTGCTCGCAGCGGTCAAGTCCGCGCTGGTTGCACAGGGGCGCGGAGAGGTGACGCTCGATCCGCGCGTCCAGCACGTTCCCGACCGCGAGTTCCCGGGCCACTTCAACATCCTGCGTGCGACCGTGTGGCCGGCCGGACTGACGGGCGTGAAGGTGGTGGGCGACTACGTGCACAACTACGAGCAGGGGCTGCCATCCGAGCTCGCGCTCGTCACGCTCTACGAGCCCAGAACCGGCGTTCCGATCGCGATCGTCGACGGCACCGAGCTCACCGAGCGCAGGACCGGCGGCCTCACGGCGCTCGGCGGCCGTCATCTCGGCCGCCGCGGCTCGAAGGTGCTCGCGCACATCGGAGCGCGCGGGACCGCCTTCTCGAACGTGACGATGCTCGACCGGCTGTTCGACTTCGACGAGATCCGCGTGACGAGCCGGCGCGAGCCGTCTCGGCGGGCATTCGCGACGCAACTGGCGGACACGCTCGACAAGCCGGTCGCCGCGGTCGAGACGGTCCGCGAGGCGGTCGAGGGCGCAGACGTCGTCGTCGAGGCGACGCGGCTGACGGCGCCGGAGCCGATCCTGCGCACGGACTGGCTCGAGTCGTGCACCCTCCTCGTTCCCTACGGGACGATGAGCACGCTCGAGCTGGACATCCTCGATCGCATGGACAAGGTGCTCGTGGACGACTGGGCTCAGTGCGTGCAGGACGACGGCTTCGGGGCGCTCCGCCCGCACATCCGCGCCGGCTTGCTGACCGCGGAGACCCTCCACGCGGAGCTGGCCGAGGTCGTCGTCGGACGCAAGCCCGGCCGGCAGCGAGGCGACGAGCGCATCCTCTTCTGGCACCGGGGCCTCGCCACGACCGACGTCACCCTGGCAGGGCTGATCTACCGTCGTGCCCTCCAAGCCGGGCTCGGCACGAGGATCGCCTACCGGTGACGGTCGTACTCGATCTCCCGGGCGGCCTCGACCGCGTCGCGTACCGCCGGATCGTCGAGCGCGCCGAGCGCGTCGACATCGCAGCGACCGCGGTCGAACGGGTGACCGCCGGGCAGCTGCTGCTCGCGGGGCTCCTGGAGGGCGGTGTCCGCGCCTACGGCGTGAACACCGGGCTCGGCTATCTCCACCGGGAGGAGATCGAGCCGGAAGAGCAGGCCGGTCTCCAGCGCGCGCTCCTGACCGCCCGCGCCGGCGGTCTGCGCGGAACGCTGTCGAGCACTGTGGTACGCGGCGTCATGGTCCTGCGGCTGAACGGCTTCCTGAGCGGGCACGTGGGAGTCGGGGCGGGTCTCTGCGGCTTCATCGCCGACCGCCTCAACGACGGCTGGTCGCCGGTGGTGCCCAGCGGCCCGTACGGGGCCGCCGGTGAGATCGGGCCGCTGGCGCATCTGTTCCAGACGTTCGTCGGCGAGGGGCTCGTCCGGCTCGGCGCAGAGGAGGTGCCGGCGTCGGAGGCACTCGCCACGGTGGGAGTCGAGCCCCTCTCCCTCGCCCCGAAGGAAGGGCTTGCTCTCGTGAACGGCTCACCGTTCGCGACCGCACTGGGTCTCGAGCTCGCGGGTCGCTTTCGCCTGCTGCTCGACACGGCATCGCTCGCAGCTGCGCTCGCGCTTGCGCTCACGGGCGGGTCGGCTCGTCCCTACTCGACACGCGTCGGCGAGCTCTCGGCCGACCCGGCCCAGCTGCGGGTACACGCGCGACTGACCGATCTGCTCGTAGGCGAGTCGCTGCAGACCGATCTTCCACAGGCCCCGGTCTCGCTCCGGATCGTGCCTCAGGTCCACGGGGCTGCTCTCGGCCTGCTGGAGGCGTTCGAGCGCGATCTCGAGCGGCGGCTCGGCGCCGTCACCGACAGCCCGCTCGTGCTCGAGGCAGCCGGCGAGGAGCCCGCCGGGATCTATCCCACTGGAGGCTTCCACGCCGCAGCCACCACGCTCTTCGTCGATACGCTGGCCGCCGCGGCGGCACACGTGGCCAACCTCGCCGAGAAGCGGCTGCATCGCCTCCTCGACGCGCGCTTCTCCGGGCTGCCGGAGCAGCTTGCGGCGGACCCGGGCCGCCACGCCGGCGTGATCTCGCTGCACAAGGCGGCGGTCGCGCTTGCCGCCGAGACGAGGCTGCTGGCTGCTCCGGCATCCGTCCATGCATTCGAGACTTCGGCGGGCCAGGAGGATGTGCAGGCGTTCACCTTTCTGGCGGCCGAGCGTCTCGGCGAATCGCTCGACGCCATCGAGGCGACGCTCGCCTGTGAGCTCGTCGCTCTGCGGCAGGCGGCGCACCTCCGTGGCGCGCCGCTCGCTGCCCCGGCCCTCACGGACGCGCTCGCCCGCCTCGCCGCCGTGGTCGAGCCGGTACTGGACGACCGTATGCTCACCGCCGACGTCGAACGGGTGCGGCTGCTGATCCGAACGGGCGAGCTAGGGTAGGCGGCGTGCGAGCCGTCGTGTTCACCGGCGCGGGAGGGAACGAGGTCGTCCGCTTCGAGGAGCGGCCCGACCCGGTTCCCGAGGGCGATGAGGTCCTCCTCGCCGTCCGCTACTCGGGACTGAATCCGGCCGACCTCGCCCAGCGCGCCGGCAACTACCCTGCCCCCCCCGGCTCGCCGGCGGACATTCCCGGAATCGAGACCTCCGGTACCGTCCTGGCCTGCGGGCCGACGTCGAAACGGTTCGAGGTCGGCGCCCGCGTGTTCGGCATCGTCGGCGGGGGCGGCCACGCCGATCGGGTGGTGGTGCACGAGCGCCACGTCGCTCCGGTGCCCGACAGCCTCGACGACCTCGCTGCCGCCGCGGTGCCCGAGGCGTTCGTCACGGCCCACGATGCGGTCATGACGCAGGCCGGGCTTCGTCCGGGTGAGCTCCTCGTCGTCAACGGCGCCAACGGCGCCGTCGGCACGGCGGGTCTTCAGATCGGGGCCGTGTCCGGGTCGGGCGTCCTCGCCACGCTGCGCGCGGCCGTGCTCCGCGAGCCCGTCGCCGCGCTGGGCGCGGACGTGATCGCTCCCGATGAGCTGGTCGACGCGGCGCGTGCCCGAGGCGGAGCAGACGTCGTTCTCGAGCTCGTGGGCGCCCCGAATCTCGAGCGCGATCTCGACGCGCTGGCGCTCAAGGGGCGGGTGATCGTCGTCGGCACCGGGGCCGGCGACTCCGCGCAGATCGCGCTGCGCAAGCTG
>Ga0066710_100000218_pt1 | contig 30433 bp, 25 predicted proteins | sample GraSoiAngelo_159_FD_79666 | JGI IMG/M metagenome (GOLD analysis project Ga0066710, IMG submission 79666) | Grasslands soil microbial communities from the Angelo Coastal Reserve, California, USA - 14_1009_16_40cm | ecosystem: Environmental > Terrestrial > Soil > Grasslands | place: USA... | reverse complement strand
TTCTGGATAATCCGGCTGGTCCATCCTGCCGCCTAGCCGTCAAAGACTGCACTCATTTTGCTAGAATCGTGACTAGTGATGGGTTCATATGAGCGTACGCCGCCAGCACTTCTGACACTTGTGAGAGTGACTATGAGGCATCAGGACCAGGACATCCGATGGAATCGAGACACCCGAGAATGGTTCTGTGCCAAGTGTGGCCACGCATCACACCAGCTCAAGAAAGAAGATGCTGTGGCTGAATTGGAGCAGTACGCTTGCGAACTTCCCACGCCAGATTCTGGTAAACGTCCCAAAAAGCTGTGAAGGACTCTGAATATCTGGTACCGTCGCGGTGCTTTAGGGAACCACTCTGACCAAGTAGATGAAAGATCCTCCAGCCCGCGCGGGCCAGGGTCTTGCCCTGCACCTACCACGACTACGTGGAAAACCAGGACTTTCTTAGGAGGAATAATTTGCAGCAATCGCTGAGAGTTTCCATGCTGATATTCGCTTTGTGCGCGCTACCGCTGAAAGCGCAGGAGAAGCTACCACTGAAGTTGATCATGACAACCCCTATGCCAGGTTTCACGGGTGATTTCGACCATTTCGGCTTGGACCTCAGGGGTAACCGTCTTTTTCTCGCGGCTGAGGAACACAAGACAGTCGAGGTGTTCGACCTTCGGACCGGGAAGCGGATTCATAGTGTTGAGGGCTTCGGGCAGCCGCTCATGATGGTTTATTTACCGGAGCAGAATCACTTAGTCGTCACGGACGGGGGTGATAGTGCGGTTCAACTCGTCGATTGCAAAACGTACAAGATTATCAAGACCATTAAATTGGGTGAGGGTGTAGACCACGGGGTGCTTAATCCCGTGAATAAATACTACTACGTGGAGAGTGGAGGCGGGTCCAATGCACCGACACATGTTCTCAGCATAATCGATACGAAGTCCTTTAAACACGTCGGCGAGGTCGCGGGCCTGCCTGGAAGTTCTAATGAAGGGATGGTCATCGACCGTTCGGGCAAAAAGCTGTATGTAAACCTCACAGGCACAGACGAAGTTGGGGTCGTTGACCTAGAGACTCGCCAACTCGTTGCCAAGTGGCCGTTGCCGAACGCTCACGTAGCCCACGCGATAGTGCTTGATGAACCCGACCATCGACTTTTTACCGCCACCCGCCAGCCGCCACAGTTCATCGTTTTTAATACCGACACGGGTAAAGTCGTGACTTCTCTCCCGTGTGTAAGCGTCAATAGTGACATGTCGTTTGATGTCTCACGTAAACGTATTTATGTCACTGGAAGCGAAACGGCGTCTGTTTTTAAACAGCAGGATGCGGACCACTATGAGCACGTCGCTGAGGTGCCGACGGCCTATCGTGCTAAATCGTCAATTTTTGTGCCCGACCTGAAACGGCTCTATGTCGCAGTTTCAGGTAAAGGCAAGCCGAATGCAAAATTGGAGCTACAAATTTACGAAGTTCAATGATCTGAGCAATTCCTGAGGAACGATTACCGGTGCGATGCATAGGATTGATAGCCTGCACTCATAAAAACGAGGGGCAAGCGCTTTGCGTGCTGAGCTGCTGTTCGATGGTTAATTCCTGTTTCATAGTTAAGTGCCTCCGGTCCTCCGCGCATATACACACAATCGATCGGCGTCGTCGCTACTAATGAAGATGCAGCTGCTGAGATGGAACAGCGCAGACCCAATCCAAAGGGCCCGACACCAGACCAGCGTCTTCTATGGTGGTAGGGGCTGGATGTCGCGGAGAAAATCCGCGCCTCCGGCGTAGGGAGAAAAATGTTCTCGACAACCCCTTTTATAGATCAGGCGTTACCAACTGAGAATTGCTACCCGACGCTCCTCTCCGCCGCTCTTCTCCTCCTCTAGCACATCGACGCTCGTCGATCTGGCCGCGCACGACGCACAGCTCTCGGATCCGCTAACGACGCGGGTAGAACGCATGTCATAGCGCTCGGACACGCATAAAAACTGATTGAAACGCATGGCGCTCGGAGCGCAGGGGGCAACGTGTAACGGTCTCCCCTATACTCCCGTCAACGAAGAGGGTTTGTGTATGGCAACCGAAAGAGGCCTCCAGTAAACCAGCATGAAATAGCCTGCCCCAATTCTCCGCTTCATATTCCCTTTCGTCACTTGTGAGCCCTCTAATGACCATTGCACAATTGCCGAAAACGGGGAGGCCTTATGAGCAAAGCAACCAGAAGTATCCTGAGCGTTGTGGTCAGCCTAATGCTGTTCAGCGCACTAACGATGGCGCAGACTGGCAGGAACAATGCCGACAAAGACAAAAATAAAGAGCACCATAGCCGCTTCGCGAAAGTCGCCTTTTGGCGTCATCACAAAGATGCCGACAAGAATGCGAGGCCAGCCCAGGCTACGCAGGCGCCGTCCACACAGCCTCAGCCTAAGGCAGCGCAGTTAAAGCCGACGTCGGCCAAGCAGGTTGCTGGCAAGAATTCTCAGAAGCAGGAGCAGCATGCCAGCCCCATGAGCAACCCTTCCAGCAAGAAGTCAGCGGCTGCAAACAAGACGAAGCCACAAGACAAGTCACACGCCAAGGCGGCTCCGTTAAAGTAATAACTTCGCAGACCATACGGTCGTTCTAACCTGGAAAGTCGCGGAGCTTTGTCTAGCAATCGGGTTGAAAGCTTGCAGCCTATTCTCTGCCCTCCGGAGCAATCGTGAGTTGTATCGTCTTGCGATCGTGTTCGGAAACGCTTATTGTTCGTGGATCGGAACTGGCTACCGCTCCACCGCTCATGCCGCGAGACCTCGCGACTACTTGATACTTGCCGGGGGCAATTTGCAACGAGAAATGACCATTCTGGTCGGTGCTCACGGTACGAGAACGCGTTCTATTGTAAGGAGTCTGCGGATCGGGATGGAGGCGAATCCGCGCCCCGATTGCCGGCTTGTCATCTTCGGTGACGGAACCTTCCAGCAGGCCAGTTCCGGTACTAACCACGATCTCGAGGGTCCCGCCTGAAGACCCTCTTTCTACTTGCAAACCGGTGGCGAGTACATCATCCGAGCCAAATCGCACCGACTTGGTGTACCAACCCTCCTCCGGTCCCCGGACCGAAACCGCGTAGCTGCCCTGCTTAACGTCAGTGATTTCGAAAGTGCCATCTTTCTTTACATCGCCTCCATTGCCCCACAATTCGCCTTCACCGACAGAGATCAGACTAATAAAAATACGGTCTTTTCGAATCAAACCCGGCCCCGCAACCGTAATCCGTCCGGAGAAGCTCATGCCTCCACCGAGTGCAAGCGTCACGGAGTCGATATTGTCATTACCGACCTCCAGCTTTTGTCGCGCGCTGTAAGCCTTCTTACCTTGTATGCGTTGGTGAGCAACGAGCGCGTAGCTACCCGGCGGTATGCTCTTCAGGCTGAAGTTTCCCTTCGCATCGGTAAAGGTGTAGCGTTGCGAGCTGTAATCCTCGGTTTCGGCCTCTTCGAGATTTATAGACACATCGCTGGCGGGGGTTCCGTCCGGGCCGATTACGCGCCCGGAGATCCCGACGGTCTTGACCGGGCGCATCGCGAAGTCAACCTGGACCTCCGCGCCTGCACCCACCGACACCGCCTGCGCCTGACCCAGTCGCGGTACTCCCGGGAAGTAGACAGGAGCATACTCGCTGCCCAGGAATTCTCGAATGAACTGGTCCTGGCCCGAGAACATATTCATATCGGGTTGAAATGAATCCGTTGCCTTTATGAAGTACTCTCCCGGCTCGAGGCCGAAAAGACGGTACTCGCCGCGGTCGTCGGTCTGGGCTGAGGAAACCGGAGTGGGTTCCAGCTTCCGAGACGCTGGCAGCTCTTCTTCGACCATTTCCTCCTCGGTTGGCCTTCGCAAAGCCATGACCCCTACCCGCGCCAACGCTTCACCATCTTCGTTATTCACATGTCCGGTGATGACTCCGGCCATGGTTAGGCGAAAAAGCACGTCGGTCAACTGTTGCCCCGGTTGAAGGGCGAGCACGGCACCGCTGTCGGTTCCGTTGGACTGATAAGGTTGATCAACATAGCCTGTTCGAGTAGCAAAACAATTGTAGCGTCCGGGAGCGACATCCTTGATTGTGAAATGACCGTCGCTGTCGGAGGTTGCTGCGTACATGCGGGGACTTGATCCGCCATGTTCCCGGGTGAGCGCCACACGGGCTGCCTTGAGCGGACTTGCTTCGGCTGCTGTAACTACGCGTCCTGAGACGGTACATGAAGCGGCAACCTGGCCTTCTGGTTTATTAGGTGCCGAGGCCGGCTTTTGTGCAAACAGCGGAAGGGTTGCTGCCAGAATCGATAGCGCCAGAAACGTACGTCCCATAGATGCCTTCGCATCAGACGAGAATTGCAAGACATCAGACTGCCAAATTATACGTTTTCAGCGAATGGACACAACTTCCCTCTATTTCCGCTGAGAGTAGTCGTACCAATACCCTTGCGGTTCGTTGCCTGACATCTGACGGGTATTGAAATTCAGCAGGTAATCGAGATGCTTATCATCGAGTGGGAAAGATTTGCCTGGGTAGGGATACGTGCCCATGTTGCGGAACGGTAGCGGTTCGACAGTGGCGCCTTCGGCAGTGTAGAAGTCCATATCTTTTTCATAGCCGTTGGCCAGGAAGAAATAGTCGCGTGTCCAGTTTTTCGGCACCGCCGGCAATGAATGAGGATCAAACTCCAGAGCAACTTCTTCGCCGGATCCGAAGACCACCAGACGATCGTCGAAATCAGTAAGCAGCGAATGGACGTCGCCATAGCCTGTGTACGTCCCCGATTGGCGGGCGTACGGACCGGTGCGGCTGACTTCCTCATATTTGTACTTTACGTTGCCTGGAGGTTGAGCCTCGATCTGACGTGGATATCCGTGAAACATTAAGTCGGCATTTTCGAGCGGAACCGGCGTCAGACGAGCGTTCACCATTTGATCCGTGCGATCGATCAAAATACTGTCCCAATAAATTTGGAGATTGGTCGAGATGCGGATGCGCTGCGTTCCTTGGGGAAGGCGTCCGCTGAGATCGGCGATCATGGTGCGCGGAAGGCCAGCGGGGAAGCCCATGTCGTCGATCACGCGAATCCATTTCCCTTTTGCGTCGAGCGCTTCCACATAGGGCGCGATGGCTTGAATGCCGGCCTGATCGGCGGCGTACATTCCGGTGGCGGTGAAATATTCAATCTCTCCATGCAGCAGAAGCCGGAGGGGGCCGCCGCGGTAGGGCTCTCCAAGATCGAGTTCGAGACTATGCAATTTGGTGAAACCTTTGAACGGAAGCAATTCGAAATCGCCGACGTATCGCTGAGCTTGCAGATCAGCGAGCACATCGTGTCCGTGGTCATCCCACGCGCCGGCCGGTGGACGCGGGTTGCGGCTGGCTACGACTTTGAACGGCGGGTAAGGCGGATTGCTGGCGAAATATTCATTGGGATAAACCTCGTAGTCGCTGGGATGATCGACTGCAAAGAGACGCACTTGGTCTAGGTAGACGACCTCCTCCATGGGCTCCATCAGACGGAAGCTGAGCTTGCCATTCTTCTCGCGAATCGTGCTGCGATCTATTTTGACGTATTCCGTAGGACGGGGAATGTTGCGCTGACCGGGGCCGACCCAGTGCCCGACCACGCCGGCGCCCAGCATGTCGGAGACAAGTTCATAGCGCTGGCCGTCCCAAACGAAAAGTGTTGCACAAGAGCTGCCGCGGCGGTCAATCTCGTTGTAAGCCTGCTCGCGCATGCCGGCAACTTCGATTTCGTCCTGCACCACTCCGGTGGGCCAGAGCATGCGGACGACATCCGCTTCTTTGGCTTGTCCCAAGCCGACATTGATGAAAGTCGAGTTCTGGCCAAGATATCCGGATGAGCCGGCAATTTCAAACTTCTGGCGATTGGTGCCGGCAAAAACTTCTACCTTAGTTCCAATGGCGCTGCGATTGTCGTTCAGTCCTTTGAGGACAAGCCGCAGCCAGTGATTCTTGTTGCCGCCTTCGTTGCGTAGCAGCACCGCCGGTCCGTGATTCTGGGTGATGAGCAAATCGGTCGCGCCGTCACCGTCGTAATCACCCGTGATGATGGAGCGCGGATCTTTCAAAACGATCTTGTCGAGGCCCAAATCGGTAGTGACGTCCTGAAAACCATCGGGACCAAGATTGCGAAACAGACGTACCTCGCCTTTGCCATCGGCAGTCTCACCGACAGCGACCAGATCGATCCAGCCGTCGTTGTCGTAGTCGATGGCAGCGACGCCCCAGCCCCGGACCCAATTGATTTTCGGCAGAGGGACCGCTTCAAACTTTTTTCCGGCCTGGTTTCGCCAGAGCGACAGACCAGGCGCGACGGTTTGCGTAAACGCGACATCCATCCATCCATCATGGTTGAAATCGAGGACGGCGACGCCGACAGTAGTTCCGTCCGGTCCGTTGCACGCAATCTTGGCTTTGAATCGTCCTTCCCGCGGATTTTCGAACAATGTAGCAACCTTGTACGGACCGGTAACCAGCAGATCAACTGAACGATCATTGTTGTAATCGCCGCCTATGGCGCCAATGGTAGGGACTCTGACCGATAGTCCAGTTACCTCTGACTGATCTGTAAAACTACCATTCCCGTTGTTACGCCAAAGACGATTAAGCTCGGGCACTTGAATTTGCCCATCCTGCTGAATCCCTCTTCTACGCGGGTCAAAATATGGATGCGAGCTGTATTGAGTAATAAATAGATCCAAGTCCCCATCGTGATCGTAGTCGACGAAAGTCGGGGAGATATTGAGGCCCTCACCTTTTATTCCGGCCGCCTCAGCCACGTCTTTGAACTTACCGTTCTTTTCGTTATGCAGCAGCATGATCCGATTTGTAGCGGTTACCGCCAGATCGGTCGCCCCATCATTGTCGTAATCTCCGGCGGTACAACCGACAGCGTGGAAGGAGGGATCAAGTCCGGCTTGGCGCGTTACATCCTCGAAGCTGCCATTGCCTCGATTGTGATAAAGCGTTATTCCACCCTCTTTGCCATTGTCTGAAACGAAAATATCGAGCTTGCCGTCGCCGTCGTAATCCAGGAAGCAGGCGCCGGGACCGAAGAATGCAGCAACGTCCTGGTCAGTTCGTGACGTGGCTTTTGCCATTAGGCCGGCTGTTTCATTGACGGCGACAAAACGCACCGGAATTGTGGATGCGACCTTCTCCATGGCGGCGGGCGATTCTTCCGCCAGGGAATATTTTCCTTGCTCGCCATAAGCCAAGCCGATAGGCGAACCTAGTTTGTTCTGGGTGATGTACTGGAAGCGTTGCAGATGTTCGCGGGCATGCGCGACGTCGCCGGATTGCTGATAGGCGCGCGAGAGTCCAAACTCAGCCGAGGCATGCAGTGGATTAAGTTTGATCGCGTGCTGGAAAGCGTCGATCGCCTGAGGATACTGCCTGGTTAGCGAGTACGCGCTGCCCAGGAAGTACCAGGTGTCGGCATCGTTGGGATCAATCTCAGTGACGCGGCGGAAGGCATCCACAGCGGCCTGTGCGTTGCTCGTGTTTTTATAAAGCAGGCCGAGGTTATACCAGGCATGCGGATCGGCGGGATCACGCTTGACTGCTTCTTCGAGAAATTCCTTGGCCTCATCAACCCGACCCAGGCTGAGCAGAGCGATGCCTTGATTCAGGCGCGCGGCGGCGTCCTGAAAAGCTTTCAGAGCTTTCGCGAACGACTGTTGGTTCATGTAGGCTACGCCCAGGTTATTTAGGCGCGCGGCTTCGGCGGCGGCGGAGGATTGTTCGGGAGCAGCGGCCAAAAGGCACAGGGTAACCAGCAGAAGTGAAATAGAAATGATGGAAGCGGATTTCATGAATAGGAAAGCGCCTCAGGGCCTAAAGCTCTATCTTGAACTAAAGTCGGGATCTTCCCGTTTGTCGTCCTGGACTTTTCGTCACGACCGAAGTTTTGCCCCTGCCCATTGACGGCTTGGCGTATGGCCGCGATGCCATCACACCCTTGCCCTCTTGAATGGTAACAGTCTGGCTGGCGGAGATGTTGGAGAGCTTATCGACCTGGCCGCTGGGCCACTGGACCTCTAGTGAATCTGCTTTCGCCTCCTTGCCCAACCCAAAGGTGAGGACAAGTTCGCTCTGCGACAAATAGCTGGAACCGCTGCGCAACATTTGCCATTGCTCGTCTTTGCCAGACTTAACCCGCACCACCGAGCCGATGCCGTCACGATTGGATTTTGTCCCCACGAGTTTCACCCGCAGGCTGTGATTGCCGCCGCCCTCATTGTGAAACAGATAAGAACGGCCTCCGTTCGTGGTCACGAGCACATCCAGGAATCCGTCGTTATCAATGTCTGCGTAAGCTGCACCTCGAGCAACTTTCGGCGCGGCGAATGCAGAGCCCATGGATTCTGTAACCTCCTGGAATTTTCCCGCGCCCAGATTGCGGAACAAATGCGGGGGTTCAGCATAGCTGACGCGCTTTTGCACTCGCTCGATTTCGTTTTCTATGTGGCCGTCGGCAACAAAAATGTCGGGCCAGCCATCATTGTCGTAATCGAAAAAGAAACAACTGAAGCCCAGGGTCACCAGCGTGGCGCGCCCGACGTCGGAACGAGGTGCTTCATCCACGAAGAGTCCGTTTCCCTCGTTGTGATAGAGCGAGATCATCTGGTTGGCGAAGTTGGTGATAATCAGACTGGGACGGCCGGAGCGGTCATAGTCGGCCGCGTCAACGCCCATGCCGGCGCGGGCAACGCCATCTTCGCTGAACGCGATTCCAGCGGAGACTCCCTTCTCCTCGAACGTGCCGTCGCGCTTGTTCAGATAAAGTTTGTTGGGCTGGGTATCGTTGGCGAGGAGAATGTCAGGCCAGCCGTCGGCGTTGTAATCAAGAATGGCGACGCCCAGACTTTTCGACGTCGGCTCGTAGAAATTAGCCCGCTGAGTGACGTCTTCAAATTTGCCGTTTCCCAAATTGTGCCAAAGCCGCGCCGAGGATCCTTTGTAAGACTCCGGCGTGCAATAGGACTTATGCGCTCCGTCAAGCGTGCAGTAGAGATCGCCGGGCAACGACCATTGCACGTAATTTGCAACCACCAGATCCAACTTGCCGTCGCGATCGTAATCTACCCAGGCTGCGCCGGTGGAAAATTCATTTGGACCCCACAAGCCTGCAGCCTTCGTGACTTCCGTGAATGTACCGTTCCCGTTGTTATGAAAAAGATGACTCTGCCCCAACGCACTGAGGAACAGATCGTCGTAGCCGTCGTTGTCGTAATCGCCGACAGCAACACCCAGGCCAAACATGGAGACAGCGAGGCCCGCCTTTCGCGTCACGTCGGAGAATGTGCCGTCGTGATTGTTGCGATAAAGCTTGGGCGTGGAAGCGATGCGCTGGTGACCCGGCCAATCTTCACCATTTACCAGCAGAATGTCTGGCCAGCCGTCATTGTCAAAATCGATGAAGGCACAACCCGGTCCCATGGTCTCAGGCAGGTATTTTTTTCCAAAAGCGCCATTGTTGTGCACGAAGTGGATACCTGCTTGAGCGGTGATGTCGCGAAACCGGATCTGCTGCGCGTCGGCGCAAACGGCTGTGCAGAAACAAAGTGAAAACACTAATGAAAGCTTCGCCATTATTTGGAAGCCCCGGAGGCAGCTACGGCCTTGTGGCGGATGGCAATCTGGGTTTGAATCGAGGTCAATGGCACGGAAACGTGTTCGTGGATGGATTGGCGCTCGTTATTGTCCTCGGGATTGAGCTGGCGATAAGGGCCAGTAATCGCCTGAGCAGATTCGTCAGCTTTGAAGCGCATATAGCGTTGCTGGTGCTCGCGGGCTTGCTTTTCGTTACCCAGACCGTTGTAACACAGCATTAAGTTGTAGTGCGCCTGCAAGTCCTCCGGGTCGACTGCGAGAACGGACTGCAAAACCTTCACTGCGTCAGCATATTTGCGTTTAAGAAAGAGAATGCGCCCCAAGTCGTTCAACGCCACACGGTCCCGCGGATACTGAGCTACGACTTTGCGGAGATGATCGGCGGCTTCATCATAGCGTCCATCGCTGCGCAGGACTTTCGCATAGAAGAAGTGGGCACGCGCCAGTTCCGGACTTAGGGACAGAGCTTTCTCCAGCACGGTGCGGGCACGATCCATGTCGCCCTCCTGTACCGCAGCGCGTCCGATGTTCACCCAGCCATCGGGATTTTTGGCATCAATCTCTGTCACTTTCTGAAATGCTACCTGCGCCCCTTTCAAATCACCCTGAAGCAGCAGGCCGATGCCGTAATCGTTCCAGCGCTGCCAGTCGCCCGCCTGCAGGACTTCTGTGGGTGGCGGTGCGGGCGAGTTGTGCGAGGCTACGTTGAGCGTGACTTCATCTTCTGCCAACGCGACCACAGGAAGGTCTGGAATTTGTTCGCGTTTTGCTGAGACACCTTTGAGTGAGCCCGCAAACGTGTACTTGGTGTCGTCGTAGTCGGGCGAGACTTCTGGCTTGGGCTGAGTTGGATCCGGAACTCCGGCGAATGAGAACTGGGTGTTAAACCAGGAAAATTTGCGATAGCAGAGACGGGCGTGGAGCGTGATCTTGTTGCCGGCGTTCTCCGGGATGTGCAGGCGATAATGCGCGGTGTCGGCGGCGCCCGGCGGAATCAAATGAACGTAAACCACGGCGCGTGTGGCCCAGGCATTGCGCTTGTTGATGCGATTGCCGTGTGCGTCCACTTGCAGCGAGCGATAAAAGTGCGCGCCCTTCTCCACCGGGCCTTTGCCGTTATCTTCCACCATGCCGCTCCAGAACACGGTCTGTCCCTTGTCATCGGTGCCCTTCAGTTCCAGCCAGGTGTCATAGGCGTCTACCGTGCCGCCGGGGAAAAAGTGTCCGATCTTTTTAGTACGGACGACTACATCCACACGCAGGGTATCGCCACGACGAACCACTGCTTGTACACGGCCTAACGGCGCCGTAACCGGCAGAACCTCAGCGGGCGCGGCCGCGGTCACTTTCGCTTCCGCCTCTTCGCCCACAGCAAATGTCGTTGCCAACTCCGACTGGCTGAAAGCAGGGTGCTGCAACTCAGAACGCGCGGGAGAGAGCGCGAAAATATCCACACTTAGAATTTTGTCCTTGAGAAAACTCTCGGTGATCTTGAGCTGTTCGGGGTCTTCATTTGCTACCGGCAGTGCCGTGTTCGCCGCCGGAAAGCGGTGGGAATGCACGAAGCCGTTGATATTGCCTTGATCCTTCGATGGCGTGAGTGGCATGTGGCAATCGGCGCACTGGGCAGGCTTGGGCGGGTAGTAGAAAGAGCGGGCGCCTTGTCCCGAAACACCGCTGGCTTGCCAGTTATCGTACTCGTTGAAGCCGCGAATCCAGCGATAGTGGTTCACTGGGACATCAAGATGGACTTTGTGACAGCTGGAACAGAACTCGGCCGTCTGGTTGCGCATGAAAGGTTTTAGAAACACGCGGCGGTGCGGTTCAGGATTCAATCGCACCAGAAAATCGTGCAGCGCTCGCGCCACCGGATTCTGCGTAGCGGCAAGTTCATGCAATCTGGGGTATTCCAGATAGAAGTCGCCCTGTCCCATCGTGCTTTTAACCTTCGCAATGGAATGGCACATCATGCATCCTAGTCCTGCCTGGGCCTCGGGACGATGCACGATTTCCTTGATCGGAGTATCCATCATTCCGCTGTAAAGTACGGCCGGATCATGGCATCCGCCGCACCATTTTGAAGGCTTGGTGCCGACGGTGTCCTGCATGTATTCAATACTTTTGCGGTACCACTGATTGTTGAATGACGAAAAATGATGCACCGAACTGAACCACTGGTTGTAGACATCTTCATGGCATCGCTTGCAGGAATCTGATTCCATGAAGAATTTGCTGGGAATTTTTTTCTTGCCATACACCTGGGCGGAGCTTGGGAAAAAGTGTCCCTCCGGGCCGTCGCCTTCATCGTTCATGGTAGCCGGAGGCATTGCAGGATTTTCGATTCGAGCACGGTTTTGCCAGCGCGATTCACGGAGATAACGCGCCCCATATCCGATTGCCGCCAGCAGAGCGAAACAAATTGCGACACGAGCGATTGCCCCGCTGATACCTGAACCCAGCCAGCCTCGCTTACCTGCCCATTCGGCAAGAAGAATCGCGATACCTACCGACGAGATCAGGATGTGGGAGTAAAGCCAATTCCACTCTGAACGAGGCGTTCCGGTCTTGAGCAATACCAGCCCGAGGATTCCTCCCGCGACGACCAGCACCCAACCTGTTCGGGCAATGAAACTTTCCTGTCGCAGCCGGCGCGACAGAAATATGAGCAGCATGCCGGTTGCGACGACACCCGCCATCGCATGAAGCAAAACTACAATGGGGTAGATCAGGTTCGTCTGGGGAAACGCGTAAAGATAAACGGCAGAAAGCGACAGAAATACGAGCAATCCTGAAATTACACGTTGGCTGGAGCTAAACCTGGACATGTGCTGGAATTAGTTCGTCGTCAACCGAACCCACAATTCAGCTGACCTCGGAGGACTGTGTCGCAACAAGTTATCTTTTATCCAGAGCTGGGCAGAATAGTATAAAAAGATTAGACCTTCCCGCTTGAACTTAATGGATGGGCGCCTGCCGCCACTCCCCGCCTTCACCTTCGAGAGCGGCGGCCACCGCAAGAACCGTTTCCTCTTCCCAGGGAAGTCCTGAAATCTGTACGCCGATCGGCAAACCTTCTGCCGATTGAGCAACGGGAACCACGGCAGCCGGCGTGCCCAACAGATTGAACCACTCGGTGTAGCTCCAGGCGTCGAGATATCGAACTGTTTGCCCGTCGATTTTCCAGCTGCGCTCTCCATGCCGGAAAGCTGGAACAGCAGCCACCGGGGAAAGCAGGATGGGATAATCGCGCATCTGCTGGAAGACTTGCATTCGCACAAGATCGCGCTGGATCCATGCATCGAGTAACGTGTGCCCGGTGTGCGTGGGCTCGGCGGCAACCCAGCTTAAAAACTCTTTCAGGATCGGGCTGAGATCCGCTTCTCGCCCTTTGGTCATCGGTCCAAGCAGCATTCCGCCGGCGATCCCGAAAAAGTTCCACCACAATTGCCGGGCAAGTTCGAGACCCTCGGGACGGAACCGCTCGACTTGAAATCCCGCCTCGCGCAATGACTGGGCTGCGGACTCGACGGCTGTGCGGGTCTCCGAAGTGACCGGCGTGCGGCCATCGTCGTCGAAATATCCGATTCGAATCCTTTTTAGATCGTCTTTGCTGGGCCAGCGCACCGGCACTGGAGCAGCCGAGGGATCGCCGTAATCCGGTGCTTGCATCACTTCAAACAAGACTTTCAAGTCAGCTACAGTACGCGCCATTGGTCCGACAACGCCAAGCAGAGCGAATGGTCCGACCGAGTTGGGATAGTGTCCGGTGGCCGGAATGCGGCCAGGAGTGGGTTTGAGTCCGCAAATGCCGCTGAAGTGCGCTGGGACACGAATGGATCCACCGCCGTCGCTCCCGACACCGCCGGCGGAGCATCCGGAGGCGATGGCCGCGGCTTCTCCGCCGCTCGATCCGCCGGGCGTACGCGACAGATCCCACGGATTATTGGTGCGGCCATAAAGAAGATTATCGGTTTCCCAAGCCATGAGCAGCTCGGGAGTGTTCGTAACGCCAAGAATGATTGCTCCAGCCTTGCGTAAACGCGAGACCAGGGGAGCATCCAGCGGAGGCACATGGCTGGCGCGTAATTTTGTTCCGGACTCACAGCGCAATCCTCCGACATCGATTGAACTTTTGATAGTGAGCGGGACGCCGTGCAGCGGCCCCAAGGTTTGGTTCTGAGTCACGCACTGTTCGGCGACACAAGCTTGCTGAAGCGCAGCATCCGAATTTACGTGGACGTAAGCATTCAGCTGAGGGTCGAGTCTGGTGATCTTCGAGAGATGCGCTTCGACGATTTCGACCGGCGAGAGTTTTTTCTTACGAATTAGCTCAGCTATTGAAACGGCGGAGAGGAAGGTCAAGTCAGACATGCGCCTAGTTTGAGCGTGACTGGACATACAGCTAGTTTTAGCTGACAGGAAGAGGGAGTGTAGCACGGTTGATGAAGTGGATGGATTTGACCAGGAGAGCCGTCGCCTGTGACGGCGGCTCTCCGTAGATGCTTACGCTGCCTGCTTTGATTTTTCTCTTTGCTCGCGGAACAGCTTGATCATTTCACGGTTGAATGCCGGGATATCGGATGGCTGGCGGCTGCTCACCCAATTTTCATCGCGAACCACTTCTTTGTCTACCCAGTTCCCGCCCGCGTTGCGGATGTCATCCTGGATGGTGTGATACGAGGTGATGGTGCGACCGTCCATCAGGTCCGATGAAACCAGCAACCATGGAGCGTGACAAATCACGGCGATCGGCTTGCCGGATTTATCGATGCTGCGAACAAACTCCTGGGCGGCCTCCACCACGCGGAGGGCATCTGCGTTCAGGGCGCCACCGGGAAGCAACACTGCGTCGAAATCGTCCGCGTCGGCTTCATCCAGAGTGCGATCGACTTCAATTTTTATCGTCTTCTCATCATGGTTCATGGCTTGAATTTCTCCCGGATGGGGAGCGATGAGAATAGTTTCGGCGCCGGCTTTTTCCAGTGCTTTGCGGGGCTCGACCAGTTCGGCCTCTTCAAAATCATCGGTTGCCAGAATGGCCACGCGCATTGCTTCTAAATTCTTTGATTCCATATCTCCTCCAATTTCTGAGTATGAGTGGTTGTTATTGATACGACACTAGGACCAGCGTCGCATCCGTTGGGCTGATTTTTACAGTATCGGCCAAGGAGGTTGTGGAGGCATCGGGTTGAACCCCTAGACGTCCTACGAACGTCCTGTACGCCTAAGTGCTTGATTAAGAAGGCCGTTGTGTGGAATTCGGACGAGTTCTTTCGTAATCTCCACCTTCGCCCTGGTAGGTGACATAGTGAATAGGAACATGTCCCCATCTGGCCATGCCGCGAAAAAGCGCGCTGCCCGCGTAAAACTTTTGGGAAGCGTTCTGGCATTGGTTCGGCTGGAAAGTGGAAAGCAATTCCGTGTCCCGCTCCATCAACTCTCCACTTCTGGGGGACTATTGATGATGGAAAAGCCGCTGGACGAAGGCATTAAGGTTGAAGTGATGTTTCACGTCGGATCATGCACTGTCCGCAGCAAGGCGGTGGTTCTATTTCCGATGTGGGCAACGCAAGGTTGTCTGCAACCATTCGAGTTCACTGACCTCGCCGACGAGGACCGTAGCAAGCTTGAAACTGATCTGCAGAAGTACCTGGACCAGGCTGCCAATCAAGATTCCTGAAATCTCCCGCGAAAGTTCGCAGAAATACCGGGGCACTGACTCCTCCTGCACAATAAAGTAAGCTGTTAGAGGCCGCAATTTCCCATTGTTGGAGAGATACCTATGGCGCCTCAGCATTCCCCTCGTTTTCTTAAGATTGTTGAAAATGCCAAGCAGCGCATTCGCGAAGTCAGCGTTGACGACGTCAAGACGAAGCTCGACCGTGGCGAGAAGTTTGTCCTGGTGGATGTGCGAGAGGAAAGCGAATGGGCAAAAGATCATCTGCCGGGAGCGATTCATCTCGGCAAAGGCGTCATCGAGCGCGATGTCGAACAGCGCGTATCTGACCTGAATGCACCTGTCGTCCTCTACTGCGGGGGTGGTTATCGTTCCGCTCTGGCCGCTGACAACCTACAGCAAATGGGATACAGAAACGTGCTTTCCATGGATGGAGGCATCCGCGAATGGCGGGAAAAAGGTTTTCCGCTCTCCAAAGGATAGAAACCCAGAGTATAGCGTGAGTTTCTCATCTGCATACCAAGGTAACTTGATGAAGACATTCCGATGGTCCAGCATGGCATAGTCAGGAATTTATCTACCGCATGGGGTCCGCCTCTGGCAGCGCGAAAGGCATTTTGAATTGAAGGCCACCGTACTCCTCATCGATGACAGCAAGTTTCTACGGAAGGCAAACGAACTGGCGCTCGCCAGGTTTGGCTATTCCGTCCTGACGGCATCAGACGGGGACGAAGGCCTGGCACTAGCCCGCGAAAAAATTCCTGACCTTATCGTCCTCGACCTGATGTTACCGAAGCTTTCCGGCGCACAATTACTAGAGGCGTTGAAACAAGATCCGGGGACCGCTCACATTCCCGTCGTCGTACTGAGCAGTCTTCCCATCAGCAATGCCGCAAAGCTACAGACTGCGGGGGCCGCTGCCTACTTTGAGAAAGCAAAGCTGGGCGTTGAGAATGGTTCCGCAGCACTGATTCAGGCGATTGACAAGCTCCTCAGTTCATCGCGCAGTCTAGCGAATCCCCAAAAGGTCTGAGTAGGGGCTACACCTGAAATGCTGGCAGTGAGTTCAATTGAGAAACTTCAATTTTCAGGTCTGCCGAGAGTTGGGGCTGCTATCGATTCGCTTCTCCACAATGTCGGTGTGCAGCATGCGGTCGATGGATATCGGGCCCGCACCAACCGCCAGCAAGAACAGGCATCCGAGCAGCATGGCATAGTCGGTGCGTGTTTCATGCGCCATCGCCCAAAAGCCGGACGCTTTATAAATGCGTCCCCCAAGACTGAAGATTGCTGCGAGCATGGTGATGATCAGCGGGATAGTCGCCAAACGGGTGAGGAAACCTACGATCAGCAAGGCTCCGCAGACAACTTCAATCAATCCTGCGAGTGGAGCGAGCAACCCGGGGGCGGGGATACCAAGTTTGGCGAAAAGGCCTGGACCCATCTCCATGGGAAAGAGAAATTTTTGGATGCCTTCAAAAAGAAAGACGCCGCCAACCGCGAAGCGGATCAACAAGACCGCCGCCGGCGCTCTGCTGCTCATCATTGTGATGCTGCTGGCCGTGGGCTTCCTCCCGGGCGCGATTTGTCATCTTGGCCGCAAACGCCAAAAGATTGTAAATCAAACTAGTCTTTGGGAACGCTGTACTGTCTGTTCATGATCCGTGCGAGTGCTTCCTTCTCTTCGCCCGTAAGTGGGCGCGCAACCGCCTTTGGAAGATTTCCCAGCGAGAGCGGGCCAATCCCAATCCGGATCAATCTCAAAACTTCGATCCCGAACTCTGCAAGCATGCGGCGAATGTGCCGGTTTTTACCTTCGTCCAAGACAATTTCCAGCCAGGTGTTGCGCTTGCCGCCGCGTACGATACGCACGGTCTTCGCACGTAGGAAGTCACCATCCCGGGTTTTGACGCCTTGGCGCATGGATTCGAGCAGCGCAGATTCTACAACTGTCGCAACTTGTACATGGTAGATTTTTTCCACATGGGATTCCGGCGCAAGCACCCGGGCGGACCACTCTGAGTCGTTAGTCAATAAGAGCAAGCCTTCGCTTGCTTTGTCCAACCGCCCGACAGGTGCAACCCATGGCATGTCCGCGGGTAGAAATTCGTATACAGTCTTGCGATCCTTTTCGTCGGACGCGGTTGTGACCACGGGGCTTATTGAGCATCAAATACACTCTCAAGCTGGCTACTACTGCGCGACCGTCCACTTCAATTCGGTCGTTCTCCATGTGAACTGGAAATTCAGGATCGAGATGAGGCTTACCGTTGAGGCGAACTTTTCCGGCACGAATCAGATCGAACGCAGCGGAACGAGAGCAGAAACCCAGCTTAGACAGCGCACGAGCCAGACCGACGCGACGCGAGTTATTAGGCGATGCCACTTCTTCAGAACGCGAGCCGTTGCTTCAAAATCGGTTTGAAAGCCTTTTCCCTACCAAGTCAAGAAGAATATAACGCCTGAAAACGCCATTGCATGGTTCCGAATCCAATGCCCTAACAATGCCCGGAGGTAAATTCGATGAAAATTCCATTCCTGATTGGCCGCTTAGTGTTTGGCGGTTACTTCCTCTATGCCGGCATCAATCATTTCAAACAACGCAAGCCACTTGCACAACATGCGGTTCGAAGAACGTTCCCATGCCAGAAGCTGCCGTGACTGTCAGCGGCGCTTTGCTGACGCTCGGAGGCGCCAGCATCCTACTCGGGGTTAAGCCGAAAGTGGGTGCAGCGGCGATCGTCGGCTTCCTGGCGGGAGTTTCTCCGGTGACGCATGACTTCTGGCGGGTTGAAGATCCCAATCAGCGCATGAATGACATGATTAATTTCGGCAAGAATATTGCCCTCGGTGGCGCCTTGGCCTTGATGGCCATCGAGGAGCCTTGGCCGGCCAGCGTGCCCGTGGCGGAGCCTGGCAGAGTCGACCGTCTGCGCAAACTTGCCCGGCGCGCCATTGCCGCCTGATGCGGGTCGCATTAAGCGAGACATAACAACACTGCTTGGCTTCACCACTGCTGGTTTTAGTGGCAAGAAAATTCGTCGCTTGGGTGTGCCCTCACTTCACAAAGGTCAATCCGTGAGGTACAGCATGTGGAAAAACATAAGCGTAGAGCATAACGATTATTCCAACGATGACCCCAAGCGCCACTGAATGCCACACTACGAAGCGGAAAATAGCTCCTTCGTTACCGACCTGTTCGGTGGCGGCTGTTGCGATGGTGATGGATTGCGCATCCACCATTTTGCCCATGACGCCGCCGGCACTGTTCGCCGCGCACATCAGGATTGGATCAATCCCAAGCTGTTGTGAAGTGATTCGCTGCAAGCTTCCGAAAAGAGCATTCGATGAAGTATCGCTACCTGTGAGCGCGACGCCCAGCCAGCCGAGGAAGGTGCCGAAGAATGGATAAGCCCAGCCGGTGCGAGTGAAGGCGATTCCCAATACTGCGTCGAGACCCGAATATCTGGTTACATAACCAAGCCCCAGCATGAACGAGATGGCAACCATGGCCAAACGCATCCGGACTAATGTGCGCCAGAATATTTTCATCAGCCGTAGTGGAGACAAGCCGAGCAGCAGTCCGGAGACCAGGGCAGCCAGGAAGCAGCCCGTACCAGTCGTCGAGAGCCAGTTGAAATCGTATCGGGCAGCCTCGGGAGTAGGCTTGAGCACGGCCGGCGCGGCGCGATAAACCGCATTGTGCAGATAGGGGACGTCCCAGCCGGGTGGTCCGGGACGAACCTTGCCGTCGGCCAACGTGACTTTGAAAGCTGGCGTGGTAGCGCGGTTCATTGCCAGCTTGACCTTCGGAAGGCCCCAGACCAAGACGACGCACGACAATATGGCAAAGGGCATCCAGGCCTTTAATACTTTTCCGAGCGGATAAGAATGCGGTTTCACATATCCGTCGAAGTTTCTGGTTGCCCATTCGCCTCCGGTTACATCAGCGATTTCCTCGGCGGAAGGAGGAATTGGCGAAGTCTTCTCGTCATAGTCGAAGCGCCAAATTCTCTTTGGCTTCCAGAAACGAAGAAAGATTACCGTGGCAAGAATGGATATTACGCCGCCCACGATATCTACCAGATTGCTGTCCACGTAGTTTGACCAGAAAAACTGTGTGAGAGCGAAGGAAACTCCGACCACCAGGATGGCTGGCAACACTTCAAAAGTTTCCGCCCAACCTACCAGAGTTCGCACCAGCCAAAACGGAACGATGACCGCCGTGAAAGGCAAAATACGGCCGATCATCGCATTCAGATCGGACTCAGGCAGGCCGCATACCGCGGCAAGCGTGTGGATGGGCGTTCCGATCGAGCCCCAAGCCACCGGCGCCGTATTGGCGATCAGATTCAATGCAGCCGCGTGAAACGGCTTGAAGCCCAGGCCGATCATGAAAGCTCCGGCGATCGCAACCGGTGCACCAAAACCTGCCGCGCCTTCAATAAAAGCGCCGAAGCAGAAGGCTACTAACAGAACCTGAAGGCGACGGTCGGCGGTGATTCCCGCAATCGATTCCTTCATGATTTCGAACTGACGGGTTTCGACGGAAATGTCGTAGAGAAAAACTGCCGACAGCACAATCCACGCAATCTTCAGCAAACCGAAGGCAACGCCATATCCGAAACTCATCGCCGCCAATATCCATGGCATTTTGAAAAATACGACCGCCACTATTACTGCTGTCGCAGCGCCCGCTATGGCACACCAGTGCGGCCTAACCTTTAAGCCGGCGAGAAGTCCGAATAGAACGAGGATGGGGAGTGTAGCGATGAGTGTAGAAAGCCACCAGTGTCCCAGAGGGTCGTAGACCTGAGTCCAGTGCATGAAGTTAGTTCCAACTCGAGGGAACGTTCACGTACGAGCGATCCAGTGCGGCAACCGATGAGCAGCCGAGTAGCTTGAGAGTACGCTCCAAGTCAGTCCGCAAAATCTCAAGCGCGCGGGCGACCCCTGCCTGGCCCGCGGCGGCCAGACCGTAGGCATAGGCGCGTCCGCAGAGAACGGCGCGGGCGCCCAGGCAGAGAGCTTTGGCGATGTCGGCGCCGCGACGAATGCCTCCGTCCATTAGAACTTCCACTCGGCCGTTCACCGCGCTCACTACTTCTGGCAGCACTCGCAAGGAGGCAGGGACGCCGTCGAGCTGCCGGCCGCCATGATTGGAGACCACCACGGCGGCAGCTCCGGCATCAATCGCGCGTCGAGCGTCCTCACCGGTGAGAACGCCTTTGATGACAATCGGCCCGGGCCACAGACTGCGGATCCACTGTAGATCTTGCCAGGTCACTGCCGCGCGGGCCAGAGCAGCGCTGACGTCCAAAAGTGGCATTGGCCCTTGGCCTGGAATAACAACATTCGGCAACTGAGGCAGACCACCATCGAGCAAAAAACTTGCCAGCCAGCCAGGACGGGCAAGCACTTGCGCCACAAATGGAATTTTGGCGAATAGGCTGCCCTCCAATAACTCTTTCACGCCGTTGCGGAAGTCACGTTCGCGCATTCCAGCGACTGGGGTATCAATGGTCACAACCAGCGCGGAAAATCCGGCATTGTGGGCCCGTTCAATTGCGCCCTCCGAAGCTTCGCGGCCACCGAGTAGATAGAGCTGATAGCAGACCGGCCCGGCTGAAGCTGCCTTGACGTCCTCCAGAGAATGACCGGAGATTGTGGAAAGGATATAGCCGGTGCCCGCGACTCCAGCGGCGCGGGCAGCGCCTGCTTCTCCGTCGGGATGCATGAGGCGGCTATAGCCTACCGGGGCTAGCAATGCGGGGAAAGAAATGTCGAAGCCCAGGACCCGCGTGCGCAAATCGCAATTCGCGACCGCTACCGCATGACGCGGCCGGAAGGTGACCTCCTCAAACGCGCGGCAGTTTTCGCGAAGTGTGACTTCGGCTTCCGCGCCGCCGTCCAGGTAATCGAAAACTGCTCTCGGCAGTCTGCGTCGAGCCAGCGGACGAAGATCCTCAACGTTAATGACGCGGGGAGACGCGACTGCTCGCGACGTTTTTGTCATTAGCACGATCCCAGAATCAAGGCTCGCTCAGACATTGCGCCCAAACGAGCACTGCAAAGAAGCGCGATTATACTCGGGCGCCGGTGCATTCGCCGACTTCAGATTGGCCGCACTAGTCCTTGTCTGGTGGCCTCCGTATTTCGGACGAGCAGCAATATCAACACCATGCCGACAAGCGGAATTAATCCCGCGACAAAAACTATGGGATCGAAAGAGTGCGTAGCCATGGCTTGACGTGAGTCTGAGTAGTGGCCAATCAATTTGAATGCCAGGATGGTCCCCAGGCCTGCCCCGGTTCCGCTGAATCCGCTTACCGTCGCCACCGACTGACTGGGATAAAGATCGGAAGGAAGCACGTTGGCGATTGTACTGAACGACGCATAACAAAAAGTTGCGAGACCAAAGAGGACAGTGATCGCGTACAGATTGGTCGTAAAGATAGTCGGTATGAGAAGGGTTACCCCAATCCCGCCAAAGACCACGACTGCCTTTCGGGCAGCGCCAAGCGACCATCCCCGCTTAATGAGATAGCCGGAGATTCCTCCGCCAAAGAAATTACCGAGATCGGCCGCGATAAACGGAACCCATACCGCAAGCAATCCACTGCGAAGCTCGATGCCTTTGGCAACCAGATAGATGGGAAACCAATCGGTGACGAAAAACCAAACCGGATCGGTGAAGGTCTTGGCAATAATCGTCCCCCAAGTCTGCGGCAGTTTGAGAAGATCCTGCCAGGGACTTCTGACGTTTGTTGGCTGCTCATATCCTTCCTTGTCTGTGGCCAGCATTCGGCGTTCCGCTTCAGAGATGAGCGGATGTTGCTCCGGAGGATAATAAAAGCGCCGCCAAAGCACCAACCATAGCAATCCAAGCAATCCCGGGACGATAAACGCGGGACGCCATCCCCAGCGAAAATAGATCCACAAAACGATGAACGGTGAGATCGCGCCGCCCACGGAAGATCCGCTATCGAAAAGAGCGGTCGCCAGTCCGCGCTCATGTTTCGGGAACCATTCGGAGACCGCTTTGGTCGCAGCAGGCCAATTCGCCGACTCACCCGCGCCCAAGAGGAATCGGAAAAACGCAAAACTACCGAGCCCGCGAGCAAGTGGTGTCAGCATTGAAACTAATGAATAGAAAGCTACGCTGATAGACAGTCCACGCCGGGTTCCCACGCGATCCATGAACCTCCCGAAGATAGTTTGTCCGACGGAATAGGCGACGCGAAACGCGATCACCAGATTTGCGTAGTCAGTGTTGGACCAGTGATATTCCAGCTTCAGATAGGGAGCGAGGAGAGAGAGAGTTTGCCGGTCAATGTAGTTGATTACCGTGGAAGCAAACAGCAAGCCGCCAATCCACCAACGTAACGCGGACACAGAACGTTTGGGATTCGCAACTACCCCGGCTTCCCGACGATCAATGGTTGTCATTTTGAACGCGTCGACAGTTTGAGAGTGCCAAAACGTTCGGGAACGTGAAAAGTGTCGCTCATAGTGGGCTGCCAGACGATCAATTTATGATCCGGGCCCTGACTGCGGAACAGGTTGACTCGAAATGTGATGCCGTCCGCGGGCGCACGCTTATCCAGCACCGAGAACGGAATGCGCATCGCGGCATACCAGATATGGGCGGGATGGTCGATGCGCGTCGCAACCTGAAATCCAGAATTCCATTTCCAGCCCTCTTCATGATGCGGCTTTGATAAATCGATATCGAGATCGATCCACTCTCCTCTGGGAGAAACTTCGAATTCTTTGTAATGTCGAATGTTTTCGAAGTCTGATCCAATGAAAACTTCGGCGACATCCCAGTCCCACAATTGGAATGTTTCGGCTTTAGGGTGTGGGTCAGGTTTCAGATGCAACTTCTCATACGGGCAAATGAATAAGAAATAGAGATTGTCTTTGGTCCAGCGCGAACGAACTTCGGTGCGATAGCGCGGGAGCGGCTTTCCGTACGTATCTGTTTCGGCGTAGACGGGAGGGGTACTTGACCAGAATGACAAGCCAGGGTTTGTAGTCAGGGGAACATCTTTATCCGCCTTCGTGCTCTCCATGAGCGGATTGTCGCCGGCAACAGCAGCAGCGGCGCTGAGCAGCGTGAGAGTAAGGCAAATCTTAACGAAGCCATTCATCAAGATGCTCCCATACGAAAGCGTCGTCTTGCAAATGAGGATAGATTTTGCAGACGCGATCGATTTCCTCGCTCTGTCCTGGTGAAAGGTCTTCATGGGGATCGAGGCACCAGCGTCCCTGAAGTAGTCCCTGACGACGCAGGACTTCATTGATGCCTGCGATGCAGCCGCGAAACTCATGCGCCGGATCAAAAAGCGCAGCGTTTGAATCCGTGATCTGCTGGGCCAGCGTCAAGAGATCGCGAGAAACTTTAGCACCGGATGCCTTCACGGACGCAAGTTGCGAGACGGCACACTTCGTCCACACCGCCCAATGTCCCAGCAGGCCCCCAACGATCTGCATTTGCGCACCGCCGAAATCATATTCTGTGAGCAAATCAAGCAAAATGTGGTCATCGTTGCCGGTATAGAGTGCGATCTCACCGGCGCGTCCAGAGTCGGAGACGGCTCGTATCACGTCGATGGTCTGGTAACGATTGAAGGGTGCGATCTTGATGGCAACAACATGTTCAATTTCCGTGAACTGGCGCCAAAATTCATAAGGCAGAATGCGGCCGCCAACGGCGGGCTGCAAGTAAAAGCCCATTACTGGAATCATGGCCGCTATGCTCCGGACGTGATCAAGAAGCGCAGGAACCGATTCCTTCCGCAGGTCGGCAAGACTCAACAGCGCGACCTCATAACCAAGAACCTTCGCGATTTCCGCCTCCGTAACTGCCTGGCGGGTTCTCCCGCAAACTCCGGCGATCTTTACGACGTCATGTTTGAGCATCTCTTCCATCGCCAACTCAAGCACAGGTTTGAATAAGCCAATCTTTGGATCACGAATGGCAAACTGAGTAGTGTGTACACCTACGGCGATCCCGCCGGCGCCCGCCGCCACATAGTAGCGGGTCAGGGCACGCTGATGTTTTTCGTCCAATTTGCGCTCTCGGTTCAGGGCCAAGGGGTGGGCGGGAATTACCAGGCCGCGTCGGAGCCGGTCTCGCGGTGTCATCAAAACTTTCCGTCTCGGGTTTGAAAGTGAGTTGGCCTATTCAGCATCACACCACCACGCTTGATCCAGTTCGCAATCCAATCCATCATCTCGCGGGGAGTGATCGTGGGAGATCCCAGCAGCTGGTGCGCTTTCGTGGCATTGCTGAGCAAAGCGGTCGGCATTTCTTCAGAGGTGAAGAGAGGTTCGACTGCGAAGCGGCGGCCAAATTCTTCTGCGATGGACCGAACAGAAAGCGTTTCAGGGCCGGTGATGTTCAAGATCAATGGCGGCGACTGGCAATGAGCAAATGATCGCAAACACGCTGCGTTCGCGTCACCTTGCCAGATGACATTCACTGCGGCCATGCTGAGATCGATTGGACGTCGATGAAAGACGGCAGTCGCGATATCGACCAGCACTCCGTAACGCAGGTCGATAGCATAATTCAGACGAAGGAGCACCACCGGAGCGCCCCACTTCGCCGATCCGTATTCAAACATTCGCTCCCGGCCCAGAGCCGATTGCGCATATTCACCTTGAGGATCCACCGGTGTCGACTCCCGCGCTCCGCCCTCTTTCACAGGTTGCAGCGGATAAACGTTGCCGGTGGAAAATGCCACGATTCGTGAATCGCGAAACCGCTCGGCGACCAAGCCTGGCAAGTACGTGTTCATTGCCCAAGTTAAATATTCAGATCCCGTGGTGCCAAATTTTCGCGCCGCCATGAAAACAATGTTGCCAGCGTCCGGGAGACTGGATAATTTCCTCCGTTCCAGCAAGTCGCACTCTATGGTCTCAATGCCTTCTGACGACAGCTGCGAAAGGACATCACGATTGGTAAAACGAGCAACGGCTATAATTCTCTTTTTCGCACCCGCTTGGTCCGCCGCTCTTCGCGCCAAACGAGCCAGACTTGGCCCCATCTTGCCGCCTGCACCAAGGATGATTAGATCGCCATCCAAAGCGGCAGTTGCGGCCACATCCGCTTCTGTAGGCCTGGACAGGCGCTCTTCCAGTTCTTTTTCCGTGTTGATCGGCATGATCGATGAGGGGAAATAGTCTACCGCCGAAGCTTAATTTATGTCTTTGTTTATTTGCGATTTTCTTCCCTTGTCTGTTGTAAGTCAGTGGTATAACTTCGGAATCTAGGCCTTTGCTTCGGCAAGTAACCAGCCGGCGGCTAGACTGAGACCCATTCGACATGCGGACAGCAAAGACTTCACGTCTGCTCGCCGAGCAGCGGCGCCGAAAAATCATTGATCTCATCGAACAAAGAGGACAGGTAACTGTCCGGGATTTGGTAGAGAGGTTCTCCATCTCTGCGGTGACTGCGCGCGGCGATCTCGATGCCCTCTCTTCCAATGGCACCGCCGTGCGTTCGCACGGAGGCGCGGTGCGGCGACTGGAGGCGAATCAGGACTATCCACTGCGCCTAAAGGAAACGTTACACCACGTTGAGAAAGTTAGGATCGGACGAGCCGCCGCGGAGCTGGTGCAATCCAATGAAACCATTATTCTCGACTCAGGAACTACTACCGCGGAAGTCGCCCGCCATTTGAAAATCAGGAAGCTGCAGTCGATTACCGTGATTACCAACGCTCTAAACGTCGCTTCAGAGCTGATGGATGCCCGCGGCATTTCGGTAATCATGATTGGAGGATTGCTCCGCCCGGTATCGGGTTCTTTCGTAGGTCCACAGGCAGAAACCATGCTGAAGGAATTGCATGCCGACCGTTTGTTTCTCGCAGTGGATGGTTTCGATCTGGAGATTGGGCCTTCGACTCCCGATGTATTCGAAGCCCAACTGAATGGATTAATGATGCGAATATCGAAAGAAGTGAATGTGGTCGCCGATTTCAGCAAACTGGGCCGGCGGAGTGTTTCTCGGATCGGCCCCTTGGAAAGCATTCATCGGCTGATCACCGATAGCCGGGCGCCGGCTGAGTTCACTGAAGATCTGCGCAAGTCAGGCATTGAAGTGATCACAGCTTAGTATCGCTCTTAGAGCCGAAGTGGTTGCAGCCCCCGGAACAATCGGAATCTTTTCTGTCTTATATTTTTCTACCCCAGCTCGAACCCGGCAATCGCGTAAATATGATTGTCATTGCCGTTGAGTTCTTTTCCCCTGACCATACGTAAGAGTCGTCGCTGGGGCTTAAAACCTAAATCTTGAGCAAGCGAGGTCGCGTCACTGTTTCGCGAAACGATATCCCAAAACCAGCTCCCGCCTGGTGAGTCGCGGATAAGCGCCTGAATTAACTGTTGAGCGTTCTCGCGATTTTTGGCGATGCAAGGACCGACATAATCAGAAACACGTCCCGGCCTGGAGAATAAATACCCTTCGGTCGTCGAGGAGGAGATTGCGCTTCGCTTCGCCAGCTCATACAGTAAGTGCGAACGGTCCGTGCCAAAAGCCTTAGAATCCAGATCGAGACAAGGGCGGTTCAGAGTTTCCGAGACAGTCTTCTCCATTGTTTGGGACGAGCCATCGCGAAACCAGCGTTCCACAGGCTGCTCCGCTCGAAAACCCAATTTTTCGTATACCGGTTGGCCTTGCGCGGTTGCATCCAATTTCACTGTCGCGATGCCCAGCTGGTCGGCGCGGGCCAGTGCCGTTGCCAGCAGACTCCGGGCAAAGCCCCGGCCCCGCCACTCCACTCTGGTCAACACCATGCCAACCCAGGCTAGTTGTCGCCCATAGCACAGCAAAGTTGTGGTCGCGACCAGCCGGCCGTTGACTTCGACGCCGAAACATCCTTTGGCGTCAAATCGCATTAACATCCGCCAGTCCTCCGGCGTCTGGTTCCACCCTGCCTGCGTAGAGAGCTCCATGGCGGCAGGCACATCTTTTTCTGTCAGAAGACGAAGTGTGGTTGGAATGTCGTGCACGGGAATGTGTCTGCCCAATCCGCAGCCCCAGACATCCGAAACACGCTCGAGGCTAGTGAAGCGTAAAGCTCTGCACCACCCGATTTATGATTCCATCCTCCGAAGGCGAATCGGGGCGTAACCCCTCGTTCAAACATCGGAAGAAACCAAGTAACTGCCCGACCACCACATCGATGACAGGAGCATTCTGATCGCCGACTTCTCGCAAGCCGCGACATTCAATCACAACGTCATTGGGGCGCAGCACTCCCTTCGGGACGTCCTCGCCGATGATGAGCTTTAAAAGTCCGAGTTCTTTCTGGTCCAATTCGCGAAGCAGATCAGCTTCGTAGGCCCGGATCGTCGGATCGGAAGAAAGGAAACACACCACCAGTGTGTCCTTGTCTACGTAGCTCATGGGACCGTGGCGAAGGCCGAGATAGGTTTCGCAGAGCGTGGTCACCCGGCCAGCGGTCATCTCCAACATTTTCAAGGCAGCTTCACGGGCCGCGCCGAAACGCGAGGCGGTACCCAAATACGCCGCACGCCGAAAACGTACGTTCGCCACTCGTGCCAAAGTGTCAAAGTGCGTGTTGAGCAATTCGCTGGCGATCTTGCTTGACCTCTCGCAGATTATGCGGTACGTATCCGGCTGCGTTATCAGTCCAAGAAAACGTGCTGCCAGCACCAGATTGGTGAAACTGCTAGTCATTACCAGGCTTTGATCATTGGTGCCGTCAGCCGTGGTGATGACATGAACCCCGGGATGATCCTGATACGTTTTAGCGAGGCTGCCGGTTCCGTTGCAGGTCAGCACCAAATGCCGGATTTCGGGTTCGAGCGCAAGTACGACGGACAATGCCCCAACGCTCTCCGGACTGTCTCCCGATCGCGCCAGCGAAACCATCATTGCTGGCCTTCCAACCGGAAGCGCTTTACTTCCGTCCGTCAGCAAGATCCCTCCGCCAATTGCCTGGGTAGTGACTCGCAGCTCATTCTGCAGAACCTGGCGTACACAGTCGCCGGCATACTCCGAACTGCCCGATCCCGTGAGAATCAAACTCGCAAGTCCGTCCAGAGACTTTTTCAGCGTGGGAGCGCAGGACAGCATCAGCGAGCAGGTTTGCGTCCAGGTGGTAGGCTGCTGACAGATCTCTCGCAGCGTGTGGAAATATCCCAGCCGGTTCTGCTCGTCGGGAGTCCTTGCCAATAACTCCTCGGCTTTGGATTGGGTTTTTGAGATGCTGCGAAGCCACTCCGGTTCGGCTAGAGACAGAATCGGCATTCCCTTGAACACTTCCTTTCCATTTTCCGAGAGAAAATAACAGAAATATAACAAAAGTAAACGAAAATTATACGACAGTTCGTATCAGGCAAATGGAAGCATTAAAAGGGTAAGCTTATATAAGTCAATTCGAGCGTCCGCAGCCCCTTCCCGGCATTATGAATTTCCGGGATGGTTTCGTTTGTTACGAAGCCGACCTTAGGACTGTAGGATCTAAGAGCGCCGCCGAATGTTGATCGAGAAACACCGTGGTGTTTGGATGAGTGCGCAGGATTGACGCTGGGGCCAGTGGGCTGATTTCTCCCTGAAAACAAGACTTCACCGCTTTAGCTTTCCTGGCATCTGGCACGATGCAGAGGATTCTCTTCGCTTTTAGAATTTGGCGCACACTCATGGAAATGGCGCGTCGCGGTACGTCATCCAGAGTTGCAAACCATCCCTCCCCAAGCTGTTGACGCCGGCACGCTTCGTCGAGCGTAACGATCAGATATTCTTCCTCGGTTTCGAAGTCGGCGGGAGGATCATTGAAGGCGAGATGTCCGTTCTCCCCGACTCCAACGAAAGCGACGTCGACCGGGGCTTGCCGCAGTTCCTGGCTGGTGCGACCAATAACTTCGGCCGGATCTCCCTCACCGTTCAGCAGATGGTGCTGAGTGATTCCGGTTTTCTGGATCAGGCGTTGTTGAAGATAATTGCTGAAGCTTGCGGGATGTGAAGCAGGCAGTCCAATGTACTCATCCAGGTGGAACATTTCGACCTGTTTCCAGTCGATGCCCGGAAGACTGGTCAGGGCTTCCAGAAACTCGAACTGAGAAGCGCCGGTCGCGGCAATGATTCGCGCCTTCCCATGTTCCGCGATTGCGTGGCGAATAGAGGTTCCCGCTTGCTCGGCGGCGGCCGCGGCAAGGGCGGTCTTGTCTTTAAAGAGCTTCAATACCATAACCGATAGACCTCGATTGAATCATAACTGTGTAACGCGTTGGACGTCCGGTACCTGCGCTGGGAGCGGAGTTCAGGGCATCGCTCCCGGATCACAGGAAACTATTGACACACTTCATAGACTAAGGTAAACCGTCCTTCATTCCATGAGCAATTTTCAGCAGTGCAGAGCTATTTTCAGGCGGCTCTCGGTACCAGCGCTATCTCGGAGAATTGTGAGACGAAGCTCAGCTCGAAAACTGTTGAGTGGAGCTGTCATCCATGTCGTTGTCTTTTCCTTTTTTACGCATGGCGGAATTGTCGCCGCCCAATCTTCAGCAGGAACTACCGCAGAGCAAATTGGAACGGTTCGTGTGGATGCAGCCCCGGGCCACGTAATCAATTCATTCGATCCCGATAGCGCGCTAGGCAGTTCGATCGATGTACTATCGCGCACCGGCATCGACAAAGTCTATACACCACACATCGTTCAGGAGGCTCTCTCCGCAGGCTGGGGACCGATCACCTACCGCAACAATACTGAGCTTCGCATGGCGGCATGGCACTGGACGGAAAATGGAATATGGAGCGATGCGGCGCACCGAAGCGGATATTTCACCGGCAGCACTGAACTGAAGGAACCGATCAAGTACATCCTGGCGTACGCATTGCCTCACCGTGGTTTCGCTACCAGCGGTGATCGCCCGATACAAGGTCCGAACCTCAGTTATTGGAAAAGTAATCCGTACCTCACCAGCAGGTTCACCGGCGAAAGCGACGCGCTGCATCCGCAATGGGTGGTGGTTGACCTTCAGGCTGAGAAGCCGGTGAGCGCTGTCCGCTTGACCTGGATGAATCCTTATGCGACGACCTATCAGGTGGAATATTGGATTGGGGCAGA
>Ga0066710_100000217_pt1 | contig 30462 bp, 24 predicted proteins | sample GraSoiAngelo_159_FD_79666 | JGI IMG/M metagenome (GOLD analysis project Ga0066710, IMG submission 79666) | Grasslands soil microbial communities from the Angelo Coastal Reserve, California, USA - 14_1009_16_40cm | ecosystem: Environmental > Terrestrial > Soil > Grasslands | place: USA... | reverse complement strand
CGCTCCGCCGTGAGCCGCAGCGGCCGCTCTCCCGCCGCGACCGTCACGCGAGGAGGCTCGGTCACGAATCGGCCGATCAGCTGCGCGATCAGCTCACGCTGGCGCTCCAGACCTTCGGCGTGCCCGGCATTCCCCGGGCGTAGCGTCACGGCCGTCCCCTCCACCGCCGCCACCTGCGCTTCGGCGAGCAGGCTGCCGAGCAGCGGCGTCTTCGTCCGCGCGTCCGCGACGATCTGGGGCCAGACGGCGCGGAGGTGATCGAGCGTCAGAGGTCCTTTGTCGACGGGGCCCGACGGGCGGACGGGCGGACGGGCGGCCGGGCTGTGCGGTTCGGCTGGGCGCGTGTCGCGCAGGACCGGTGGATCGGAGTCCCGCCCCACCGGCCGTCCGGCCGTCTGCCCGCCGCCCTTCAGCGCTTCCAGCACTTCGCCGATTGCGACCGTCCGGTCCGCCATCGCCCACCGCAACAGCAGCACTTCGACGGCGAGGCGCGTGTTGCCGCTGCGACGTATCCGCTCCTCGGACTCGCCCAGAACAGTCAGCAGGCGCACGATGTCGGGGGGCGGCAGGCGCGCGCCATGCTGGCGGAGCACGCGCTGCACCCCCTCGGTCACGCCCTCCGGCTGCCCCCCCACCCCCACGAGCAACAGCGCCCGCAGTGTCGCGCCGGCCCCGCTCACGAACTCACCCAGGTCGGCGCCGGCTTCGACCAGCCGGTCCACGAGGGGGAAGACGGCGGCGGCGTCGCGCTCGGCGATGAGGCGCAGCATCTCGCTGTACAGATCGTCGGGAATGAGGCCGAGCACCTCCCGGACCCGCGCCGCGGTGACCGGGCCCTCTCCGAACGACAGCACCTGGTCGAGCAGCGACAGGCCGTCGCGCATGCCGCCATCGGCGCTCGCGGCGATGAGATGGAGCGCGTCGTCTTCCGCAGCCAAGTGTTCCGCGTCCAGCACCTCCCGGAGGCGCGCCACGATCGCGTGCGGGCCGATGCGCCGGAAGTCGAAGCGCTGGAGGCGGGAGAGAATCGGCGCCGCGGTCTGCGCGATCTTCTGCGGCTCGGTAGTGGCGAAGACGAACACCACGCGCGGCGGCGGCTCCTCGAGGATCTTGAGGAGCGCGTTCCACGCCTCGCGGGTCAGCATGTGCGCTTCGTCCACGATATAGACCTTGGAGCGGGTCTCGCCGCTGGCCGCGTACATCGCCCGCTCGCGCAGGTCGCGCGCGTCGTCCACCCCCCGGTTCGACGCGGCATCGAGCTCCACGACGTCGAGGTTCGCGGCGCCGTTCCAGATGCGGCGGCACGAGTCGCATTCGCCGTCAGGCTCACCGGCGGGTGTGCGCCGCTCGCAGTTCAACGCCATCGCGAGGATGCGCGCCGCGGTCGTCTTCCCCACGCCGCGCGGACCGGCGAACAGGTAGCCGTGCGCCACGCGGCCCGACGCCACGGCGCCCCGGAGCGCGGCCGCGACGTGGTCCTGGACGATGAGGTCGGCGAACTGCTTGGGGCGGTACTTGCGGGCCAGGGCAATCATTGGCTGGAATCTAATCGGCGGGCGAGGAGCTGCGGGGGACTACGATGCTAGCGCGGCCGCACCACCTCCAGCCACACGAACGTGCTCATGTCCTGGCTGGTCAGCTTGACCGTGGCCTGGCCGGGCTGCACCGCCTTGAACGTGAGGACCACCGCCGTCGGCTCCTCCTGAACGCTCAACAGGCGCGCGACCTGGAATCGCGCACGCAGGAGCGTCTGCCGCAGCATGGGAGCGAGGCTCGCGACGCTGGTGGCGTTGCCGCGGGCGTCGCGTGCCCGCAGCCGCACGGTGAACGTGGTGTCGAGCCCCACAACCAGCCAAGTCCCATCTACACGCGCTCCCTTGTACTCCAGCACCAGGTCCGCCGCGGGCCCGGGCGCGGCCTGCAGCGTCACCTGCTTCTCGAGTGAGTCGATCGTCGCCACGATCACCGCGGGACCGACGCGATCGCCGAGCGTGACGTCGACTCGTGCCTGGCCCGTCGCGTCCGTCGTCGTGGTCGTCGGTGTGACGGAGGCGTTCAGGCCGCGAAATGCGACCGGGCGCCCGCCGGCCGGCTGGCCGAGCCTGGTGCGCGCCTGGAACACCAGCGGCGCGCTCAACCCGCTGCCGACCTCGCCGCGTGTCGGGCCCGGCAGAAAGCCCGTTTCCGACTCGAGCAGCGGCGTCCCGACCACCACATCCACCCAGGACAGCTGGCGCTCGCGGACCTTGACCTGAAGGGTCCCGCCCCGGCGCACGCCGTCCCACGCGATGAAGAGTCGAGCGCGCCCCTGGGCATCCGTCGTCGCCGTATCGGGCCGGAACCCGGCCCCCTCGGCATTGCCACCGAGCACCACCAGCTCCCCGACCACCTGATTCCCGACCGAATCACGCACCACCACGGCCACCGGGACGATGGAGTCGAGGCCCTGATCGAACACGACCTGGCGCGGCTCCACGTAGGCCAATGCGGGCGGGCCGGGGCGCACGATGAGGTCAATGGTCGGACGCCCCGGCAGCGTCCCCCCGCCCCCGGGGGCGACCTCGAGGCGGTACGTCGCGAGACGCCGGCCCACGTTCAACGGGAAGATCGCGAAGCCACTGTCATCCGTGACGGCGCTGACGTCACCGCCCGAGCCGCCCCCGACGCTCCCGCTGCCCAGCAGCGTGATCCGTTCGCCGGGTTGCGGGATCCCGCCCCGGGCCGCGAGGACCGCCACCCGCTCCTGGCTGCCCGCGGCCGCCACGACGCGCGGTTGGCGCACGACGACCTGGAGCGTCGCCGCCGCGGATCCGCTCGGCGCCGGCGGCGTCGCGCCGGACCTCGCCGCTGCGCGCGCTCCCTGTCCCGTAGCGCATCCTGCCATGCTCGCCACGACATCGGCCGACGCCCCGAGGGTCCGCATGTCCGCCAAGTCGCGCTCGGTCGGGCGGAACGCGAGGCAATTGCGGCGGACGAGCAGGGCGATCTCCTGGACCGGGATGACGGGGCTCGAGAGTAGCGCGATCAGATCCGTCTTGAGGAGGGGCGCTTCGCGCTGCGCCAACCCCACACCGGGGAGCATCCCGAGGAGGAGGCCCGCGAGCGCCGTTGAACGAGTCACGGCCGCGGACACCCCGTCTGCGCGAACCGCTGCTCCACCGCGCCGACATCGCTATTCAGGCGAAGATCGTCCCCGAGCGGCGCGGCATCGGGTCTCGTCGCCACGGTCTTGCGGGCCGCGGTGTATGTCATCCAGCGGTCTTCGAGCTCGACCAGACCGCGCGCCAGGTCGGCGCACCCCATCTTGTTGGCGGCGAACAGTCGCGCGCGAAGGTCGAATGCGGCCACCGCGAAGGCCACGGTGTCGCTCAGCTGATCGACCGCAGCCGGAGTCATCGCCGCGCTCGCAGGCTGCCCGGCCACCACATCCCCGGGCGCGCCGGACGCGAGCACCTGGTAGGCGCCGACCAGCGCCGCGACGGCCGCGAGCCCCAGGGCTCCGAGGCCAGCCACGCGAACGGTCGGGCGGGGCAGGAGTCGACGCGCCGGCACCTGTCGCAGCGCCTCAACCGCCAGCTCGGCCTCGTCGAGTTGTTCGTCCGCGAAGAGCACGCGGGGAGGAGGCGCGCGCCCGGACTGCGCCTCGGAGGAGGGGACCACGACACCGGACGCCTGGTAGTTCTCCCACGCCAATGTCGTGATTCTCCGGCCATCGGGCAGTGAAGACGGACCCTCCAACAACTCGTAAAACGGGAGGTATCGGTCCGATCCGGCCGATGCCCGTCCGGGGCGAAACACTCCCCCGGCGAGACCGGCGCTCACCGCCATTACCACAGCGATGTGCCACAGTTGGTCGAAGCACGCGACGTGCGCCTCCACGTCGGCGACCGAGAGCCGGGAGTCCGGAGCTACGTGCGTCTTGTACCACCCCACGACCCGGCGCGCAGTGCCACGCACTGAATCTTCCACGATGGCGCGACCGTCCACCATGGCAGACTTCAAATCGTCTCCGGCCATCGACCACCCGCTGTGGACAGCGGACTCGACGACCACGTACGGCGTGTGCGTCTCCGGAGCGACGCATACCTCGCCCACGAGGAAACCGAACGACGCCGCGCGCTCGGGAGGCTCCTTGGCATGCTCCTGCAGGCCGGCGAGAGCACTCTGCGCGATGAAGATCGGACACGTGGGATCACCCACGCTCTCGCCGAACGGAATCCACCGTACGGCCGCTGCGACCGGCATTGGGCGCTCGGGGTAGCCGCCCGCGCCTCCGGCGCGGTCCGCGTCAGACCGCGAGATCGCGTCGGCGGGGCGGTGGTCCGACAGGCTTGTGTGGAGGGCGTCCATCGTAGCACTGCCACCGCAACTTCCTCGCCGCCCGGCCGGGGCGTCGTTCGGCCCGCCGACGGCTCGCGCCGGGGCCACGGGAGCTCCGGAAGTCGATTGTTAGATGGAAGTTACGCCCAGACCCTCAGGCCTGCGGGCAGACCGCTTCGTTCCGCTGACGCGTCGCCCGCGCCAGTTGGCGTCCACAAGTGTTGCACGTGTGCGACACTGATGATCCAACCACGCACGTCAGGGACAATCGGTGCTGCCCGGCGCGGCTCGCGGCGGCACCGTCACCGTCAGGTATTGCCGCAGCCCGTTGGCGATCACCGCCAGGCTGGTCGTGCCCGCTTGATCGGGCTTGAGCGCCACGGTCCCCGCGCCACTGTCCTCGGCGATCCGCAGCACGCGAAAGATCCGCGCGTCGGCCACTACCGCCCGCAGACCGTTGACGACCGCACGGTTGCCGTACGCGTCCTGCGCCGTCACCCGCAGTACGACGACTGTGTCGGGGCGGATGGCGAATCGCACCGCCAGCCCCTTTCCGCCCGGACCACATGCAACGGCCAGACCCCCGACCGGACCTGCGGTGACTGCGAACGCCGCCTGCTTCTCGACCACTCCCATCGCTGCAATGACCGTGGCGTACCCGGCCCGCGGCCCCAGCGTCACGGCGAACTCCGCGCGCCCCGCCGCGTCGGTCAACACGGTGGCAGGCTCGACGCGGGCGTTGACGGCGACGACCTCCACCGTTTGGCCCACGATCGGCGCGCCGGCCGAATCCCGCGCTTCGAAGACGAGCGTCCCGGAGAGACGCGTCCCGGCCGGGCCGCGCCGCCCCGCACCCGCGATGAAGGCACTCCGCTCCGCCGACATGCGGATGACCGGGGCGGGCGGCGCGGGAGCGGAAGGCGCAGGCCTCGGCGCGGCACGCGCGGCCCGGCGGTGGGCACACGCCTCCACCGCAGTCATCAACGGGGGCTCCGCCCCGAGCCGCCGCAAGTCCTGGCGGTCGCGCTCGGTCGGCTCGAAGGTGAGACAGTTGCCGCGCACCAGCTCGGTGATTTCCTGCTGGGTCATCGCCGAACCGGCGAGGAGACGCACCAGATCGCTCTTCCGCAGAGGGGCGAGTCCCTGGCTGCCCAGCAGCACGAACAAGAGCAGTGTCACGGCCGGCGGCAGCCCGACTGCTCAAACTGGCTCTCGACGGAGTCCACGGACGTGTACACAGCCCGGTCGCGCCCGGCGCGGCGAGCATCGAACAAGGCGATCTTGCGCCTCCGCTCGGCGTTGTAGGTGATCCACAGGTCCTCGATCACGATGAGCCCGCGCGTCAGGCCAGCGCAGTCGATCTGCTGGCTCGCGAATAGTGTGGCTCGGTCGTTGTAGTAGCGGATTCCGCGAGACAGCGAGTCGCTCAGCCGGTCGAATCGTGCAAAGGTCGTGTCGCCTCTCCCCCGACCCCGGGCGGTCGGGGCGGCGGCGGACGGCGCCGACCCGACGCGGTGCAGCAGCCGCTGCAGCGCGGCGGGGAGTCCAGGCGCCCCCGGCCGCAGGACGAAATACCAGTACCCTGCGGCTGCCCCGCCTCCAACGAGCAGGAGGAGTGCGAGCCGGGTGAGCCACCGTCCGCCGCCCGCCCCCCGCGAGCGACGCCTGGGGGGGAGGGGATGAGAATGGGGCGGCTTTTGATCGAGCAGCTTGAACGACGGCGCCGCGGCGCGCTGCGGCGGTCGCGAGGCGCGCGCGGCCGGCGGCACTGGGGCCAGCCCTGGAAGCTCGGACGGTTCGGCTGGTGGCGGCGGCGAAGGCCGCCGGGCTGGCGGCTCGGCCGGCTCGTCGGGCACGAACACCGGTGCGGCGGGCCGCGTCTTCTGCGACGGATGCGCGGAAGGGGGCGGGTGCGGGTGCGGGTGCGGGGCAGGCTCGTCGTCGGCGCTGGTACGGATCAGCGGCAGATCGTCCGCCGGCGCGGGCGGCGCCGGCTGGGGAGCCGGCCGTTTACCGCTGACCGGGTTGTACGCCTTGTAGTTCTTCCAGGTCAGGAACGACCGCTTCTTGCCGTCGCTGCGAATCGAGTCGGGCTGCAGCAGCTCGTAGAACGGCAGCGGGGTCTCGGCCCACGTCGACGACGTGCCGGAACGGAAAAACCCGCCCACCACCCCCCCCGCCTGCGCGGCGACCACCACCGCCACGTGCCAGGGGTCAGTGAAGTACTTGTCGTGCGTCTCGACGTCGTGCGTCGAGAGGGACAGGCTCTGCCCCGGGTGGCTGTGATACCAGCCGAGGAGCCGGCCCGACGCCTTGGCCAGCTGCTCCTGCATCCGGTCCCAGAGCCGCGCCACGACCACCTCGGTCTTGTCTCCGTAGATCGCCTGGTTCAAGCGCAGCGTCTTGTCGATCACCGCGTACAACACGCCGGTCTCGGGGTCGCGGAACACGTCGCCCGCCAGGAACCCGAAGATCGCCTGCTGCGGCGACGACTTGAGGTGCTCCTGCAGCGCGACCACGGCTTCCTGTTGGAAGAAGACCGGGTAGGGCGCGCGCCCGGACACGCGGGGCCCCTCGCCGGTCGGGTTCCAGAGGATCGCCCGGTCCATGGGCATCGCCTGAGGCCGGGCATCGATCTGGGCCGTCACCGCAGGACCTCCGCGATGAGCCGCGCCGCGCGCTCCACGTCCGCCTGCGCCAGCCGCGGGATGCCGGGGCGCGTCAACAGCGCGATCCCGGTCTGGTTCGCCTGGGTGCCGGAGGGGAAGAACAGGGCGTCGGCCGTGGCGCGCCGCATCTCGCGCGACGGCTTCGTCACCCTATCGGACCGGAGGTCGACGGGGGGGGGAGGGGGGCTCATCCGAGCCGCACCCGCTGCTGGCGCCGCATCCGCATCAGGTCGTAGGTCTCCGCCACCTCGCCCCCCAGCAGAAAGACGTACGCCGTGTAGTAGATCCACAACAGGAACAGCAGGAACCCGACGACGTTCGCGTCCGAGGCGACGCGGTCGAAGGTGGCGAACCGGGTCACGTAGAGGGCGTACAGCCGCTTCGCGACTTCGAATCCCACCGCGCAGAACAGCGATGCGACGAGCCCGGTGCGCCAGTAGATGCGCCGGCTCGGGAGGAACTTGAAGATGACGAAGAAGAGGAGCGTCCCGAACGCCACCGCGGCGAGCTCCGCCCCCAGCCCGGAGAGCGTGGTGAGGTACGCGTTGGCCACGAGCAGCGTCCCGGTGCCGAGCACCATCGCCAGGTCGAGCAGCTTGGCGAGGGGCCAGGGCCGGCGCTCGTCCGTGTCGAACACCTCGTTGAGGGCGGCCCGCAGCCCGCCGAACAGGCGCGTCGAGAACCACAGGAACAACGGGACCGCGACCAGGGTGAGGCGCGCGCGGTGCGCCACCACGCCGCTCAACGCCTGCTCGACGGGGCCGAACGCGTCGGCGTCGCCGCCCGCGCCGGCGCCGGCCGCGGCGGGCAGGAAGCGCGCGAGCAGCTCGTGGACGTCTACCTGGTGCGTGGCGATCTGGTGCTGCACCAGATAGCCCACGACCGCGAGCGCGAGCCCCACGAAGGGGATGGCCGTGAGCAGCAGGTCGAACGAGAGTGCGCTCGCCAGAAAGGGGATGTTGTCTTCGTAGGCCGCCTCGAGGGTGCGCCGGACCACGCCGGTCACCGATCGGTGCCAGCCGCCCTCGCCGTTCACGCGACGGGCTCGTCCTCCTCCTCATCCGCCGCGGCCACCTCGGCCTCCCCGGGCCGGCGTCGCCGGCGGCGTCGCGCGGCCTGCAGGCGCCGTTGCAGCTCCTCGCGGGTGGAGCGCGGCGACGCCTCCTCCGACTCCTCCTCGGCTTCGAGCAGGCCGCGCACCTCGTCCGCCTTCTCTTCCGCCGCATCGCGCAGGTCGCGCAGCCGGCGCGACAGCTTGTGCCGCGTGCCCTCGCCCGCCTCCGGAGCGAAGAGCAGGCCCACGACCGCCCCCACCATCACACCGAGGAGGAATCCGCCGAAGCCCGACCCACGCTCGCTCACTCGCCCGCCTCGGCGTCGTCGGGGGCGGCGACCAAGGCGGCGCGCGGGGCGGGATGCGAATCGAGAGGCGGCTTGACGTACCGATCGGTGGCGGCACGCGTGCCCTTCACGCGCAGCTGCTCGAACAGGAAAGCGAACATCTTCTCCAGGTCGGCGCCGATCGCCGCCCGCACATCGGCCGGGAGGTCCCACAGCCGCCGCTTGAAGGGGCTGATCGCCTTCTTGCGGCTCTTGTAGACGAACTGCTCTTCGGTGTCCCCCTTCTTCCATTCGTCCTTGCACTCGACCTTGACCCAGTCGTTGATCTCACGGCGCACGTCCGCCGGAAGCCTGGGGTGGTCGAGCACGATGTTCTGGAAGTTGGTGGCGAGGTGGATCTCGACGGCCTCGCAGGCGGGGAAGCTCCCGAACGCGTCGGGCGGCAGGGTGGAGGCGCCATGCTGCACCGCCCCACCCAACCCGTACTTCGCGCGCGCGTCGCGCGACAGCGCCTTGAGCGCCTCGAGGTCGAGCTGCACCTTCGCGATCGAGCCGTCCGGCAGCACGACGCCGCCGTGGCTCGTCCCCGTCTGCACGGAGATCTTCGAGATCCCGACGTACCCACCGAGCCGTTTGAGCGTCCGGTTGTATCCGTCCATGAACGCCTGCAGCTCGTGGACGTCGGAGTTCTTCCCTCCCACCTCCCCGATCTCGGCGCCCACCGACACGGTCACGCCGGCGGGTTCGCGCTCGCGGATGAACTGCGTGAACTGCGCCGCGCGCTCGTAGTTGTCGCGCTGCTGCTCGTCGAGGTTGGGCTTGGAGAGGTCGACCAGCGTAGACGTGTCCACGTCGATGTTGTAAAACCCGGCGTGCAGCTCTTCCTCGATCAGGGTGCGCAGCGCTCCCAGCTCGGCTTCGGGGTCGGCGGCGTACTTCTTGGCGTTCACCTGGACGTGGTCGCCCTGGACGAACAGCGGCCCGACGAACCCCTCGCGGAGCGCGGCGGCCGTCATCACCGCGACGTATTCGGCGGGGCGTTGATCGGTGTACGCGATCTCGCTGCGGGCGATCTCGCAGATCACCGCCCCCACCTCCAGCCGCCGCGCCGCCCGAAAGACGGCCCGCCCCGTGTCGTACGACATGACGCGCACGTTGACGGCGGGGGTCGTGAACGGCGGCACCTCGCCCCGACCCCGGGCCAGGTATAGCTCGTGGATCGAGGCGGGCCGGACGCCGGCGCGCTGGCCCATCTCCCAGATCTGCCAGCGAGCCCGCTCCTTCTCATCCGCGGTCCCGAACACCGCCTGGCGCACCAGATGGTCTACCTCGGCGCTCTGCTTGCTCACGTAAGCCTCCCTGCCGGAGCAATTTACGCCCCGTCCACCTCGATAACCAGCCCGTCGTACGCTGGCGCGACGCCGCGCGGCAGTCGTGCCGCGAGATCGGCGTGCGGCGCGTCGTGCGTGAGGTGCGTGAGAAACGTGCGGCGCGCCCCGATCCGCTGGGCCGCGGCCAACGCCTCCGGGATCGAGAGGTGCAGCGGGTGGGGCTGCGGCAGCAGCGCGTTCAACACCAGCACGTCGAGCCCGGCGAGCTCGCGCGCCACGTCGTCCGGGATCGCCTTCGCGTCCGTCAGGTACGCGATCGGCCCCACCCGGTAGCCGAAGACGCTGTGGTCCCCGTGTGGCAGGCGCAACGCCAGCACCGACACGCCGGCCACGAGCGCGCTCCGCCCGGGCTCGAGCGGGTGGGCCGTGAGCTCCGGCTTGCTGGTGCCCGCGGCGGCCACGATGGCCGGGTCGAAGATGTAGCGAAACCTCGTGACCAGCTCCGCCATGGTGTCCGCCGGACCGTAGGCGGGGACGCCGGCGCCCTGGCGGACCGAGATCGCCCGCAGGTCGTCGACGCCGTGCACATGGTCGGCGTGGGCGTGGGTGAAGAGCACCGCGTCGACGCGGTCCACTCCCGCGGCCACGAGCTGCAGCCGCAGCTCCGGGGGCGTGTCGATGAGTAGGCGCTTGCCGCGCGTCTCGATGAGGGCCGCCGTGCGGCCGCGCCGGTCGCGCGGGTCGGTGGACGTGCAGGTGCGGCAATGGCAGCCGATCTGGGGGACGCCAAACGACGTGCCCGTCCCGAGAAAGATCAGCCGCACGTCACACTTCCTCGACCTTGATGAGGTTCGTGCTCCCCGACACCTCCCACGGCACGCCGGCCGTCATCACGATCTTGTCGCCCGGCTTTGCCAACTCGCCCTTCAGAATGAGGTCGCGCACCACGGCGAGCATCGCGTCGTAGGTCGGCACGCGGTCCACCAGCACCGGCAGCACTCCCCACACCAGCGCCAGCTGGCGGTAGGTCGCGGGCTCCGTCGTGACCGCCAGGATCGGAACGGGCGGCCGTAGCGCGGCCACCTTGCGCGAGGTGAACCCGCCCTTCGTGAGCGTGACGATGAGCGGCGTCTTGAGCAGGCGGGCGACGGCGTGCGTCCCCCATGCGATGGCGTCTTCGACCATCACGTCCTCGCGAGGCGCGAGGCGGCGTTGGTCGTCCCGCCCGGTGGAGTGCCGCTCCATCTCCCGAATGATCCGGTCCATGGCGCGCACCGCCTCGACGGGGTACGCCCCCGCCGCCGTTTCGGCGGACAGCATGACGGCATCGGTCCCGTCGAGGATCGCGTTCGCCACGTCGGACGCCTCCGCCCGCGTGGGGCGGGGGTGCTGCACCATCGACTCGAGCATCTGCGTCGCCGTGATCACCGGCTTGCCGTGCTTGTTCGCCTCACGGATCAGGCGCTTCTGAACGAGGGGCACTTGCTCGAACGGCAGCTCCACGCCGAGGTCCCCGCGGGCCACCATCACCGCGTCACAGGCGGCGAGGATGCGCTCCAGGTCGTCGAGCGCGGTCGCCTTCTCGATCTTCGCCACCAGCTTGACGCTCGGGGGGACCAGCGTGCGCAGTTCGGCGACGTCCTCCGCCCGCCGCACAAACGACAGACCGAGGTAGTCCACACCCCGCCGCACGCCGTCCATGGCGTCCTCGCGGTCCTTGTCGGTGAGAGCGGGGGCGGAGACGTGCACGCCGGGCAGATTCATGCCCTTGTGAGCGGTCAGGGTGCCCCCGTCGACTACGCGACCGCGCACCCGCGGCGGGTCCACCGCCGTCACCTCGACCGACAACAAGCCGTCGTTCAGCAGGATGCGCCCGCCGACACGCGCGTCGTCGGCCAGGCGCGCGTAGGTCGTGGGCAGCTCGTCCCCCCGGGCCAGATCCTCGGGCGCGAAAACGACCGTCTGGCCGGGCGCGAGCTCGCGCGGCGCCTTGAGGGCACCCACGCGGATCCGGGGGCCCTGCAGGTCGAGCAGGACCGCCACAGGCAATCCCTTCGCCTCGGCCACCCGCCGGACCGCGGCGATCCAGGCGCCCCGAATCTCCGGGGTGCCGTGCGACGAGTTGACGCGGACCACGTTGACGCCCGCGTCCAGCAGCGCGCCGATCAGCGCGTCGCTGCCGCTCGCGGGCCCGAGGGTCGCGACAATCTTGGTCCGGCGGATCACGCGGTGTTCCTCATGGCTGAGTTATCCACAACCTATACATGCCGGGGAGATGTGGAAAAGTGGACGCCGCTCAGCGCACCACCTCGAGCTGCTTCTGGTCGAGCCGCCGCCGGAATTCCTGCAGCACGCTGACGGTTCGCGCCATCGCCGAGGCCGGCATCCCTTCGATCGTGCGGGCCGCGAGGCGCCGCTCGAGCTGCCCGACGCGCAGCAGCACGTCGAGACCGTGGCGGGTGAGCGTGACGCGCACCCCACGGTCGTCTTCGGGATCGGTGGTCGTCTCGACCAGCCCCTTCGCCTCGAGACGTTGGATGAACGTGGTGGCGGCGGCGCGCGAGACGCCCAGCTGGCGGGCGATGTCGCTGGGGCGGGCGCCATCGGGACCGCCCTGGTCCACGGCGGCGACCACGGCGTGCGCCCGGTGCGACAGACCGTAGGCGCGAAACGCGCGGTCGCCGGCCCGTTGGATCGCCTGGTGGGCGGCCGCCACGGCGTCGGTGAGCTGGAGCGAGAGTTCCGCGCGGTCAGCCATCGGCCGCCAGCCTGCGGGCAGTTGTTAACATGTTGATAGTTAATATACTAAACACATTCAGGGGCCGCAAGCAGGCTCCCTAGCAGGTCTCCGACCAGTCCACCTCGGACACCCGGCCGCACCGCGTGCACTTCAGGGTGAGGGGCTTCCCTTCGTAGTCCTGGCGCTCGTGGCAGGCGGGGCACACGGCGTACGTCGTGACGACGTCGTGCCCTCCCCCGAGGGTCGGACGCAGGACGCCTGTGCGGCTGACGACGCTCCACTGGTCGGGCGGGCTCTCGCGCATCGAGACGTCCACGCGGCTCAACCGGACGGGCCGTTGGCGCACCTCCACGACCACCTTGCCGTCGGCGGTCTCCTCCAGGATGGGGTACCACGCGCCGCGGCGGAGAACGTCCGCCACGCTGTCGCGGCACCGGGCCCAACCCACAGGGCGTTTCATGAATCGGCGGCCCAATGTAGCACAAACGTTTAGATTCCGTTATGCGCACGATCGGAACCGTCGCCCGTCTGCAGATCCAACGCGCGTCGCTCAAGACCGGAGCAAAGCCCGACCGCGTGTACGACCCCGGGGCCATCGTCGCCGTGCCGCGGCTCGCCGTCACGCCCGATGGCGTGCTGGGCGCGCACGCGGACGGCGGCTGGCTGGTCGACGTCCATCACCGGGCGCATCCCGAAACCAAGAACGAGGACGGCCTGCACGGCGTCTCGGTCGGCTTTACCGCACACTACGCGGCGATGCGAGACCGCTTTGGCGAGCGGATCGTACTCGGATGCGCGGGAGAGAATATCATCGTCGTCACCGATCGGTTCGTCACCTACGAGGAACTGGCGGGCGGGGTCGCCCTCGTCGCCGGCGGACAGGGGCCGGAACGCGTCCGCCTACGCGTGCTGCAAGTCGCCCACCCCTGCCGCCCATTCACGGGCTGGGCGCTGGGCGGACGAGTGGAGTCGGAGGTTCTGAAATCGCACCTGCAGTTCCTGGACGACGGCATGAGAGGGTTTTACTGCGTGGGTGAGGGCGCGGGGACGGTCGAGGTGGGGGATCAACTCATGCTGCTTTAGGAAAAGCAAAGACTGCGCGTCTAGCCTTTGCAGGTCCCCGTCTTTATGAGAGCTCGTCCCACGCGAGTCCCGCCTCTTTGTGGCACTTGTCGCACGTCATCTGATCGATGCGCGCCTCGAAGCCCTGCCGGTGCCGGCAGCTCGGGCAGACGGCGTAGGTGAGGGGGAACACGCGACCCAGCCGCTCGAACACGCGCGGCTCGCACTTGACGATCGTCCAGCGTTCGGGGGCGTGGTAGCGGATCTCGAGGAAGCGGCGATCGACCGGAATGTTGTGCCGGTTGACGTCGAGTACCACGATGTTGCTCGAGGAGATTCGAACCACGGGATACCACGCCCCGCGCCGCAGTGTGTGCGCGCCGGCCGGGCCGACACGCGCCCAACCCTTCACCTGCAGGCGCGTAGGCGTGATGGGACGAGGGTCCATAGTCTTTACACTAAGCTGCGCAGGCGGCAGGTGGCGTGACACCTGTCACACGCCCGCTGGTCGCCTCACCCACACTCAGAGAACCCGCAGACGTGGCACTTGGCGCAGCCCTCGATGAACGCGAGCTGCGAGCCGCAGTCCGGGCAGGCGCCGAGGAAGGACTGGTCGGGACTGTGGACCGCCCGCAACGCGGCGTCGCCTGCCGGGCCCGCGACGACCTCGCGCGCCGGGACTGCCGGGGGCGGCGTCCCCGCTCCGCCGAGCAGGTCCTGCTGCACCCCTTGCTTCTCCTGCATCCACTTCTCGAATGCGATGCCGATGGCGTCGGGGACCGAGAGGACTTTGGTCGCGCCAAGGCCCACGGCGCGGTCCGAGGAGATGCCGCGCAGCTGGCGGTAGATCTCCTTGATGGGAATCCCCGAGCGCAGGGCGAGTGAGATGAGCCGGCCGACCGCTTCGACATCCGCCATCAGCGCGCCGCCCGCCTTGCCGAGAGAGATGAACACCTCGAACGGTTGGCCCTTGTCGTCCTCGGTGATCGTAACGTACATCGTGCCGAGCGGCGTGTCGACCCGGCGCGTGGAGCCCTTGAGCAGATCGGGACGTGAGCGCTTGGCGCGGCGCTGGAGGTTCTCGGCCTCCACGTCGTGCAGCTGGGCGCGCGTCCGCTCCAGCTCGGTTTCGAGCTCGGCGATGCGCCCCAGCGCTTCGGCGAGGCTCGTCTGCTCCTGCCCCTTCTTGGCCGTGGCGCCCGTCGACAGCACCTGGTTCTCGCGCGCGCCGTCCCGATACACGGTCACGCCTTTGCAGCCGAGGTGGAAGGCCCGCCGGTAGATCTGCTCGACGTCGTCCTCGGTGGCGGCGTTCGGGAAATTGCAGGTCTTGGAGATGGCCGAATCGGTGAACTCCTGGAACGCGGCCTGCATCTGGATGTGCCACTCGGGCGTCACGTCGTGCGCCGTGACGAACACGCGCTGCCACTTGGGCGGCACCGCGTCGAAGTGGATGTGGCCCGTTTCGGCGATCTGCTGCATCAGGGCGTCGGAGTACCATCCCTCGCGCCGGGCGATCGCGACGAAGTCCTCGTTCACGTCCGGCATCAGGACGCCCGCCTGGTTGCGCATGAACGCCACGGCGAACAGCGGCTCGATCCCCGACGAGCAGCCGGCGATGATCGAGATGGTGCCGGTGGGCGCCACCGTCGTCAGGTTGCAGTTGCGCAGCCGGCGCATCGGGCGGACGCGCTCCCCGCGGGCGTCGCGGGCACAGGTCGCGTCCGGCCCCCAGATCGATCCCTCCCACTCGGGGAACACGCCGCGCTGCTCCGCCAGCCGCTCGGAGGCCACCTTTGCTTCCTCGTCGACGAACGCCATCAGGCGCCGCCCCAGCGCGACCCCTTCGTCCGAGTCGTACGGGATGCCGAGGCGCACCAGCAGGTCCGCCCAGCCCATGATCCCCAAGCCGATCCGCCGGATCCGCTTCGCGAGCTCGTCGATCTCCGCGAGCGGGTACTTGTTGGCATCGATGACGTTGTCGAGGAAATGCGTGCACAGGTGGACCGCCGCGCGCAGGCCGTCCCAGTCCACCGCGCCGTTCCGCACGAACAGGCCGACGTTGATCGAGCCGAGGTTGCAGACGTCGTTGGAGAGCAACGGCTGCTCGCCGCACGGATTGGTCGCCTCGTAGCTGCCGAGCCGCGGCACCGGGTTGTAACGGTTGGCCCGGTCGATGAAGAATACGCCCGGCTCGCCCGTCTTCCAGGCGCCGTGCACGATCTTGCGAAACACCTCGCGCGCGTCGAGCTGCCCCACGACCTTCCCCGTCCGCGGGTGGATCAGGTCGTAGGCCGTGCCCGTGTCGAGGGCGGCCATGAACGCGTCGGTCACCGCCACGGAGATGTTGAAGTTCGTCACCTGCGTGAGGTCGTCCTTGCAGGTGATGAACTCCAGGACGTCGGGGTGGTCCACGCGCAGGATGCCCATGTTGGCGCCGCGCCGCGTGCCGCCCTGTTTCACGACGTCGGTCGAGGCGTCGTACAGCTTCATGAACGACACCGGGCCCGAGGCGACCCCCATAGTGGAGCGGACGACGTCGTTCTTGGGCCGCAGGCGCGAGAAGGAGAAGCCGGTCCCGCCCCCCGACTGGTGCACCAGGGCCATCGCCCGGAGCGTATCGTAGATGCCGGATCGGCCATTCGAGAGGGCGTCCTCGACCGGCAGGACGAAGCAGGCGGAGAGCTGGCCCAGTGGGCGGCCGGCGTTCATCAAGGTCGGCGAGTTGGGCATCCACACCCGCGTGGCCATGAGCTCGAAGAACGCCTCGGCCAGCCCCTCGACTGCGCGGTCGGAGGCGCCGTAGGTGCGGTCGGGCGCCGCCACGGTGCGCGCCACGCGCCAGAAGAGGTCCTCGGGGGCCTCCGCGGGCGCGCCGTGGTCGTCTTTCACGAGATATCGGCGCTCCAGCACCGTGAGGGCGTTGGGGCTCAGATCGAGCTTGCCTTTAGGGGTGGCAGTGGTCATGCTGGCTCGTCCCTCTGCGGTGAGAGCGATCTCACTACTTGAAGGTGCAATGGGTGAAATTAACGGAACGTGAGGGCCCAAGGTAGGCGCGCGGGCGAGGCCGGGCAAGCCTCGCGGCAAGGCGCGCCCGCGCGAGGGCTTCGACAATTCACATCACAAACTTGGTCGCGCGCGTGGGAACGCCCCCCGGCGGTGGCGCTCGGCCTCCGCCACGTAGTGCTCCCAGGTCCCCCGGATCCGGGCCCGCAGCGCGTCGTCCACCGTGCGCACCACGCGCCCCGGGACTCCCAGCACGAGCGACCCGGGCGGGACCTGCAGATCTTCCGCCACCACCGCGCCCGCCCCCACGACACTGCCCGTGCCAATGCGCACGCCGTTGAGCAGCACGCTCCCCATCCCGATGAGGCAGTCGTCCTCGACCCTGCAGCCGTGCAGGATCGCCCGGTGCCCGACGCCCACCCGCGCGCCGATCACCGCCGGCTTCCCCTCGTCCACATGGACGATGGTGCCGTCCTGCAGGTTGGTAGCCTCCCCGATGATGATCGCTGCCATGTCGCCCCGTAGGACCGCCTGATACCAGACGCTCGCCCGGGGCCCGAGCGTCACGTCCCCCAGGACGACGGCGGTCGGGGCGATGAACGCGGTGGGATGGATGCCGCCGATTACTGCCTCACCGCCTGGAAGGGCCACTGCACCCACGCCTCCACCGGCTCTCCATTCTTCTGGGCGGGGTTCCAGCGGAGGGTCTTCGCCATGTCCCGCGCCTGGTCGTTGAAGGTGTCGACGTTGGAGGGAACGTAGACGCGCGCCTCGAGGGTAGCGCCATCACGGGACACGCGGATCAGCAGGATCGCCTGGCGCGGGAACACCGGCGCGTCGCTCGGGATCGGGATCAACGTGGACGACAACGGCACCGGGCGAGTGTCGAAGCACATGTTGTCCTGGTTGTACGCCGGCCCGAACTGGTCGCAGGGGCCCATGTTGGCGTCGTCGCTTTCCTGCATCGCCACGGTGACGGTGCTCGTTTCTCCCGGCATGATCGCCACCTGACGCTCGTAGAGGCGGTACCCGGCGGCGCGCACCGACAGGCGGTACGTCCCCGGCGGCACGTCGATCTGCGTCCCGCGGACCGGCTGCCCGTCGAGGGTGACGCGGGCGCCCTGCGGCACGCTCCGCAAGACCAGCTTGCCCGGCGTCCCCGGCGGCGTGATCGGGCGTGGGGTCGTATCGCGCGCGGTCGAGTCGGCCGCGCCGGCCTGGGTCGTGTCGAGTGCCGCGGCGCTGTCGGTCGGCTTCGCGCTGTCCGCGAGCGAGGGGCGGGCGGACGCGAACAACCACCCTTGCTTGTAGGCGTACAAGCCGCCGCCGCCCAGGACGGCGCCCACGAACACCAGCCAGACGACCAGCGCGGCGGCGACCGACCGGCGGTGCTCCACGGGGGCCGCGCCGGGAGCACCCGGGGCCCCGGGACGCGTGGCGGTAGCGCGCGGCAGCGGCGTGGTCGGCGCACCGGCGAGCCGCACGCCCGCCAGCGACGGCATCGCCGCCGTGGCGTCGGTCGTGAACGTGACGGAGCGGCCGCCCTCCAGCACTGGGACCAGCTCCTCGGCGTTCTGGAATCGCTGCTCGGGCGCCTTGGCCATCATCTTGCGGATGATGTCGAACAGCTGGCGCTTTTCGTGGCTGTCGATGGGCGGCGTCGGCACCTCCTCCATGATGTGCTTGTAACCGATCGAGAAGGAGTCTTCACCGTCGAACGGGACACTGCCGGTGAGGCACTGGTAGGCGACGACGCCGAGCGAGTAGATGTCGCTGCGGCCATCGAGCGCCTGCGCCTTGGCCTGCTCGGGGCTCATGTAGTGCGGCGTGCCGATCGACATCCCCGTGCCGGTGAGCTTGCCCCCGGTGGCCGCCTTCGCGATCCCGAAATCGGTGACCACGGCGTGCCCGTGCTCGTCGAACATGATATTGTCGGGCTTGATGTCGCGGTGGACGATGCCGCTCCTGTGCGCGTAGGCGAGGGCGCGCGCGACATCGGCGTGGATGCGCCGGATTTCGGCCGGCGGCAACCCGCCGCCCCCGCGCGCGGCGAGCACGCTGGAGAGCGGCTTGCCTCGCAGGAACTTCATGATGAAGTAGATCACCCGCCCCGATTTGCCGACGCGGTAGATCGGGATGATGTTGGGATGCTCGAGCTTGGCGGACGTGCGGGCTTCGCGTTGGAACCGCTCGACGAATTCCTTGTCGAACGCGAGGGAGAAGGGGAGGACCTTGATCGCGACTTCGCGGTCGAGCTCTTTTTCTTTCGCCTTGAAGACGATCGCCATGCCGCCGCGGCCCAGCTCCTGGAGGATCTCGTACTCCTGCTCGAGCTCCTGCCGGACCATGTCGATTTCCGTCATCTCCGGCATCTCTTTGAGAGCGCCGACCGGAGTCGTCGCCGTCAAGTCGAGGCCGCAGGAGTCACAGAACTTCGCGGTGTCCTTATTCTGAGTGCCGCAGCGGGAGCAGTACAAGCCCGTCTCCGAGTGAGCCGCGGAAACTTAGGCCCGCGTTGGAGCGGGGTCAACCAACCGCATTAGAAATCCGTCGCGAAACCGGCGTAAACGCTGGGCCGCCGGTCCGCGGGCCGCGCGATCCCTACACGGACGCGCAGCGGAACGTCGTAACTCACGTTCAGGTCGCCCACCAGCTCGACGCCCGCCGAGCGCAGGCGGTGGAGCCGCGCGCGCTCCCCGCGGTCCCAGGCATCGCCCGCGTCGCCGAACAGCGCGAGCGAGAAGCGATCGACGCCGAGCGGAAGATGTCCCAGGGATTCCCCTACGAGCGCAAGCGGCAGGCGATACTCTACGGCGACGGTCGCCGCCCGCGAGCCGAGCAACTCGCCCCCGCGATACCCGCGCACCGGGAAGATGCGCGTGCCGCCGAGACTCTGCCCGATGCCGATGTCCAGTGCGCCCGACGAGACCCCACCCACCCCGAAGACCTGGCGCAAGGGTCCATCGATCGCGCCGGCGGCGAGGCGCAGCGCGAGCACCGAGTGTCCGAAGCCGATCCGCGGCGGTACGCGCGCGTACAGCGCGAGCCGTCCCCGGAACTGGTTCGACCACCGCTCGCTCGCCTGCTCCTCCCGGCGCCGGTAGAGCAAGCTCGCGACGAGCCCGTCCTGTGCTGACACGGCGAGCGGGGCGGCCACGACCCGACCGACGGTGACGCCGACCGAGCCTCCCACGAGGTCCTGAGGCACACACCCCGCACAGAGCAGTGTCACGGCCGTGTCCGGCGCGAGGGCGAACCGCTCGCCTTCGTACTCGGCGGCGAGCCGGACCCGCGCGAAGCTGCGCCACCGGCGAGCGACCAACGTGGCCCCCACGGCGGCAGCGAGGTCGTCCCGCAACACTTCCCGGCCCGCGCCGGTCCGGCCGATGTCGTCCCAGTAGCTCGACGCCGTGACATCGAGCGTCGGGTTGCCGAGCACGTGCGTGAGGAACGCCACGCCGCCCCGCGCGCGGAACGGCGATGTGGCGATCATGCCCTCCGCCACATACGCATAGCGGCCGAGGGCATCGATGCCACCGGTGACGCCGCCGAAGAACGTGCCGGCGGCGTCGGCGTCGAGCGCCACGGGGATCCAGAAGTGCGGCCGCAGCGACGGCAGAGCCGCGTAGCCGGTCTCGCGCGTGACGACGGCGGGCGCTGAGTCGAACGCCGCCTGGGCGGCGGAGACGGCTCCCGGCAGGTCCAGTGGCTCGACCGCCCGGAGCTCCCAGCCGCCCGCGCCCAGCGTCGTGAAGAGCAGCGTGCCGTCCGCCAACGCGGCGGGCGTCCGGGCGCCACGGGGCTCCGCGGTCACGCGCCGGCTTTCGCCCTTCTCCCAACGATGGACCTGCGGGAAACCCGCGACCTCCGCGACGTACAGCAGGCCACCGTCGCCGGTCCACACCGGGTCGCCGACAACGCCCGGCGGCTCGGCCAGCACCGTGACCGACTCGGGCGCCGCCGCCGGCCAGCGCACCAGCGCCCAGTGGCCGTCCCGGTGGCGTGCGGCGGCGACCCAGCGCCCGTCGGGCGAGGGGACGACCGCGCTCCACGTCGTACCGAGGGCGGGGGCGCCCGCCGGCCCGGGAGCGCCGGCGAGCACCGGCACGTCCGTGGCGTGCAGGAGCGAGAGCGACGCGAGCACGCCGCCGCCGGCGCGGGGCTCGATGCGCCGCGCGCCTCGCGTGGCGCGCCGCCACGCCCCGTCGGGCGTCCAGCGCCATAGATCGCTGCGCACGTGCCACCGATCCATGAATTCGAGCTGAGCGACGACCAGCGTGTCACCCAGCCAGTCGTAGCTCACCTGACCCGTCACTGGATGCGACCGCAGGGTGCGCCAGGCCGGCGCCTCCGCGACGCGGAGCCGCCGGACGCCCCGCCCGTCGTCGTACAGGTACGCGACACGCCGGCCGCCCTCCGCCACGCGCGGCACCGGGGCGCTGCGCAGCCCGCCGATCAGCCGCCGGCTCGGGCGGGGGGAAGAGGGCGTGTCGACGGGCGCCGCGCGCGCGACCGCCAGCGCCCAATCCTCGGCGAGCGCATGCGGCGCGCCCGCCAGGCGCAGCTGGCGGCCAACGCGAACGGGGATGAGCTGCCGCGCCGACCGCTCGATGAATCGCGGCACGACCGAGTCACCGGCGGTGCGCGCCACGTCCTCGAAGAAACGGCTGCCGTAGGCATAGGGCGCGAGGCCGCCGGGCCAGCGGGTGAAGTACACCGCGTTCCACGGCGACCGCGCCGTCCCTGCCGCGACATCGGCCGCTACCACTTCGCGATGGAAGGTCCCGGCCGCCCGGCCGGCGCCCGTAAAGCGGGACTCGTAGTACGTCGCCAGCCCTTCCACCACCCAGCTCGGCTGGTATGCGTTGGGGAAGAGGCCCGGCGCGCGCCCGAAGATCGACTGCAGCCCCCGCCACAGGCCGCGCGCGCGGTCGAGGTGGAATACATGCGTCAGCTCGTGCACGATCACGAGCCGGAGCCAGCTGTCGTAGTCCTGCAGGGCGGGGTCGGCGACGGGTGGCGTGAGCAGGACGCTGATCCGGTTCGAGGGAAAGGGAGACGCGAAGCCGTTGGCCGCGTCGGCGTCGTCGGCGAGAGTGAGATCGATCACGCCGCGCGGTGGGTGCAGCTCCGCGGCCAGGAGCCTGTATGCGCGCTCGGCCTCGCGCGCCGCCTCAGTGGCGACGGCGCGATAGGCGGGACGGAAATGGATCCGGAAATGCGCGGAGTGCAGGGTGCGCCAAGGACCCGACGGTGCCACCTGCGCTTCGGCGCGGCCGGCGAGGGCGAGGAGCAGCAGCGCGACGCGACGGCACGATGGCGGCATACCTCGCGCAAACTAGCTGTGCCCCTTTCGACGCGCGAATTTGCCCAATAGATTGGCCTACCTTACTTTATGCGCCCAGTGGAGCACGCCCGCCCGTGAGCGCCTGCAATTTCTGCGGTCGCCAGAATGAGGCCGGTGCGCAGTTTTGCACCGACTGCGGCAAGCCCCTGACGAAGGCTGCCGCGATCGGCCTGGTAGACCCGCCGCGCTTCTCTCCGGTGACGCCTGCGACCCGGTTCTGCGGCAGCTGCGGCGCCCCGCTCCACGACCCGGGGGACGGGGCGCCTGGGGGCGGCTCGCGCCTCACCCCGAACACGCGGACCGACTACACACACACCCTGATCCTCCTGGACGACACCGGCAAGGAGGTGCAGCGCTTCCCGCGCAAGGATGTGGCCACGACCATCGGGCGGCAGGAGGGGGACATCCGGTTCCCGGAGGATGGTTTCCTGTCGCCGCTGCACGCCAAGATCTCGTGGGAGGAGGACCGGCTGGAAGTGCGCGATCTGGGGAGCCGGAACGGCACGTGGGTGTTCCTCGAGTCGCCGTACCGGCTCGCGGACGGCGACCTCGTGCTCATCGGCTCGCAGGTGATCCGGTTCCGCCGGCTGGGCTACCCCGGGCCCCACGCGCCCGGCGCCGACGCGACGCGGCAGATGGGGAGCCTCGTGCCCAGCGCCGACATCGCGAGCCTCACGCAACTGCGCTCGGACGGGAGCTCGCGCGACACGATCCAGTTGTCTCCGGGCCGCGACGTCCATATCGGGCGCGAGCGCGGTGACTGGATCTTCCCGTACGATCCGTCGATGAGCGCGCAGCACGCCACGGTCCGGTCCGAGGACGCCGATTTCGTCCTGCTCGACGACCACAGCCGCAACGGCATCGCCATCGCCGCCCGAGGCGCAATGGGGCTGCAGCACGGCTCCCGGATCATGGCCGGCGACAAGGTCCTGCGCGTCGAGCTACCGTCGTGAAGATCTGCCCGGTCTGCTCCACCGAGTATGCCGACGACGTGAAGTTCTGTCCCAACGACGGGCAGACCCTGCGGTCGGCGGCGCCGGCATCCGATCTCGTCGGGCAGGTAGTCGCGGACCGCTATCACGTGATCAAGAAGCTGGGCGAGGGGGGGATGGGGCAGGTGTATCTGGCCGAGCACGTGAAGATGGGGCGGCGCAGCGCGATCAAGGTGATGAACCCGTCCATGGTGCACGACCCCGACGCGGTGGCCCGGTTCAACCGCGAGGCGGCGAACGCCAGCCGAATCAGCCACCCCAATGTGTGCGCCATCTACGACTTCGGTGAGACCCCCGACGGACTGATCTATCTGGCGATGGAGTTCATCGAGGGCGAGCCGCTCACCGACCTGCTCGAGCGGGACGGCGCGCTGCCGGTGCCGCGCGCCGTGGGTATTTTCGCGCAGGTCGCCGACGCGCTGCACGCCGCGCACGATCTCGGCATCGTGCACCGCGACCTGAAGCCCGACAACGTCATGCTCACGCGTCGCAAGGGCGGCGCCGACGTGGTGAAGGTCGTGGACTTCGGGATCGCCAAGGCCGTGGGGGGCGACGAGTCGGGGCAAAAGGTGACCAAGACCGGGCTGGTCGTGGGCACGCCCGAGTTCATGAGTCCGGAACAGCTCTCGGGTGACACGGTCGACGGCCGGAGCGACCTCTACTCGCTGGCGCTGGTGTTCTACCGGATGCTGACCGGCAAGCTGCCGTTCGAGGCGGCTACCGTTCAAGAGACGCTGGTCAAGCGGCTCACGGACGAGCCCATCACGCTCGCCGTCTCGCGCCCCGACCTGAGGTTCCCGCCGGGCCTGCAGCCGGTATTCGACACCGCGCTCAGCCGCACGCCCGTGGATCGCTACCAGACCGTCGTCAAGTTCGCGGCGGACGTCGCAGCGGTGACGGGTGTGGGCCGCGGTCACTCGTCCGTCGTGCCCCAGACCCGGGGGGGGAGGGGGGGGGAGGCCGACGCGGAAGCCAAGACGCAGCTGCTCGGCACCGTCGCTCCCAAGAAACGGTCCCTGGTGCCAGTGGCGCTTGGGGTGGTAGCGGTGCTGGGAGCGGGCGGCGCAGGCTGGGCAATCTTCGGAGGGGGCGGCGCCGGCGGCAACGGCAACACCGGCCGCCCCGACTCGTCCGGCGCCGTGGCGCAGAACACAGACTCCGGCCGCCGGACCCAGACGCTCGCCAACCGGGACACGGGAGCACGGCGGAATCCGGGGGGGGGCGGGGCCGTCCCGACCCCAATCGACAGCGCGGCGATCGATCGTCAGCTGAACGACATTCTCGATCTGGTGCTCGATCCGCAGACCCGCGCGACGGGGCGGGTGCGGGCCACGGCGATCTACGACAATGAGCGCGCTCCGAAGACGCAGCGGGCTGCGGCCGCGTTCATGGTGGCGCAGGCGTTCTTTCAGGAGCAGCGCAGCGATGAGGCGTGCCGCTGGAACGGATTGGCCCTGCGCCTCGCGCCTGCCAACGAGACGTACATGAAGTTCCAGCGTGACCAGAGGTGCGCCGCGTGAGCCTGTTCACCTCGAAGAAGCCCATTCGGGTTCAGGTCTTCGGCAAGACCGACCTCGGCCGCACGCGGGACCACAACGAGGACCGCTTCCTGGTGGCGGACCTGAGCCGGCGGGAAGCGTCGTTGCAGCCCCAGGTGCGCCAGCACGACCTGGGGGAGCGCGGCACGTTGCTCGTGGTCGCCGACGGGATGGGGGGGGCGGCGGCGGGGGAGCTGGCGAGCCAGATGGCCACCGACACGATCTACCAGCACCTCTCGAGGACGTGGAGCGCGGAGGAGAAACTCACGCCGCAGCGGTTCGCCTACCGGCTCAAGGAAGCGGTCGAGGTCGCGAACGCGAGCATCCACGCCCACGCGAAGGCCCACCCCGAGGTCCGCGGGATGGGCACGACCACGACGGCCGCCGGGGTCCTCGCCGATCACCTCTATCTGACGCAGGTGGGGGACAGTCGCGCGTATCTCATCCGCCGCGGCCAGGCGCACCAGCTCACCAAGGATCAGTCGCTGATGCAGCGCCTGGTCGAAGCCGGCGAGCTGACCGAGGAAGAGGCGGCGCACAGCGAGCGCCGCAACATCATCCTGCAGGCGCTCGGACCCGACGCCAAGGTCAAGGTGGACCTCACACACCAGGAGGTGCGGCGCGGCGATATCCTGGTGCTCTGCTCCGACGGGCTCTCGGGGCAGATAAAGAAGGAAGAGATCGCGCAGATCGTCAGCGAGGCGCGCGACCTCGGCGCGGCGTGCGACCGGCTGATCGCGCTCGCCAACGAGCGCGGCGGGCCCGACAACATCACGGTCGTCATCGCCCGGTTCGAGGGCGACGGCCTGCGCTCGTCCGGGGAGCACGAGGACGTCGGGCACCAGGTGTATCCGTTGATCGACACCGAGACCAGCACGGAGCCGGTCCCGGTGTACACGGGGAGCCGGCCGCCGGTGCCCGCGAAAGAGGCGCGCGGGCGGCTCACGCTCCTCGCCGTGCTCGCGGTCGCGGCCGCGCTCCTCTGGTACCTCACGCGGAACGGGTGAGAGCCCAGTTCAAGTTCCTCTCCGGCGCGCGCGCCGGGCAAGTCGAGGCCTTCCGGAAGGCCTACATCGGCCTCGGCCGCCATCCCCTCTCCGACGTGCGCTTCGACGTCGAGCGCGACCTCGAGGTGTCGTCGCGTCACGCGGCGATCGTTCGTAGACCCGAAGGGTTCGTGCTCCAGGACCTCGGCAGCCGCAACGGCACCTACGTGAACGGTCGCCGCATTACCGGTGAGACGGTCCTGGCGGACGGCGACGTGATCGGCTTCGGCACCAACGGGCCGGCGCTCGAGTTCCACACGATTGAAGGCGAGGCGGCGGAGCAACCGGGGACGACCAGAGCCTCGACGCCCCGCGACGTCTTCCGCGCCACGCCCGCCTCCTCCTCGCCCACCCCGCCCCGCCGCTCCAGCACCGCGGTGCGGATCGCGATCGAAGTCGCCAAGCTGCGACGCACCACCAAGGTGCTCATCGGCCTGCTCGTCGTGACGGCGGGCGCGTTCGGCTGGCTGCGGTGGGAAGCGCGGCAGCGGGCGCGCGAGCTGGTCCAGCTCCAGACGCGCGCCGACAGCCTGGCACGCGCCGCCCAACAGCTCTCCGCGCGCTTTCAATCGGAGCTGCGGGGAGTGCGCGACGCCCTCACCGAGTCGCAGGCCGAAACGGCGCGGCTGCGCCGCGAGCTGGCCGGCTCGAGCGACGACGCGTCCTCGGTGGCGCGGCTGCGCACGCAGCTCGACGACGCCGAGCGGCGCCAGCGCGCCCTCACGGGCGCCGTGGGAGGCGTGGACTACCGCGCCATCTCACGCAAGAACCAGGACGCGGTCGCGATGGTGATCGTCGAATTCGCGGACGACGACCGGTTCAGCGGCACGGCGTTCGCCGTGGACTCGAACGGCACGCTCGTGACCAACAAGCACGTGGTTATGGGGGAGGACGGGACCCGCACCCCCCGCCGGATCGCGGTGATCTTCTCGGGCAGCGTGCAGGCGTGGCAGGGCGAATTGGTCGGCGTCTCCCCGGAGGCCGACGTCGCCGTCCTGCGCGTGCGGATCAAGGGCGGCACGCCGCGTGTCGCGGGCCTCGCCCGCTCGCATCCCGCCGGGGGCCTCGAACGGGGCGACCCCGTCGCGATCCTCGGCTATCCCCTGGGGTTCGACCTGCCGATGGACGCGGTGGGCCAGCGCCCCATCGCCGAGCCCACCCTCACCGTCGGCACGGTGAGCAAAGTGCTCACCACGGTGATCCAGGTGGACGGGTACGGCGCGCCGGGCTCGTCGGGGAGCCCGATCTTCGATCGCGACGGGCGGGTTATCGGCGTGCTCTACGGCGGCCAGGGAGAGTCGCAGGGCAAGATCGTCTTCGCGCTGCCCGCCTATGTCGTCGCCGATTACCTGAAGACACTCGGCCTGCTGCGGTAGCCGAGCCGCTGGGCGCGTGCGCCGACGCGCCAGAGCCGCTCAGACCTACGTGCCGACGAGCTCCCGTAAGTCGGTCACCACAAAGTCGGGAGTGGGGTCCCCCGCCCTTCGACCGGACTGACGCCGATCGATCCACACGGTAGCCAGGCCCGCGCCGGCGGCACCGGCTACGTCACACCGCAGATTATCGCCGACGAACACGATGTCAGAGCGAGGCACGGACAGTGCGCTCACCGCTTGGTCAAAGAGCTTGCGCGAGGGCTTCACGCTGGTGCCGTCGGACGAGAAGACCGTGACAGCGAAGAGGTCAAGCACGCCGGCACGGCTGAACTCCCGCAACCAGGGCTCCTTCCGGGACAGGATGTTGGAAACCAGGCCAAGCACGTGGGAGCGAGCCAGCGTTCGCAACGACACTGCGTAGGGTTCGGGGACGCGGCCGACCTCGTGTTGCGCGACAACGGCCTCGAGCAGCTTCAGCTCCGCCTCGGGAAGCCCCTTCGCGGCGGGCAGTGTGCGCAGCGTATCTAACACGGGCGGGAACGAATCGCACCGCAGGGGATCGTTGTAGATCGCTCCCAGGGTCTCGGAGCACGCCGTGATCGTTGCTTGGACGACCTCGCTCATGAGCCTCGATCCGCCGAGGGCACGATACGTCGCAGCGTAGTCCTGCTCCGGCCCGAAGCGGTCCCCACCGAACAGGAACGTGTCGTTCATGTCGAGGAGGACGGCGGCAAAGCGGGTGAGGATGTCGGGTGCGCCGCGCGGCTTCACGCCGATCGTTGAACGCAGGGTAGCGCCACGTCGCCCGCCGCGTCCGTCAGCGGCACCGGCGGGGCCACGGCATGCCCCTGCGCGTATCCCACTCCCAAGGCTCGCAGCCGTTGGAGAACGGTGTCGGTCTCAACCTCCTCGGCGATCGTGGCGATGCCCATGATTCGACCGATTTCGTTGACGGTGCTCACCAGCGTCCCGTACACCGGGTCGTCGACGACGCCCCGGACGTAGTGCCCGCTGATCTTCACGAAATCGACCGACAGCGCCTTGAGGTGGGCGAACGACGTCAGGCTGCTGCCGAAATCGTCCAGCCCGACGCCGCAGCCCGTCGCCCGGATCTCGGAAATGAGGCGCACCAGTTGGCCATGGTTCCCGACCGCCGCCGCTTCGGCGATCTCGAAGCAGATGGCATCGGGCGGAAGGCGCTCCTGCGCCAAGTACTCTCGCACGTCGGGGATCAGGTCCGCATCGTCCAATGAGGAAACACTCAGGTTTATCGCGCAGAGCGGCAGCTCGCAGGTCGGGTGGTCGCGCTGCCACTGACCCAGGAGGGTGACCGTCTGGCGCACCACCCATCGGTCGATCGCCGGCATGAGGTGGTAGCGCTCCGCCTGCGGGATGAACGAGTCGGGCGTTTCCACGCCACCGTGCTCGGCCGGCAAGCGCAACAGAATCTCGCACCGGGGACGCCGCGTGGGCTCCGGCGCCAGAGGTACGATCGCCTGACTGTACAGCTGAAAGCGACTCTCCTCGAGCGCGCGGTTCAGGCGCGCGATCAGCTGGTTCTCCACCTCCTGGTGCTGGACTCCCGGGGCCGCGTCCAGCCGGCCGAGGCGAACGCGGTTGCCCCCTGCGCGCTTGGCGGCGTAGCAGGCATCGTCGGCGGCACGCAGCAGATCGGACGGTCGGGCGGCCCCGGCGGTGATCGGAACGACGCCGATACTGACGCCGAGCGAGAAGGTCTGTTCCTTCCACGCGTATGGTGCGCCTTCAATCGCCCGCTGGAGGCTGCCCGCGATTTCTTCCGCCTTGGCCACCGAACAGTGTTCCAGGAGGGCGCCGAATTCGTCGCCGCCGAGCCGCCCGACCGTGTCGCGGCTGCGCAGGCGGCCCTCCAGCAACCCGCCAATCGTGCGGAGGACGTTGTCCCCGGCCTCGTGACCGCCGGCATCGTTCACGACCTTGAATCGGTCGAGGTCCAGGTAGCACAGGGCGTGCTCCCCCGCGCCCGCCGCGACCTCGGCTAGAAGCCGCGCCAGGCGGCGCTCGAACTCCTGTCGACTGACAAGGTCCGTCAGGGCGTCGTGCGTGGCATCGTGCGAGAGCTTGCGGGCCGCGCGCCGTCGCTCGGTCACGTCGTGAAAGACGAGCACCACCCCGATCGTGGCCCCGTGGCGGTCGCGGAGCGGGGCCGCCGAGTCCCCGATCGCTACTTCCGTCCCATCGCGCCGCAGCAGCAACACGCCGTCGGCGAGGTCTACGGCGCGCCCCTCCCGGAGACATCGGGCTGGGATGCTCTCGATCGGTTGCCGCGTCGCGTCGGAGAGGAGCGCGAGGACCGTGGCAAGGGGCTGCCCGAGCGATTCGGTCGTGCGCCAACCGGTGAGCCGCTCCGCGGTGGGGTTCATATACGTGATGGTCCCCGCCACGTCGGTCGTGATGACGGCATCGGCGATCGATGCCAGGGTGACGAAGCCTTGCTCCTTCTCCCGAAAGAGGATGTCCTGAGCGCGCCGCCACTTGGTGAGATCGCGAATCGTCACCAAAAGGGACGCGTCGTCGCTGGGACCAAGAGGGCTGCGGCTGAATTCTACGGGGAACTCACTCCCGTCCCGCCGCCGGCCGAAGACGTTGACCGGGGCACCCGGCACCGGCATCTCCGGCATCTCCGGCGACGCGGTATCCCTCACGGGCTGGGACTCAGACACCTGCTGGAAGCGCGCAGGAATGAGCTGACTCAACGGCTCACCCAGCAGCTCCGCCTCTGTCCACCCAAACAGTCGCCCGGCCTGCCGACTGATGGCGACGACCGTTCCCCGAAGATCGACGACGACCAAGGCGTCGGGCGTGGCGTCGAGCAGCGCCCGAAATCCCTTCTCCTTCACGGGATGCGTGGACATGATCGACTGAGGCTCCGCGCCACCGGCGCCGGGATCAGGGCCGTGTCCAGACTAATGCAAAGGGCGGATCTGTGCAACCGCCCGCTGGAAGTAAGAGAGCTTAGAACCTCACCCCGACTCCCAGCCGGAGTGTCCGCGGCGCGACCCGCGACCTGACCCGGCCGTAATCGCTGCCCATGAAACCCGCCACGGCATTCACCTCGGTCTGAATACCCGTGACGCTCCGGTCGCTCAACAGGTTGAACCCATCCACCACCACCGCGACCTCGGTCCTGCCTCGTGGAAAGCTCCGTTCGAGATGCAGGTCCAGCGACGCGCGCGACTCGTAGCGATATGTCCCGCGGGGTTGGATGAAGATTCGGTGCCCGCGCGCGGTCTGGAACAGCAAGGGATGGAAGGGAATCGTGTCGCTCACCGCCGGGTTCGCGGTGCGGGGCACGGCGACGGCGTAGTCGACTTCCAGTGGAGAAATCAGCATCGTCGGGGTAACTCGATCGCCCGACGCGTAGGAGAAGAACGCGCCGCCGCGGAACCGCGCCGGCAGGAGCCCGCCGAGGTACAGCTTCCCCTCGAATCGGCTCTGGTTGTTCAAGGCGCCGAAGAAGTTGTACTGCTCGTTCAACCGCACCCAGGGACCTGGCCCGCCCGTGGTGTAGTCATCCGGCCCGGTCACCACGTTGAGATTCCCCACGAGCGTCGATAGCGTCGCCGACGCGCCGGCCCACCAGGTGCGGTAGCGCGCCTCCAGCCGGAGCTGGAGTTGCTCGAACCGGCGAGTCGCTTCCGGGACGTTGGTGAGG
>Ga0066710_100000213_pt1 | contig 30592 bp, 26 predicted proteins | sample GraSoiAngelo_159_FD_79666 | JGI IMG/M metagenome (GOLD analysis project Ga0066710, IMG submission 79666) | Grasslands soil microbial communities from the Angelo Coastal Reserve, California, USA - 14_1009_16_40cm | ecosystem: Environmental > Terrestrial > Soil > Grasslands | place: USA... | reverse complement strand
TTTCTCTGGACCAGGGGCCCGGCGGCCCGGAACAGGATCCGGCCCGGCTTGGGGGCCGGCAGGGCCCGCCAGCGCGGGAAGGCGTCGCGAGCCGCCGCCACCGCCCGCTCGACGTCGGCGGGGCCCGAGTCGGCGAAGACGCCGACGAGGTCGCGGTCGTCGGCGGGGTTGCGGTCCTCGAACGTGCGGCCGGAAGCGGCGCCGACCCATCGGCCGCCGACGTAGTTGCCCCAGCGGGGCGCTTCCTGGCGTCGCGGCCGGGGGGCGGTCCGCGCCGCGCCCTTGCGGGCCGGATGGCTAATAGGCCACCGCCTTCTCCTTGCGCTCGTCCTTGCGGCCCGACATGTCGCTGTTGCCGCGGAACATGGCCCCCTCCGCGATCACGATCTTGGGGGCGCGGATGTTGCCGGTCAGCTTGCCGGTGGCCTGCAGCTCGACCCGGCCGGTGGCCTCGCAGTCGCCGACGAGCTCGCCGCTGACGATGATCGACTGGGCCGAGACCTTCGCCTTGACGATACCGCCCGCGCCGACGCGCAGGTCGCGCGTGATGCGGATCTCGCCCTCGATCTGGCCCTCGACGACGACGTCTTCATCGCCGGAGATCTCTCCGGCGATCTTGGTCTTGGGGCCGATCACGCACGACGACGACGCCGGACGGGCGACGGCGGGGGCCGCCGGAGGGCTCGGCCGGTGGGCGGGGGGCGGAGTCGGCTCCGCCGGCTTGCTGTCAGACGGCTTCCCGAAGAGTGCCATGCTACCTCCTGGTCAAGCTGAGGGGTGCTAGCGGCGCCCCCCCAGGTCCCCCCCAACGCAATGACGTGCGACGCTTCGCGTCGCGTCGTACGCGCGGGGTTGACGCTCGTCTCGCTTCGCTCGACTTCGCGTCCCCCGCGCCCCCCGCTCGCGTCTTCCGCGGCGGCGAAGTAAATTCGCCGCCGCTCATCCCGCGGGTCCGCTTCGCGGCCCCGGGGGACATGAATCCCGCCCCGCCGGCAAAAGAGTCGTTCCACTCGGTTGCGTCGCGGATGATGGAGCGGGCGACGGGAATCGAACCCGCGACACCGAGCTTGGGAAGCTCGTACTCTACCAACTGAGCTACGCCCGCCCGAGGCGCTCGCCGACCATGATAGGCGCGACGCCGAACGCGGGTCAAGCCATTCATCCTCATTGGCGGATCAGCCCGAGCACCTCGTCGCGGTGACGCTCCATGCCGGGCTGGTCGTAGGCCTCCAGATTCAGGCGGACGAGCGGCTCGGTGTTCGAGGCCCGGACGTTGAAATGCCAGTCGGGGTAGTCGACGTTGATGCCGTCCATCCTGAGGATGCGAGCGTCGCGGTAGCGCTGGTCGATCCGCTGGATCACGGCCTCGGGGTCTTTCACCGTGGAGTTGATCTCGCCGGAGATGTGGTAGCGCTGGCGCAGCGGCGCGAGCAGCTCGCTGAGCCTTGGCGAGCCGGCGCCGAGCAGCTCGAGGACGAGCAGGGCCGGGATCATGCCGTTGTCCGCGTACGAGTTCTCGCGGAAGTAGAAGTGGCCGGACACCTCGCCGCCGAAGACCGCGTTCTCCTCCCGCATCCGCTTCTTGATGAAGGCATGGCCGACGCGGTTCATGAGCGCCGTGCCGCCCGCGGCCTGGACGCGGTCCGCCACTGCGCGGGAGGCGCGCACGTCGTAGACGATCTTGGCGCCCTTCTCCTTCCGGCAGAACGATTCCGCGAGCAGGGCGGTGACGAAGTCGCCCGGCACGAAGGCGCCCGTGTCGTCGATGAAGAAGCAGCGGTCCGCGTCGCCGTCCCAGGCGATGCCGAGGTCCGCCTTTTCCGCCTTGACGCGGGCCATGATCGCCTGCCGGTTGGCCTCGATCAGCGGATCGGGCGGATGGTTGGGGAAGGTGCCGTCCAGCTCGAAGAACATCTTCACGAGCTGCAGCGGCAGCCGGGGAAAGATGGCTTCCGCCCCCACCGACCCCATCCCGTTGCCGGCGTCGAGGACCACCGTCATCGGCGGCACTCTCGCCGGGTCGATGAAGGCGAGGCAGTGCCGCGCATAATCCTCGCGGATGTCCTTCCGAACGACCGGGGGTCCCGTATCGCCCGGGTCGTCGGCGAAGCGCCCGGCCAGGACCGCTTCCTTGACCTCCTTGATGCCCGCGTCGCCCGAGAGCGCCTCCGCGCCCCGGCGCACCATCTTGATTCCGTTCCATTCCTTCGGGTTGTGGGAGGCCGTGATGATCGCTCCCCCTTCGAGGTTGGCGCTCGCGACCGCGAAGTACAGCATGTCGGTGCCGACGGTCCCGATGTCGACCACCTCGGTCCCCTGGCTGCGTACGCCTCGGATGAAGCCCCCCGCCAGCTCGGGCGAGGAGGCCCGCATGTCGTGGCCAACCGCGATGCGCCGCGCCCGCAGGTAGTCGATGAAGGCGCGTCCCACGCGGCGGGCGACCTCGGCGTCGATCTGCGCGGGGTAGATTCCGCGGATGTCGTAGGCCTTGAAGATGCTGGGATCCATAATGTCAACGCCGCGCGCTAGGCGCGCCTGGACTCCGCGCCCTCGATCGTGGTCTTCAGTCCAGATCCGCCCTCGCGGGAGTGAATCCCGCTCGGGCGGCCAGGAGGCCCGATCATCGGGCGCTCCACCATCGGGCGCTCCACGCGCGATTCTAACGCCAGCGAGGAGCCAGGACTCAGGCCGTGCGGGAATAATCGGGCAGGGACGCGCCTTCCCCGAGGACCGCCCCGGGTGCGATGACGACCTGGCGCCCCGTGCGGACACCCGCTCCGAGGAGCGCGCCGTCGACGCGGCTCTCCGCTCCCACCTGGCAGCCCTCCCAGAGGACGCTGTCGCGGATGCGCGCCCCGGCCTCGACCCGCACGCGCGCGGCAAGGGCGGCGTCGGGGCCGACGTGGGCGCTGGCCGCCACGCGGCTTCCCGCCCCGATGTAGAACGGGGACTCCAGCTCCGCGCCGGGCTCGACGACGGCCGCCTCGTGGACCCAGCCCCCGGAGACCGGCCGCCCCTCCAGGCGGACCGCGAAGCGTCCGCTCAGGACGTCGCGATGCACCTGGAGATACTTCTCGGGAGTGCCGATGTCGATCCAGTAGCCGCGGTGGACGTGGGCCGCCACGTGGTCGCCCCGGGCGAGCAGGGCCGGGAAGAAGCCCCGCTCTATCGAATGGCTGACGCCGGCGGGCATCAGCTCGAGGGTCGAGGTCTGCAGGATGTAGATCCCGGCGTTGATGGTGTCGGTCGTGATCTGGGCGGGCTCCGGCTTCTCGACGAAGCGGCGTACACGGCCCTTGTCATCCGCCTCCACCAGCCCGTAGGCGGCCGGGTTGGGGACGGGAGCCAGGACGAGGGTGGCGGCGGCCTTTCGCTCCTGGTGCGCACGCACGACCGCGGCGAGATCCACGTCGGTCAGGACGTCGCCGTTCAGGACGACCGTGACGTCGTCCAGGTACCGCTCTGCGTTCTTGACCGCCCCCCCGGTACCGAGCGGGGTCGACTCGACCGCATAACGGATCCGCTTGCCGAACGAGCTGCCGTCCCCGAAGATCGCCTGCACGCGCTCGGGACGGTAGCTGACCGAGAAGACGACCTCGCTGATCCCCGCCTGACCGAGCAGGTCGAGCTGGTGGCGGAGGAACGGGCGGTCGACCACGGGCACCACCGGCTTCGGCAGGGTGAGGGTCAAGGGTCGGAGCCGTGTCCCCTCGCCTCCGGCCAGGATGACGGCCTTCACGCGCTCACCATGGGGGAAGAGCGCATGATAGCATTCCGCGAAGGTCCCCCCGGTGAACCTGCCGAACGCCCTCACGCTGCTCAGGATCTTCCTCGTCCCGGTACTGGTCGTCGTGCTGCTGACGCGGGCCGAGGGCCACGTCTTCCTCGGCACCGCCATCTTCGCCCTCGCCGTGATCACCGATTATCTCGACGGCTACCTGGCCCGGCGGCGAAACGAGGTCACGCGGCTGGGGATCCTCCTGGACCCGCTGGCCGACAAGCTGCTCACCGCCGCCGCCTTCCTCTCGCTCGTGGAGCTGGACGCGGTGCCGGCCTGGATGGTGATGATCATCCTCGGCCGGGAGTTCGTCGTGACCGGACTGCGCAACGTTGCGGCCGGCCGCGGCCTGTTGATCCCGGCCTCGGGCCTGGGCAAGAGCAAGATGGTCGCCCAGGTCGTCTCGATCTTCTTGCTCCTCCTCGGACGGAAGTACTCGATCCTCCAGGCGCCAGGGATGGCGGTGCTGTGGCTGGTGGTGGTGCTGGCCTTCGTGTCGGCGGTGGACTACTTCAGGCGGTTCTGGCGCGAGGCGCTCAAGCCGATGTCCCGCCCCGTTACCGCGCCAGCCGAGGCAACGCCGGAAGAGCTACCGAGCGCCCCTCACCCAAGCCCTCTCCGTCCTCAATGAGCTGGGGGTGCTAGCGGAGTGAATCCCGCTCCGCTCGCAGCTCTGGCTGATTGCTTCAGCCGGTGCGCGCTACTACCTGAGCTCCACGCGGTCGCCGTTCATGATCGCGTCCGCGCTGTAGGTCACGACCGCCGTCGCCGTCCGCTCCCGCACCGCGACCACCGCCAGCTCCCCGATCACGTTGCGCGACGTGGGCACCGACGGGTACATGATCTTGAAGACGGTGAGCATGTTCCCGGGAGCGATGCCGTTGGCGGAGCCGAGGTTGATCGTCACGATCTGGCCCTGCGCCGCGATCATCGAGTCCCCGCCGATGTCCACGATCGAGCCCTCGATCTTGCCGCTCGGCGGCGTGCGGCGGTCGGGCGGCGTGCGCTTGATGATGAGGGGCACCGACACCTTCTCGAAGACGGTCAGGTAGTCGCCGGCGTGCATGTCCTGGCACGAGCGCTCGATGATGGCCGTGGAGGAGTTCTCCTGCACCAGGATCACGCGCACCCAGCCGGTCGTCTCGACCTTGTGGCCGATCGTGTGGCCGGTGTTCGGGTGTTTGACGTCGTAGGAGGGATGATGGGCGAGATAGACGTCTCCCGCCTTCACGCCCGCGTTGCTGCCCTTGCTGAGATACAGGATGTCGCGCTCAGAGTAGGCGATCTTGGTCGCCCCCTGCTCCGAGCCGAGGACGTACAGGCTGTCGTCCTCCGGGTCCGAGACGACGTAATCGGCGCACTGCAGGGCCATCTCCTCGATCGCGGGTATGAGCTGCTCGCCGGGGCCCGGCCGCGCGATGACCTGTCCGGCCGCGCCCGGAGCGGCTTCCCCGGCCGCGGCGCCTGCCGCCGCCTCCCCTGCGCGCTCGCTGACCAGGGCGATCTTGGGCATGATCAAGGGATCGCCGGGGTAGATCCAATGGGCATCGGTGATGTAGCGGTTCTGGTCCCAGATCTGCGGCCATAGGTAGGGATTGCCGAGATACTTGCCCGCCAGGTCCCACAGCGTGTCGCCCCTGACGATGATGTAATACGTGGCACCGTCGGGGATCGTCTCCGGATACCTGTACCTGGACCAGTGCCGGGGAATGCTGGCCGGTCCGACCTTGAGGCCCGTGTCTGGCGGAGGTGCCGTCTGAGGCTGGGCCTCCACATGGCTGAGGACGAGGGAGAGCGCGGCGAACCCGCACAGAAGCCCCATTCCCTTCGATCTCACTGCCTTACCTCCTGGACGGGCCCGAAACCGTCCCCAAACTCCTGAACGCCCGTGGCTTCGGCCCCGTCAAAGAGCCCCACGGGCGATTCGAGGCGACCCGGAGATTTGGCGGATGCTAACAGGAAAAGAGACGGCTCGTCAAGACTTTTTTTGCAGATTTTAAAGTGACACTTGAGCTTACGACGGGGGAGGCGTCGGCGTTGGAGCCCCCACCGGTGGGGCAGGGGATGGCGAGGCGACGGGCGAGGGCGAAATCCCCGGCGAGGGAGCCCCACGTGCCGGGAGCGGCGGGGTGGGGGTTCCGCGGCTCTTCAGTTCGTCCATCAGGCCTCGGGCGTCGTCGACTCGATCGCTTTTCGGGAACTCTTCGATCAGGCGGCCGAGGTAGGGGAGCGCCTCGGCCGGTCGTCCCGCCAGGCCCAGACACTCGCCCAGACGAAAGAGCACCTCGTCGAGCTCGTCGTAGTCCGGGTACTCGTTCAGGATGGCCTGGTAGCGGGCGATGGCCGCATGGTAGGCCTGCCGCGTCCGCTGGTAGAAGAATCCGGCCAGGAACTCGGCGCGGGCCAGGCTCTGCCGACAGTCCTTGATCCGGGAGCGCCCCTTCTCGATGTAGGACGAGTTGGGGTAGAGGTCGAGGAGGCGCTGATACTCCTCGAGCGCGTTGCGGGTCGGGGTCTGGTCCCGGTCGGGGCTGTTCCGCTGCTTGTAGTAGCACTCCCCGATCTGGAACTGCGCGTAGTCGCTGCGCGGGTGGGAGGGGTAGATGGTCAGGAACTCGCGGTAGGCGCCGACCGCGAGGAGGTAATTGGCGGTCCCCGCTTCCTGGAAGTGGCTGTCGGCCAGGGCCAGGCGCGCGGCGGGCCCGTACTCGCTCTGGGGGAACCCGTCGATGATGCGCTTGAAGTGCTGGCGGGCCGACTCGTACTGGTGCTTCTCGAGGGCCTTCTGTCCCGCTTCCCAGATGACCTGGTCGGAGTTGCTGGCCAGGGTGGCGATGTCGGGCTCTCCCCCGTGGGCGCAGCCCCATCCGGCCAGCGCGGCGACGAGCAGCAGGCGGACCTTCACCGCCGGCTCCGGATCCACTCCCACTGCCGGCCGAGTCCTTCCGGGAGCGTCGCCGTGGAGCGGAAGCCGAGGTCCCGGCGGGCGGCGGCGGTGTCGGCGAAGGTGTCCCGCATGTCTCCCTTCTGCGGCTCTTCGCGCCTGATCTGGAGCTTCCGCCCGGTGACCTGCTCGATCGTCCGCAGCACCTCTTCGAGCGCCAGCCGCTGCCCCCCTCCGACGTTGTAGACGCACCCTGGCCGGCCCGAGTCGGCCGCCCGCCGGGTCGCGGCCACCGCGTCGTCGACGTAGGTGAAGTCGCGGGTCTGCTTGCCGTCGCCGTACAGGTGGACCTCGGCGCCGTCGCGGGCGGCCGCGAGGAAGCGGTGGAAGGCCATGTCCGGCCGTTGCCGCGGACCGTAGACGGTGAAGTAACGCAGGCTGACGACCGGCAGGCCGTGGTTGCGTTCGTAGAGGCTCGCCAGGTGCTCGGCGGCCAGCTTGGTCACCCCGTAGGGCGAGAGCGGGCGACAGGGCGAATCCTCCCGCAAGGGCAGGACCGGGCTGTCGCCGTAGACCGAGGACGAAGAGGCGTAGACGAGGCGGGGCACGCCGGCCTCGACGGCCGCCTCGAGCAGGCGCTGGGTTCCCAGCACGTTGTGCTCGGTGTAGAGCTCGAAATCGCGGCCCCAGGAGGATCGGACGCCGGCCTGGGCGGCCAGGTGGAACACCTGGCCCGCGCCGTCGAGCGCTCCCGCGAGCGGGAGGCGCTGCACCGTCCCCTCGAGGAGGCGGAAGCGCCGGTGGTCGCGGGCGCTCTGCAGGTTCTCCTCCTTCGTCGCGCGCGGATAGAAGTCGACGAACGAGTCGATGCCGAGCACTTCGTGGCCGTCGGCAAGAAGCCCGTCGACCAGGTGCGATCCGATGAAGCCGGCCGCTCCGGTCACGACCACCTTCACGCCAGCCTCCGGCGCAGCTCGTCCGGGATCCGGCGGGGACGGCCTTCGAGGTCGACGGCGGCATGGGAGGTCGACCCGGTCGCCAGTGGGCCTTCGGTGCCCGGCCGGTGCACTGCGTACTCGAAGCTGACCCGGGCGCCGCCCAGGCTGCCGAGCCGGGTGAGGATCTCCAGGACGTCGTCGTAGAGCGCGGGGCGCAGGAAGCGCGCCTGGACCTCGATGACCGGCAGCCGCAGGCCCTGGGCTTCCAGCTCGCGGTAGGTGCAGCCGCAGCCGCGGAGCAGGTCGGTGCGGCCCACCTCGAACCAGGCCAGATACTCGCCGTGCCAGGCGATCCCCATCTGGTCCGTCTCCGCGTAGCGCACGCGGACGGTGGACGAGCCGCTCCGGCTCAACGGGCGGCCTCCAGGAGGCGGCGCGCCGCCGTTTGGGGGTCGCCGGCGCCGAAGACGGCGGTGCCGGCCACGATCACGTCGACGCCGGCTTGCACGAGAGCCTTCACGTTGCCCGCGTCCACGCCGCCGTCCACCTCGATCTGCGCCGGTGCCGCGCGCCCGCGTATCGTCTCGCGCAGGCGCCGCACCTTGTCCAGGCTGGCGGGAAGGAAGGCCTGGCCGCCGAAGCCCGGGTTCACCGACATCACCAGGACGTAGTCCAGCTCGGGCAGGATCTCCTCGAGGCTCACCAGCGGGGTCGAGGGGTTGAGGGCGGCGCCCGCCTTCAGGCCCCGCTGGTGGAGATGAGCGACGGTGCGCTGGAGATGGGGCAGGGCTTCGACGTGGAGGCTCACCCAGTCCGCGCCCGCGTCGGCGAAGGCGTCGACGTAGCGGTCGGCGTTCTCGATCATCAGGTGGACGTCCAGCGGCAGCCGGGTGGCGCGGCGGACCGCCTTGATCACCGGCGGGCCGATCGTGATGTTGGGGACGAAGTGCCCATCCATCACGTCGAGGTGGAAGAGCGACGCCCCGCCGCGCTCGGCCCCCGCGATCTCCTCGGCGAGGCGGCCGAAGTCCGCGGCGAGGATCGACGGAGCGAGGATCACGGCCCTTCCTTGCTGATCTCGAGGCTCAGCGCCGTCCGCGGGCTCACGCGGTGCCCGGCGGCGGGCTCCTGCCGCAGCACGACGCCGGCGGGGACGCCGGGATAGACGCGGTAGCGCACCTCGCCGACCTTGAGGCCGGCCAGCCGCAGGGCGTCGAGGGCCTGGCCCGCTCGGCGGCCGATGAGGTCGGGCATGAGGTAGTCCCGTCCCCCCGGGCCGCGGCTGACGAGCAGCGACGCCCCCTCCTGGCCGAGGGTCTCGGTCTCGCCTGGCGCCGGATGCTGCATCAGGATCGTTCCCTCCTCCGAAGGGTCGTTGGCCTCCACCACGCGGCCCACGGGCACCTCGGCCTGCTCGAGGCTCAGCCGCCCGCCCCGCGCGCTCTCGCCCACGACCGACGGAACCGTGATCTTCCGCGGCCCCAGGCTCACCCAGACGCGGATGCTGCGCTGGCTCTTGAGCGTCGAGCCAGCCGGCGGCTCCTGGGCCACCACCCGCTCGGCGGGCATCCTCGGGTCGTGCCGCCGGCCCTCCACCCGTAGCTGCAACCGATGGCGCGCGGCCAGCGGGCCGGCGTCAGGGACCCGTTTGCCCACCAGCGAGGGGACGACCACCTCCTGCGACGTCAGGACGACCCGCATGGTGGTCACCGCGGAGAGCGCCGTGGTCACCAGCAGGGCCAGGATCAACAGCCCATACTTCAGGAGGAGGACGGCGAAGCGCTTGACGCTCAAGGAGGTCCTTACTGCTCCGCCCCCCGCGGGACGAAGCCGAAGCCTACCACAAACGAGCGCCCGGTGGCCGCCCTAGGGGCCGCCGCGCGCCATCACCGCGGCAAAGAACAGGTCGCCGCCGTCTCGCTCGGGACGCGTGCAGGCGAAGCCGCCCTCCCCGAACGGCGCCGCCCAGCCGGGCAGCGCGGCGAGGGCGAACTGCACGTGACTCGCGAGGAAGCCGCGCACGACGTCCTCGCCCTCTTCCGGCTCTCCCGAGCACACGGCATAGACGAGGCGGCCTCCGGGACGCACGAGCGTCGCGACACTCTCGAGGAGCTCCCGCTGCCGCCGGGCCTGCCGCACGACGTCGCGGGGCCGCGTCCGCCAGCGGATGTCGGGATGGCGGCCGATCGTGCCGAGCCCCGTGCAGGGGGCGTCGAGCAGCACCGAATCGAAGCCGCCGCGGAACGGAGGCCGCCGCGCGTCGGCGCCCAGCAGCCACACGCGGTCGGACTTCCAGCGGGCGACCAGCTCCGCCATGCGGCACAGGCGGGACGGCGAAGCTTCCGCCGCCAGGACCCGGGCCGAATCGCCGAGGAGGTCCGCGATGAGAGTCGCCTTGCCGCCCGGCGCCGCGCACGCGTCGAGGACGACGCCTGGCCGGGCCGCCAGATGGGCGGCCATCTGCGAGCCCTGATCGTGCAGGTAGACGGCGCCCTTCACCGCCGCCGAGCGCGGGCGGCCGGCGGCGGTCCACGCGCCGGGCACGGTCAAGGCCCGGGGATCGAGGCCTTCGGCCCGGACGCGCTCGCCCGCGTCCGGCACCCGGGGGTTCAAGCGGAACGCGACGCGGGGTGGATCGAGGAAGGCGCGGGCCCGAGCGACGGCGGGACCGGGTCCCCACCGGCCCAGCCAGCGCTCGGCCAGCCAGCGCGGCAGCGAGCCCGCGGTCGTGAGCCAGCGAAGCGGATCCAACTGCGGATCGGGGAACGGGGGAGAGCCTTCGCGGGCCAGCCGCCGCAGGACAGCGTTGACGAGGCCGGTCGCCCGGGGCGACTCCTCCCGGGCCAGCTCCACCGACTGGGAGACGGCGGCTCGCGGAGGCACGCGCGTGTGCAGGAGCTGGTAAGCGCCCAGGCGCAGGATCGCCCTTACCGTCGCCTCCAGCTGCGGGAAGGGCTGGTCGACGAGGCGGACGCACGCGAAGTCCAGCGCGCCTCGACGGCGCAGCGTCCCGAGCACGAGCTCATGGAGCAGGGCGCGATCCGGGGCCGGCAACGACTCGACGTCGTCGCCGGCCAGCCGGTCGGCGAGGATGGGACCGCCGCGATCCACGTCGAGGAGGACCCGCAACGCGCAGCGGCGCGCGGCAGTCGCCACCCGCCTAGCCGAGCCGCTCACCCGCCTGGAGGCGCGTCCCGGCGGCGAAGGCGGCGGCCGGCATCGCCTTGCCGCTCTCGGGCTGCACGTCGAGGAGCCTCAGCGCGGTGCCCTCGGCACAGGCGACGAGCAGCCCGTGGCGGTCGATCTTCCCGAGGGTCCCGGGCGGTGCCTTGCCCGGGGCCGGGTCGGGGCTGGCTTCGGCGCGGGCGCGAAGGATGCGCAGCCCGCGGCCGCGCACGCTCGTGTGAGCCCCCGGCCAGGGATGGAACCCGCGGACGCGGCGGGCCAGGGCATCGGCGGGCAGCCGCCAGTCGACGAGGCCGTCTTCCTTCTTCAGCCGAGGCGCCAGCGTCGCCCGAGCGGCGTCCTGGGGGCGGGGTGTGAGCGTGCCGTTGCGCAAACCTTCGAGCGTCTCGACGAGCAGCGGCCCGCCCATGCGGGCCAGACGGCCTTCGAGCCGATCCGCCGTCTCGTCCTCCCCGATGGGGATCGCCCGGGACAGCAGGATGGGACCGGTGTCGAGGCCCTCGTCGATGAGCATCGTCGTGACGCCCGTCTCACGCTCGCCGTTCACGATCGCCCACTGGACCGGGGCCGCCCCCCGAAGACGGGGCAAGAGCGAGCCATGGACGTTGACGGTGCCGCGAGGCGCGACGTCGATGACCGTCCGGGGAAGGATCTGTCCATAGGCGACGACGACCTGGATCTCGGGCCGCAAGGCCGCGAGGGCCGCCACCGAGTCCGGCTCGCGGATGCGGCGCGGCTGCAGGACCTTCAGCCCCCGCGCGGCGGCCACCGGCTTCAGCGGCGGCGGGGCGATCTCCCGGCCCCGGCCCTTCTCGCGGTCCGGCTGGGTGACGACCGCGGCGACGTCGTGGCCGGCTTCGAGGACGGCTTCGAGGGAGGGAATGGCGAAGCTGCCGCTGCCGAGGAAGACGACGCGCACGGGTCACTCATCCCAGTCGTTGGTCCGGGCCTTCTTGCGGAGCTTGCGCTTCAGGAGGTCGCGCTTGAGGGGCGACAGCCGGTCGACGAAGAGCAGGCCGTCGATGTGGTCGATCTCGTGGCAGAAGGCGCGGGCCAGCAGGTCGGTGGCGGCGTACGAGCGCTCGTTGCCCTCGAGGTCGAGACCCTTGACCACGACCCGGGCGGGACGGGTCGGCGTGCCCCCGAACCCGGGCAACGAGAGGCATCCCTCCTCCTGGCGCTGCTCACCCTCCCGCTCCACGATCTCGGGGTTGACGAGCTTGATGAGCTGGCCCTTCTCCTCGCCGACGGACAGGTCGATGACGATGACCCGCAGGGGGATCCCGATCTGGGGGGCGGCGAGGCCGATGCCAGGGGCCGCGTACATCGTCTGCACCATGTCGTCGACGAGCGCCGTCACCGTGCCGTCGATGTCCGCGACGGAGGCCGCGGGAGAGTGGAGCACGGGGTCGCCCCACTTGACGATCGGCCGCAGCGCCATGAGCCCCATGGTATTCGATGTGCTAGGATCGCGGCATCCCCGCCCGGCCGAGAAAGGACGATCACTCGATGAAGACCATCCACCTGCTCTTGTCTTTCGCGGTGGCGACCGTGGCCGGCGCTTCGAGCGCGCGCGCCCAGTCCACGCTCAGCCAGAACAAGCCCACCTGGTGGGACAAGTACCAGTTGCTCAGCAAGAGCGGCTCCGATCCGGCGCCGGGCGCCACCGGCTCGGCCACCGCGGACGGCAACGTCGACGTCTCCGACGAATGCGGTCCCCAGAGCGAGACCTACATCACGCTGAATCCGGTCCGGCCCAGGATCCTGGCGGCCGGCGCCAACGAGATCTTCCGGCTGCCCATGCGGGGCTATTTCTCTTCGGACGGAGGCGCCAGCTGGGGCGGCGTCGACCTGCCGCTCCCGCCGGCCCGGCAGGGAAGCAACGACACCCGTTTCGGGTCCGATCCGTCACTGGCCTTCGATACCCGCGGCAACCTCTATTACAGCTACATCGTGGTGTTCTTCGGCAACGGTTCCGGGGTCAACGGCACCGAGATGGCGGTCGCGCGCTCGACGGACGGCGGCCGCACGTACCCGTCCGTGACCTACTTCAGCTTCGAGACCGGCTCCAGCCGCTTCAACGACAAGCCCATGGTCACCGCCGACACGAACGCGAAGAGCCTCTTCCGGGACAACGTCTACGTCGCATGGGACGCCGCGGTGGGGGGAACGAGCGCGGGCGGGGTGCGCGTCGGCCGGTCCTCCGACAACGGCGCGAGCTTCTCGGTCAACCGCGCGGACGACCCGAAGGGCCCCGGCAAGGCCATCGGGGCCGTGCCTTTCGTCGGCCCCGGCGGCGAGCTGTACGTGGCGTGGAACGATTACAAGGCGAACACCATCGGCTTCAATCGATCCTTCGACGGCGCCGCCACGTGGGGAGCCGCGAGCGTCGTCGCCGGCAAGCGCATCCCGTTCGACATCGCCATTCCGGCCGAGTCCTTCCGCGGCGCCCTGGTCTACGCCGCCTGCGACGCCGACCGGTCGAGCGGGCCGCACCGCGGACGGTTGTATTGTTCTTGGCTGGACCTCAACGACGACGCCGTCACCACGAACATCTTCCTCTCCTTCTCCGACGACCGGGGAGCCAGCTGGTCGGCGCCGGCGCCGGTGGGCGATCGCGTGGCCGGTGTGGACCGCTTCAACCAGTGGCTGTCGGTCGATCCGGTCACGGGGCAGGTCGACGTCGCCTTCTACGACACCCGCAACGACACGACCGGCAGTCGTTATCAGACGGACTACTACCTGGCCCGGTCATCGGACGGGGTGAGCTGGCTCGCCGATGCCCGCGTCAGCGACGCCAGCTCCAACGAGCACGATTGCGGCGGGACGTTCCCGTGCTCGGCGATCAACTACGGCAACCAGCAGGGCGATTACGAGGGCCTGGTGTCCTTCGACGGCGTGGCGCATCCGATCTGGACCGACAGCCGCCGCCAGCAGGAGCCTTCGTCTGGCTGCCGCCGGCCCTTCGTGATGGAAGAGGTCTTCACCGCCACCGTCGGGCCGTAGCCGCCAGCCACAGCGAGCGACATGGGGGGAGCGCGAATGCGCGCGGGGGGGTGCTGCCGTCGGTCTGTACCCCCTCCGTCCTGACTAGCGACGTTCCAGGAACGCCTTCCACTGGGCTCGAGTCGCCTCGAGGTGCTCGAGCAGCTCGGGCAGCGAGTCTCCCCCGAGCTTCTCGAGCAGGGCGTCGGCCGCCACCCAGGCGACCATCGCCTCGCCGACGACGCCGGCCGCCGGGACGACGCAGGTGTCGCTGCGCTCCACGGACGCGGCCTCCGGCTCCTTGGTGACGAGGTCGATCGAGCGCAGGGGCATCAGCAGCGTCGGAATGGGCTTGACGACCGCCCGCACGCGCAGCTCCTCGCCGTTGGTCACCCCCCCCTCGAGCCCGCCCGCGCGGTTGCTCCCGCGGTGAAGGCCCCGCTCCGCGTCGAAGAAGATCTCGTCGTGGAAGGCCGACCCGGCCCGCTCGCCACCCTCGAAACCGGCGCCGAGCGCGACCGCCTTCACCGCCGGGATCGACATGAGGGCCTGGGCCAGGCGGCCATCGAGGCGTCGGTCCCACTGCGAGAAGGAGCCCAGGCCCGGGGGCAGGCCCCGGACCACCACCTCGAACACGCCGCCCACGGTGTCCCCGGCGCGCTTGGCCCGGTCGATCTCGCCGATCATGGCCGAGGCCACGTCGGCGTCGGAGCACCGCACGGGGCTCTCTTCGATCCGGTCCAGCGCCTCCCACGCCACCACGCCGTCCGGGGGGAGCGCCGCCGGGCCGATGCGCAGCACGTGGCTCCTCACCTTCACTCCCGCGGCGTCCAGCAGGCCGCGGACGAGGGCGCCCGCGGCCACCCGGGCGGCCGTCTCCCGGGCGCTCGCCCGCTCGAGGACGCTCCGCAGGTCGTCGGTGACGTACTTCAACGCGCCGGCCAGGTCGGCGTGGCCCGGCCGGGGGCGCCGTAGCGCGCGTCGCGTCTTCGCCTCGGGCGGCTGCGGGTCGGGGGACATCACGTCCTTCCAGTTCTCGTGGTCCCGGTTGCGGATGAGGAAGCTCACCGGGCTGCCGAGGGTCAGGCCGTGGCGCACGCCGGAGAGGATCTCCACCGCGTCGCTCTCGATCTTCATCCGGCCGCCGCGGCCGTAACCTCCCTGCCGGCGGCGCAGCTCGGCGTCGATGGCCGCGCGGTCGACGGGGACGCGGGCGGGGAGCCCTTCGACGACGACCGTGAGGCCGGGGCCGTGGGACTCGCCGGCCGTGAGCATTCGCAGCATGCCTTCGCCGATCGGGCAGACTAGGTCACGCCTCCCGGCCTGTCAATCTCGACCCACGGCCTCGCCCCACGGCCAGGTCGAAGGCGACGAGCCACAGCTGCGAGCGCAGCGGGATTCATTCCTCCCGGGCCGCGAAGCGGACCGCTCGATCAGCGGCGGCGAATTCACTTCGCCGCCGCGGAAGACGCGAGCGGGGGGCGCGGGGGACGCGAAGTCGAGCGAAGCGAGACGAGCGTCAACCCCGCGTGTGCGACACGACGCGAAGCGTCGCACATCCTTGCGAAGGGGGGTCCGGGGGTGCGCCGCTGGCGCCTCCCGCCCACCTATGACAGGGCGGATTGTGTGACACGTCCGGGCCGCCGGCTGGCGCGTGCCTCGTAGCCTTCGCGCTCTTGCAATCGAAGAGGAGGGCGAGATGGACCAAAAGGAGCGGCGGGCTGGCGCTCGTCGGGCGGCGGCGCGGGGCCTCGCCGGCACGCTGGCGGAGGCGGACATGCTCGTCAGCCGCGGGCGAGCGTCGGAGGCGGTGGCCCTGCTGACGCGCGCCCTCTTGAGGCGACCGGTGGGGCCCGACGAGGAAGCGCGGTTGCGTCTGCTCCGCGGCCACGCACTGTGGCTGGCCGGCCGGGTGCGGCCGGGACAGGACGAAGTCCGGCGCGGTCTGGCCCAGGCCTCCCACCCGCTCACCCGCGCCCGGGGGCTCGAGACGATGGCCCTGCTGGCCTGGAAGGGCCACGAGCACGACGAGGCGCGGCGACTGCTCGGAGAGGCGCTCGACATCTACGAGGCCAGGGATTGCCCCGAAGGGATCGCACGGGTGCTGGAGAAGGAGGCCGGGCTGATGCGCGACGGGGGCCGGCTCTCCGAGGCGCTGCGCATCCAGGAACGGCGCCTGGCCATCGTTTCCGCCCTGCCCCGCGCCGACCGGGTTGCGCTCGCGCGGGCGGACCGGGGCAGCCTGCTCGCCGCGCTGGGCCGCTGGCAGGAGGCGCGCCTGGAGCTGGAAGCGGCCGCGGCGCTGTTCCGGGAGCTCGCCGATCCCCGCGAGACAACCCGGTCGGCGGTGGCGCGGGCCGCGGTGGACCTGGCGGCGGGCGAGCTGGGCTCGGCACGGATCGCGCTCCAGCGCGCGCGGGAGGCCGACGGCCACGGTGACCCGCGCTCGGCGGGTGAGACGCTGCTCGTGACCGCGGACCTGCATCTCGCGGCCGGGGAGCCGGCCGCCTCCGAAGCGGCGGCGGCCGAGGCCCTCGGCCTCTTCGCGGCCGCGCGCGACCGCGAAGGCGAGTGCCGCAGCCGCGTGCGCCGCGTCCACGCCCTCCTCGCCCTGGGGCGCACGGAAGAAGCGGTGGGGGAGGGACGGCGCGCGGCGCGGACCGCGGCCCCGACGCGGTCCGACCTCGTCGCGCTGTCCCACATCGCGCTCGGGCGCGCGCTCCTGCGCCGGGATCCCGCCCAGGCGCGGGACGCCTTCGACCGCGCTCTCTCCAGCGCCCACGGCCGGCCGGTCTTCGAGCACGCGGCCCGGCTCGGCCGGGCCCTCGGCGAGGGCGTCGGCCACGACCATCCCGAAGTGCGCGGAGCGCTGGCCGGCCTCGAGGCCTGGGGCGACCGCTGCGTGCTGGCGAGCTGCCTGGCCGAGGTCCGCGAACACCTCGGCGTCGCCCTGGTCGCGGAAGGCCCGTCGGTCGTTGCCTCGAGCGACTGGCGCGGCGCGTCGATCATGGTGGACGCGGCGGTGGCCCTCGCCGCCGCGGGGGATTGGCCGGCCCGGTGGGCGGGATCGGTGCGTGCGCTCCGTCCGGCGCTGCCGTGGTCGCGGGCGGCGTTGGTCGAACCGAGGGGATGGCTGCTGACGGCCGAGACGGGTCCGTGCCCGTTGCCGGCGGTGGACCCGGCCCGCGCCGCGGCCGGGCAGTCGCCTGCGCCGCAGATCATGGACCTGGCGCTCGTGGCTCCGATCGACGCCGGGCGGGCGCTCTATCTCGACCGCCACGAAGGCCAGCTCGGCTTCTCGGAAGGCGAGCTGGCCCTCGCCACCGAGCTGGCCCGTCTGCTGGCGGCCCATTCCTCCGGGGACGCGCCCGAGGCCGACGAGCCGGCCGGCTTCCCGGGACTGGTCGCGGCCTGCCCGGCGATGCACGAGCTGCTGCGAACGGTGCACCGCGTGGCCACCTCGGAGGCGACCGTCCATCTCCACGGCGAGACCGGCACCGGCAAGGAGCGGATCGCCGAGGCCATCCATCGCTGCTCCGCGCGCCGGGGTGCCTTCGTGGCCGTCAACGCCTCCTCGCTGAGCGACGAGCTGTTCGAGTCCGAGCTGCACGGCCACGTCAAGGGCGCCTTCACGGGCGCGGTGGCCGACCGCGACGGGCACCTGGCCGAAGCCGAGGGAGGAACGCTCTTCCTCGACGAGGTCGCCGACCTCACACCCCGCGCCCAGGCCAAGCTCTTGCGCCTGCTGCAGGCGAAGGAGTATCGGCGGCTGGGAGAGTCCCGGCTGCGGCGGGCGGAGGTGAGGTTCGTGACCGCCGCCAACGTCAGCCTGGAGGAGCGGGCCGAGGCCGGGCTCCTGCGCAAGGATCTGATGTACCGCCTGAACCGCATCGTGCTGACCCTTCCCCCGCTGCGCGAGCGGGGGCCCGACATCGCGCTGCTGGCCCGGCGGGCGCTGAGGGCGGAGGCGGCGCGGGCGGGGATGCCCGCGCCGGCGCTGCCGGCCGACGTCGTACGCGCGCTCGAGGCGCATGCCTGGCCGGGCAACGTCCGCGAGCTCGAGAACGAGATGGGCCGGCTTCTCCTGCGGGCCGGCCGCGGCCCCGTGCGCCGGGAGCACCTGTCGGCGGCGCTTCTCGGCGCCCCTCCCTCGGGCGCGTCTCCGCTCAAGCACGCGGTGTTCGCTTTCGAGCGCGAGCACATCGCCCGCGCCCTGGCCCGCCACGACGGGAACCGGGCCCGGACCGCCTGCGCGCTCGGGCTGTCCCGCCAGGCGCTGGTGGCGAAGATCAATCGGCTGGGGATCTCGGCCGCTCCCCCTCGGTGACGAGAGCGTGGTGCAGCCGCCGCACTGCATCCGGCACGACTCCTTCCTCCACCAGGACGCTGATCCGGAAGCTGGACGTGGACGCCCCGAGCACCGCGGCCCCCATGGCGGCGAGGACGTCAAGGGTCCGGCGCAGGTTCTCGAAGCGCGCGTTGATGCCCGCCCCGATGGCGGAGACGGCCCCGACCGCCTCGCGCAGGCTGACCCGGCCGGCCAGCCGGGCCGCGAGTTCCCGCCGCAGGCGCGGGAAGTCGTGGAGGTTCTCGAGCGAAAGCACGAGAGACACCGCGCCCGCGCCGTCGGGCGCCTCGAGGTGGAACTGCCGGCCCTCGGCCTCGTGCTCGTCGAGCAGCGCCAGCAACGCGTCCACGGTGGACGCGTCCCCGCCGCGCGCGCAGAGCGATACCAGGCCCGTCTGGCTGGCCACGCCCACCACGCGGCCCGGGGCGCGGGGGGGCAGCTTGCGGATGACGGTCTCTTCGCCGCCGCGCGTGGCCCGCGCGTAGATGGCGATGCCGCGCTCCTTGGCGAACTCCACGGCCTGGGCATTCAGGACCTTCGCGCCCGACTCGGCCAGCTCCTGCATCTCCTCGTAGCCCAGCTCGCCCAGGCGGTGGGCGTCGGGCACCACCCGCGGGTCGGCGGTGTAGACGCCTTCCACGTCGCTGTAGATCTCGCAGGCCTCGGCGTCCAGGGCCGCGGCGAGGGCGACCGCCGTCGTGTCGGAGCCGCCGCGGCCGAGTGTCGTCACCTCGCGCTTGTACGACACGCCCTGATAGCCGGCCACGATGACGACCTTGCCCCGCTCCAGCTCGTCCTGGACCCGGAACGGCCGCACCTCGACGATGCGGGCGTTGGTGTGGGCGTCGTTGGTGACGATGCCCGACTGCGACCCGGTGAAGCTCACCGCGGGCACGCCGCGAGCGTTGAGGGCCATGGAAAGCAGCGCCATCGAGATGCGCTCCCCGGCCGAGAGCAGCATGTCCAGCTCGCGGCGGGACGGGCTGTCGGTCAGCTTCTTGGCCAGCGCGAGCAGCTCGTCGGTGGTGTCGCCCATGGCCGAGACCACCACCACCACGTCCTTGCCGGCCGCCTTGGCCGCCGCCACGCGGTCGGCCACCTGGCGTATCTTGTCGACGTCCGCGACTGAAGAGCCGCCGTACTTCTGGACGACAATGGCCAACGTCCACCCCCGGCAGTCCCATTCTATTCGCGGGTGCTATCCTCCCAATATGGGCGGGGCGGCGTCCTCCGAGCGCCTCGGGACCTGGGCCAGCCTGAAGGCGATGACCCGGAGCTGGCGCTTGGGTTCGGTCTCCCTCCTCTCGTTCTCGTCCGGCCTGCCCCTTGGCCTGGTCTGGATCGCGATCCCGACCTGGATGACCGAGGCCGGCATCGACATCAAGGTCGTCGGCCTCTTCACGCTCGCCCAGGCGCCGTGGACGTTCAAGTTCTTCTGGTCGCCGCTCATGGACCGCTACCCGCTGCCCTGGCTGGGGCGCAAGCGGGGCTGGATCCTGCTGAGCCAGGTCGCGCTCGTCGGCCTCGGCCTCTGGCTCTCCGGCGTGTCGGACAACCCGCAGGCGGTCTGGGTCATCGGCTCGCTGGCCCTGGCCATCGCCTTTGCCTCCGCCACCCAGGACATCGCCATCGACGCCTACACGGTCGAGGTCCTGCGCAAGGAGGAGCAGGGCGCCGCGGTGGGAGCGCGCATTGCGCTCTACCGGGCCGCCATGTTCGTCTCGGGAGGTCTCTCCATCACCCTGGCCGCCTCCTACTCGTGGAAGCTGGTGAACCTGCTCCTGGGCCTGTGCTACCTGCCTTTCGCGTTCGTCACGTGGAAGGCGCCGGAGCCGGAGTCGCTCCCAGAGCCGCCGCGCTCGCTGCGCGACGCCGTGTGGGGTCCCTTCGTGGGTTTCCTCGGCCAGCACCGCGCGCTCGAGATCCTGGCCTTCGTGATGCTCTACAAGCTCAGCGAGAACCTGGCCCAGGCCCTCATCCGGCCCTTCCTCGTCCAGACCGGGTTCAACGCGGTCGATGTGGGCGTCGCCACTGCCACCATCGGCCTGGTGGCCATCCTGGCCGGCACGTTCCTGGGCGGCATCCTGACCAACAGCATGGGACTCGGCCGCGCGCTCTGGATCTTCGGCCTCCTGCAGACCACCGCCCACCTCGGCTATGCCGCGGTCGCGCAGGTCGGCGTGAACCGGCCCCTCATGTACGCCGCCCAGGCCTTCGAGATGGGGGCGGGCGGGATGGGCACGGGCGCCTTCAGCGTCCTGCTCCTGCGCCTCACCCAGAAGCGCTTCTCGGCGACGCAGTACGCGCTGCTCTCCAGCCTCTTCTCCCTGCCCCGGATCCTGGCCGGACCCGTGGCCGGCATCCTCGCCGACAAGATCGGCTGGCGCGACTTCTTCATCATGACCGTGTTCACCGGCATTCCCGGCCTGGTGATGCTGTGGCGCTTCGTGCCCTGGGGCATGCGGGAACCGGTCTTCAACGTCGAGGCAGCGCGCAAAGGGGAACCGGTCAGCAAGGGCGCCCTCGCCGCCCGCGCGGCGGTGGCGGGGCTCATCGCCCTCGTCGGCGGCTTCGCCCTGACGGCCTTGCTCGAAGCGACCCGGGCCTTCCGAGCCAAGAAGGGCTTCGACTTCATGGGCCAGCTCGGCGCGGTCCTCTCCCCCGATACGCTCGGCCAGTGGACGACGTTCGTCGGCATCCTGCTCCTCGGCCTGACGGTTGCGCTCACGAGCGCCGCCCTCACCGCCGCCCGCCGTGGCGTCGTGGCCTCCTCGCCCGTGCCCACTCAGGACGCCGTCGCCTCCCGCCCGCCGACGGAATGACCTGGCGGGGGAAGCGGTAGAATTCCCGGGGGCCGTCCCGGGAAGGGAACCGGGGCGGGACGAACGGTGTCGAAGTCTCCGGGAGCAGCGGAGATCGCGATGGCGGCGGGGGACATCGCGTTGCGTCCCGCGGAGGCCTTGGCCGGTGGGGCCTCCCTCGAGCGCGGCCTGGTGGAAGAGTGCTGCCGGGGCGACGCCCAGGCCTTCGCCCGGCTGGTGGCCCTTCACGAGGGCATGGTCTTCAACCTCGCCGCCCGGCTGCTGGGCGACGCCGAAGAGGCCCGCGACCTGGCCCAGGAGGTCTTCCTGCAGGTATATCGGACCCTCGGCCGCTTCGAGGGCCGCAGCACGCTCAAGACCTGGATCTACCGGATCGTCGTCAACCAGTGCCGCAACCGGCGGCGCTGGTGGCGGCGGAGGCGGAAGGACCGCTCCCGCTCGCTCGAGACGCTGACGCGGTCCGAGGAGGAGCGGCTGGCCGAAGGCAGCGGGCGGATGGAAGGGCCGGACGAGCGGGTGGAGCGCCGCGAGCGGGCGCGGGCGGTGCAGTCGGCCCTGCAGCGGCTGTCGTTCGGGCACCGGGCGGTGCTGTTGCTGCGAGAGGTCGAGGGGCTCTCGTGCGAGGAGATCGCCGCCGCCCTGGCGCTTCCGGAAGGCACGGTGAAGAGCCGCCTGTCCCGGGCGCGCGAGTCGCTGCGCCGCGCGTTGACGGACGGGAAGGAGGCGGCGCCATGACCTGCGGCCAGGTCCGAAAGCGCCTGTCCGAGTACATGGACGGCGAGCTCGGGGTGCGGCCGGCCCGGGCGCTGACCGGCCACCTGGAGGCTTGCCCTTCGTGCGGCGGCCGCTGGCGCTCGCTGCGCACCGCCCTGGAGGCGCTCGCCGAGGCTCCGCGTCTCGAGCCCCGCGAGCCCATCGCTGCTCGCGTGCTGGACCGCCTCGAGGTGGAGAGCCGCGGCCCCGGCCTGGCCCTCCTCTTCCGGCCCTTCTGGAAGACGCGGCCGCTGATCTTCCCCAGCCTCCTTCCCGCGGCGGCCCTGCTGGTCGTGGTGCTCGGCGCCGCGCTCGCCCTGGACCGCGATGCCGAACCGCTGCCCACCGTCATCACCCGCGGTGCGGAGTGGGGGCCGACCGGGCCCTCCGGCACGGAGAGCAACCCGCTCTTCCTCTCCTCCGAAGTGAGCGCGCCCCGCGTGCGCACCGCGGCTCCCATCACCGCCGACCTGATGGTGGCCCTCGGAGAGGAGCCCCTGTTCGTGGAGACCGTCGTGGCCCGGGACGGCAGCGTCTCCACGGTGACGCTGCTCGACGGCGACTCCCAGCAGGCCGGGCCGCTCCTCGAGGCGCTGCGGCGGCAGCGGTTCGAGCCGGGTCGCCGGAACGGGCGGCCGGTGGCGGTGAGCCTCTACCGCCTGATCAGTCGCATGGAGGTTCGTCCTCCCATCACGTAGGACGGCACGCCGCGGCGACCGGCGCGACCTCCAGTTCCGCCATGCGGCCGCCGGGCGCACGCACGACGGCGACGCGCGGGCCGAGCGGCGCCCAGACCGCCGGGTCCGTGGGGCCGAAGAGGGCGACCGTCGGCGCGCCCCAGGCCGCGGCCAGGTGGCTCACCCCCGAATCGTGGCCGATGAACACGCCCGCGCGGGACAGCACCGCTCCCAGCATGCGCGGCGGCAGGCCGCGGGCCACGACGGCGCCGGGCCGGCGGCGCAGGACCGCGACCGCCTCGGCATCGGCCGGGCCTTCGACGAGCAGGAACGGCGCGCCGGGAGCAACGGTGTCGAGGAGGGCGGCGAAGCGGTCCGCCGGCCAGTTCTTGCGCGGAGACCCGCTTCCGGGATGGACGGCGAGGAAACCGGCAGGTAGCGACGACGAGAAGCGCCGCGCCTCGGCCGTCTCCGGCGCAGTAGGGCGGATCGGCTCCGGATCCCCGGTCGGGCGAAAGCCGAGCGCCTCGAGAGGCCGGAGCAGCCAGCGCGAGGCGTGAACCCCGGCCGCTGGCGTGGGATCGTGGGCCGCCACCTGCGCGACCAGCGACTGGAGGCCGCGGACGAGGGCAGCGCTGCGGCTGTAGACGACGGCCAAATCGACCGCGGCCAGCCTCTCCCGCAGCCCTGCCGGCGGCGGGGCCTCCTCGGCGAAGAGCGCCGCGATCTCGGGCCGTTCCCACGCAAACAGCTCGTGTGCTTCCGAAGAGCCCGTCCCGACGATGGCGGCGCCGGCGGCGGCGGGAGCGATCAGCAGGACCTGTCGCCCGCCGCCCCGGAGCATGGCGATCGCGCGGCGCAGGAGGAGCAGGTCGCCGAGGGCGCCGGCGCGGACGAGGAGCGTCTCATTGAGCTGGGGGGTGCTAGAGGCGCACCCCCCAGACCCCCCGCTCGCTACGCGCGAATGAATCGCGCTCCGCTCGCAGCTTTGGCTTGTCGCTGATGCAGCGGCGCACCCCCCAGACCCCCCGCTCACTACGCGTGAATGAATCGCGCTCCGCTCGCTGCCCGTGTCGCCCAAGCTTCACGGCACCTCGATCCGGGCGGTGGAAGCGTTGCCGAGCAGATCGGTGCCGCGCACGACGAGGACGTGGGGTCCCGGCGTGCCGAGGTTCCCCACCGGGATCTCGTAGGTCTCCTCCATCTCGTCGTTGATGCCGTCGACGGGATGGACCTCCTGCCAGCGCCCGCCGTCCACCGAGAACTCGGCCTTCCGGACGAGGCTGCTGTCGTCCCGGACGATCGCCCGCACGGTGCTCGGGGGCACGAGGATCAGGCTCACCGTGGGCGGAGTGTTGTCCACGTCGAAGGGATCGCTCTCCTTCTCGGAGCTGAGGGCCAGGCTCTCCGGGTTGGAGGGCGCGTCGCTGGCCGTCACGCGGACGACGTAGCGGCCGTTGGGGACGGTCGTGGTGTCCCACGCCAGCACCGGGTCGGTCAGGCCCTTGCGCAGCAGACGCCAGCGCGCGTCGTTGACGCGCCGGTAGTGCACCTCGTAGAGGAGGTTGTCGCCGTTGGGGTCTTCACCCTTCCAGGAGAAGGTCTGGATACCCCGCTGGTAGAGCTTGCGGCTGTAGGAGGTCGCCGGGGGCAGCGGACCGCGGCCGGCCGGGCCGGTCCGCGAGTCGGCCCCCACCGGGGCGTCCAGGCCGAGGATCTCGGTCTCCCCGGAGATCGAGAGCGGCTTCTGGAAGACCTCGCCCGGCGGGTGCACGGTGATGGACTGGATCTGCGGCCGGAGGTTCCGCTGCAGGTAGGCGGTGGAGATCGAGTCGAGGATGGGCGAGGCGCCGTCCTTGGCCACGAGCGTCGCCTTCAGCTGCAGGAAGCGGGCGCGCTCGCTGGCCACGGGCTCGCCGGCGCCCCGCACGTAGGGGCGAGACCAATCCGACCAGGTGGAGTCCGGGCTGGCCGTGTTGCCGCTCCGGGTCTGCACCTGCACCTCGGCCCCGGCCGGCGCGCTGGCCTCCCAGCGGAGCTGGCCCCAGGCCGACACGGTCTCGGTGTCCTTCACCTTCGAGACGAAGTTGCCGCGCGCGCCGGAGCTTGATTCGAGCGTGTGGACCTTGCCCGGGTTGGCGGTGGCCACCGCCAGGCTCTCCGCCGGGCCCCTCAGCAGCGCCGTCACCTGCTCGGCGGGGAACGACGAGAGCATCGTCCACGTGCGGTCGTCACGGATGCGGTAGACCTTGCCCTTGTTGCCGGTCCCGACGAGGACGCCGTCGGTGGTGACGGCGAGGGCGTGCGGCGTCTCCTCCGTCGACGACCACAGCGTGTCCACCTCCCCCGACGGCAGGACGCGCAGCACCGCGCCCTTCAGCGCTCCCCCCCGCAGGCCCTCGGCCGGCCGGGGCGTGGGCGGCGGGCCGGTGGGGGCGGCCTGGGGCGCGATCACGGCGAAGCTCTCGCTGACGGTGACCTCGGCGGTCGGCGTCGTGACCGCCGCCGGCAGCGGCAGCGGCCCGGGAGGCCGCGACTCCTCACGCTCCTTGCCGTCCACGACCGCGGCGTAGAGGCTGCCGTCCTTGCCGACGTCGAGGGCCTTCACTTCGCGGTAGGCGGAATCGTGGAGCACGAACACCTTGCCGGCCGGATCGACGCGGTAGAGGATCCCGCTCGGCGCGCTGCCGGCGTAGATGTTCCCCGTAGCGTCGAGGGCCAGGGCGGTGATGTGGGTCTCGGCGCTCGTGAAGAGGACCTGGGCCTTGCCCTGGCGGTCCACGCGATGGATCTTGCCGTCGCCGCCCGTGGCCACCAGCAGGTTGCCGGAGTGATCGAAGGCGAGGGCCCAGATGTACTTGTCGGTCGGGTCGTAGAAGGTCTGGGCCTTGCCCGCCGCGTCGACCGCGTACACCTTCCCGTCCGGCGACGTGCCCACGTAGAGCCTGCCGTCGGGACCGATGGCGAGGGCGTGGACCTCGAGCTCGGTGGCGTCGAAGAACAGCGAGCCCTTGCCGCCCTCGACCTTGAACACCTTCCCGTCGTTGCCGGTGCCGGCGTAGAGCACGCCTTTGGCGTCGCGGGCCAGGCACCACACGAAGGGGATCTCGGGGTCGTAGACGGGACGGGTGACGGGGGCCAGCCGCACCCGACCCTCCGAGTCCACCGACAGGCCGTCGGTCGTGCCGTCGAGGAAGTCCCGCGCGCCTTCGATGCGCCAGAACTGGGGCTGGGCCGCCCTCGCGGCTCCGGCGGCCAGCACCAGGCCAGAGATGAGGGCCAGGCGGCGGGTTGCCCTCAACGCTCGACGGTGAGGCTGAGCGCGCGCGAGCCGGTCACGGCGTATTCGGTGGCGAGGTCGAAGTCCCACACCGAGGCGGTGCGGAGGGGGATCACGCCCGTGCCCTCGTCGGAAGCGCCGAGCACCGCCAGCACGGACGGGGGTAGCGACTGCAGGTACTCCCCACGGACGATGGCGCCCTCGTCGCTCCGCAACAGGCGGGCGTAGAGGTGGTTGTTGTGACGGAGGCCGTTGATGGCGCGTATGAGCTGATCGAGATCCTTGGGCACGAACGGCTGCCGCATCTCCCGCTGCTCGAGGTTGGTGAGCGCGTTCCCGTCGGCCACCAGCAGCGTGTAGCTGCCCGCGGGCGCGGTGGCGGGAACGGTGACCGGGATCGTCTCCGACACGGTGTCGCCGCGGTAGGTGCGCAGCAGCACCTTCAGCGGCACCGTCGACCCCGCCCGCACCGGACCCGTGCGCTCGAACCACGCGCGTTGCAGGCTCGCGGTCTGGATGGTCTCCAGCGACGAGACGTCGATGTCGAGCTTGTCGACCGTGACGCGCTCGAAGTCGTTCGTCATCAGGTAGGCCACCGGGGCGGCCACCAGCGCCGCGGCCTGGATCGCGGGCTGCTCCTGGGTGAAGAGGTCCTCCACCCGCACTTCCCGGCCCCCGGACAGCGTCACCTTGGCGTCGACCTGGATGGTCGAGGTGCCGAAGGCCCGCTCGTTGGCCTGGAGCACCGAGGCCAGCGAGACGTAGGCGAGCACCGGGCTGAACAGCTCGTCGTCCACCATGCGGAAGGAGTATCGCCGGTCCTGGCCGCGACTGGTGCTGATCCGCACCGAGACCGGGATCATGCGCGGCGTCTTGCCGAGCCGTCCGGCAATCGCCGTTCCCCGGTCCTGCTCGATCGTCCCCACCGGCTCGGCCGGGCTACTGATCTTCCACGACTGGTAGAGGCTCGGGAAGACCGAGTAGACGTAGGCCTTCCGCATCGGGAACTGGGTCGGGCCCAGGTTGTAGAAGGGATGGCCGAAGGCGTAGACGCGCTCGCCATCGATGTGGGTGATGGTGCCCGTGACCGACAGGTCCATGTCGCCCTCGACGAGCGACACGCCGACCGCGCCCCCCGGTTGGAGGTCAGGCAGCGGGACCGGAGGCTTGCCGACCGAGCCGGCCCCCATCACCGGGGTGAACCCGAGCCCGGCGAAGACGCCCCGCGCCCACTCGAAGGTCGAGGGGTCGAATCCGGAGAAGACCATCGGCAGGCTGAGCGGCCGCAAGGACTGGGAGGCCAGCTCGGGTGGAAGCTGGGCCGCCGCCGGCGAGCCCGCCAGCGGCACCGCGGTCTGCGGGCGCTGCAAGGCGGCCAAGAGCGAGTCGCGGTCCAGGGGGGCGGCGAGGGCGTGCGGCCCGGGGGTCAGGCTCGCGGTGCGGAACCGGGCCGAGGCGGCGCGGGGCGCGTCGGTGCTGGTGTCCTCGATCATCTCGCCGATGGGCGTGATGCCGGCGATCGTCTCCTTCGAGAACGGGAAGCCGTAGGAGACCGCGCCCACCAGCTTGCCGTCGATGAAGACCGGGCTGCCGCTCATGCCGGCGATGACGCCCGCCTTCTCCAGGGGTCCGCCGTCGAGCCGGGCCAGGATCAAGCTCTGCTTGGGCCCGATGTTCTCGAGGACGCCGATGACCTGGACCTTGAACTCCTCGATGCGCGTGCCCTCGAAGACGGTCCGGCCCACGCCCAGCATGCCGGGCTTCACCTGGTCCAGGGGGAGGATCGGCGGCGGAGGAGCCGCGGCGGCCGTACTGGCCAGGACGGCGGCGAAGAGGGCCAGCGGCAGGCGGCAGCGGATCATTGGTTCTTCCCCCCGCCCGCGTCCGCTTCGGCCCGCCCGAAGTCGGCGCGGGACGCGCGACATGGACGAACCATATTACTAAGCCACGCCGACGGGGGTCAAACCGCGGCCGCGCGGCGAGCGTGATAACATCCGGGCTTTGCCCGGCATGGAGAGGGAGAGAGTCATCGTGGACGAACGGCGCGCCGGGGCGGCCCTTCCGGCATGCCTGTTCGCCTGGCTCGTACCGGGGGCGGGACACCTCTACCTGGGCCGGATCGGCAAGGGGCTCGTCTTCCTGGGCGCCATCGGCGCGCTCTTCGTCCTCGGAGTGGCCATGGATGCCGGGCTCCAGATGCACCTGGGCTTCGACGACCCCCTCGCCTTCCTGCGGAGCCTGGCCCAGATGGCCCTCGGCGTGCCCTACTTCCTGGCCCGCGCCCTCGGCTTCGAGGCGGGCAAGGTCACCTCGGTGACCTACGAGTACGGCAACACGTTCACCGAGGTCGGGGGCCTGCTGAACATCCTCGTCATCCTCGACGCCTACGACGTCGCGGTCGGTCGCAAGCCGTGATGTCCAGCCACCTGCTGACGCTGCTCGTCTTCGCGAGCCTGGTGTCCGTCGTCTTCGCCACCCTGCTCCGCGAGGACCGCCGGCCCCGCTTCCGCTTCTTCCTCATGAGCCTCGGCGCGTTCGTCCTCTCCGCGGTCGTGGTGGGCTGGCTGATGTACCGCTTCCCGAGCTGAGCGTGCCCCCCTGCGCGTTTCGGCATGTGGCCATCTGGCGCGGCCAGCGCGCGGAGGCGAATTCACTTCGCCGCAGCGCGCGGGGGACGCGGGGGACGCGAAGTCGAGCGAAGCGAGACGAGCGTTGACCCCGCGTTTACGACACGACGCGCAGCGTCGCACATTCTTGCGACGGGGGGTCCGGGGGGCGCGCCGCTAGCGCCCCCGACTTGATGAAGGACTTGCGCATCGCGGTGGTGCCCGGGGACGGCATCGGCGTGGAGGTGATCGCCGAGGCCGTGAAGGCGCTGCAGGCGGTGGCGGACGCCGCGGGCCGGCTCGTCCTGCCGACCGCTTTCGACTGGGGCGCGGAGAGGTACCTGGCCAGCGGCGTGACGCTGCCTCCGGGCGCCCTCGACATGCTGCAGGGCGGCTTCGACGCGATATTGCTCGGGGCCATGGGCGACCCGCGCGTGCCGGACAACCGCCACGCGGCCGACATCCTGCTCGGGATGCGCTTCCGCCTCGACCTGTACGTCAACTACCGGCCGGTCCGGCTCTTCCACGAGAAGCTGTGCCCGCTGAAGGGAGTGACTCCCGCCCAGGTGGACTTCGCGGTCTTCCGGGAGAACACCGAGGGCCTCTACGTGATGATGGGCGGCAACTTCAAGAAGGACACCGCCGACGAGGTGGCGACCGAGATCGACCTCAACACCCGCAAGGGCGTGGAGCGCATCGTGCGCCACGCCTTCGAGTTCGCGCGCGCCCGCCGCAGGAGGCGCGTGGTGATGGCCGACAAGTCGAACGTCCTCGTCCATGCCCACGACCTCTGGCAGCGCGTCTTCCGCGCGGTGGCGGCGGAGTACCAGGACATCGAGGCGACCCATCTCTACGTCGACAACCTCGCGCTCCAGATGGTGCGCGACCCGGGGCAGTTCCAGGTCGTCGTCACCTCGAACATGTTCGGCGACATCGTCACCGACCTCGCCGCCGGGTTGCAGGGGGGCCTCGGCATGGCCGCCTCGGGCAACATCCACCCGGGCCGGCTCAGCCTCTTCGAGCCGGTGCACGGCTCGGCCCCGCGCTTCGCCGGCCAGAACGTGGCCAACCCCATGGGAGCGATCCTGACCGTGGGATTGATGCTCGACCATCTCGGTTGGACGGAGGAGGCGCGCCGGATCGAGGAGACGGTCCGGTGGGCCGTGGACGGGGATCGCACCACGGCGGACATCGGCGGGACGCTCGGCACGCGGGAGGTCGGAGATGCGATCGCCTCGCGCCTGCGCGCGGCCGGGAGGGCCTGACGTGTGGCGGAAAGCGGTTCCGGTATGCCGTCGTGGTCGAGTGGACCCTGTCGGCTTCGGCGTGCTCGTCGCTGTGGCCGCCGCCGTCGCCGGGGCGCAGGCCGCGCTCGGGACGGTGCCATAGATAACGTTGGTACAATCGAGGTGCGGCCAGGAGGCGCCGGCCCTTGATCTCCCTCACCCCCGGCAAGCGCGTCCTCTTCCTTACCAAGGACCCCGAGCTCATCCGCCGCCAGCTCCGCGGCGAGCTGGACCTGCGGATGGACGAGCTGCGCGTCGAGGACCTGCTGGACGACATCAACACCGACGCCATGACGCCGGCCTGGGCCTGCTTCGATTACCGTCCCCAGGACATTGCCCGCAACGCCTATGCGGGGATCACCATCGGCAAGGAGCGGCTGTTCCCGGAGGGCGCCCTCATGTCGGGGAGCTTCGAGGTGATCGTCTCCGGCCATCGCAAGGGGGTCGGCTCGTCGCGGGAGACCGCCGTCCAGGCCGAGAAGTGGTCGGGCATCCGCATCGCCATCGCCGCCTCGTTCGCTCCGATCCACGCCCGGAACAACGTCTCCCAGGGCGTGCTCATGGGCGACCACGAGATCCTGCGCCGCCTGCAGCGGGGCGAGAAAGTGCCGCGGGCCGAGTTCACGAGGGGATACGACGCGATCACGCGGCAGGTGATCGAGCACGGGGGCCTCTTCCCGTTCACCAAGGCGTACTCGCGGGGCGAGGTGCGCCTGCCCCCGCCCGACACGCCGCGACGGCCGATGACGATCGCGGAGAAGATCCTGGCCGCCCACGTCATGGGCCGGACCGGGCCCGTCTTCGTGAAGCCGGGCGACGCGGTCTGCGTGCGCGTGGACGGCGGCTACTCGCACGAGTTCACCACCGCGCAGGTCCACTACTTCCTCGAGCAGGAGTACGGGCCGGACTACGCGCTCGCCGACCCGCGGAAGTTCGCGGTCTTCGAGGACCACCTCATCTATGCGGACGGCGTGCCGAAGATGGCGCCCTTCTCGCCGAAGATCCAGGTGCTGCGCGACATGCAGCGCCTCTTCCAGCGCAAGACGGGA
>Ga0066710_100000212_pt1 | contig 30607 bp, 21 predicted proteins | sample GraSoiAngelo_159_FD_79666 | JGI IMG/M metagenome (GOLD analysis project Ga0066710, IMG submission 79666) | Grasslands soil microbial communities from the Angelo Coastal Reserve, California, USA - 14_1009_16_40cm | ecosystem: Environmental > Terrestrial > Soil > Grasslands | place: USA... | reverse complement strand
GTTTCGTGGCCGATTGGGTGATGCCTTATCCGCGCATGCCGGCAGCGCAACAGACGGAGTTGGACAAGTCGCTGGGGGAACTCCGGCAATTTCTCGATGAAGGTCTCGATCCTGCGGAGATAGATCGACAAGCAGAGATTCCGCGCAGCGTCATCGACGGTCTTGGGCGCACCGGTGTGCTCGGTGCGACTGCGCCAGTGGAATACGGCGGACGGGGTTTCACACAGATGGCTAACTGTAAACTGCTGGAGGAAATCGGGCGTCGCTGCGCATCCACATCGGTTTTCGTAAACGCGCACCACTCGATCGGGATTCGTGCGCTGCTGCTTTTCGGAACACAAGAGCAAAAACAGATATGGCTTCCGAAATTAGTAACTGGCGAGCAACTTGGCGCATTCGCGCTGACCGAGCAGGAAGCCGGTTCCGATGCGGCAAACGTGCAAATGCAGGCTCGTCCAAGTGACGACGGCGCACACTTCATTTTGAACGGGGAAAAACGTTACATCACCAATGCGGCAATCGCGCACGTGCTCACAGTGATGGCACGCACTCCGGTGCCCGGGTCGGACAAGACGGCGATCACGGCGTTCCTCGTCACGCCTGACATGCCCGGCTTCACGATGCTCGAGGCGCGCATGCCGAAAATGGGAATCCGCGGCACGGCCACGGGACGATTCGCCCTGCGCAATGTCAAAGTGCCAAGGGAAAATATTCTCGGCCCGATGGGTAAAGGCCTCAAAGTAGCGCTTACTGTGCTCGATTTTGGCCGAACCACTTTCGGTGCTTGTTGCACCGGCGCGGCGAAAACGTGTTTGCGCCTCGCCATCGAACACGCAAACACACGCAAACAATTCAACAAAACGCTTGGTGAATTTGATCTCGTCAAAAAGAAGATCGCGCGCGTGGCGGCAGACGCTTATGCGATGGAGGCAATGACCACCGTCACCGCGTCCCTGATCGACCGCGGACTGGAAGATTACATGATCGAAACCGCCATGTTGAAAGTCTTCACGACCGAGCGGCTTTGGGAAGTGATCAACGATGCTTTTCAGATTTATGGCGGCTCGGCTTACTTTGTCGATCTTCCTCTCGAGAGAATGCTGCGCGATGCACGTATTAACCAAATCGGTGAAGGCAGCAATGAAGTACTCACTTCGTTTATTGCGCTTGTGGGCATGCGCGGACCGGGCATGGAGTTCAAGGAAATTTACGACACCATGCTGAAACCATCGCGCGATCGGGTAAGTAAAGCGTGGACTGCGGGGATGAACCGGCTTGCCGCGGCCATTCGCGTGCCTGATGTGCCCGTTCGAAGCGAACAGCTTCACCCGCAGGCGCGGCAACTCGGTCGCTTGATTTGGCGTTTTAACTTTGCCGTTAATCGTGCGTTGATCACTTATCGCGAACCGATCCTCGACATGCAGCTTGTTCAGGAGCGGATTGCCGGCGCGGCTATGGATCTTTTTGCCTCGACCTGTGTGCTCAGCCATCAAGACTCCGAGATTCAGCTCGCGCGTCGCAATGGCGATTCCGCGCCCCTCGATCACTCCGCCGCAGATCTGTTCTTGCGCCAATCGTTTCGCCGAATTCGTCGCTTCCTCGGCGGACTTACAGATAACGACGACAAATCGTTGCTCGCCGCAGCAGATTCAGTTTTGGGTAAGCCACGCAGCTAAATTTGGCCGCTCGCATTTACACCGACAAAGACGCGGATCTTCGCTGGTTGAAGGGCAAAACATGCGCAGTGATCGGCTTCGGCGCGCAAGGCCGCGCTCACGCTCTCAATCTAAAGGACAGCGGGATTAAGGTAATCGTCGGGCTTTATCCTGACAGCAAGTCTCGAGTGCGCGCCAGGCGGAGCGGTCTCGAAGTGCTCGGCACAGCGGAAGCGGCGCGGGGCGCCGATATTATTTTTCTAGCACTCCCGGATACCAAAATGCCCGCGGTCTACGAAGAACAGATCGCTCCGCATTTGCGTTCCGGCCAAACTCTGCTCTTCGCGCATGGCTTCGCGATCTACTACCGCACGATTGTCCCGCGTAAGGATGTCGATGTGGTGATGGTCGCTCCCAAGGGTTTGGGAGCGATGGTGCGTAGGGAATTCATAAGGGGACGCGGTGTGCCGGGACTGATCGCCATTCATCAGAATCCGAGCCGGCAGGCAAAGCGCACGGCTCTTGCCTGGGCAAAAGGCATCGGCTGCACGCGTGCCGGCGTGCTCGAGACCAGTTTTCGTGAAGAGACGGAAACCGACCTGTTTGGCGAGCAAGCGGTGCTCTGCGGCGGCACGACCGCACTCATTCGCGCTGGCTTTGAAACGCTTGTCCGTGCTGGCTATCCGGCCGAGCTGGCTTATTTCGAATGCCTGCATGAACTCAAGTTCATCGTCGATCTTATTCACGAAGCAGGAATTGCCGGAATGCGCAGATTGATTTCCGATACCGCCAAATGGGGTGAGTTGACCGTTGGCCCAAAAATTATTGATCAAACGGTGCAAAAAAACATGAGGTCGGCGCTGCGGGACATCCGGTCAGGAAAATTCGCGCGCGACTTTATTCAGGAAATGAAAACCGGCCGGGCGCGTTACGTGAACTTGCTGCGTGAAGCAGAAGACCATCCGATCGAAAAAGTCGGCGCACGGCTCCGGCGACTTATGCGTTGGAAAGCAAAAACAAAAAGCACTTAGCAGCACTGCCGCGCCGGGCAACGCGTCCTTTCGGCAAACTCAGTTTTGCCAGAACCTTATTTGGTCGTCGCGTGCCCGAGAATCAGCATCGGGTTGGCGGTGGTCGGAATTGCGGCGAGCCGATTGCAAGGCTGCGGGATACGGGAGGTTCCTGTCACCACGTAGCACATCTTCTTCACGGTCCTTTGGGCCGGCTGCTGTGTCGCCGGCAGGACCACGTTTTTGCTCGGATCTGCAAATGCCGATGCACAAAATGCGAGCGCGAGCGCGGCACTTGCACATCGAACCGGCCAGCCGCACACGCGACTGAACCTGCTTCCTGTTTTCATACCTTGATTGTGATTCCGTTCCAAATTTACGCAAGCTTATTCGGAGCGACTTTTAGGACAAAGAAACGACATTTTCGGCCACGAACACCAACGGCGGTCGAGACTGAAAGCCGCTATCAATCCGCCCAAAGAAAATGTTCCAATCGCAGGCGATTGAGCCGCGCCTTTGCTTCATAGCTCCGGCTGCCCCCAGCGCCGGCCAGTTTTTCGTAAATAGCAGCAGCAGATTCCCATTTTGAATCGTCCTCCAACAGTTGCGCCGCATTAAATCCGGCTTTGTAGTACCAGAAGAGTTCGCGCCGTCGATCTGGGCGCGCTTCGTCGTCGATGATCTTGTAGAATGTCGCGAGAGCGCCAACGCGGTCGTTCTTTTTTCCCAAGCATAGAGCTTTTTTGAAAAGCGCCTGGTTTCGCCAGTGAACCGACTCGTTCTTGTCGGAGGATAGTTGGTCATAGATTTCGATGGCCCGCTGATAATTATTCGAATCGCTTGCGCCCATCTCAAAAAAAATATCGCCGGTGCCGCAAAGCGCCTCGCGTTTTTCGGATGGTCCAGCCTCACTCTTCAACACCTCATCGTATAAGACGAGAGCATCCTTCGGCTTGCCGAGTTTGCGCTCGATCACCGCTTGTTCGTTGCGAGCGGCCCATCGCAGTGGGCCATTCAATCCCACAACCTGATCAAACAGGACAATGGCCCGATCGAGCGAATGCTCGGCCATGCTCGACATGGCTGATTCCGCTGCAAAAAAGAGAGTTTTTTCGACAAGTGGATTATTCGGATTCTGCTGCGCGAAAATTTCAAACTGCGTCTGCGCATTGGCGAAATCCTTCTGTCGGTAATAAATCTCCGCTAACTTCATTCGAACCTCCGGAACGAATGCCGAGACGTTGTGTTGCTCAAGGAAACGTTTCGCGAGCTCGATGACGTTCCTTTCGTCCACATTGGCTGAGTCCTCGATCCAGATCCTGAGATAGTCCGCCCGCTCCGCCGCCGCCGCCGTTGGCTTGGAACCGGCCGCGCGAGCCAGATTTTGGCCTGCTTCATCAAGGCGCGGCGGCGAGGAATGGAAGGCGAGCTCGGCCAAGCCGACCCAAGCCTCCGAGACGCGAGGATTGGTAGGAAAATCGCGAACAAATCGCTGCAGCGATTCTGCCGCTTTCTTGTCACCTTTGGCAGCTTGCATCAAGCCCTCCTGTAATCGCAAGCTGGCGCGCAATTCTTGGTCGTCGCCCTGCTTTTCAAGTTCGTTGTAGTCTGTCAAAAAACGGGCGTGATCGCCGAGTTGCAGCCAGCCGACCGACGCGTTGAACAATGCAACCTTCGTCCATGGTGACGTGGAATGCGCGATTTGTTCAAAGGCCGCAGTCGCCATCTCAAATCGCTTGGCCAGATACTGCGTTTGCGCAACAAGCAAATTGATTCGATCGAGTAATGACGGTTCCGGATGCAGGAGACGCGCATCACCCAAAATCGCAATCGCCTCATCGAAATGTCGATCCTCCACTTCAAGTTGCGCAAACTCGAAGAGAGCAGGCACTATCGCCGGCGATTTTACAGCAGTGCGGCGCAGATCGCTAAATAATTCCCGGGCTCGCTCCCGGTGACCAGCCCGAATCTCGAGCCGAGCAAGATACCATCGTGCGAATGTTCGCCTGGGCTGTTCCGGATTGCGGACCCATTTTTCTAGTTCACTGCGGGATGGTTTGTGCTCTGCGCGGTAGACCTCGTCTAATTTTGCAAAGATAACACGCAAATCCGGATCTCCGGGATGATGATCGACAAACTGCTCTATGGCATCATCCGCGGCTTCGGGCGTTTTTAGTCGCAGGTGCGCGTCGGCTATGCCGAAGAGTGCTGCGATTAGCGTGGCATGAGGGGTACCTTCCCGCCTTTTCAGCAGCCCTTGAAATGTGCCGATTGCCCTTTCCGGCCGTTGCAAAATTAACTGCAAACGTCCGTTTAACAGCCTACGCTCTCGTTTTTCCGCAACCGATTTTGGCTGTATGCCCTCCAGAACACGCCGCGCGTTGGGCGCGTCGGCCTTGTCAATGTACAATTCTGCCGATCGGAGCTGTGCTCGGGTCGCCCATTCTTCGTCGTGAAGGAGAACGCTGAGCTTTTCCTGCGCCTCGTCACGTCTTCCTAACGCGCGTAGCATTTCCGCCGCTCCAAAGGTGGCTGCTCCGTAAAAAGTTGAATGCTCGTCCTTCGCCACTTCTTGGTAGATCGGCAGTGCGTCGAGCCATCGATGCAGGCTGGCCAACGCTTGAGCGCGCCAAAACTTTGCCGATGGAATGTCCTTTAGCCGCGAATCCCCCAGTAGCATCAGAGCTTCCCCTGGCTGCCCGGCGGCCACCTGTGCTTCGACAAGCTTTTGGGTGACTACCTGCCACTCTGGACCGGGTAGATTTTTGCTAAGCAACGCTCGCAGGCGTGCTACTGCAACCTCCGGCACGCCCTCCGCAAGCGGCGCGCTCGCTTCGGCAAGCTCGGCCGAGCTGTCAGCGCGCATTGGTTCCAAAAGGAAAATCGACAGTCCAATGAGACCTATGTGTCCTATGCGACTCATACCTTCTCCAAAAGTGGTCGCAGATATTTGCCCGTGAAACTGTTCGGAAGATGGACAATCCCCTCCGGCGGACCCGCGCCGATTATCTCGCCTCCCTGTTCGCCACCCTCAGGCCCAAGATCAACGATCCAATCTGCGCACTTAATCATCTCGAGATTGTGTTCGATCACAACCAGCGTGTTTCCCGCGTTGCGCAGTTTCATCAGCACTTGCAACAATTTCTCGATATCGGCGAAGTGCAATCCCGTTGTTGGCTCATCCAGAATATAAACAGTGCGGCCAGTCGCCTTTTTCCCAAGCTCTGTCGCCAGTTTGACGCGTTGCGCCTCTCCGCCAGAAAGGGTCGTTCCAGCCTGACCGAGTCGCAGATAACCGAGACCCACGTCCAGGAGCGAATTTAACTTGTCGGAAACGCTCGGCACGTTGCGGAAAAACCGCGCCGCTTCATCCACCGTCAGATCGAGAACGTCGGCGATATTCTTCCCTTTGTAAGTGATCTCGAGGGTTTCGCGGTTATAGCGTTTTCCGTGGCACACTTCGCATTCCACGTAAACGTCCGGCAAAAAGTGCATTTCGATTTTAATCAATCCGCCGCCTTCGCAATTTTCGCAGCGGCCGCCTTTGACATTGAAGCTGAACCGTCCCGCGTCATAACCGCGCACCCGCGCAGCGGGCAACTGACTGAACAATTCGCGGATCGGCGCAAACGCGCCGGTGTAGGTGACTGGATTGGAGCGGGGCGTCCGGCCAATCGCGCTTTGGTCGATGACGATGGCTTTATCAATCTGTTCCACTCCACGAATCGCCCTATAAGCTCCAGGTTTCTCTTTTGAATTGTAAAAATGTCGAAACAGAGCGCGCCGCAAAATGTCGTCCACCAAGGTGGATTTACCGCTGCCGGAGACACCAGTCACACAGGTGAGACAGCCAAGAGGGAAAGCGACATCGATTTGCTTAAGGTTGTTTTCACTCGCGCCCACTACCGTTAGCCACCCGTCGAGATGTTCGACGTTTGAAGTTTGATGTTTAATTGTGTGGGGACACATGCGCTGTTTCGGAATCGCAATGCGCGCGCGTCCAGTGAGATAATCTGCTGTGAGAGAATTTTTGGCGCGAAGAACATCCTCGATGCCGCCTTGAGCAACAATTTCACCGCCGCGCGGACCTGCGCCCGGGCCGAGATCGACAATGTGGTCGGCGGCCCGAATCGTTTCTTCGTCGTGTTCAACCACGATGACCGTATTGCCGAGATCGCGCAGTCGCCGCAGGGTTCCGAGCAATCGCGCATTGTCCCGTTGGTGTAAGCCGATGCTCGGCTCGTCCAAAATGTAAAGAACGCCCGCAAGACCGGAGCCGATCTGGGTCGCCAGCCGGATTCGTTGCGCTTCACCGCCGGAAAGCGTGCCGCTCTCGCGGTTGAGCGTGAGATAACCGAGCCCGACCTCGAGGAGAAATTCCAGGCGCGATCGAATTTCGCGCACGACGTCAGTCACAATCGTCTGTTGTTGCGCAGTCAAGTCGAGAGCGCCCATAAAACGTGCGGCTGCTTCAATCGTTTGTTCGCTGAACTGATGGATGTTCAATTCGCGGTGATGTCGATCTTTGATCGTAACCGCGAGAATCTCCGGTTTAAGTCTTGCGCCGCCGCACACTTTGCACGGCTCGCGTGTCATGAATGCGCGAATGCGGTTGCGCGTGAACTCGCTTTGGGTCTCCTCATAAAGTCGTTGCATTTGCGGAACCAGACCTTCAAATGGCTTCGCGACTTTCTTCTGGCCATTAACGCTCAAGCTTATCCCCACCGGTTCGCCATTCGTGCCGAAGTAAAGCGCATTTTTAAATTCATCCGGCAAATCGGCAAACGGTACGTCTTCATTAACATGGAAATGTTTCACCAGCGCCAGTTGCAGGTGGCGATAATACGCCTTCATTCGCTTCGTTCCGCGGCGCCACGGCGTGATTGCCCCTTCGGCAATCGTTTTGCTCGGGTCCGAAATCATCAAGTCAGGATCAACAATTTGTTGTGTGCCCAGACCGTGACAGGCCGGACAGGCACCCAGGTGACTGTTGAACGAAAAATGTCTTGGAGTGAGCTCGCTGAGCGTGAATCCAGTTTCCGCGTTTCCGTAATTGGTCGAGTAACGGACTTCTTCCCAAATCGCTTCGGATTGAGCGTTGAGCGTTGGGCCCATTCGGCTTGCGCTCAGGGCAGGCTGTTGAGCGTTGGATGTTTTTGAACTTTCGCGCAAGACCACGACACGGTTCCCGCCCCATTTGAGCGCGGTCTCGATTGAATCGGTGAGTCGAGCGCGGATTCCATCGCGCACGACCAGCCGGTCGACCACCGTCTCAATCGTGTGTCGCTCGTTTTTCCTTAACCGGACGGGCTGCGGGCTATTCAGCTCGATGATTTGGCCATCAATTCGCACGCGAACAAATCCTTCGCGCTTGATCTTTTCGATAACATCCCGGAATTGCCCCGGTTGGTTTTCGATCAGCGGCGCGAGCACAACGATTTTAGTCTGCGGCTCGTTAGCGAGAATTTGATCGACAATCTGTTGAGGCGTCTGCCGGTTAAGCGGTCGCCCCGTTTCTGGATCGTGCGGTTGCCCGACTGCCGAAAAAAGCACTCGCAAGTAATCGTAAACTTCAGTCGTGGTCGCGATTGTCGACCTTGGATTCGCCCCGGCGCTGCGCTGCTCGATGGCGATGGCAGGAGAAAGCCCCTCGATGAAATCGACGTCGGGCTTTTCCATCTGATCGAGGAATTGCCTCGCGTAAGCGGAGAGACTTTCGACGTAACGGCGTTGCCCTTCTGCGTAAAGAGTATCGAAGGCAAGTGACGATTTGCCCGAGCCGCTCAAGCCGGTGATGACGACCAACTTCTCGCGGGGAATCTCCAGGTGGAGATTCTTCAGGTTGTGCTGGCGTGCACCACTGATTTTAATTACTTGCCCAGGCATTCTGACGACAACAGTCGAACCTACAAGTTAAGCACAGCCACTCCTCGGTGTCGAGGTGCGTGCATCTTTAACGGCATGTTGCGCCGCGAGGCCTTTCGGCCCTCAGTCATCGATGCCGACGCGCGTTATACGCGTTCGGCGACAAGCGTATATAACTTCCGCAGTCCCGCCATGTGTTTGTAAAAGGCAGATGTATTGCTGATAATCCTGAACCCTTTCAGCGCCAGAAACCGCAGATAAACTTCCGCCGTCATTTGCCACCATGTCCACCCGCCGTGGGGTGTGCGCCGGCTCTTGTTTGGAATGAAATAGGCCAATGGCAGGCACTGTAATTCCTCATTAATTAACCAAGGAACAGCATCGGTGATAATAATGGATTTACCGGTAAAGCTAATTGCATTCTCAAGCGCTCCGAGCGGATCGCGCAGATGAAGCAGGATTGAGCCGAGCGTGACGACGTCGAATCTACCGATCTCATTCGGCACGTGGTAAGCTGTCCCATGGACTAATCTGGTCTTAGAACCCAGCTGTTCATGAGCGTACCAAAAGCCGTTGTTGAGACGCTGGATCCCTCTGGACATAACGCGCTTTATCTCCGCCACATTGTCCTCGGGCCCGAATAATACGTCCCATGAAGTTCTCGCAATGTCCGGAGATAGATCTACCGCGATCACGTCGGCGGCTTGCTGTTCCATCCAAAAGGTTAGGCCGCCATTTGCGGCGCCAAATTCAAGGACGCGTTTATCGTTGAAGCCGTAATTGCCAAAATATGAATCCTCCTGGCCTCGGAGATCCCACACCCATTTCTTGTCCTCCAGTCCGGGAAGATCGATCCGGTGATAGGTTGCAGTATCTTGCGGAGCGATGCCCCGTTTTGGTACAACATACGGTGCAATGTCGTGCGCGGGCGAGCCAGGCGAGTTATCCACTGGTCGTGTTTTTTGCGGGAAGATCATGGACAGATTTTGGGCGCATAAGGTATTGCCCGCCCCTTGGTCGCACAATCTTTTCTTCAAGACACAAACGATCGAACAGCATCAAAATTTCAAATAGAGCTTTGGTATCTTCGTTTTCCAGATACGCCGCGCGAGTGCCGCGCGGTACAACAAGACACAGGAATGCATCAAACTCTCTCTTCCACTCGATCGTAAACCAGCGTTCAAACACCGGGACGATCTCGCCGGAACGAATCTGTTCAAATGGCGAACAAAGTTGCCCTGGCTCGCGACATTTAATCTCAGTTAATTGGCCATTAATTTTATTTCTGCGGAATTTCTCGGGAAGGATCGCCAGAATCCGATCCATTATGGAGAGACGCTTGGGGTCATATTGTGCCTGCGTTTCTCCGACGAGATCATGAATCCAGAGATAACCATCGCTTTTCAGCGAACGCCATGCCTGTTCGGCGACATGCTCGAGAAAAAGGATGTGATGGAGCGTGGTCTGCGCAGCGACCAGATCGAACGTTTTCTCGGGTAGCTCTACGGAATTCAGGTCGGCCACTTCATAAGTGAGCGGAAGCTTCTCCTCTTCCGCAAACTCGCGCGCGGCGGCAATGGCCTTTTCCGAAATATCGATTCCATGAAAACTCCCGCAAATCCCCCAGCGTAAGAGTTCGCGATCGAGCCTGCCGGCGCCGCATCCCAGTACCAGGCCGTGCTCAAACCTTAGTTTTTTTCCCATCGCGACCCCGATTAAGGATAAAGTGTGACGATCGATGCCAAGCATTGCGCTCGCTCTTGCGTCCTCAATTCCTGCTTCGGAACGCTCCAAATCGGGCAAAATTTTTCCCCACACCTCTTTTTCGCGCGCTGCCATCGCGTCGTACACGTCCCGGTCGGCCATTGCCCGTTTAATAATCTCCTGAGCCTTATCGGCACTCATAAACAAACCCCAGGTTTGCACGCGTCAACCAATATCGGGTCGAATAGTTGGTTAGTGTCGATTCTTTCAACGTTCCGTTCGAGAGAATTCTATGCAAGGTAAGATTGGAGAGACAGCTCCACGATATGGTGCGCGCCCTTTACGTGTCTTCGATCGGGCTCCCGCACAACGCCCCAATCGGAATTCAGCACGATCTCTAACTAGGAAAATAATCCATATTATCACGCGTAGCAGGTCAGTGGTGGAGCTCGCGCTCTCCATCAAGCCGCCTCTCATTTATATGCTGTAAAACGTAAGGCCGAGCAAATGGTCCTTCGGGTCTTTGCGCGACCAGGATGATCCGCGCCATGTGTTGGGCCAGCCCTTCTGTGGGCACGCCCTTCACTAGCTCTCGAATGTCCCGGAATCCTACCAATTCCAAACACTTCGTCAGCACACTGGTGCTCAAAGCCCAAAAGTTGGTTCGATCGTTGTTCTGCATGTGCAGAAAGTAACAGATATTCGGGTCTTCCGGATGATCGTATACTTGGGTTTCCAAAGCGAGATAACCGCCAGGCCGCAGGTTATCGAAAGTCGCCCGCAATGAGAGGACTGGATTCGGAAGATGATAAAGCGTCCCGAAGTGAAGCACGACATCGAACTCCTTTGGACGGCTAAAGGTCTCTGCGCTCGCAATAAGAAATTCTGCATTAACGCCAGCAAGCTTTGAAAAGAAACGCGAGATTTCGATATGTCGTGGGACGATATCGATGCCTGTGCAGCGAGCGCCGTATTTCGCCGCTGCATTGATCGAATTGTATCCGGCGTTACAGCCAATATCGAGCATTCTTCCCCCGGAGAGTTCTGCAAAAGGAATGGCGGCTTCGACAACACCGAACTTGTTCAACGGATCCGCGTCGAACGGGCTGCGGCGTTTAAAGTCCTTTGTCGACACTCCGTTACTAAAATCAACTCGAATGCTCCATGGTTCCCACTGTGTTAACCGATCTCGTAACTGCTCAGGGGTAAGAGAGGTTTGCAGCATTAGAATCTGTTTTTCCATTTCCGAAGAATCGATCAAATCTCGCTCCTCCTTTTCGCCAGCTCGCGCAGCCGGTTATCCTGCGCGCATTTTTCAAGCTGCGCGGGTATTCTGGCGAGGAATCGCGAGAAGCTACTCAAGCACAACGGCTGCTTTTCTCCAGCGAATTTAGCCGGCCATGACGGACATCATCGTCCGTCCCGGTCAGCCATCGCCCGTTCAATAATCTCCTGAGCTTTGTTCGCACTCATGAATGAACCAAGGCGCCGCTTCGTGAAAGTGGGAACGTGCCTCATCGGCTCTTCAGTGGCAATGCGTATCTCGAGAAATAGGCTAGCAAGAAACCGTCGAGCATCGAACGTCGAATGGAGTGAGCGCCGCCGTCTTTAGTTCGATGTTCTGGCTGTCGCGCAAGCCGCGCCAGGCAGTAATGAAGTACAACCTTGAACCGCGCCCCGAATTGAAGGAAGCTGCGGCGGCTCTGCAGTGGGTCGCCAAAAGGAGATCTGCAACCAAGATGGTATCGACTACGGCAGTATGGAAGCTGTTCTAAACGAGCCCCAGGCGAACAGAGAGGTCTGGGGACCTGCCGCCCTCGAGCGAAGGCGCGAGCGCACACGGAACCATTTGGCAAGCATCGCTTCCCGTCGCGAGGGCTGGATTAAGCGCAACAGAAACTATTACGAACTGCTAGGCCGGCTCCTTCGATTTCTGGTCGAGCCACAGAAAAGGGTGCTATCAGTTCGCTGCGACATCGGTAACCTTTTAGCCGCCGTTAGGCCAAGTGAGGGCAAAGGTGTCGACATTTGCGCCGAGATAGTCGAAATCGCGCAGCAACGGAATCCATCCTTCAATTTTGCAGTCGCGTTCCCGGACAAAGATGAGTTCCGGAAGGTTTTCAGTCGGGACGAGAAATTCGATTACATCCTCTTCAACGATATCGGCGACACCGTGGATGTGCTTCAAGCGCTGCGCAATTTAAAGCCGCTTTGCTCGCGGCATACTCGTCTGCTGGTTACAACTTACAACCATCTTTGGGAACCGCTTGTCACCTTTGCGGAGTGGACTGGGATGAAGGTCCCGCGCACCGAGCAAAACTGGCTTTCCAGGGTTGATATCCGAAACCTGATGAAACTGGCCGGTTTCGAAGCGCTCGAGACGCACTGGATTGTGCTGTTACCCAAGTATGTGCCGCTCCTATCGGCTTTCTTAAATCGATTTTGCGCGCGCCTGCCATTTTTCAAAAGGTTGTGCATGACGCAGGTCGTTGTCGCCAGGACGCTGCCTCCACCAGTTCCCAAGGAGGAACTGTCCGTCTCCGTGATCATTCCCTGCAAAGACGAGAAAGGAAACGTGGAGGATGCCGTACGGCGCATGCCGCAGTTGGGTGGCCAGACAGAAATAATTTTCTGCGACGATCGATCCACCGACGGCACTGCTGAGGAGGTGCGCCGGGTGGCGTCCTGTTATCCGGAACGGCATATCCGACTTGAACACGGACCGGGAATTTGCAAGTCCAAAAACGTCTGGACCGGGTTCGACGCAGCGAGGGGTGACATCGTGATGATTCTTGACGCCGATCTGACGACGATGCCCGAGGAGCTGGTTTATTTTATGGATGTTATGGTTTCGGGTCAGGCGGAGTTTGTAAATGGTTCCCGGCTAATCTATCCAGTGCCAAAAGGAGCGATGAACGAAGCAAACATGCTGGGCAACAAATTTTTCAGCGTCGCTTTTACCTATCTTCTCGGTCAAAGAGTAAAAGACACTTTGTGCGGCACGAAGGTGCTCTGGCGAAGCGACTGGGAGCGGATCAGGCCAATGCTGGGAAGCTGGGGGACCGAAGACCGTTGGGGCGATTATGAGCTCTTGTTTGGCGCCGCAAAGCTAAGCCTCAAGATTTTGGATTTGCCGGTGCATTATCAGGAGCGCATTTACGGTTCCACCAAGATGACGAAAGTGTTTCATCATGGATTGATCATGCTAAAAATGTGCTGGCACGGATTCTTGAAGCTGAAACTCGGTTACTAAGGTGGGTTCACCCTGCAATAGTCCGCCAGCTAAAAGAAATTCCAGACGAGCCACAGATGGACACGGATTAACACGGATAAAAGATGCTCGAATTCAAACCGGAAGATGAAACTCCATTTCCGCACAAGGAGGTCACGGAAGCAATTATCGGATCCGCCTTCGAGGTCTACAACCACCTCGGTTACGGTTTTCTGCACCGCGTGTATCAGAGGGCGCTTCAAGTCGAGCTGCTACGGCGCGGCTTCAGTGGAGAGTTGGAAAGGAGAACAACGGTTCGCTACAAGGAAGTAATCGTCGGCGAGTACGACGGCGACATGATTGTGAACGATGCGGTACTCATCGAAGTCAAGATTGCGCCGCAATATGATAAGCGGGACGAAGCTCACCTGCTAAATGTGCTGAAAGCTACCGGATTAAAGATCGGCATCCTGCTCAATTTCGGCCGGTACAAGGTCGAGTACAAGCGTCTCATTTTCTGAATCTGTGTTTCATCTGTGTTCATCTGTGGCTAAAGGGAATTAATGGAGCTGTCACCGGAAAAACCAATCGCTGGGGTGCTCATGTCGCTCTGCGCGCTGCAGGAGGTTATTGATTTGACCGCAGGCATCTGGGATTACCACTGTCCGGGAAATCGCCGATGACAAACCGGATTACCAAGGAGATTCAACATGGGCGTTTCCTGGCGAAGCACGGGGCAGGGGAGATTTGGAATTGGGAGAGTCCGGCCGGCAGACAGCGCTGGAAGCGGCGCGTGCAAATGCTCAGCAGTCACCTGAGACCGGGAATGACCATTCTCGAGATTGGGTGTGGCACTGGCTACTTCACTCGCGAACTGACACGGCACGGGGCAGACATCGTCGCGATTGATGTCTCACCCGACCTGTTGGAAATCGCGAAAGCGAAATATTCTGCGCCAAACGTTCGTTACGAAATCCAAAACGCCTGCGCGCTGACTTATGCTGACGCAATGTTTGATTCCGTTGTCGGCAGCTCGATTCTACATCACCTCGAAATCGAAGAGGCGTTGCGCGAAATTTATCGGGTACTGAAACCCGGCGGCACTATTTACTTTACCGAGCCAAACATGCTGAATCCCCAGATCGCGATGCAGAAGAACATCCCTTGGATCAAACGCAGGCTTGGCGACTCACCGGATGAGACAGCATTTTTCCGCTGGCCGCTCCGCCGGCTGCTTGAACAAACAGGCTACCGTGATGTTCGGATCGATCCGTTTGATTTCCTGCATCCGAAAACGCCTGTTCCTCTGATCGACCGGTTAAACGCGCTCGGCCGTTTTATCGAGAACGTGCCGGTCATCTCGGAGTTTGCCGGCTCGCTTTACATCCGTGCAGTCAAATGAGCAGTGCGACCGCCTGGGCGAGTGAAAAGGCGAAAGACCGTGCGGCAACTTTGCGCAATCGGGCTCGTCTCGGCGCCAATAGAAATCTCCTTTTCTGGTATCGCGAACTTTACCGTGATCAGTTCAAGGACTTTCCCGATCCCGCGACGCTCTCGATTCTCGAGATAGGAAGCGGCACCTCCCCCCTGAAACAATTTCACTCGAACATCGTCACGAGTGATATTCTCGATCTTGACTATCTCGATCTGGTGTTTGATTGCCACGAGATCGACAAATTGGACGCAATAAAAAACAACAGCCTTGATGTGATTACGCTCACCAATGTGTTGCATCATCTGAAAAGCCCAATTGCGTTCCTTAACTGTGCGGTTGGCAAGCTGAAACCCGGCGGCAAAGTGATCGCGACGGAGCCGTTTTTTTCAGTGCTATCAACTGCCATCTTTAAGTATCTGCACCACGAACCGGTCGATTTCAGGATTTCCGAGCCGGAGTTGGGCGAAGTGCAGGGGTCGCTGGCATCGGCCAACATAGCATTGCCCTGGCTGATTTTTTTCCGGAGGCGCGATTGGTTGCAACGCTTGAATGAGAACTTCGACATCGCGACCCGCTCCATTCGGTCTTTTAGCGCGCTGTCCTATATGGCTACTGGCGGGATATCGCGCAAGCTGCCGGTGCCACGTTTTCTTTATCGCGCATTATTTCCAATTGACCTCGCGCTCAGTCGCTGTTTCCCGCGGTTGTGTGCGTCGTTCTTTACGGTAACTCTGACACGGCGCTAGGCTCCTAATGTCAGCAGTTTCGCTTCTTCGTCGTGCTGGAAACAAGTTGTACGAACACGCTTTCCCAATCTACCGACCCCTTTATGCTGGTTACAAAGCATACGCTGACCGTGCGGAGCGAGAGCTACTCAGGCAGGTCTTATTTCCGGGCGCTGTCGTTGTGGATGCGGGTGCGAATATCGGCATTTATTCGCAGTTTCTCTCCCGCTGTGTTGCTCGCGCCGGCGTCGTCCATTCATTCGAACCTTCGCCGGACAATTTCAAGCGATTGCGTGCTGCCACGCGCAAGCTTTCAAATGTGCGGCTCTCTCAAACTGCAGTAGGAGAGCATAGCGGGGATTCCCAGCTCTATCTTTCGGATAACCTAAACGTCGATCACCGGGCTTACGTCGCTGATGGAGATTCGCGCCATGCCGTGCCAATTGAAATGGTGGCGCTCGACGATTACTTCAAACCGGGCGAACGCGTGGATCTGATCAAAATGGATATTCAAGGATATGAGCTTCACGCTTTGCGAGGAGCCAATCGCGTTCTGGCGGACAATCCGGGTATAAAGCTTCTTGTCGAATTTTGGCCCTACGGATTAAAACAGGCTGGCGCGAAATGGGTCGATCTGATTGGGGTCCTGGAGCAAAAAGGCATGGTTATCCGGCAAGTGTCGAGCCGGGGTCTGACTCCATTCCACCCGGGCTCTGCAAGCGAGAGAGCGGACTGGTATGTAAATTTATTCGCGTCGCGGAACTAGAGTTTGCGCGGCAAATGATACTACAACAGGTGTGCTGACCATCTACTAACGGGCCACAAGGTTTCTCAACAGTCCGGTGGTCTGCATTGGATTACCGGCCCTGGAGATTCAGCCCCTTGCTAAAATACACAGGCGGCCAGACTACATGACCCGTTTGGTCTGGCCGCGGTGTGAATCTTTGCGCCTCAGCATCTTCTCTATCCAGCACTAACAAAACGAAATAAGGCAGCACAACTACTTCGGTGCCGGGCGGCAATTGGTTGAATGCCGGAGAAAGGGGCGAGTACGCTCCTCGCGGGACATTCTGGATGAAGTCCTTTCTTGAAATGTTTGGCAGCCAGGTGGGTTGAGCATCATCGGTCACACGTAAGTGATAGCCAGCTTGGAGCGAGCGCAGATCGAAAGAACCCACGGAAGCTCTTCCAGCGAAGAGATCACGCATCATTGACGTAGCTGGGTGCCAGCGATTTTGGGTTCCGGATCTGGTGCCCACGAAATACCACGAGGCCGAAACGATCACCAGAGAAAGCGTCCCGCCTATAATCGTTGCTGCGCCAATAGCAATCTTCCGCTGAAAGTATGCTTTTGACTCGAAGGTTACCTCATGAAATCTGCTGACAATCAGCAGATACAGACCGCCTACTCCAGAGGCGGGCAAAAGGAAAAACAAGGGAAGCGTGGCGGCAAAGATACGCGTCTCTCCATCCCATGGCGGCGCGAATGGAAGTGAGGCTATCATTCCCAGCAGCGCAGCCAGATTGAGCCAGCTCAATGCTTGATATATCTTGAACTTCGGAGCGAGGCGCCCGCCTCTGAGTAAGAAGAACAACGAAAGCGCGAACCCGAGCACTGTGCACCAACGAGCAGATTCTGTAAACCAAACAGAAGGCATCTGTGGATAGGCAGCGCGAAATGGAGTGTTCTTCGACCAGAGAAACTGCGCCGCGCGCCACCAGCCGCTCAAGAGCTTGCCCGGATGGCATCGAATTTCGGACAAACATTCCTCTCTCAGCAGGCGCAATCCTTGTACGCGATCTGATACCATCGCTTGCCACCAATCAGGCGGCACCTGGCCACGTTCGTTTTGTGACAGCTCTTTAGAGCGTTTCAATCCATCCCCCCAGGTTCCGCCATTTAATACTCCATAAATGCAATACCATACATTGGAAGGCGCCCGTGATGCCACGACCCGGTGGTATGTGATGTTGTGCAAGACCAATGATATGGTTACAGCTATCGCACTGATAATAACCATTCTGCCTCGTGCCTTGAGGTTGCCGCGGAATAATTGCCATGAGGCCAGGATCAGAAACGGCAGGGTCATATACGCAGCTGGCCTGGCATTCAGAGCCTGCGCCAGAAAAAAGAGACCACCACAGTAGAGCCAGGCTTTCGAGTTTCCCTCCCTGGCGACGCTTTCGACCAGCATGCCGACGGCACACAGTGAGTAAAGCAGGGCTAGTTGTTCTGTCATAAACAATCCTGCGCTGTCGATACGTACGTAGAATGTGACGCAGACCAAGAATACTGCTGCCGCGAGGCCGCCCAGGCGACGGCGGATCACTTCGAAAGCCGACCACGTGGCAAGGGCCAGAACAATCGTAAAGACTAACGTAAGTGCCCGGAGGTCGTGGCTAAAGATTTTTAAGAGGACCGCCAGTAGAAGGGGATAAGGCTGCCTGGCTCCAACCATGACAGTGATCTGTTGCCCATCGAGCAATTCGCAGGCCCCGCTGTAATACAAATGCGAATCAGTTGCCGGTAAAATACCCCACATTTGAAATGGATTAAGCGCAGGATGCGAACCGGTGTTGTAGCACCATGCCTGGAAGCTCGCCTGGGTTAGCGCTATCAATGACAATGACCACGCGGTGCCCCCTGTGCGGCGGCACAAAAGCGACAGAATCCCTGCCATCGCGCAGACTGCCAGGATTGCCCAGGTATCTTTACAGATAGGCCGCAGCCACGCTATTGGCATGGGATGGCTGAGAACCCAAACCGCAGGGAGAAGTGCTGCCAAAAGATAAGCAATCCGAAGGCACTTTCGAATCCAGCACAATCCAGTTTTTTGTAACATCCCAATTATGGATCTGCCGACATCAGGCGGTTTGGCAAAGGAAGTCAAGAGGGAAATTTCTCACCATCAGCGGGCACAACTCACCACCAAGAGGCCACCCACACCGAATGGTCTTTTGACGAAAAATTTGCAGCTTGCCGACAATCTACGACGAGACGAATGTTCACGGTCTCATAATGGTGGCGTGCTGCAATGTTGAATCTTCGGGAGCACAACTTGGCGAAAGTTCAGGAGGACAGGCCTAGCCCATAGAATAAGGATTGCCGTAACGAGGCGCCACAGACGCATTTGTGAAAAGCATTATTATTAACGCCGTCATTATCCTCGCTGCCGCGGCTGGTGTGACACTTCTCCTCAAAAAGGGCGGAGACGCCGGTGCTCGCAAGGTAAGGCAAGTAAATGCTCCGGTTGCCAGAAGAGTGGCTGATGCACCTCCGATACGCCCCCAGATGATACAAGGCCAGATTGATAACTTTAGTGAGCCGATTACGCTCAAACCAATACGATCCTGGGGGGCCGGTACCAAATATTGCTTCATGCTTGCCGTTTCTGAGAATCCGAAATTCAATCAGCCGGGCCTCCGAGTCGTGCTTGCTGAGCAGACCGCAGCACCGGTTGTTTTGGAAATCCAATACACGATTAACGAAAACACATTGCGGATGATCGAGGCGAATTCCGCAGCCAAAAATAAGTTCGATGGCGTGGCGGTGCAGGGTCACTACGGAGGGAGCAGGTTACAACACTTCCGCCTTACTGAAACTAGACCCTCAACGGCGCGCCGACGATCGCAAGTGGTTGTCCTATAATCTGATCTTGCCGCCCGCGACTAAAGAAATTCACTTTTGGATCGCTGGGATACCACCCCGCTACAACGTTTTTTGGGCGAACTGCGTCATTTCCCTACCGCAGTTGCGAGTGACGCCTGCTGCACCGGGTGCTAAACCAACGCTCGCAACCGAGAACCCTTAAGCAAATCACGACTATCGTTGCTCCCGGCTATCAGTTAGCGACATCTCAGTATCATCTGTTCACAGTCCGCACGTTCGTCTCTACGCTTTAAGAAACTGTTGTTAAGAAGCCGATGCAGTCTATGCCTTCCATTCAAGCTTTAACCACGGAGTCGATAAAGCAGGCTTTTCGATGCCTTCAAGGCGTCGCGCTATTCGTTCTGTGTTCTCTGCCTTCGGTGTGGCTGCTGACCGAGCCCTTCCCTTGGATAACTGGATTGGAAGCAATGGCATTGAGCACCGTGGTTCCGTTAGTGGTCTTCGGGCTGATTGGTGGTCTGCGCCTGGTCTGGACCGGGGATAAAGTGTCATGGATCGAGTGCGCAGCGATTACGCTGTGTTTCACTTGTTTACAGGCTTACATTTTCAATACGGCTCTGCATCCGGCAAATCGGTTCAATCTGCTGGGTGGCTTGTTGCCGAATGCCGATCCATCCGTGTATCTCTCGCTGGCAAATCAATGGAGTGATGGCATCCGGGTGGTCACGCCACAAACAACAAGGCAACTCTTTCCTTGTTTTTTGAGTACTATGCTTTGGCTGTGCGACCGCAACCTTAAGACGATCGTGTCGCTCTTTACCCTGATCACAGGGGTGATGTCGTTTCTAGCATGGCGTCAGGTGCGCGTAATGTTTGGCTGGTTAGGCGCGACCTTGTTTTTGAGTCTCGTGTTTTTCTTCTACCGTTGCGAGGTGGTTGGATTATTGCGCACAGAACAACTCGGGCTTTGGTTCGCGCTGATTGCCCTGGCTCTCATGTTGCAAGGTCTGCGCGAGAAACGCGAAGGGTTATGGTGTACGGGGTTGTTCGGTCTGGTTATGGCGCTAAACACGCGAGCGGGAGCCTATTTCATCCTTCCTCTCTTGATTTTGTATAGCGGCTGGATCTTCCCACGGGGTCGCTGGGGATGGCGCAGCATGTTTGCCGCCGGAGTGACTTGTTTTGTCGGGATGTTTTTGAACCTTGCCTGTTATTGGATCTTCTTTGCGCCTCCTCGCCCAACTTCGAATTTCTGGCTCTGCTTTTACGGCATGTTAAAGGGCGGGAATTGGGTAAGCGCGATGAACGAAATAGGACCCCCATATGAGCGCGTAAACTTAATTGCTCGGGACAAAGGAATGACACTGTTAAGAGCAGAACCCTGGCTGGTTCTGAAAGGATTCTGGAATGCCTGCGTATTTGTGTGGAAGGACAACACGTTTTACTGGCAGCCGCCGACGTCGGAGACGTTTCGTTCGTGGATGAAGTGGTTGACAGTTCTGGGAGCCGCCGTTCCATGGAGTTGGTCCGTAGTGCAGAAAAGGCGAGCGGAATTGGAATGGTTCGTTTTACTGATTGTATTAGGGGTGGTAATCTCATTACCTTTTGCTCCGCCCTGGGACGGGGGACACCGCGTCTATGCGGTAGCATTTCCCTTTCTCTACCTGTCACCGGTGATGTTGATTGCCTGGAGCTGGCAAGAGTTGCGCAATTTTCTGCCGCTGCGGACTAAGTCTGGTGATGTAGAGAAGAATCTTGTCACAAATGCAGGTGACCGGTTGACGCGCCTGACACAAGGATGCCTGGGAATACTGCTGCTCTTGTCCACTGTCGTGCCACTTGGTTTGATGCTTTCACACCATCATACAATTAGTGGGTGGAGCCCGCAGTTTTGTGTTCCTCTGCCAGAAGGTTGTCCAGCCAGGAATTTGCCAGGCGGTTACCAAATTCATTTAATCTCGGATGCTGGGCGCACCTTCGTTCCCTGGGTAACAGTATCGGATTTTCGCAGGAGTATTGATGGCAATTTTGAAAAACTGCGCGCTCCCTGGCTGCTGGATTTACTGAACGATTTACCGGAAGGCACCACCATCGGCACTGCATGTCATAGTCAGTTTTTTGTGATTGGGACGGACAAAGTCAGAACAACTAGGATATCACGACGTCATCCCATCTTGAATCGTGCCTGGCACCGCCTCATTTATGATAACGAATACCCTCTGTCGCCTTACTCACGGCAAATATTAAGCCAACCCAAAGCACCGCCACTTTTGCCTGGTAGGTGATTACCTTAATTGCCTCACAGTTTAGAAGAGCCCGGGATCACGGCGCTTGAGTTGGGATGTGGCGCTGGCCTATTTAGCTCCGGAATTGGCATCCTGCGGAAGCATCTCCTTCGGGACGTCATAGACCAACAACGAGTAGGCGATGTGGTCCACAGGGCTAAAATGCTCCCTCAACCACCTGTACTCTTCAGGATTTCGATTGACCCCGACCAAGGCGTTAACAGGCACGATAATTCGACCTGCTTGCGGTTTACGAGGGTCCACAATGACCCCAGGATGACGGCGGATATATTGTATCAGGTACCAATAGTTTCCGCTCCAATCCAGGTTCGAATCTGCAAGATGTCGATAGGCCAGCCTCCTGTCCGGAACAAATTCATTAAAATACGATATAAAATGCGGATAATATGAAAGAGCCGACGCAGCAGCCCAAACGACGAGAATCACTGCGGTATTTCGTCGAACCTTAGATTCGGGGCTAGCTAAAAACCTCCCGCAAAAGATGGTAGCGAGAGCGAATACAGGCAATACATGACGAATGCCGATCTGCGCGTTAAAGAAAAAATTGAAATACACCCAATAAACCAAAATCGGACCCACCAGAAAAACCTCCTCCCGACGACGAGCGCGTGCTGGCTGGCCACGCTGGGAAAAAAATCCGAGCAATACCACCAAAAATATAACCTGCTTCGCAATCGGTACCTTGAACAAGGCCGCGTAAAAGTAATACCCCGGGAATCCGTGAAGTGTTCCGTCATGACGATTGACTCGAAGGTTCCCAGCCATGTAAATGTTTCCCCATGCCTCGCCCATCCTTTCTTCGAATTTGATTAGATCCAAACCCTGGACGTAAGGCGCCGGCAACGGAAGCGTGAGACTGCCGACGAGCGGCGCCGCCTGGAGCTTTCTGAAAAATGGATCCTTGAGCGTATATCCCGACAAAGGCGTTCCGAATCCATTAAAGTCGAATCCCAGATTGATTATCACGATGCTTACTGCAACAAAGAACGCCGTGACGATGGTCCAGCGGCGCAGTACCCCCACGAGGCGGTGCTGCCAACTGGGCCTCGCAGATTCGGCTATTGTTGCAGAGCGACAATAAATCGCTGCAATCATCAAAAAGATTGGATACAGGTAGATGCACGAGTATTTGGCCAATTGGCTTAAACCAAGCGTCACCGCACTCAGAAGCGCTCGTCCTTTGCCGCCTAATTTGAGAAAATGCCAAAAGTGGTAGAGCGCCATTGTCGTCATCAAGGCTGCTGGCAAGTCGGCCGTCACCAATTGACCGTGCGCCAGCAGATTGGGATCGAAGACGTAAAGGCCCAGGGAGAGAAGAGCCCCGTTACGGCCGTAGAGTTCGTAACTCCATTTCAACACATACAACGCCAGCAATAGCGAAAGAGCAACGGTAGCGTACCGGCCCCGCTTTACCTGACCATTCGGCGACATGTCTGCCGGAATGCCGGTCGTCCGGGCAATTACAGCCAGAGTTCCGCTCGTCATGGCATGCACACCTGAAAACGGCATCGTGCTACTATCTATCGCGCCTGTTCGCCGCGGCGTGCCATGCAACACGCGATAGCCGTAATGGTAATGGAGAGGCTCATCGGTAGTAAGCTCCTTGTGGTGCAGACTAGTGATGTGTATCAGCAGCAACACCGTCAACAGTGCGCCGACAACAATAAGCCGCCAACGCATCGTCATCCATTGCCACAATCGATTACTCATCGGGTAGTCTGCGAATTTGCAAAGATCATCTTGAGCACGCACCAAAGACGGAGCGACAACCTCTTAAAGTCAGCGCGCCGACTTATCTAGTCGGATTGTGGAACCTCAGGCGAACGAAGGATCTTCGCCTCAAATTCACTGAGCGAAATGACGTAATTCATGTTAGCGATCTGCTGCGGTGTGAGTGGGTATACGCCTTCGAGCCAAATTCGCAGGGAGCGATCATTCCAGACCAGAGAAGCGATGAAAAGAGCATGCCATTTGTTTTGGAATGGGTTTTCCTTCGCCCTCAGGAGAACTGTGCTTCCAGGCGCTGGCTGAAGATTTAGCGATTTCAACGCTTCGATAACATGAGATACCTTCTGCCCTCCGTTAAGCAAAGCCCGCACCGTAGCGAAACGCTGATTTTCCCATTGCGTAAAAATTGCGAGAGCAGACGCCACCAAAAGCGTCGCGACGACTCGGAAAATCCGAGGAGACATTTTACTCGGTGCGGCGCCGACGTCCGTTCCGATTGCCGCGCTGCGAGCAGGGCCGGCAGTCGTGCCCTGCATGATTGCACCGCTTGGCGCGCCCACTCCGACAGCCTGGCCAACCAATATCAAAGATTTGGAAATTAGCGTGATTAAATCAAATGCGACCTTAGCAAAGATCATTGCCCATCCGAACAAAAGAAGATAAAGACATGCACCGCCGCGAATCGGGAGAATAAACGCGATGGGTAGAGGCACTATCACTATCCAGAACGCTATGAGCTGAAGCGTGCGATCCCGGCGAAGGAAGGCATAAACGAAAACAACCGCCCACGAGGCCAGCAGCATTTTTGGAGTGACCGCATGCTGGGAATATAATAATTCACCAACGAAGCTGGCGTTGGATGTCATGAAATGATGCCATGAAATTTTGGGGCGATAAGAATCGTATCTTGTCAGAGAGCCACTGCCCCGCGTCTTGCCGTAGGTGTAGATAGCCGTGAGCAATCCTGCGATCAAAGACGGTGCTGCAACGGACCTTGTCCAGCGAAAGAACGCTTTCCAGTCGGCCCAACGAGGACGTTTTAGAAACTCATAAATTAAAACGATCACTGGAAGTGTAACCGCCATCTCCTTGCTGTTCAGTGCACATACATACAGGGCTAGAAATCCCAGCAATTGCAGGGGACGCAGACAGGCTTCTCTCTCGCGGATATGTATATAGTAGGTCAATGCCGCGAAGTAAAAGAACCCACACAATACGTCGTAAATGAACGAGCCCACGAACACGAGGCCGGCAAGTTGAGAATGGTAACAGAGAGCAAGAACAGCGAGAAATGCGACCGAGCGCGACGAGCTGAGACGCCGGCTCAAGTAATAGATCATCGGAATTGACACAGCGAGAATGCTGATCTGAACGATTCGATAAGGTCGAGGATCTAGGGCAAAAAAGTGATAAAGAGGCAGATAGTAAAGAGCGCCTCCCGGACGATAAAATGTCGTCCAAAAGAGTACGTTTGCCAAAAGCGATTTGAGCGCTCCGGCACGCCAGTAGATCCCCATGTTCATCATCTCGTCTGCTTGAAAACCCCCGCGTAGCGCCGGAAAAGCAAAATGGAGGAAGTAGGCGATGAGAACCGCCACGCAAATCGCGTCAAGCATCGTGTGTCGATACGCCCGCTCTGTCTCCGCGCCCTTCATGTGACCCGAAGTTGAAGAAGAATCATGCGATCGTCGCGAAATGGCTCGCGAACCACCAGCTCTTCCTGCTAACCGCGAAAATCACAAAGATCAGGAGCAACACAGCCGTAATTCGATTCAATGCCATAAGGACCCGAAACAGTGTAGGACGGTACTCGAATTCCACACGATTTTTTCCAGCACCTAGGAGCACGCCAGTTTGCCACTGGTTTACACGCAGCGTTGGTTGATTTTTGCCGTTCACCCGCACTTTCCAAGCCGGAGTAAACCATTCGTTCAAAACCAGGAGCGAAGCCGAATCAGACTCAACCGCCGAATAGCTACGATTCGCTTGATCGACGATCTTTGTGATACGGTCCCGAGGATGTGGCAACATCTGGGCGCTACCCAAGAAGTATTGAGTCGAGTCGAAGTCGTGAAGGGTTACGTAAGCTTCGGAAAAGTAATCAAAACCTTTACCGATAGTATTTATGAATTCACCTTCGTTGTTGGCGGAACCTGCAACTCGATGCACCAGACTGATTCGGCCCATCGGCTTGAGATTTTCGAACAACCGGTAGCCTTCGGTTTCCAGTATTTCCCTTGCGTCACTGTCAGTCGGCGAATTACTGAGACCGCATAACACGTAGCGTGCCCCCATCATCGCACGGAGATGCGGAACATTTGCCATGAGGCTGAAGCGAAACTGATCGTACGGCTGTGGAGTGAGCTGATTGTAAAAACTTTTTACCCCATAATAACTCGCGTTCATCGCCCAAAGCCGATGCGAAAACGCCCTGCCACTGAAATCTACCCGGTAACCGGAGGTGTCGATTCTACCCGCGAAGCTCTGGATAACTTTGTGACTAAGCAAATTCATCGGCTTGCTGAAATCGGACTGCAAAACTGAAATTCCTCTTACTGGGATAACCACAGCCGCCGCCGAAACGAATACCGCCGCTGACACAATTTTTTGGTAGCCCGATAATCTACAGATACGACCAAGGAGGAACAGGATCGGCGCTAACGCTAGAATCCAGAATCCAGTCTGCATTCGGCCGTTGTCCTTGTGAAAAAGCTCCCAGAGAATGATTCCGGCAAAAATCAGCACCAACACTCCTGGCAGAATAAGCGGGCGCGCATTGCGGCGCTCTTTGTATTGCTCAAGGCTTCGCGCTAAAAGGCTATAGCCGAGCCCGCTTAGGAAGGAGACGCCAATCACAAAGAGAACGAGATGCCGTCCCGCTTCCCGAATCCGGTTAACGAAAGGAAGATGGAAATTCACATAGGCCAATCCCAGGTTGGTTCCAAAGCCGGAAAGCAATCCATATAAGCTTATGACCCCAAATGCCACCGCCAGCATACGGAGAATAGGGTCGAGCCGGCGGAAGTAAATTCCGGTAAGCAGCGTTCCTATCAGACCCAGCGGGCCTACGTAAGGACTGCCGACGATGGCAATCCAGGCTGGTCTGACTACGACGCCAATTGCCTGGTTCAATGTAAGCTGATTCAAATTGAAACTTTCCCATGGGATCCGGGCGTGCCCAATCACCGGAGCGCCTGCACCGATGTGCCGAATCATTTCGCCTGTAGCGAGGTCTATTGGGAGGATTGCAGCTCCCGCGAGTCCGAACGCAATACCACCGCATACCGCCAGAGACCAGGCTACGCGCCAGACGTCTGCAAAACGCCGCTGTAGACACGTCCATGCAATACCCGACGCAAATAGCATCAGACATGTCATGGCGGTGTGAATTACCGACTGTGAGGCACTCGCCAATGCCAGAAGGCCTGCCGCAATGGAAAACACGAGTATTCCACGGGCCTTCCCGGGAAATCGCAGTAACAGCACTCCTCCGGCAAGCACTAACGGCAGCCACGCATAGCTGGCTGTAATAGTGATCCAGCTTGCGTACAGTTCCGTATTCCGCGCCAGCATCCCGACGGATGCGCCAATGTATGATGCCCATGGCGTGATTGTAGCGCACCGTAACAGCACATAAAGGCTGACATAAAAAACGAAGATGTGGAGTAGCGTTAGATTGGTTAGCGTGTAAAGGGAGGCCAATGGTCCCCCATAGTTAATCAGCCCAAAAAAATAAAATGGGTAGAGAATCGAAAAGTGTGGACTCTCGAATACTGGAAAGCCCGTTCCAATATCCGGCAGGTAATACGGAACTGCGCCAGACGACGCCAGGCGCGAGACCTCGGAAAATATAGGCCCATAGATGTAGACATTGTCCATAAAAGGGCCAAAGAGCAGCCTCGACGCTAGAAATGGCGCGTAACGAAGCAAAAAGGTAATAATCAGGGCGAGAACAGCAAAGCTATCCCAAGCACTATTGCGGTGCGATCCCACGTTAGTCATTGCATCGGTATGCCATATCTACGTAGTCTATGCCTACCATTGGGGATCATGCCTGCGGCAAATTAATCATCAGGAGCAGATTGCCCACGCGAGGCCGGTTAGGCTAACTGTGCATAGCATGGGCAAGATGATTTTCAGTTTACAGAAATTCTCGCGGGCCTCGACCAAAAAAAGCGGCGCTGAAAATCCTGGTGCTGGCAAATTGAGGTACTTTCGGCGATAGAGTTGCTGCGAATGGAACCGGCGCCCGGCAAAACGATTTTGATCATCGAAGACGAACGCGACGTCGTCGATCTTCTGACGCTCAACCTGCGCAAGGCAGGGTACACGCTCGCGACGGCAACCGATGGTGCTGCTGGATTGGATAAGGCGCGCAGTGAAAAACCGGCTTTCATTATCCTCGATCTCATGCTGCCGAGAATGCCTGGGCTGGAGATCTGCAAAATTCTGAAAAGCGATCCTGCAACGCGCCAAATCCCAATCATGATGTTAACAGCCAAGGCCGAAGAGATCGACCGGATAGTGGGCTTGGAATTTGGCGCCGACGATTATGTGACGAAACCGTTTAGTCCGCGCGAAGTGGTTTTACGTATCGGAGCGATAATGCGCCGAGCCGATACGAAAGAAGACGAAGAACATCTGGCGGTCGGTCCGATTGTGATTGATGCGGCGCGCCACGAAGTCTCGGTCAACGGAAAGCGGGTCAACCTCACCAGTCTTGAATTTAAACTTTTGCGGACGCTCGTGCAGCGACGCGGCCGGGTCCAGGCGCGCGACCGTTTGCTCAATGATGTGTGGGGCTACGAAAGTGTCATCGATACGCGCACCGTGGACACGCACGTGCGCCGCTTGCGAAAAAAACTCGGGAAAGCTGCCGATGTGATCGAAAGCGTGCGCGGTTTCGGTTATCGACTGCGGGAAAATTGACGCGTGATGTCGTGGTTGTTTCTGGGTGTAATCTGCATCCTATTTTCAGTGACGGCGGTGGTTGCCTGGCAAAAATGGGTCGCGCCGTGGCGACAAATCGAGCAGCTCGTCAGACAAATTGTCGGGAATGAACATCCGCGCACCTTCCTGGTCGGGGGCGGACCCGAATCGAAACGCGTTGGCCTGGCGTTGGAGAATATTTTTGCGCGCCAGCAGGAGCTTGGTCGCCAGATCGCAGGACGCGAATCCGGCACGCAGACAATCCTCCGCGCGATGCAGGATGGTCTGCTCGTCGTCGATAAGCGTCTGCGCGTAACTTTGGCCAACCAGGCTTTTCGGAAACTGTTCGGTCTGCCAGAAATCTCATTGGGGGCACCGCTACTCGACGTTGTTCGCGAGGCCACGGTTGATCGGCTGATCGCGGAAACACTGCGGACTGGCAAGGCGATGCAGAGCGAATTGGTTCGTGCTGATTCGAAAACGAATTCCGAACGCGATGTGGAAATCAGTGCTGTCCCAGTGAAGGACGATGCGGGTCTAACAACTGGCGCGGTAGTCCTATTTCACGACATAACGCAACTCAAACAAACCGATAAGGTGCGGCGGGATTTTGTGGCGAATGTTTCGCACGAGTTGCGCACGCCGTTGTCGATCTTGCGCGGATACATCGAGACGTTGCTGGATAATCCCCAAACGTCGGACAAAGAATTGTCGCGCATCCTGCGGGTGATGGAACGGCATTCCAAGCGGCTCGGGTTGCTGGTCGATGACTTGCTTACCCTAGCCCGCTTAGAGTCGCGTAGCGCGGGTTTACAATTCAGCGATGTCCAATTGGCGGAATTGTTCCAGAGCGTCATTCGCGATTGGGAAAAAAAGTTGGCGGAGAAGCAACTGAAAGTAGTTGTCGATCTTTCGCCGGATGCGCGGACGATCCGCGCGGACGAAACCCGGCTGCATGAAGTTCTCTATAATTTGCTTGATAACGCCCTGAAATATTCGCGTGAGAACGGAGAGATTCGTTTGCGAGCGGTCCAGCGCGGTCCTGAGATCGTGCTCAGCGTGACCGATAATGGGATTGGGATTAGCAAAGATGATTTGCCACGGATTTTCGAGCGCTTCTATCGTGCTGACAAGGCACGCAGCCGCGAGCTTGGCGGTACCGGTCTCGGGCTCGCGATTGTGAAACACATCGCCCAATTGCACGGCGGCCGCGTAGAAGCCGAGAGCGAGCTCGGAAAAGGAACCACTATCCGCGTGATCTTGCCCGCGCGTTTGTAGCCGCCGCCCTGTGGGCGGCGCAACGCACGTCACTGGTAGCACTCCGGGGCAGCGCTTCGCACAGCGAAGCGACTACACCTACCGCTGTCACACAAAAGTAACATTAAAGATTTTGACGCTTCGCCGCGCGCTGCGGGAGGCTGAGAAGTATGAAATCTCTCAGATTTAGCCGCAAAATTCTGGCGATCGTGCTCTTGATCGGAATAAGTGCGACCGCCTCAGCACAGATGATGATTAACGGCGCAGGCGCAACGTTCCCCTATCCGATCTATTCGAAGTGGTTCGATGAATACGCGAAGGTTGATCCATCTGTGCGCTTTAATTACCAATCGATTGGGTCGGGCGGAGGCCAAAAACAAATTCTCGCTCAGACGGTCGACTTCGGCGCATCGGATGGGCCGATGAGTGACGACAATCTGGCGAAGGCACCGGGCAAACTTCTGCACATTCCGACAGTGGCGGGCGCGGATGTAGTCGCCTACAACTTGCAGGGAAATCCCGCGTTGAAGCTCGATGCGGACGCGATCGCCGGAATTTTTCTAGGGCAAATCAAAAAATGGAATGACCCAAAGATCACGGCGCTGAACGCTGGAGTCACGTTGCCCGATCAGGAGATTGTCGTCGTCCACCGCTCCGATGGCAGTGGGACAACGTACATTTGGACAGACTACCTGAGCAAAATCAGTCCAGAATGGAAGATGAAGGTTGGCACAAATACCTCGGTGAACTGGCCAACCGGCATCGGCGGCAAAGGCAATGAAGGTGTCGCCGGTCAAGTCAGGCAAACCCCCGGTGCGCTCGGTTACGTGGAGTTGATCTACGCAGTCCAAAACAAGATGCCATATGCCGAGGTCAAGAACGCGGCTGGCGAATTTGTAAAACCGACGCTCGAATCGGTCACCGCCGCGCTGGCGACGGCGGATATTGCGGACGACTTCCGTTTCTCGATGACGAACGCGCCGGGCAAAGGCGCGTATCCAATCGCCGGCGCTACCTGGTTACTTGTTTACCAACAGCAGAAGGATGCGGCCAAAGGAAAGAAGCTGGTGGAATTTCTGAAATGGTCGCTGACAGATGGCGAAAAAATGGCCAAGGACCTCCAATATGCGCCCCTGCCGGAGAGCGTCCAGCAGCGCGTCTTGAAGCGGATC
>Ga0066710_100000210_pt1 | contig 30745 bp, 22 predicted proteins | sample GraSoiAngelo_159_FD_79666 | JGI IMG/M metagenome (GOLD analysis project Ga0066710, IMG submission 79666) | Grasslands soil microbial communities from the Angelo Coastal Reserve, California, USA - 14_1009_16_40cm | ecosystem: Environmental > Terrestrial > Soil > Grasslands | place: USA... | reverse complement strand
TGTCTCGCATGGAGCGCACGCCCCGCGAACCGGGGGGGCGCAAGGGTGCGGTGTCTCGCATGGAGCGCACGCCCCGCGAACCGGGGGGGCGCAAGGGTGCGGTGTCTCGCATGGAGCGCACGCTCGGCGAACCGGGGGGGCGCAAGGGTGCGGTGTCTCGCATGGAGCGCACGCCCCGCGAACCGGGGGGGACATGGGGGGGGCGCCTCGCCCCACCCATGTATCAATGACCACTCGGGTCAAGATTTGCGGCATCACCAACCTGGAGGACGCGCTGACGGCCGTCGACGCCGGCGCCGACGCCCTCGGATTCATCTTCGTCGAGAGCACTCCTCGCTTCGTGACGCCTGCGCAAGTGGCGCCGATCGTCCGCGCGCTGCCACCGTTCGTCACGCCGGTGGGCATCTTCTGGGACCACCCGACGGGCCACGTCAAGGCAGTGGCGGAAGCATGCGGCCTGCGCGCGCTCCAGTTCCATGGCGACGAGAAGCCGGAGGATCTCGAGGGCTACGCGCTGCCGGTGATCAAGACGATCAAGGTCGCGCCCCCGTCGGGTGAGCTCGAAGGGCGCCAGCCGTGGATGCCGACCGTGAAGTTCCTCCACTATCGTAAGTACGCGGCCGCGCTCCTGCTCGACAGCGCCGCGCGCTGGAGCGAGGGCGAGCGGCGCCAGCCGATCGAATGGACGATTGCACGCGACCTGGCGAGCCAGCGGTGGCGCATCATCCTCTCCGCCGGCCTCACGCCAGAGAACGTCGCTCGCGCGGTGGCGACCGCGCGCCCGTACGCGGTCGACGTGGTCTCCGGTGTCGAGGCGCAGCCGGGCCGGAAGGATCCCGACAAGGTCTGGCGGTTCGTCGCCGAGGCGAAGGGCGTGCGATGATGCCGAAGCTCCCGGACGCGCAGGGTCACTTCGGTCGCTTCGGCGGCCGCTTCGTGCCCGAGACGCTGATGGCGCCGCTGATCGAGCTCGAGCGCGCGTGGTTGGCGGCGAAGCGCGACCGGACGTTCCAGCGTCGGCTCGCCACCCTGCTGCACGACTATGCGGGGCGGCCGACCCCGCTCTACTTCGCCGAGCGGCTCACCGAGCACTGCGGCGGCGCGCGCATCTACCTGAAGCGTGAGGATCTCTGTCACACGGGCGCCCACAAGATCAACAACGTGCTCGGTCAGGCGCTGCTGGCGGCACGGATGAAGAAGCGGCGCGTGATCGCGGAGACCGGCGCCGGCCAGCACGGCGTGGCGACCGCCACCGCGGCGGCGCTGCTCGGCCTCGAGTGCGAGGTGTACATGGGCGCCGAGGACGTCGAGCGCCAGGCGCTGAACGTCTTCCGCATGCGCCTGCTCAGCGCGCGGGTGATTTCGGTCGAGGCGGGCAGTCGCACGCTGAAGGACGCGATCAACGAAGCGCTGCGCGACTGGGTGACCAACGTGCGGACGACGTACTACCTCCTCGGCTCGGCGCTCGGGCCGCACCCGTACCCGGTCATGGTCCGGGAGCTCCACGCCGTGATCGGCCAGGAGACGCGCCGCCAGGCGCGCCGCGTCCTCCACCGGCTCCCCGACGTGCTCGTCGCGTGCGTCGGCGGCGGCTCGAACGCCATCGGGCTCTTCCACCCGTTCATCGGCGAGCGCCGCGTGCGGATCGTCGGCGTCGAGCCGGGTGGCGAGGGGATCGCGACCGGTCGCCACGGCGCCTCGATGAGCGCGGGCGCGGTCGGTGTGCTCCACGGGTGCATGAGCTATCTGCTGCAGAACGACGACGGGCAGATCGCCACGGCGCACTCCATCTCGGCCGGCCTCGACTATCCGGGGGTCGGGCCCGAGCACGCCTACTACCGCGACACCGGACGGTTCGAGTTCGCCTCGGTCACCGACGCGGAGGCCCTCGAGGGATTCGAGGCGCTGACGCGCCTCGAGGGGATCATGCCGGCGCTCGAGTCGGCGCACGCCGTGGCGTACGCGATGCGGATCGGCAAGACGCTGCCGAGGTCGAAGACGATCGTGGTGGGCCTGTCGGGCCGCGGCGACAAGGATGTCCACGTGGTCGCCAAGGCGCTCGGGAAGGCGATCGGATGACGACGGCGCCCGCGACGAGATCCCGACTCGACGCGACGTTCACCCGACTGCGCTCGCGTGGCGAGCGCGCGCTGGTGGTCTACTTCACGGCGGGCGATCCGTCGCTGGCCGATACGCGGCGGCTCGTGGTCGAGGCGGAGCGACGCGGCGCGGACGTCGTCGAGCTGGGGGTGCCGTTCTCGGATCCGCTCGCGGAGGGGCCCGTGATCCAGCGCGCCATGATGCGCGCGCGCGCCGCCGGCACCACCGTGTCGCGCGTCCTCGAGACGGTGGCGACGGTCCGCGCCCAGGTGAACGTTCCGCTCGTGCTGCTCACGTACTACAACCCGGTGCTCGCGTTCGGCCTCAAGGCCTTCGCCCGCACGGCTGTCGACGCGGGTGTCGACGGCGCGATCGTGGCCGACCTGCCGCCGGAGGAGGCCGAGCCGCTGGCGGCGGAAGCAGACGCCGCGGGCCTCGACCTGGTCCACCTGGTGGCGCCGACGTCGACACGCGCGCGTGTGCGCCTCATCGCGCGCCGCAGCCGCGGCTTCATCTACGTGGTCTCGGTCACCGGGGTGACCGGCGAGCGCCAGGAAATTCCCCCGGATCTTTCCGATCAAATCCGGATGCTCCGGCGCGTGACGACCAAGCCCGTGTGCGTCGGGTTCGGCATCAGCACGCCCGCGCAGGTCGCGGCGATCTGGCGCCTGGCCGACGGCGCGATCGTCGGCTCGGCGATCGTCCGGATGATCGAAGAGCGCGCCGGCTCTCCCACCCTCGTCGACGACGTCGGCACGTTCATCGCCAGCTTAAAAGAACCGCTGAGAGTACGATCATGATGTTCGGTTCGAGCGCCGGCTTCGCCGGCGCAATCGAGGGGGGGGAGGTTCGGAAGGGGGCCGGAGCCCCCCTCCGAGTCTAATGGCCTGGTTCAAGCGCAAGGGCGAGGAGCCCGGGGGCAAGGCGACCAAGGTCGTCATCGCCGAAGGCCTCTGGATCAAGTGCGACTCCTGCAAGGAGATCATGTACCGCGCCGAGGTGGAGCGGGCCGGACGCGTCTGCCCGAAATGCCACTATCCCTTCCGGATCTCCGCGCGCGAGCGTATCGGGCAGCTCGCCGATCCCGGCTCCTTCGAAGAGCGCGACACGGGTCTGGCGACGACCGATCCGCTCGGCTTCAAGGACACCAAGAAATATCGGGAGCGCATTCGGGCCGCCGTCCAGAAGACCTCGACGGACGAGGCGGTGATCTGCGGCATCGCGGCGATCGGCGGACAGCCTACCGTCCTCGCCGTCTTCGAGTTCGGGTTCCTCGGCGGCAGCATGGGCTCGGTCGTCGGCGAGAAGCTCGTGCGCGCGATCGAGCTCGCGATGGACAAGCACCTGCCGGTGGTCATCGTCTCGGCGTCGGGCGGTGCCAGGATGCAAGAGGGCATCCTCTCCCTGATGCAGATGGCCAAGACGTCCGCCGCGCTCGAGCGTCTCGGGGCCAGCGGGCTGCCGTACATCTCCATTCTCACCGACCCCACCACCGGCGGCGTCACCGCGAGCTTCGCGATGCTCGGCGACGTCATCTTCGCCGAGCCGCGCGCGCTGATCGGGTTCGCCGGACCTCGGGTCATCGCCGAGACGATCCGTCAGCCGCTGCCGGAGGGATTCCAGCGCTCGGAGTTTCTCCTGGCGCACGGGCAGCTCGACATGATCGTCGAGCGGCGCGACCTCAAGGAGACGCTCCGCCGCATTCTCGGGTTCTTCGCCGACCAGCCGCCCCGTTCGGGCTAGGCCTCCGGTGACGTATGCCGAGGCCGTCGGCCGGCTCCTGGGGCTCCGGGGCGGCGAGCACGCGGGCATGCGCCCGGGGCTCGAGCGCATCGAGGGACTCCTCGACGCGCTCGGGCGTCCCGAGCAGCGGTACCGCCTGGTCCAGGTTGGCGGCACGAACGGCAAGGGCTCGGTGGCGGCCATGCTCGCCGCCATCCTGAAATCCGACGGCCACCACGTCGGCCTCTACACCTCGCCGCACCTGGTCTCCTTCCGCGAACGTATCCGCGTCGATGGCCAGCCCATTCCCGAGGACAGCGTGGTCGACGGCGTCGAGGCGCTCGGCACACTGGTGGCGCGCTTCGACGCGACGATGTTCGAGGCGACGACGGCGTTGGCGCTGGACCATTTCGCGCGCGAGGCCGTCGACGTGGCGGTGCTCGAAGTCGGTCTCGGCGGGCGCCTCGACGCGACGACGGTGGGGATGCCCGAGGTCGCGGTGATCACGCGCATCGATCTCGATCACCAGGCGGTCCTCGGCGCCACCCTCGCCGAGATCGCCGCCGAGAAGGCTGCGATCATCCGCGGCGGCGTCGCCGTCTCCGCGGCACAGGCCCCGGAGGCCGAGCGCGTCATCGCGGCCCGCGCCACGGCGGTCGGCGTTCCGCTCCTCCTCGAAGGCCGTGACCTGTCGGTCGCGGTCGAGAGGCGCGGGCCCGACGGCCAGCGTCTGGCCTGCGCCGGCCCGGGGTGGTCGCTGACCGGCGTCGAGCTTGGCATGCCCGCGAGCTACCAGCCGTCCAACGCCATCCTCGCCGTCGCCGCCGCGCGCGAGCTCGGCGTGCGCGAGGCCGCGATCCGCGACGGACTCGCTCGCGCGTGGTGGCCGGGCCGCTTTCAAATCGTCCGGCGTGCGCGGGGCTTCCTCGTGCTCGACGGCGCTCACAATCCTGCCGGGGCCGGCGCTCTCGCCGCGTCCCTGCGTGACGTCTTCGGCGAGGTCCGGATCACGTTCGTGCTGGGCATATTGACCGACAAGGACGCCGCGGGCATCGTCGCGGCGCTCGCCCCATTGGCGGAGCGATTCGTCCTGGTCGCCTCGTCGAACCCACGCGCCGCGGCGCCCGACGCCCTCCGCGCCGTCGTGCCCGCCTCGGTCCGGCACGTCGAGGTCGCCGCCTCGCCCGTCGAAGCCCTGGCGATGGCGACGCCCAGCGCGGGCACCCCCATCACGTGTGTCGCCGGCTCGCTGTCCCTGATCGGCGATATGCTCCGCCACCTCGGGGGAAGCGATAAGCCTTGCCCGCTCGAAATGGGCGCTGATAGCATGGGGCGCCTTTTTTGACGGGGACTTTCGGGAGACCCATGACGCGGGTCCGGGCTTCGAGCTTCATTCCGCTCTTCGTCGTCCTCCTCCTCGGGAGCGCCAGCCTCGCGGCGGCGCCGTTCGTCGCGGAGGCGCAGACCCCGAGGACCGTCCAGACCGCGGGTGGCGAGGTCGCGGTCGTGGCCGACCGCTTCGAGCAGGTCGGGCCCGACAATCTGCTCGTGGCGACCGGCAACGTCGAGGTCACGCGGGGCACGGCGCGTCTGCTCGCCGACCGGGTCGAGATCAACCGCGCCACCGGCGACGCCACGGCGGTGGGTCGCGTGATCTTCTACGACGGCGACGACCGGCTCACCGGACAACGCATCGACTACAACATCAAGACCGGCACGGGAGTCGTCTATCAGGGCGAGGCGCACGCCGCGCCGTACTACCGCATCATGGGCGAGCGCCTGGAGCGCGTCGGCGACAGCGTCTACCGGGTCCGGCGCGGCGTCTTCACGACGTGCGAGGACGACACGCCGACGTGGTCGTTCCACCTGGGCTCGGGGACCGCCGACCTGGAGGACTTCGTGTACGGCACGAACGTCTCCTTCTGGGTCAAATCCGTGCCGGTCATCCCGTTCTTCCCCTTCTTCGCGGCGGCCATCCGTCGTGAGCGCCAGACGGGCTTCCTCGCCCCTCAGCTGGGAAACTCCTCGCACAAGGGATTCTTCGCCGAGATCCCGTTCTTCTGGGCCATCTCGGACAGCCAGGACGCGACCCTGACCTTCGGCGCCTACGAGAAGCGCGGCTTCGGGGGCGCGGCCGAGTACCGGTACGTCATCTCGCAGGACCAGCGCGGAAAGCTGGGGGGCTTCTTCGTCGACGAGGTCTTCAAGAGCGACCTCGCCCGGGGCTTCGGGAGCGTCAAGCACGACTGGCAGATCGCCCCGTCGGTGTCGCTGCGCGCCGATTTCAACGCCGTGTCCGACGACCGTGTCCTCCGGGAGTACCAGTCCGAGCTCCAGCAGCGCTCCGCTCAGCGCGCGGAGTCGAATCTCTTCCTCACGAAGACGTGGACGAACTGGAACTTCGTGGGCCGCGCGTACTGGTACCAGGACCTCACCACCGAGCGGCCCATCGAGCTGCAGCGGATGCCGGAGCTGACGCTCCAGGGCGTGCGGCAATCGCTGCCGGGGCTTCCGGGCTTCCTCTATCAGGTGGACACCAGCGCGGTGAACTTCTTTCGGGAGGTCGGCTCGGACGGATTCCGATACGACCTGCATCCGCTGGTCTCGCGCCCTATCCCGCTCGCCGGGTACGCGACGCTCACGCCATTCGTGGGGGGACGCGTCACCGCCTACGACAAGACGGTCACCGGGATCCACATGCCGCTGGCCGGAGGCCCGCCGATCGAGGTCACGACGGACGAGGCGCGGGTGCGCGAGCTTCTCGAGTTCGGGACGGATGCCGAAAGCCGGGCCTCGCGGGTGTACGCGCTCGACGGGTGGGGCGGCCTCGACCGCGTGCTGCACACGATCGAACCCCGCGTGCACTACATCCGGATCGTCGGCCACAACTTCTACGGGCTCCCCCGCTGGACCGACCAGATCGACCTGATCCCGGAGGCGAACTGGTTCGAGTATTCCGTGACGAACCGCCTCCGCGGCAAGACGATCAGCCCCGAGGACACCGAGGCGGCGCGACTCGACCTGGTCCGGTTTGTCGTGGCCAACGCCTACGATTTCCAGAACAATCGGTTCGGCAACCTAGCCGGCGACCTGACGGTGCAGCCCAGCACGCTCCTGAGCTTCCACGCCGACACGAGCTACAACGTCGAGGGCGACGGCCTCGAGGCCTACACGGCCGACGTGACGTTGAAGGTTCCCCGCGTGACGGCGAGCGGCGGAACGCGCTACAGTCGGCAGTCGGGAGTGATCATTCCGTACTTCATCCAGGTCCCCGGCACCTTCAACCCCGGCGAGCGATTTCCCCAGAAGGCGTCCATCAACTTCCTCCAGAGCAACATCGCGGTCGAGGCGTTGACCAACCTCGTGCTGCGCGTTCGGACGAACTGGGATCTCAAGACCGACACGTTCGTCGAGAACCGCTTCGGCGTCGACTTCAAGTTCGACTGCTGGGCCCTCAGCGTCGAATACATCAAGCGGAGCAGCGACATCCCCGGCCAGAACGCCGAGAACGAGTTTCGGTTCTCGCTGCACCTGCTCGGGCTCGGGAACGTCGTGAGCACACGGGTGGGGACGGGCGTGGCTGACTCCGGTCCGAGGTTCAAGTGATCCCCTTCATCGATCTGACCCGCCAGCACGCGGCGCTCCGAGACGAGCTGCTCGCCGCCGCCGCGCGGGTCCTCGACTCGAGCCAGTTCGTGCTCGGCGCCGAAGGCCAGGCGCTGGAGCGGGAGCTGGCGGCCCTCTGCGGCGTCCGCTGGGCCCGCGGCGTCGCGTCCGGCACCGACGCCCTTCGGCTGGCGCTCACGGCGCTCGGTGTCGGTCCCGGCGCCGAGGTCCTCACACCGGCCTTCTCGTTCGTCGCGTCCGCGTCCACGATCGCGATGGTCGGCGCGACACCGGTCTTCGTCGACATCGACCCGGCGACGTACGCCCTCGACGTCGCGGCCGCCGAGCGCTCGATCACGCCCCGCACGCGCGCGATCGTGGCCGTTCATCTCTACGGCCATCCGGCGCCCATGGACCGCGTCGTCGAGCTGGCGCGCGCCCACCGGCTGGCCGTCATCGAGGATGCGGCGCAGGCGGTCGGCGGCGCGTGGGCCGGACGGCCCGTCGGCGCCTGGGGCGACGCCGCGTGCCTGTCGTTCTATCCGACGAAGAACCTCGGCGCGTGCGGCGACGCCGGGATGGTGGTGACCGATCGCGCCGACGTCGCGGAGCGCATCACGCGGTTGCGGCACCACGGGGACAGCGGTCGCTACGAGCACGTCGAGCTCGGCTCCTGCAGCCGGCTGGACGAGCTCCAGGCGGCGGTCCTGCGCGTCAAGCTCGTGCGCCTGGCGGCGTGGACGGAGGCGCGCCGGCGGATCGCCGACCGGTACCGCGCCGCGCTCGCGGGCGTCCGGCTGGACCTCCCGACCGAGGCGGGCATGGCGCGTCACGTGTACCATCTCTTCACCGTGCGACACCCGCAGCGCGACGCGCTCGCCAAGGCTCTGACCGGCGAGGGGGTCTGCACCGCGGTCTACTATCCGCGCTCGGTGCCGGATCAGCCGCTGTTCGCCGGCGACGCCCAGCGGCGCTGGCCCGAGGCCTGGCGCGCATCGCGGGAGGTGCTGTCGCTGCCGTGCTTCGCCGAGCTCTCCGACGGCGAGGTCGACCAGGTCGCTGCGGCGGTGCGCCGCGTGTGCGAGCGCCTGTGACACCGACGGCGCAGTCGCTCAAACAACGGCTGGCCGCGAGCCCGACGGTCGGGCTCATCGGGCTCGGCTACGTGGGGCTGCCCCTGGCGGTCGCCTTCGCCGAGTCGGGCGCGACCGTGATCGGCGTCGATCTCGACGTGCGCCGCGTCGCCGCCGTGCGGGCCGGCGAGAGCTTCATCGAGGACGTGCCGGCGGAGCCGCTGGCCCGTCTGGTGCGGGCCGGGCGCCTGAGCGCCCGGGACGACATCGGCGCGTTGAAGGACGCGGACGCGATCGTCATCTGCGTGCCGACGCCGCTGGGCAAGTCGAAGGAGCCCGACATCTCCTTCATCGTGGCGGCGGCCGACGCCGTGGCCGCCATCGTCAAGCGGGGCCAGCTCATCGTGCTGGAGTCGACGACCTATCCCGGCACGACGCAGGAGGTGCTCCTACCGCGCTTCCAGGCGCGGGGGCTCGTCGCGGGGCGCGACGTCTTCCTCGCCTTCTCGCCCGAGCGGATCGATCCGGGCAATCGCCGCTGGACGCTGCGCGACATCCCCAAGGTGGTCGGCGGCGTGACCGACACGTGCCGCGACCTCGCCACGACGCTCTACGCCCGCGTGGCGCGCGAGGTCGTGCCCGTCTCCGACCCGGAGACGGCCGAGATGGTGAAGCTCTTCGAGAACACCTTCCGGTCCGTCAACATCGCGCTGGTCAACGAGTTCGCGATCATGTGCCGGCGGCTGGGTCTCTCGGTGTGGGAGGTCATCGCGGCGGCATCGACGAAGCCGTTCGGGTTCATGCCGTTTTATCCCGGCCCCGGCCTCGGCGGCCACTGTCTTCCGTCCGACCCGCACTACCTCTCGTGGAAGGTGCGGCTCGAGGGGTACGAGCCACGCTTCATCACGTTCGCGGACGAGATCAACCGCCAGATGCCCGCCTACGTCGTGCAGCTGGTGGCGGACGCACTCAACGATCGGAGCCGGCCCCTGCGCGGCTCGCGGATCCTCGTGCTCGGGGTCGCCTACAAGGCGGGCGTCGCCGACGTGCGCGACTCGCCCGCGCTCGAGATCATCGAGGGCCTGCTCGCCAAGGGCGCGGTGGTCGGCTACCACGACCCGTACGTGCCGGGGGTGACCCTCGGCACCGGCAGGCTCGAGGCGGTCGCGTGGGGCGCCGCCGACCTCGCCTCGCGCGACGTCGTGCTGATCCTCACGGCCCACGCCGGCTACGACTGGGCGGCCATCGTCCGCGACGCGCCTCTCGTGATCGACACGCGCAACGCGACCGGAACTCTGCCGCCCGCGCCCCACGTCATCCGCCTCTAGTGCCGGGGACGCGTGAGCGTGCCTTGTCTCCGAGCATCGAAGCGCTGCTGCGCGCCGCGCCGGCGGCCCTCTCCTGTTGCTGTCGAGACGCGGATCCGGGGGCGACGGGCGCGGGCGGGAGGGGTCGAAGGGACCCGTTCCCGCCGAGCGCCAGCGGGCGCCCGCGCGCCCAGATGGAGCTCAGCCGCCGCGGAGCAGCGCACGCGTGCCGCGTGGTCCTCTCGACCCCTCCCGCCCGTGCTCGTCGCCCCCGGCGCCCCACAGTCGCGAGCGTAGAGTCGCGGCCGATGGAACGCTAGCCGCGCGATGGCGATGCTCGAAGCGATCGTGGTCTCGATGCGCCCGCGACAGTGGGTCAAGAATCTGTTCGTCTTCGCCGGGCTCGTCTTCTCGCAGCGGCTTTTCACCGGCGCGGCGTGGACGGCCGTCGCGGCGTTCGCAATCTTCTGTGCGCTGTCCGGCGCCATCTACCTGTTCAACGACGTCGCCGACCGCGAGCGCGACCGGCTGGATCCCCGCAAGCGGATGCGCCCGATCGCCGCCGGGCGCCTTCCCCCGGGCGTCGCCGTCGCGGCGGCCGTCATGCTCGTCGTCGCGGGTCTCGGGCTGGGCGCCTGGCTCGCGCGCCCGTTCCTGATCACCGGCCTCGCGTACGTCGTCCTGCTCGTCGCGTACTCGGTATGGCTCAAGCACGTGGTCATCGTGGACGTGCTCGTCGTGGCCGGCGGGTTCGTGCTGCGCGCCGTCGCGGGGGCGGTCGTCATCGACGTCGAGATGTCGGGCTGGCTCCTGATCTGCACGATCCTGCTCGCGCTGTTCCTCGCCCTCGGCAAGCGCCGCTACGAGTACCTGGCGCTCGAGCGAGACGCCGCCCGCCACCGTCCGATCCTCGCCGAGTACAGCCCGGCGCTGCTGGACCAGATGATCGCCGTCGTGACGGCGTCCACCGTGACGGCCTACGCGCTCTACACGATGTCGCCCGAGACCGTGGCGAAGTTCCGCACGCACCTCTTGCCGGCGACGCTTCCGTTCGTGCTCTATGGGATCTTCCGGTACCTGTACCTCCTCTACCGGCGAGAGCTCGGCGGCAACCCGTCGGAGCTGCTGCTCAACGACCGGGCGCTCCTGTTCAACACGCTTGGCTGGATCTGCGCGGTTCTGCTGATCATTTACGGCGCGCGGCTGGAGTAGAATGACGAGATGATGCACAGCGCGGTCGCGCTCCTCCGCACGCGCCCGGAAACCGTCGTCGAGGACTATGGGCGCCTGATGCGCCTCGTGAAGTACGACCAGGTCCTGCGCCGCGATCAGGACCTGGTCCTCAAGCTCAATCTCTCGTGGACCAAGTACTTCCCGGCGTGCTCGAGCCAGCCCTGGCAGGTCGACGGCGTGCTCACGACCCTTCTCGACGACGGCTACGACCGGCGACGGATCTTCCCCGTCGAGAACAAGACCGTCGTCACGAACCCGATCGCGGGGTGCCGGAACAACAAGTGGCACCCGGTGCTCGAGCGCCACGGCGTGCCGTTCATCCCGCTGCCCGGCGTCGAGTGGACCGTCTATAAGTTCCAGTCGCCGCTGCTGAAGCTGAACGCGATCTTCCCGGAGGGCATCGAGATCCCGAAGATGTACATCGGGAAGAATGTCTGCCATCTCCCCAGCGTGAAAACGCACGGGCACACGACGACCACCGGCGCGATCAAGAACGCCTTCGGTGGGCTGCTGAAGGAGGTGCGCCACTACGCCCACGAGCACATCCACGAGGTGATGGTCGACCTCATGTACATGCAGCGCGAGCTCCATCCGAGCGTGCTTGCCGTCATGGACGGCACCGTGATGGGCGACGGCGCCGGACCGCGCACGATGGTGCCACGGATCGGCAACCTGATTCTCGCCTCCGCGGACCAGGTGGCGATCGACGCGATCGCGGCGCGGGTCATGGGCTTCGACCCGCTGACGATCCCGTATCTGCGGATGTGCCAGGAGCGCGGGCTCGGCGTGGCGGACCCGAAGCGGATCGAGCTCGTGGGCGACACGGATGCCGCGTCGCTCTCGATGGGCTTCACGACGAGCCGGAGCCTCGTGATCTGGGGCGACCAGCTGATCCGGCGGGGGCCGCTGCGGCCGCTCAAGCGGCTCCTGCTGCACTCGCCGCTCGCCGTCTGGGCGCCGTTCGCCTCGAACGTCTACCACGATCTCCTCTGGTATCCGACGATCGGGCGCGCGCGCATCCGGGCCTTCGCGTCCACCCCGTGGGGCCGGCTGTTCGAGGCCTACTGAGATGACCTCGACGGTCCGCGTGCGATTCGCGCCGAGCCCGACCGGCCACCTCCACGTCGGCAGCGCGCACACGGCGCTCTTCAACTGGCTCTTCGCGCGCCACCACCGAGGCGCCTTCATCCTCCGCATCGAGGACACGGACCGCTCGCGCTCCACCGACGAGAACATCGTCGCCATCGTCGACGCGCTCCGCTGGCTCGGCCTGGACTGGGACGAGGGCCCGCCGGCGCCCGGCTATCGCCAGACCGAGCGCTTCGCGATCTACCGCGAGCACGCCGACCGGCTGCTCGCGGCCGGACGCGCCTACTACTGTGACTGCCCGCCCGAGCTTCTCGACCGCGAGCGGCACGTCGCCCAGCAGCGAGGCGAGACGTTTCGGTATTCCGGTCGCTGCCGCGACCGGGGTCTCGGCGCCGGCGCGCTCCGCCTGCGGGTGCCCACCGAGGGCGCCACGGTGGTGAACGACCTGATCAACGGGCCGGTCACGTTCGAACACGGGCAGCTCGACGACTGGATCCTCGTCCGCACCGACGGCACGCCGACCTACAACTTCTGCGTGGTCGTCGATGACGTCACCATGCGCATCAGCCACGTCATCCGCGGCAACGACCACCTGTCGAACACGCCCAAGCAGATCCTCTGCTACGAGGCGCTCGACTACGCCGTGCCCGAGTTCGCCCACGTCTCGATGATCCTGGGCCCCGATCGAAGCCGCCTCTCGAAGCGTCACGGCGCGACGTCCGTCCAGGCCTACCGGGACGCCGGGATTCCCGCCGACGCGCTGGTCAACTACCTGGCGCGGCTCGGGTGGTCGCACGGCGACCAGGAGATCTTCTCCCGCGTCGAGCTCGTCGAGCTCTTCGACATCAAGGACGTCGCCTCGTCCGGCGCCGTCTTCGACGTGACCAAGCTCGAGTGGCTCTCGCAGCACTATCTGAAGACGATGGACGGCGGGCAACTGGCCGAGCTCGTCGAGCCGTTCGTCAGGGCGGCCGGGCTCACGCCGCCCGCGGACCGTGAGCGATTCGTGGCGACGCTCGACACGCTCCGGGAGCGCGCCAAGACCCTGGTCGAGCTGGTCGAGCAGGGGCGGTTCTACTTCGAGCGCCCGTCGGCGTACGAGCCGAAGGCGGCGCAGAAGCTCTTGACCGCCGAAGGCGCCCGGCGCCTCGGACTCGTGATCGAGCGGCTCGAGCGGGCGCCTGAGTTCACGGCCACGGCGATCGAGCGCGTCGTCCGCGCGCTCACGGAGGAGCTCGGGCTCAAGCTCGTCGACATCGCCCAGCTCGCGCGCCTCGCGGTGACGGGCCGGACCGCGTCGCCGCCGATCTTCGACGTGCTGGCCCTGATCGGCCGCGAGGAGTCGGTGGCGCGTCTGCGCCACGCGCGCGAGGTCGCGGAGCGGGCGGCGTGAGGCTCCTGCTCGCGCGCCACGGGCAGTCGGTGTGGAACCAGTCGCGGAAGTTCCAGGGCGCCCACGACGTCGGCCTCTCCGACCTCGGTCGCACCCAGGCCGAGGCCCTCGGGCGCGCGGTCCAGAGTGGCTATCGCGCCAGGGTCGCGTACGCGAGCCCGATGCGCCGCGCCCTGGAGACGGCGGAGATCGCGCTGGCGGGGACCGGGATCCCGCTCGTGCCGATCCCCGAGCTGCGAGAGCTATCGCTCGGCGAATGGGAAGGGTGCACGGTCGACGAAATCCGCGCGCGGGAGGGCAATCCGTACCTCGCGTGGGTCCGGTCGCCGCTGGATTGCCCGCCGCCCGGGGGCGAGCCGCTCCCGGACGTCTGCGCGCGGGTTCTCCGGGCTATCGCTCGGATCGGCGCGGACCATCGAAATGGCGACGACGTCCTCGTCGTCGCGCATGGCGGCGTGATCAGCGTCTACCTCTGCCACCTGCTCGGCGTCTCGTTCAACTCGCTCTGGCGGATGCGGATCGACAACTGCTCGCTCACGATCGCCCGGCCCCCACGCCTGGTCTCCATCAACGACACGACACATCTTCCTTCTACGCCTCGCACGGCGTGGTTTGACGTGTCCGGGGCGGGGGGGAGCCCGGGACACAGAGAGAGCGCCGTGACAGTCCTGATAGCCCTGTTCGGGGGCATGGCGCTCCTGCTCTACGGGATCCGGCTCAGCGGCGAGGCGTTCCAGCGCGCCCTCGGCAGCCGGCTGCGCAACCTCCTCACGGGGCTGTCGCGCCGACGGCTCATGGCCGTGCTCTCGGGCGCGGCGATTACCGCCCTCATCCAATCCTCGGCGGCCACGACGCTGATGCTGATCGGGTTCGTCTCCGCGGGCCTCATGACTTTCCGGCAGACGCTCGGGCTGATTCTCGGCGCCGACATCGGCACCACCTTCACCGTTCAGCTGATCGCGTTCCGCGTCACCGACTACTCGCCGCTCCTGGTCGGGCTCGGCTTCACGACGATGTTCGTCGCGCGGCGGCGCGTGCCGAAGGACCTGGGTCAGGCCCTCCTGGGGCTCGGCCTCATGTTCCTCGGCCTCAAGCTCATCCTCGACAACGTGGAGCCGATCCGATCGACGCCACTGGCGGTCGATCTCCTCAACGCCGTCGGCCAGAACCCGGCGCTCGGGGTGCTCGCCGGAGCCGTCGTCAGCGCGCTCGTCACCTCGTCCGCGGCGACCCTCGGGCTGGCGCTCGCGTTCGCGCACCAGGGCTTGCTGTCGCTCGACGGCGCCGTGGCCATCGTGCTCGGCGCCAACATCGGCACGTGCGCAACCGCGCTCACCGCGTCGGTCGGGGCGACGGCCGAGGCCAAGCGCGTGGCCGTCGCCCACATCGCTTTCAAGGTGCTGGGCGCCGCCCTGGTCTTCCCGTTCATCGGCCCGTTCACGGCCGTGGTGGCGAGCACCGCCGCCGATCCGGCCCGCCAGATCGCGAACGCCCACACGCTCTTCAACTTCGGGATCAGCTTCGTCTTCCTGCCGTTCACCCGGCTGGCCGCGCGGGCGATCGAGACGCTCGTGCCCGACGACCAGCAGGGCGATAGCCCGTTTCGCACGCGGTACGTCGACGAGCGCTCCCTGGACCAGCCGTCCCTCGCGCTCGGCCAGGCAACGCGGGAGGCGCTCCGCATGGCCGACGTGGTGCAGGGCATGCTGCGCGACGTGCCGGTCGTCTTCGCGAGCAGCCACTACGAGCTACTCGAGGACGTGGAGCGGCGGGACGATCAGGTCGATTTCCTCGAGCGCGAGATCAAGCTCTTCCTGGCCCGTCTCGGGCGCGATGCGATGGGACCGGACCTCAGCCGAAAAGAGATCGGCCTGATCTCGGTCATCGGCAATCTCGAGAACATCGGCGACATCATCGACAAGAACCTCATGGAGCTCGGCCGCAAGAAGCTCTACCAGGCCCGCCGGTTCTCAGACGCCGGCTGGGCCGAGATCCAGGACTTCCACGGCATGGTGTCCAAGAACCTCGAGCGGGCCATCGCCGCCTTCGCCGCGAACGACCGCGCCCTCGCCCAGGAGGTGCTGGACCAGCGCACGCTCATGCGGCAGCGCGAGCGCGATCTGCGCGAATCTCACCTCGGGCGTTTGCGCGCCGGCCTGGCCGAGTCCATCGAGACGTCGGAGATCCACCTCGACGTCCTGACCAATCTGAAACGCATCAGCTCGCACGTGTCGGCACTGGCGATCTCGATTCTCGAGGAGGTCTGAGATGAAGAAGGTCGAGGCCATCATCAAGCCCTTCAAGCTGGACGACGTCAAAGAGGCCCTCACCGAGATCGGCGTGATCGGCATGACGGTCACCGAGGTGCGGGGCTTCGGCCGGCAGAAGGGGCACACCGAGCTCTATCGCGGCTCGGAGTACACCGTCGACTTCCTGCCCAAGGTGAAGATCGAGGTCGTCGTCCCCGACAGCCTGGTGAAGAAGGTCGTCGAGACCATCACCGGCGCGGCGAAGACCGGCTCCATCGGTGACGGCAAGGTGTTCGTGCTGCCGATCAACGAGTCGGTCCGCATCCGGACGGGCGAGACGGGAGAGTCGGCGGTCTGAAAACGAGGACCGGCGAGCTTCTGACCGCCGGCGGCCGCGGCGCGGCGGCTCGCCGGCGGCGGACGCTGCGGCAGCTCGGGTTCGCGGATCCATCCGCGGCGGCGGCGAACCTCGAGAGCCTCACGCTGACGCCCCGCGACGCGGAGCTCCTGGCGCCGGCGTTGCCACGTCTCCTGACCGAGCTCGCGGCGGCGCCCGACCCGGACATGGCGCTCAACAACCTCGAGCGCTACGCCGCGGCCGTCGACCGGACGGTGTTCTTCCGCACGCTCGCCGAGCACCCCGGCGCCGTACCGCTCCTGGCGCGCCTCTACGGCTCGAGCCAGGTGCTCGCCGACGCGCTGCGGCGGCGTCCGAGCCACCTGGCGTGGCTGCTCGAGCCCGCCACGATGCGCCTCTGGTTCGCCGAGGACCTGGCGGCCGACCTGGCGCAGACGCTCGGCCCATTCGAAGCGCGCGAGGCGCGGATGAACGCGCTGCGGCGCTTCAAGTACCGCCATCTCCTGCGCATCGGCATCCGCGATCTCCTGGGCGACGCCGACCTGTCGGGGACCACCGAGGAGCTGTCGCACCTGGCCGACGCGTGCATCGCGCAGGCGCTGCGCGAGGCGGAGGCGACCGTGTGTGAGGCCTACGGCGCCCCGATCGGCGGCGGCGGATCCGAGACCGGGCTCGCGGTCATCGCCATGGGCAAGCTCGGCGGCGACGAGCTCAACTACTCGTCCGACATCGACCTGATGTTCGTCTACGGCACCGACGGCGAGACGGCCGGCGGTGGCACCGGACGCCTGGCCAACGGCGAGTACTTCGCGCGCGTCTGCCGGGAGCTCGTCGCGCTGCTCGAGGCGATCACCGACGAAGGCTATGCGTTCCGCGTCGATCTGCGCCTGCGCCCCGAGGGGCGGATGGGCGGCATCGTCCTGTCGCTCGACGGGTATCGCGAATACTATCGGGAGCGCGCCGAGCTGTGGGAGCGCCAGGCGCTCATCAAAGCGCGGATCGCCGCCGGCGATCCGCGTGTCGGCACCCGCTTCCGAGAGCTGGCGTGCGGGACCGTGTATCGGCCCGGGCTCGACGCGCGGATCGTCCCGGCCATCCGCGCGATGAAGGCGCAGATCGACAGCGCCGTCCGCGCCAAGGGTCACGAGGCGACCAACGTCAAGCTCGGACGGGGCGGGATCCGCGAGATCGAGTTCATCGTCCAGGCGCTGCAGCTCCTCTACGGGGGCGACGACCCGTGGCTGCGTGAGGCGAACACCCTGAAAGCGATCTTCCGGCTCACCGAACGTGGATACCTGGCGCCCGACCTCGGTCGGCTCCTCTCGCGAGCCTACGTGCACCTGCGAACGGTCGAGCACCGCCTGCAGATCCTGCACGAGCTCCAGACGCACACGCTGCCGAACGAGCCGCTCGAGCTCGGACGCCTGGCCCGGCGCGTCGGCATCCAGGCGCCGCCGGCGCGTGCCGCGAAAGAGCTCCGGGCGCGCCACCGGGCCGTCACGACCGCCGTGCACCGGGCCTTCCGGGCGTTCTTCGCCGTTCGTGAGCTCGGGCCGCGCCGTCGGCTCCGGCTGACGAGCCTCGCGGCGCTGCGGGCGACCGGGTTCAAGGACCCGGAGCGGGCACGACACAATCTGCAGCTCATCCTGGAAGGTCGCCCGCTGGTGCCGTATGCGGCGCACTTCTCCGCCACGCTCGAGCGGCTCTACCCGATGCTCCTCGACGCGCTCTGGAAAAGCCCCGACCCGGACGAGGCGCTGAACCAGTTCGAGCGGCTCCTCGCGGCGACCGGGCCCCGGGCGGGACTCGTCGAGCTGCTGGTCAAGGATCCGGATTTGCTCCTCGGCCTCGTCAAGGTCTGCGCGGGCGGCGATCTGCTCACGGAGCTCTTGATCGCCCAGCCCGAGCTGCTCGCCTCGCTGGCGAGCCCCGAGCGGGTCCTCGCGCGCAAGTCCAAGGCGGCCTTGCGCCTGGCCCTGGCCTCCGTGTTTGCGCCCGGGACGACGCCCGCCGAGCGGCGCGATCGGCTGCGCCGCGTGAAGCAGGCCGAGGAGCTGGCGGTCGTGTGGCGATACGTCCTGGGCATCACCACCATCGACCGGTACTCCCGTGAGATGACCGCGCTGGCGGAAGCGACCCTCGCGGCCGGATGGCTCCTGGCTCTGGAGCCGCTCGTCGAGCGCTACGGCGTGCCACGCGACGCGTCCGGCCGTTTCATTCCCGCGGTCATCGTGGGGCTCGGAAAGCTGGGCGGCCGCGAGCTCGTCACCGGCTCCGATCTCGATCTGTTCGTCGTGTTCGGCGAGGATGGCACGACCGACGGCGCCGAGCGGATCGAGGCCCACTGGTTCTACAGCCTGGCGGTCGAGCGGCTGGCGGGCGTGCTCGGCGACATCACGTCCGCGGGCGTCGCCTTTCCGGTCGACCTGCGCCTCAGGCCCGGCAGCAAGGGGAGTGGGTTCGCCGCGAGCGTCGCCGCGCTCGAGCAGTACTATCTGGAGCATGGCGACCTGTGGGAGCGGCAGACGCTGACCCGCGCGCGGCTGGTGCTCGGCGACCGCGCCCTGGCCCGGCGCGTGCGCGCGGCGCTCCGCCGGCTCGTCTACGGCGATGCGCTGCCGCACACGTCGCTCAAGGAGATCGCGGAGGTACGCACGCGGATGGAGCGCGAGCTCGGCCGGGAGACGCGGGGCCGCGTCCACGTGAAGTACGGGCGCGGCGGGCTCGTGGACGTGGAGTTCCTCGTCCAGGCGCTCCAGCTCGCCTACGGTCACCGCCACCCCGAGGTGCGACGGTTCACGACGACCGCGGCGCTTGCGGGCCTCGCGCGCGCCGGGGCGCTCGATCCCCTCGTGGCGTCGGGCCTCGTCGAGCGCTATCGTTTCCTCAGGCGCGTGTCGGCGGCGCTCCGGCTCCTCGGCGCGCGTCCGTCGGACACCCTCGAGCTGGCGGGCCCGATGCCCGCGCGCGTGGCGAGCGCCCTCGGGTACGAGTCGCGGCAGGCATTCCTCGAGGCGTACCGCGAGCAGACGAGCGCCGTGCGAGAAGCTTACGAACGGAGCCACGGATCGACATGAAACGACTGTTCGTCATGGACGGCCACTCACACCTCTTCCGCGCCTACCACGCGGTCGGATACCTGTCCACGTCCAAGGGGGTACCGAGCCACGCGGTGCTGATCCTCAGCACCATGCTGTGGAAGCTGATCCGGGAGGAGCAGCCCGACTACCTGGCGATCGCCTGGGACCCGCCGGGCCCGACGTTCCGCGATGCGCTGTCGGCCGAGTACAAGGCGACCCGCAGCGCGATGCCCGACGACCTGGTGCGCCAGCTGCCCTACGTGCGCCGGCTCTTCGAGGCTCTTCGTACGCCGGTGCTCGAGGTCTCGGGGTTCGAAGCGGACGACGTGCTGGCCACGGTGGTCGACAAGGCCCTGGCCACCCCGGAGCTCGAGATCGTGGTCGTGAGCGGCGACAAGGACCTGCTCCAGCTCGTGGGTCCGCGCGTACGCGTGCTGAGTGTCGCGGGGCGAACCGGCGAGCCGGTGCTCTACGACGAGGCGAAGGTGCGTGAGCGATGGGGCGTGGAGCCCGGACAGATCGCCGATGTGCTCGCCCTGATGGGCGACACCATCGACAACATCAAGGGCGTGCGCGGCGTCGGCGAGAAGACCGCGGTGAAGCTCATCGGCCAGTTCGGCTCCGTCGAGCGTCTCTACGAGAACCTGACACTCGTCCCCGGCAAGCTCCGGGAGACGCTCGCCGCCGGGCGGAAGGACGCCCTCCTCTCGCGCGAGCTCGCGCTCCTCAACCGTCAGGTGCCCGTCGCCGTCGATCTCGACGCGTTTCGCCGGGTCGAGCCCGACTGGGGCAAGCTTCGCGTGCTCTGGATGGAGATGGAGTTCTCGCGGCTCGTGAAGGAGCTGCCGCCGCCGGCGCCGGCGGCCGCCCCCGAGCCGTCGAGGCGCCTCGAAGGGCAGGCCGCGATCGCCGCGTGGCTGGGCGCCGTGCCCGCCGGGGCGCCGCTGGCGCTCGATTGGGCCGGCGAGGCGAAGCCGCCGGAGCCGCGGATCGCCGGCCTCGTCGTGTTCCACCCGGCCGCCGGCGCCGTTGAGATCGAGGCGGGCGAGGTCCCCGCGTCGCTCGGCGAGCGAGAGCTCATCGTCCACGACGCGAAGCCCCTGCTCGAATCCTGGCTCGCGCGGGGCGTCGCCGCGCCGCCTCTCCACGACGCGGCGGTTGCGGCGTACCTGCTCAACTCGGCCCGCCAGAGCTACCGGCTCGAGCAGGTCTGCATGGAGGCGTTCGGCGACTGCCCGCCGGCGGGCGATCCCGCGCGCGGCCTCGGCGCGCGCGCGACGTTCCTCTGGCGCTACTGGGAGCACGCGGCCGCCGAGCTCCGAGCCCGCGAGCTCTGGACGATCTACGAAGAGATGGAGCTCCCGCTCATCCCGGTCCTGGCCCTCATGGAGCGTCACGGGATCCGCGTCGATCCCGCCCGGCTCGAAGCGTTCGCGAAGGAGCTCGAGCGCGATCTCGACAATCTCACGCGTGAGATCTACCAGCTGGCCGGCGGCGAGTTCACCATCGCCTCGCCCAAGCAGCTCGCGACGATCCTCTTCGAGAAGCTCAAGCTGCCCCCCGTCCGGCGGACGAAAACGGGCTACTCCACCGACGCCGACGTGCTGACCGAGCTGGCGCTCGGGCACCCGCTGCCGGCCAAGATCCTCGAGCACCGGAGTCTCGCGAAGCTCAAGGGCACGTACGCTGACACGCTGCCCGGGCTCATCGATCCGCACACCGGCCGGATCCACACGACGTTCAACCAGCTGGTGGCGGCGACCGGGCGGCTCAGCTCGCAGGACCCGAACCTCATGAACATTCCGATCCGGACCGAGCTCGGCCGTCGAATCCGCGCGGCGTTCATTCCGGAGGCGGGGTGGCGCTTCGTCGCCGCCGACTATTCGCAGATCGAGCTGCGGATTCTCGCGCACCTTTCGGAGGAGCCCGCGCTGATCGAGTCGTTCGGCCGCGGCGAGGATATCCACACGCGGACGGCCTCGGAGGTCTTCAGGGTCCCGGCGGGCGCGGTGACGTCGCTCCAGCGCACGATCGCCAAGAGCGCCAACTACGCGATCCTCTACGGCGTCTCCGCGTTCGGCCTCTCGCAGGCGACGAGGATCGATCAGAAGGAGGCGCAGCGGTACATCAGCGACTACTTCGCGAGCCACCCGCGGGTGCGGGCCTTCATCGACCGGACGCTCGCCGAGGGGCGTGAGCGCGGCTACGTGAGCACGCTTCTGGGACGGCGCCGCTACCTGCCGGAGCTCGTGAGCGGTAACCCGGTCGCCCGGAACGCCGCCGAGCGCATGGCCATGAACGCGCCCGTCCAGGGCACGGCCAGCGACATGATCAAGATCGCGATGATCCGCGTGCAGGCGGCGCTCGTCGCGCGCGGGCTCCGCGCGCGGATGTTGCTGCAGGTCCACGACGAGCTCCTCTTCGAAGCCCCGCCGGACGAGGTCGGCGCGGTCGAGGCGCTCGCCCGGGACATCATGGTGTCGGCCCTGCCGCTCAAGGTTCCCGTCGTGGTCGACGTGAAGACGGGGGTCGATTGGGCGGAGGTGTGAGCGCCTCCCGGAAATTCTTGCTCGTCGGGCTCACCGGCGGCATCGCGACGGGGAAGAGCACGGTGTCCGAGATCCTCCGGTCGCTCGGCGCCGAGATCATCGACGCCGACCGCCTCGCCCGCGACGTGGTCGAGCGGGAGCAGCCGGCCTGGAGCGAGATCGTGGCGGAGTTCGGCCGCGGCGTGGTGAGCCCCGACGGGACGCTCGATCGCAAGAAGCTCGGCGCGATCGTCTTCGCCGATCCGGATCGGCGAAGACGGCTCGAGGCGATCACCCATCCGGCGATCCGCGCGCGGTTCCTGGCCCGCCTCGACGAGCTGGCCGCGCAGGGCTTTGCGGGCCTCGTGGTCTTCGACGCGCCCGTGATGATTGAGAGCGGCGGCTACAAGAACATGGACCGCCTGGTCGTCGTCGTCACGGACGAGGCGACGCAGGCCGCACGGCTCCGTGGCCGCGACGGCACCGACGACGCGGAGGGCCGGCGGAAGATCGCGAGCCAGATGCCGCTCGCCGAGAAGGCCAAGCTGGCCGACTACGTCATCGACAACACCGGCGACCGCGAGGCCACGGTCGAGCAGGTGCGGCGGGTCTTCAGGGCGCTCATGGCCGACCTCCGGGCGCGCTCGGCGCCGTAGGCCGCGTCACCGGGCGCCGAGCAGCCGAGACACCAGCTGCTTCACCGGGCGGAACTCGACGAGGCCGATCTCGAATTGATCCTTTGCGAGATCCGTGGCGAGTGTGCAATGGGGCACCCACACGCCCGGCCGAGAGTGCTCCCATGGCGCCGCGCCGATGTCGGCGGACCGGTTGTGAACGCGGGCGTGCAGATCGAGCAGCTCGGAGGTGACCGTGGCGGCGAGGAACACCGCGACGCCCGGGAACAGCCCGATGCTCGCGAACGTCAGTGGGAGCGGCGCCGTCTCGCTGGCAAACCGTGTCAGCGCGGCCTCGGCGGTGGAGGGATCGACGGTCTCCCAGACGCCGAGCGAGACGTGGGGGCGGGCGCCCGATCGCGCCATGTACGTGATGCCGGCGTCGTCCAGCTCGCGCCAGAGGTGGCGAATGGCGGCGGCCGCTGCCGCGTCGAGGGCGAGCTCGATCGCGTAAGACATCGGGACGGATCATGACGAAGCGCCGCGCGCTCGGCCAGCACTTTCTCCGTGACGGTGCGATCGGCCGCGCCATCGTGGATCTGGTCGCGCCGACCGCGCGCGATCTCGTCGTCGAGATCGGGCCGGGGGAGGGGGCGCTGACCGGTACCCTGGCCGGCCGCGCCGGTCGCGTCATCGCGCTCGAGGTCGACCCAGCCCTCGGCGCGGCGTTGCGAGCGCGCCTGCCGACCGTGGAGGTCCTCGACGCCGACGCGCGGACGTGGGACTACGCGCAGCTCGCGGCGCCGACGGGCGGGCGGGTGCTGATCGTCGGCAACCTGCCCTACAGCGTCGGGAAGCCGATCCTCGCGGCGCTGATCGGGGCCCGCACCGCGATTCACGAGATGGCGCTGATGCTCCAGCGCGAGGTGGCCGAGCGCGTGGCCGCCCCACCCGGTGGCAAGACCTACGGAAGTCTGTCGGTCTTCACCCAGCTCCACTGCGACGTGCGCGTGGCGCTCCGCGTGCCCCCGGGCGCGTTTCGCCCGCCCCCGCAGGTGGAGTCCTCGGTGCTCCATCTGCGTGTGCTGCAGGCGCCGCGGGTTCCGCTCGCCGACGAACGGCGATTCGAGACGGTCGTCCGCGCGGCGTTCGCCCAACGGCGGAAGATGCTCGCGAACGCGCTGGGCGCGGGGCTCGGTCTTCCGCTCGAGGCCGTGCGCCGGGCCGCCGCAGCGGCCGGCATCGATCCCACGCGGCGGGCCGAAACCCTGAGCCTGCTCGAGTTCGCGGCGCTGACCGCGGAGCTGTCCTGAGGCGGGTTAGCGACCGACGGCCGCCCGAAGCTTCTCGTTGGCGGCCTCGGGCGGACCGACCCGGCCGCGACCCGCCGCTTGAGGTCGTTGCCCATCAAGACCACCACGGCTGGTGTGTCGACGAGGCGCACCGCCCGGAAACGCCGAGCACCGCTGAATTTGCCGCCCTGGTCCGGCGGCTCTCGCTATGATGAAAAGCGATGCACGCGCGCTCCGCGGCAGCGACGGCGCTGCTCACCGCGAGCCTCACCGGGCTCGCCGTGTCGACGTATCTCTATCTCTGGCCCGGCACGGCGCCGGCGCCCCGATGGCTCCCGGCGCCAGCACCGGCCGCCATCGTCCCGCGTCCCGCGTTTCCCGAGACGATTCGCAGCGTCGAGGTGGAACCGCGGGATACGCTCGCGCGCACGCTCGTGCGCGCAGGCCTCGAGGCGCGTGCCGCCACCCTGCTCGCCGCGCAGTTCGGGCGAAACGGCGCGGACATGCGAAGACTCCGTCCCGGCGCCGCGGTCCAGGTCACCTGGAATTTTCGGAACGAGCCGATCGAGGTCCGCTACGAAGCGAGCCCGTGGCTCTCCTTCGCCGCCCGTCCGGCGAACGGCGGCTGGCGCGTCGGACGGGCCGAGACCGTCCCCGAGGTTCGGGTCGAGGTCGTGAGCGGCACAGTGCAGCGCTCGCTGTTCGACGCGGTCGAGCGGACCGGCGAGTCGGCGCGGCTCGTGCTCGACCTGGTCGAGATTTTCTCCTCGGACTTCGACTTCACCGCCGACACGCGCGCCGGGGACCGCTTTCGTCTCCTGGTCGAGAAGCGCTACGCCGGCGACGACTTCGTCGACTACGGCCGAATCCTGGTCGCCCAGTACGCGAGCGGGGGCAAGACGCTCAGCGGCGTCGGCTTCGAGCGGGCGGCACGCTTCGGACACTACGATCTGGCGGGGGAGTCGCTGCGGAAGAGCTTCCTCAAGTCGCCGCTCGAGTTCACGCGCATCACATCGGGCTTCACCTACGCCCGGCCGCATCCGATCCTCGGCGGGGTGCGTCCGCATCTCGCGATCGACTACGGGGCGCCGGTCGGCACTCCGGTGCGCGCCGTCGCCGACGGCGTCGTGGTGCACGCCGGATGGAACGGCGGCAACGGCATCCAGGTCCACCTCCGGCATCGATCGGGCTACGAGACCCAGTACAACCATCTCTCGCGGATCGCCCCCGGACTCCAGGCCGGTGCGCGCGTGCGACAGAAGCAGATCATCGGCAACGTCGGCGCCACCGGACTCGCCACGGGGCCCCATCTCGACTACCGCGTCGCCAAGAATGGCACGTTCGTGAACCCGCTCGGCGAGAAGTTCATTCCCGGTGAGCCGATCCCCGCGGCGGCGCGCGCCGACTTTCAGCGCCAGTCGCGGGAGCTCCTCGCGCGTCTCGAGGCCACAGCGCCGCATTAGAGGTCGGAGGGGCCTCGACGGCTCCCTCAGAGCCCGGGCCCTCGCTGGTCGAGCGCGAACCGCAGGGCGCGCTCGACCTCCGCGAGCTTCTCGGTGGACAGCGGACCGATCGGCTGGGTCAGCGACTGTCGCGGGATCGTCGTGATCGTGTCCAGGCTGACGACGCAGGCCTTCGGCAGCCCGTCGTCGGACCCCAGCGAAACCTCGGTCGGGATTCGACGGATCCGCGTGGTCACCGGCGCGACGGTGACGAGCTGACGGATGACGTACGCCTCGTTACGGGACAGCACGACCACCGGGCGCCGGCCCGCGGGTGCGGGCAGGTCAGCCCACCAGATTTCACCCCGTCGCATCTACCAGTCGTCGCCGGACAAGAGCCGGACGGCAGCGGCTTCCGCCGCTTTCACCTCTCGCTGACTCTCGGGCCGCCGTCGATATCCGGCCTCGTACTCGCGGACGAGCGCGACCTGGGCCTGATCGTGCAGCCAGTGGCGAAGAGCCTCCTGCATGACGGCGCTCCGGCTCTTACCGCGGATCTTTCGAATCTTCTCGATCGCGCGGTAGAGATCGTCCGGGATGCTCACGGCCACCTTGGTCGCGACCTTCGCCATCGGGATCCTCCCACCGGGCTCCAGAGTATGCATGAAGTATAACCATAGTCATACCAGCGAGCAAGCGCCTCCGTCGGCGCGCCGGCGGCGGCCGTGCCACATTCGGGAAACTTCAACGAACCCGAGGGGCGGTGGTACGATCAACCGCACGTCAGGAAAGGAGTTCCGTGGAACCCGTCGTCCGCTTGATCCCCCTCGGTGGTCTCGGTGAGATCGGCCTCAACATGATGCTGGTCGAGTCCGGCGACGACCTGATCGCGATCGACTGCGGGCTCATGTTCCCCGACGACGAGCTGCCCGGCATCGACCACGTCATCCCCGATTTCTCGTACGCGCTCGCCCGGCTAGAGGGATTCCGCGCCGTCGTCCTGACCCACGGCCACGAGGACCACATCGGCGCCCTGCCGTATCTCCTCCGCGCGGCGCGGGTGCCGGTGTACGGGACGCCCCTGACCCTGGCGCTCGTCGCCGAGCGCTTGCGCGAGCATGGGCTCGCCGAGACGGCGGACCTCCGGCCGATCCGGCCACGCGACCGCCTCGAGATCGGTCCGTTCACCGTCGAGGCGATCCGCGTGACGCACTCGATCGCCGACGGCATCGGCCTGGCGATCGACACGCCCGTCGGCACCATCGTCCACACGGGTGACTTCAAGCTCGACCCGAGCCCGCTGGACGGCGAGCCCCCCGACTATCGGAGATTCGCGGAGCTCGGCGAGCAGGGCGTCCTCGTGCTCTGCTCCGATTCCACCAACGTGGACCGGCCCGGCCACACGCGCTCGGAGGTGGACGTGGGGCAGGCGCTCGGCACGCGCTTCGACGGCGCCCGCGGGCGCATCATCATCGCGACCTTCGCCTCGCACATCCATCGCATCCAGCAGGTGCTCACCCTCGCGGCCGGCGCCGGCCGACGGGTCGCGCTGCTGGGCATGAGCATGCAGCGCAACGTGGCGATCGCGGCGGATCTCGGCTATCTCCGCGTGCCCGCTGGCGTCCTGGTGCCGCTCGAGGAGCTCGGCGAGCTTCCGGCGCACCGCCAGGTGATCCTCTCGACCGGAAGCCAGGGCGAGCCGAACTCGGCGCTCGCGCTCATGGCCGTCGAGGAGCACAAGTACGTGCGGGTCGAGCGCGGCGATCTCGTGATCATCTCCGCTCGCGTCATCCCCGGCCACGAGCGCACGATCGGGCGCGTGGTGAACGCGCTCTATCGTCTCGGCGCCGAGGTCCTCTACGAGGACAACGCGTTCGTCCACGTCTCCGGTCACGCGAGCCAGGAAGATCTGAAGGTCATGCTCAACCTGACGCGGCCCCGGTACTTCATCCCGGTGCACGGCGAGTACCGCCACCTGCTCGGCCACGCCCGGCTCGCCGAGAGTGTGGGGATCGGGCCGGACCGCGTCTTCCTGATCGAGGACGGAATGGGTGTGGAGGTCTCCAAGAGCACGGCGCATCAGGTCGGCGGCTTTCCCGCCGGGCGCGTCCTCGTGAACGGCAAGTCGGTCGGCGAGATCGGCGCCGTGGTTCTTCGCGACCGCCAGCTGCTGGCGGAGGACGGTCTGGTGGCGGTGTCGCTCGCGGTCGATCGGGCCGGAACGGTCCTGGCGGGCCCCGAGATCGCCTCGCGCGGCTTCGTCTACGTCAAGGAGAACGAGCCGCTGCTCGAGGAGATGAAGAAGGCCGTCCTCGCGGCGCTCGCCGAGCGCGACGGGGACGCCCCGTTCGACCGCGACCTCGTCAGCGCGACGGTGCGCACGGCGGTCCGGCAGTTCGTCAATCAGCGTTTCCGCCGCAAGCCGGTCGTGCTGCCGATCATCCTGGAGGTTTGATGGCGACAGTCGTCTCGACGGACGAAAAGCCTCGTCGGCGCCGCAAGCGCGGGAGCGACCGTTGGCTCAGCGAGGTCAAGGGCATCGTGGCGCTCCTCGCCGCGGGCTTCGGTCTCGTCGCGCTCGCGACCTTCGATCCGACCCTGACGCCCGCCGCGCAGCAAGGCCCGACCGGCCCCATCGGCGTCTGGCTCGGCTGGGCGACCTTCCAGTCCCTCGGCTACGCCGGCTTTCTCCTGCCGCTCGTGCTCGGCGCCTGGGGCGCGTCGGCGTTTCTGCGACCGATCGCCGTGCGTGGCTGGGTACCGATCGTCGGGCTCGCCGCGCTGCTCGTGAGCGCCGCCGGGCTGCTCACGCAGGCCATGGGCGTCCGCAGCGGCGCCACCGGCGGCGGCATCATTGGATACGCGACCAGCGCGGCGCTCCGCGCCGGGTTCGGCAACGTCGGCGCCTGGCTCACGCTGATCGCCGCGGTCCCGATCGGCGTGCTCTGCGTGACGCGCGTCTCGTACGCCGCCGTGGTGCGCATCACGACGGTGCGACTCGCGAGGCTCCGCCGTCGCAGGGCCTCCTCCGTGCAGGCGCCGCGAGTGGCCCTGGAGCCGGTGTCCGCTGCCGACCCCCTGGCCACGGCCGAGCTCGAGGTCGTCGCGCCGCCGCTCGTCGTCGAGCCCTCGCGCCCGCGCGGGCGCCTGGCCGAGCAGGGGCTCGCATGGCAGGAGACCTTCGACTTCGGCCGGGGCGGCGCCGAGTCCTTCCAGCTGCCGCCGGTGGGGCTCCTCAAGGTCCCCGCCGCATCCGAGCTGAAGCGAACGCGCGAGGAGCTGCAGGAGAACGCCGAGACGATCCGCCGCAAGCTCCAGGACTTCGAGGTCGAGGGACGGATCGTCCAGGTGAGCCCGGGCCCCATCATCACCTCGTACGAGTTCGAGCCCGCGCCCGGGATCAAGATCAGCCAGGTCGTGAACCTCGGCGACGACCTGGCGCTCGCGCTGAAATCGGCCTCCGTGCGGATCGTCGGGCCGATTCCGGGCCGCGGCACCGTCGCGATCGAGGTGCCGAACGACGAGGCGGTCACCGTGTACCTGCGCGAGATCTTCGTCTCCGCGGAATTCGCCGAGTCGAAGGGGAAGCTGCCGCTGGCGCTCGGCAAGGACGTGACCGGCACGCCGATCGTCTCCGACCTGACGGCGATGCCCCATCTGCTCGTCGCCGGCGCCACCGGCAGCGGCAAGTCGGTGGGCCTCAACTCCATGATCTGCTCGATCCTCTACAAGGCGACGCCCGCCGACGTGCGGTTCCTCCTGATCGACCCCAAGCGCCTCGAGCTCAGCGTGTACGAGGGCATTCCGCACCTGCTGGCGCCGGTGGTCACCGACTCGAAGGAAGCGGCGGCGCGCCTGCGCTGGATCGTCGGCAAGATGGACGAGCGGTACAAGCTCTTGCAGACCAAGCAGGTCCGGTCCATCGAGGGCTACAACAAGGCCGTCGGCCCGGAGGAGCACCTGCCCTACTGGGTCGTCGTCGTAGACGAGCTGGCCGATCTCATGGTGGTGTCGGCGGGCGAGGTCCAGACCTCGCTGGTGCGTCTGGCCCAGATCGCACGGGCGGTCGGGATCCACCTGATCATCGCGACCCAGCGGCCGTCGGTCGACGTCGTGACCGGGTTGATCAAGGCGAATTTTCCGACGCGGATCGCGTTCCAGGTTGCGTCGAAGGTGGATTCGCGGACCGTTCTGGACGGGAACGGGGCGGAACAGTTGCTGGGCCGCGGCGATATGATCTTCGTCCCGCCCGGGGCGAACAAGCAGGTGCGCGTGCACGGCTCGTGGGTCGGCGACGACGAAGTCCGGGCGGTCTGCGATTTCCTCCGCCGCCAGGGCACCGCCGTCTACGAGGAGGTCGTGCTGGCGACCGAGGAGGAGGTCGCCGAGGGTAACGCCGCCGAGCGCGACGATCTCTTCTGGGACGCCGTGCACCTGGTGATCGGCCAGCGCCAGGCCTCGATCTCGTTCCTGCAGCGGCGCATGCGCCTGGGCTATCCGAAGGCCGCGCGTTTCATCGACATGATGGAGCAGGACCGCGTCATCGGCCCGGGCGACGGCGCCAAACCCCGCGAAGTCCTCGTCGGCCCCGAGTATCTCGCCAAGCGCGGGAAGTAGCCGACCGAGGCCCCCGGGCGATGATGCGGCAAAGGCTCGCGCTTTTGGGGGCCCTCATCCTTGGTCTCCTCAGCGGGCTCGGAGCTGGCGCAGCCGCCGCCGACGAAACGAGCGAGGCGCTTCGCCCCTGCACACGCGCGGATCTCATCGGCACGTGGGCGGTCATCCGCTTCGGGACGGCGCCCTCGGTGCGGGTCGACCCCGCGGACCCGTACTTTCACCCGCACCAGCGCTACGTCTTTCACACGAACGCGAGCATGCGCCACCTGACCTCGACCACGCCGGTCACGCGGCAGGACCACCGCGCGATGCTGGCGGCGGCCCCCACGAGCACCTGGGCGGTCGACGACCGCGGTCGGCTTCTCGTACAGAAGGCCGGCGGTTCCCGGCCGCAGGTGGACGTCTGCCAGGTCTTCGTGATGAAGGTCAACGACCCGCGGAGCTCGGTCCCGGCGTTGCCCGGCGATCTCCTGCTGACCCACTACGACGAAGACAAAAACCCGATCGCGCGCCGTCTGCTGAGGAAGCTGGCCGAGTTCCGCGAGTGACGGCGCGGGCGCGGTGGTCGGCTCAGCGTTCGCCGCGAGGCTTCGTGGGCCAGACGAGCTCGAGCACCCCGAGGATCAAGAATCCGCAGGCACCGAGGGTCGCGAGCAGGATCCCGACCTCTTCGGAGAGCCACAGCTCCACGTAAACGATTTAAACGGAGGGGCGCCCCGGCCACCAAGAAAATAGACGCCTAGAACCGGATCCGGACGCGATAGGCGATCTTGGCTGCCCCTTCCTTCGGCACCGCGATCTGGTACTTCAGCGTGTGGGCCTCGATCTTCTCGTACGAGTGGTTCGAGGCCAGGACCTGCCAGTCACCGGGCACGGGCTCGATGACGGTGACGGTCTGGGCCTGGCTCTTGTGGTTCCGGAGGCTGATCTCCCACTCGACCTCGTAGAGGTTCGAGGCGACCTTCTTGAAATCCTTCTGCGTGCGCTCGCCGACCAGGTCGAAGGCGTTGCCCATCTTGATCTTCACGCGCTCGTCCTTGGG
>Ga0066710_100000209_pt1 | contig 30760 bp, 21 predicted proteins | sample GraSoiAngelo_159_FD_79666 | JGI IMG/M metagenome (GOLD analysis project Ga0066710, IMG submission 79666) | Grasslands soil microbial communities from the Angelo Coastal Reserve, California, USA - 14_1009_16_40cm | ecosystem: Environmental > Terrestrial > Soil > Grasslands | place: USA... | reverse complement strand
TCCTGGCTCATGACGGCCCGCAACGCGATGACGTGCGCGTAGGTCCGGTAGTCGCCCATGACGCCGACGGTCCGGATGGGCAAGAGCACCGCGAACGCCTGCCATACCGTTCGCTCGAACCCGGCCCGACGCACCTCTTCCTGGACTACGGCGTCGGCCTCGCGGAGCAGGTCCAGCCGATCCGGGCTCACCTCGCCGAGCACGCGGATGGCGAGCCCGGGTCCCGGGAATGGCTGCCGCCAGACGATCTCAGGAGGAAGCCCCAGGAGCTCGCCGAGCTTACGGACCTCGTCCTTGAAGAGCTCGCGAAGCGGCTCGACGAGCTTGAACTGCATCTTCAGCGGGAGGCCGCCGACGTTGTGGTGGGTCTTGATCGTGGCCGAGGGCCCGCGGAACGAGACCGACTCGATGACGTCTGGATAGAGCGTGCCCTGGGCAAGCCATGGGATGTCCCCGAGCTTCTTGGCCTCGTCCTCGAACACGGCGATGAACTCGGCCCCGATCCGCTTGCGCTTGATCTCCGGGTCCGTCACACCGCGGATCGCGTCGAGGAATCGGGTGGATGCGTCGATATGGATGAGGTTCATCTTGAATGCGTCGCGGAACGTGTGGACGACCGAGTCGGCCTCTCCTTTTCTCAGCAGACCGTTGTCGACGAAGACGCACGTCAGCTGGTCGCCGATGGCGCGATGAGCCAGGACGGCGACCACCGAAGAGTCGACGCCGCCCGAGAGCGCGCAGAGCACGCGCTGGCCACGGACCTGGGCGCGGAGGGCATCGACGGTGGTGTCGATGAAGCCGGCCATCGACCACGTCCGGTTCACGCCGCACAGGCTGAGGAAGTTGTCGAGGATCGTCCGCCCCTGCGGCGTGTGGAGAACCTCCGGGTGGAACTGGACGGCATAGAGTCGTCGGTCCTCGTCCGCCATCGCCGCCACCGGGCAGTTCGGGGTCTTCGCAAGCGGCACGAAGCCCTTCGGTGGGCGAAGCACAGTGTCCCCGTGGCTCATCCAGACGGTGACGCGGCCGGCGTCGTCGGGTTCGACGCCCCGGAACAGCGGGCTCGATCCCTGGAGCGTGATTTCGGCTTTGCCGTACTCTCGGCGCTCGGCCGGAATCACGTGGCCGCCCAGGAGATAGCCCATCGCCTGCATCCCGTAGCAGATCCCCAGGATCGGGATGCCGGCCTCGAAGAGCTGCTTCGGCGGCAGCGGCGCGCCGTCCTCGTAGACGCTCGATGGTCCGCCGGAGAGGATGATGCCCTGGTAGCCGGCGGACAGGATCTCGGCGGGCGGATGCGTGCAGGAGAAGATCTCGGAGTAGACGGACATCTCGCGGACCCGGCGGGCGATCAGCTGGGTGTATTGGCCGCCGAAATCGAGGACCGCGATCTTGCCGGCGCCGGCCGACATCGGCGCCCCGCTACCGCGGGCGCCCGAGCTTCTGAGCCTGCTGAAAGACCTTACCTTCCGTTTTGATCGTGGGCGCGATGATCAGCTCGGTCTGCTGCAGGTCGCGGATCGTGCGCGCGCCAACCGAGCCCATACACGTCCGGATCGCTCCGACGAGGTTGAGGGTGCCGTCCTCGGTGAACGCAGGCCCGAAGAGAATCTGCTCGAGCGAGCCGACGCTCCCCACCCGGATCCGGGTGCCGCGCGGAAGGTTGGCGTGGGGCGTCGCCATTCCCCAGTGATAGCCGCGTCCGGGCGCTTCGATCGCGCGCGCGAACGCCGACCCGATCATGACCGCGTCGGCGCCCGACGCGAACGCCTTGCACACGTCGCCGCCCGTCGTCATGCCGCCGTCGGTGATGATCGGCACGTAGCGGCCGCTCCGCTTCCAGTAGAAGTCACGCGCGGCGGCGGCATCGGCGGTCGCGGTCACCTGGGGCACGCCCAGCCCGAGCACTTCACGGCTCGTGCAGGCCGCGCCGGGACCCACGCCGATCAGCAGCGCGTCGGCGCCGACGTCCATCAGCTCGAGGCACGCCTCGTAAGTGACGACGTTGCCGATGACGAGCGGGATCGCGAGCTGCTTCTTCAGCTTGCGGAGGTCGACGGGCGTGTACTCGGTGGCGATGTGGCGGGCGGTGGTGACCGTCGACTGGACCACGAAGATGTCCGCTCCGGCTTCCTGCGCGATCTGGGCGAACCGCTCGGCGCGCTGCGGGATCGAGGAGACGACGGCCGGGCCGCCCCCCTTTTTGATCTCGGTGATCCGCTGATGGATCAGATCCTCCTTGATCGGCTCGCCGTAGATCGACTGGATGAGCTTGGTCGCCTCTTCCTGGCTGGCCGAGACGATGCGTTCGAGCACTTCGGCGGGGTTCGCGTAGCGGGAAAAGATGCCTTCGAGGTTCAGCACGGCGAGGCCGCCGTGCCGCCCCATCTCGATCGCCAGCCGGGGGCCGACGACGCCGTCCATGGCCGCGGCGATGATCGGCAGATCGAACCGGTGGCCGCAGAGCTCCCAGGAGATGTCGACCTCGTTCGGATTGACCGTGACGGCTCCGGGGACGAGCGCGATGTCATCGAACCCGTAAGCGACCCTGGCCTTGCGCCCTCGCCCGACCCACATCCCCATCGGCAACCCTCCTTCAGAGCCGTCCGCCGGTTTCGCCTGGGAGTCCCGTATATAGGGATAGACCCCGACCTGACCTACTAGATTTCGTAGAGTATACCCACGAGGCCGGGCGGTGTCAACGCCGGGAAGCGTCGGGATGAGCCTCGTCGTAGAGCATCCGGAGCCCGTCGAGCCTGAGGTTGTCGTCGACCCGCTCGATGCACCGGGCGACGTCGGTGAGGAGCCCGGCGTTGCCCCCGGTCGCGATCACCTTGGCCCCTCCCCCCAGCTCCCCCTGCATCCGTTCGACCAAACCCTCCACGAGGCCGGCATAACCGTAGATCGCCCCGGATTGAAGGTTGGTCGTCGTGTTGCGTCCGATCGCCTCCTTGGGCCTGACCAGCTCGACCCGGGACAGGCGCGCGGCCCGGTTGATCAGCGCCTCCACGGACGTGACGATCCCCGGGGCGATGGCGCCGCCGATGAACTCCCCCCGCCGGTTGACGCAGTTGAACGTCGTGGCCGTGCCAAAGTCGATCACGATCAGCGGCGGGCCATACTTCGCCGCGGCGGCGAAGGCATCGACGTACCGGTCGGCGCCGACCTCACGGGGCGCGTCGACGGCGAGCGGCAGCCGCGTGTTCACACCCGGCTCGATGAAGAATGGCGGCCGGCTGAAGTACTTCTCGCACATCCACTCGAGCGTCTGCTGGACCGGGGGTACCACGTTCGAGATCGACACGCCGTCGATGGACGCTGGGCGGATCCCCCGCGACTGCAGGAGCATCTCGATGAAGAGCCCGTACTCGTCGGCCGTCTGCTCGCGCCGGCTCGTGAGGCGCCACGAGACGAGCAGGCGCTCGCCGTCGAACACGCCGATCTTCGTGTTGGTGTTTCCGACATCGGCAACGAGCAGCATCGGCCGTCTCCTTCCTCGGTCTCGAGGCCCTCAGTCTAGAGGCGCGCCTCGGCCTCAGCCTCGACCGGGCGCGCCGACGGGGTCGCTGGAGGTGATCGCTCCGGCGAGCACGCGCTTGAGCGAGCCGCCCACGTCGACGAGAAGCGCGCCGTCGCTATCGAGGTCGGCCGCGACGCCGGTGACGGTGTCGATCGTGACCCGCCGCCCGAGGGTGTCGCTGAGCCGCCGCCATCCCTCACGGATGGGACCGAAGCCCTCGCCCTCGAGGCGGGCCCGCCACGCGTCGAATTCCTCCAGCAAGACCGTGAGCATCGATTCTCGGCTGGGCGCGTGTCCAGTCTCGAGCGCGACCGAAGTGGCGTTCGCCGCCAGATCGGATGGGAACTCGCGCTGCCCGAGATTGATGCCGATACCGATGATCGTGACGAGCGTCGTGGGGCTGCTCTGCCCCGGACTGCCCGCTTCCCCCTTCCCTGTCGTGCGAGCTTCCAGCAGGATTCCCGCGATCTTGTTGCCCGCCACCAGGACGTCGTTCGGCCACTTGAGCCGCGCATCCACCCGCGCGACGCGCCGAAGCGCCTCGGCGGTGGCGACTGCGGTCGCGAGCGACAACGTGGCCAGGAGCGCCTGAGGAAGCCGCGGCCGGACGATGATGGAGGCCAGGAGGCTTGTTCCGGCGGGAGCCCGCCAGGTTCGCCCCAGCCGGCCTCGGCCCGCCAGCTGCTGGTCGGCGACGACCACCGTGCGATCGGCGGCGCCACGCTCGGCGAGCGCGAAGGCGACCGACTGGGTCGAGTCGACGGTGCCGAGGCGGACGATGACGCCCGACGTGCTACCGCCCGGCGTCATCGAACCAGCCGAGGCTCGCGACGAGCTTGGCGCGCACGGCTTCTTGCTCGACGAGACGCTCTCGCTCCTTCGCGACGATCTCGGCGGGCGCGCGCTCGGCGAAGTCCGGCTTCGCCAGCTTCGCCTTCGCGAACCCGATCCGCTCGTCGATCTTGGCGATCTCCTTCTCGATCCGCTGGCGCTCCGCCGCGGGGTCGACGATGCCGGCCAGCTCCACGTAGAGCTCCGAGCCGCCGATGACCGCCATGGCCGAGCTGCGCGGGCGCGTCGCCTTCGGATCGACGGTCAGCCGGACGCGCGCCAGCGAATCGATCAGCGCGCTGTTGGCGGTGAAGAGCTCCGCCGCGTCGGGTCCGGCACGGAGCGTCGCCCCGAGCGCGGCGCCGGGCGCGATCCGCATCTCGCCGCGGATGTTACGCACGGCGGTGACCAGGTCCATGATCGCCGTCATCTGTCGCTCCGCGTGCGGATTGCGATCCTTCTTCGTCGGCCGCGGATACGGCGCGAGCATGATCGAGTCGCCCTTGTGCGGCAGGCGCTGCCAGATCTCCTCGGTGATGAACGGCATGAACGGATGGAGCAGCCGGAGCGTCGCCTCGAGCACGCGCACGAGCGTGGCTTGCGTGCGCGCGCGCCGACCCGGGCTCTCCGCATGGTAGAGAGACAGCTTGGCCATCTCGAGGTACCAGTCGCAGAACTCGTGCCACAGGAACTGGTAGAGCGCCGACGCCCCATCGCTGAACCGATACCGCTTGAGCGCCGTCCGAGCGTCCGCGACGGCCGCCGCCAGCCGGCTCTCGATCCAGACGTCCGCGAGAGCCGGCGGCGTTTTCTTGGCGAGCGCCGGATCGAAACCGGCCAGATTCGAGAGGACCAGGCGCGAGGCGTTCCAGATCTTGTTGGCAAAGTTCCGGTAGCCCTCGATGCGCTCCTCGGAGATCCGGATGTCGCGCCCCTGCGCGAGCGCGGCGAGGGTGAAGCGGAACGCGTCGGTGCCGTACTTCTCCATGACCACGAGCGGATCCGCGACGTTGCCCTTCGACTTCGACATCTTTTGGCCTTCGGCATCGCGCACGATCGCGTGCAGGTACACGTCGCGGAAGGGCACGTCCTTCATGAAGTGGATCCCGAGCATCGCCATCCGCGCGACCCAGAAGAACAGGATGTCCGGTCCGGTGACGAGCACCGAGGTCGGATAGTAGGTGCGCAGGTCGGCGGTGTCGTCGGGCCAGCCGAGCGTGGAGAACGGCCAGAGGCCGGACGAGAACCACGTGTCGAGCGTGTCCGGGTCCTGCCGCAGCGGCCCTCCGCATTTCGGGCACGCCTGCAGGTCCTCCTTCGACACGTGCACGGAGCCGTCGGCGTCGCAGTACCACGCTGGGATGCGGTGACCCCACCAGAGCTGACGCGAGATGCACCAGGGCCGGATGTTCTCCATCCAGTGGTAGTACGTCTTCGTCCAGTTGCGCGGGAGGATCGTGATCCGCCGCTCGCGCACCGCCTTGATCGCCGCCTCGGCCAGGGGCTTCACCTGCAGGTACCACTGCTTGGAGACCAGCGGCTCGACGACGGTCTTGCTGCGATAGCAGATGCCGACCGCGTGGCGGTAGGGCTCGATCTTTTCGATCAGCCCGAGCGCCTTCATGTCCTCGACGATCCGCCGGCGGCACTCGAAGCGATCGAGCCCGGCGTAGCGGCCGGCTTCGGCCGTCATCTTTCCGTCGAAGCCGATGACGGTCTTGATCGGGAGGTTGTGGCGGCGCCCGATCTCGAAGTCGACAGGATCATGGCCCGGAGTCACCTTGATGACGCCGGTGCCGAACTTCGGATCGACCGCCTCGTCCGCGACCACCTTCACCGTGATCGTGCCGTCGACCGATGGCACCTCGAGCGTCTGGCCTACGAGGTGCCGGTACCGCTTGTCCTTCGGATGGACCGCCAGGCCGGTGTCGCCGAGCTTCGTCTCCGGCCGCACGGTACCGAGCGTGACCGGACCGTACTTGATGTAGACGAACTCGTCGTCGCGCTCCTCGCGCTCCACCTCGATGTCGGACAAAACCGTCTGGCACTTCGGGCACCAGTTGACGATGTAGTCGTCGCGGTAGATCAGCCCTTCTTCCCAGAGCCGCACGAACGATTCGCGCACCGCCCTCGAGAGCCCCGCGTCCATCGTGAAGCGCTCGCGCGACCAGTCGCACGAGGCCCCGAGTCGCCGGAGCTGCCGGACGATCTGGCCGCCGGACTCTTCCTTCCACTGCCACGCGCGCGCCAGGTACCTGTCGCGGCCGAGGTCTTCCTTTGTCTTGCCCTCGCCGGCGAGCATGCGCTCGAGGATCACGTGCACGGCGATCGATGCGTGGTCGATCCCGGGAAGCCAGAGCGTGTTGAAGCCGTCCATGCGCTTCATCCGCGTCAAGGTGTCTTGCAGGGTCATCGTCAGCGCGTGACCCCAGTGGAGCGACCCCGTGACGTTGGGCGGCGGCATCGAGATCGAGTACGGCTTGCCCTTGGCGGCGGGATCCGCGCGGAAGTATCCGCGCTCCTCCCAGAGCGGATACCAGCGTTGCTCGACCGCCGCGGGATCGTACCGATCCGGGATCTCGCCGGTCGGCGCGCTCGGCGTCGAAGCACTCACGGGAGCACCGGCCCGGCGGCGACCAGGCGCCATCGCGTGCCGCCGCGCTGGAAGGTGAGCGCCCAGGGCGTGTGCTCCGCCGTCGCCGCCACCGAGACCGACTGGGGGTTGGTGGCGTTGTCGGCGGCGTCGCACGCGGCATCGGGCCGCAAGGTGGACGGCAGCCGACGACGGATCTGCGCGTCGGCCACGAGCTTCGCCAGGCTCGCCTCGTCCCCCGCCGCCAGCGCGTCGAAGAGCTGGGCCACCGTCGCTCTGAGCTCCCGGTGCCAGGCGTTGACCTCCCGCCCGGGTCGACGCACGAGCGTGCCGCTCTCGGGCGCGGCGCGGAACACCGCCTCGGCCTCGGTCTGTCCCTCGCACCCGGGTGTGTGGCCGGGATAGTCGGGCTCGTAGCGGACGCGGATCTCGCCGCCGCGCACCGAGTACCCGCGCACCATCAGCCCCTCGGGAAACAGGTCGGTCGAGGACCAGACGACGCGGAGGTCGTCGCCGTGCTGGCGCACGACGTCGAGCCGGAGCGCGCGGATGCCCCGACCGGTGGTCGGTCCTTCCCATGCGGCGACGAACTGGGCGGCGCCGCCGGGCGCCGAAGCCCACGGATACACGACGGGGCGACCGTCGCGCGAGAGCGTCGCCAGGAGCGCGGCTTCTCCGCCGAGTCGCCCGTACACGCGCACCGAGTTGACGCCGGGCACGTCGCTCATCTGGAAGGCGCCGACCATGAGGCGGCCGACGCGAACGACGTCCACCGCGGCGGCGCCCCAGGCCTCGCCGAACGCGTCGAGTCGATCGTGGAGGAAGCCGGTCGAGGCGTAGAAGCCGCCGGTCCCGAGGCTCTCGACGATCTCCTCGTCGAGGAGCGCGTACATCTCGCGATAGGCGTCGGGCGAACCGTCGGGCGCGCCGTGTCCGAGCGACCGAGCGCGCCCGAGCGTGCGGAACTGGTCGAGCCGATCGACCGGGCCGGCCGCGTCCGGCCGGTCGGTCACGAGGGCGGCGGTGCCGAGCATCGCGAGGCCGGCGAGCAATTTCCGCGTCCTGCCACCAGTTAGCCGGCTCACGCGCATATGGTACAACAGACTCGTGCGGTTCCCGGTCCTCGATCGGTACATCGCGCGCGAGCTGGTCTCGCCGTTCGCGTTCAGCTGCGCGTTGTTGACGTTCTTCCTGGTCATCGATCGGATCTACCACCTCACCGACCTCGTGATCACGAAGGGCGTCCCCTTCTATCTCGTGATGCAGCTGCTCGTGATCATGCTGCCGTCGTTCCTGGCGCACACGCTCCCGATGGCGCTGCTGGTCGCGGTACTGCTCGCCGGCGGTCGGCTGGCGAGCGACCTGGAGATCGTCGCGTGCAAGGCGGCGGGCGTGAGCGCGCTGCGGTTGTTCCGTCCGGTCCTGGCGGCATCGCTGCTGATCACGGTGGTGACCGCGTGGCTGACGTTGATGGTGAATCCGGCGGCGAACGGCGAGTTCCAGCGGCAGCTGTTCCGGATCGTGCAGGCCCGGGCGGCCAGTGGGCTGCAGGAGCGGGTGTTCAATTCGACGTTCGGCGACCTGACGATTTACGTGGAGGACGTGAGCGCCTCGCAGGTGGCCCTGCGCGGCCTCCTGGTGTCGGACGAGCGCGATCCCACGCTGTCGCGCATCATCTCCGCGCGGGAGGGCCGGCTGCTCACGGACGAGGCCAACCGACGCATCACGCTCCGCATGCTGAACGGCGCGGTCAACGAGGCCGATATCCTGCCGGTCGACGTGCCGAAGGCGACGACGGTGGACGCGCCCTCGCCGACCGGCGGCGCGGCCGGCGCCTCGCGCTATCGCTACACGCTCTTCGACATCTACGACATGAGCCTGTCCGTCGATTCTCCGCTGAAGGGCGCGCCGCGGGTCGAGAAGCCCGAAAAGGATCTCTCCCTCCCGGATCTCGGGGCGAAAATCGCCGAGTATCGGAACGATCCACACAGCCGGGCGCCGTTCGAGATCGAGCGCCACAAGCGCTACGCGCTGCCGATCGCCGCGCTGGTCTTCGGGCTGGTGGCGTTTCCTCTGGCAATCCGCTCGCACCGCGGCGGCCGGAGTATCGCCCTGGTCGGCAGCCTGGCGATCCTGGTCACCTATTACCTGACGATGACGTCGCTCGAGGGCGCGGCGCTGCGCACCCGCATCCCCGCGGCCGTCGCGATCTGGTCGGCGAACGTGGTGTTCGGCGTCGTGGGGCTCGGGCTCCTGATCGCGACCGCGCGGGAGTGGCGGTGGCCGGCGATGCCGGCGGTGTGGCGCCTCCTGGAGGCGCTGCGGCGCGCGCTGCCCGGACGTCCGTCCTGGCGCCCCCGCCACCACCAGACGGGCGGGCCGCGCGACTCCACGCACATCATCGATCGGTACCTCGTGCGCGAGTACATCGCGTTCATGGGCATCGGGCTCGCGGTGGCGGCGGCCCTGTTCATCGTGATCGATCTGGTCAAGACCCTGGACAAATATCTCCGGGTGAAACCGCCGCTGATGTACATCCTCGAGCACTTCGCCTACCGGCTACCGGCGGCGCTCCACGACGGGCTTCCGGTCGTCATGCTCGTGGCGACGATCTTCCTGTTCCTCACCCTGAGCCGCTACCACGAGCTGACCGCGCTCAAGGCGGCGGGCGTGAGCCTGTACCGCGTCAGCGCGCCGGTGCTGGGGGTAGGGCTGCTGGTGGCGATCGGGGCCGGGCTCTTCCAGGAGCTGGCCTTGCCCGTGCTCAACGAGCGCGGAGACGAAGTGGACCGCGTGAAAATCCGAGGGCAGGCGCCGAAACACCTGCAGTCGCGCCAGCGGTTGTGGGTGCGGAGCGCGGACACGCGGTTCTACCGGGTCGAGCTCTTGAACCCGGGGACGAACGATCTCTACGGCGTGACGATCCTGGAGCTGGACCGGGAGTTTCGGCTGACCGGGCGGCTCGACGCGCGGCGGGCGCACTGGACGGCCGGGGGCTGGGAGCTGAGCGAAGGGGCGTACCGAGAAGTCGAGGCCGACGGCAAGGTCCAGACGGTGCCGTTCGGGTGGACGGCGCTCGATCTGAAGGAGGAGCTGGAAGACTTCTTGCGGATCCAGAAGCCCGTGAGCACGATGAGCTTCTGGGAGCTCCGGGATTACATCGGGCAGCTGGAGGCCGCGGGGTTCCAGATCCGGAAGTACCTGGTCGAGCTCTATTCGAAGCTGTCGTTTCCGCTCGTGAATCTGGTGATGGTGCTCGTGGCGATCCCGTTCGCGCTGCAGTCACCGCGCGGGGGACGCCTGTTCGGGATCGGCCTGGCGATCATGATCATGGCCGGCTACCTGGTGGTCCACTACGTGGCGCTGGCGTTCGCGCGCGCGGACCTGCTGCCGCCGCTGATCGCGGCGTGGACCGCCAACGTGATCTTCATGGGCCTCGGCGTCTCGCTCCTGCTGCGCGCCCGTACCTGAGCCCGCTGTCCCGTTGACAGTTCCCCCGGTCCGCCGCATCATTCGACAGCAATTCCTTCACCACCACTCGGAGAGAACTCGATGACGATTTCGGTGTACGGCGCCGGTGCGATCGGCGGCGTGACCGGCGCGGCGCTCGCCCGAGCCGGCCACGACGTCCTGCTCGTCGATCGCGCGGAGGACCACGTGGCGGCGATGAATGTTCACGGGCTGACCATCGAGAGCCGTGAGGGCTCGATCACCGTGCCGGTTCGCGCGATCTCGCCGGACGCGCTCGGCTCCGAGCTCGGTCTGGTGCTCCTGGCCGTCAAGTCGCAGGACACGCCGGCGGCGCTCGAGATCCTGGCGCCTCGCCTGGCCGCGACCGGCGCGATCGTGTCGCTGCAGAACGGGCTCAACGAGGAGCTCATCGCCGCGAAGGTGGGCGCCGCGCGCACGGTCGGATGCCTGGTGAACTGGGCCGCGGACTGGATCGCGCCGGGCCGGATTCTCCACGGCGGTCACGGCGCCCTCGTGCTCGGCGAGCTCGACGGGCGCCTGAGCGATCGTGTCCAGGGTCTCGCAAAGCTTCTCACCGCGGTGGCGCCGACCGAGGTCACCGACAACGTCCTCGGCTACACGTGGGCCAAGCACGTGTACGGCGCCTTGCTGGTGGCCACCGCCGTCGTCGACGCGCACGTCTACGAGGTGGTCGAGCGCTCGCCCGAGGTGCAGCAGATGCTCGTCGCGCTCGTCAGCGAGAACATGCGCGTCGCGGAAGCCGCCGGCATCCGGCTCGAGCCCTTTGACGAGTACTCCCCCGCCGATTACCGCGCCGCCGCGCGCGGGGACGTGGCCGCCCGGCAGCGGGCCATGGCGGTCATCGGCCGGCACTATCGCCAGCACACGAAGACCAAGACCGGCATCTGGCGCGATCTCGTCGTGCGCCGGCGCAAGACCGAGGTCGGCGCGCTCCTCGGCGCGACGGTGGCCAAGGCCGGGACGCTCGGCATCGGGATGCCGCTGACCGAGCGGCTCATCGCGATGATCGAGGAGCTCGAGCTTGGCCGGCGCGTCATGAGCTGGGCCAACATCGACGAGCTGGTGGCGGCCAGCCGGAGGAGCGCATGACGGCCGCGTGGGACTATCGCGATCCGCTGGAGCCGGCGCTGTCCGCCCAGATCTCGGACAAGACCCTCATGGAGCACGTGCGGACGATCGGCTCGCTCGAGCGCGAGTCGGGCAGCCCGGGCGAGGCACAGGCCTTCGACTACATCGAGCGAGTCTTGAAGTCCTATGGGGTCGAGGTGGAGCGGCGCGACATCGACGCCTACATCAGCTTGCCGCTCGAGGGGCGCGTGCACGTCCCGGATGCGGCCGCCATCGAGGGGCTCACGCACTCGTTCTCGACCTCGGTGGAGGCGCTCGAGGGCGAGCTCGTGGACGTCGGCGACGGGCGTCCCGCCGATTTCGCGCGCGCCAACGCCGCGGGCAAGATCGCGCTCATCAACGGGCTTCCCGCCCCCGGCCGCGCCTGGGCCGCGCAGCAGGCCGGGACGCTCGGCCAGATCTTCGTCTTGATGGACCATCTCCACAACATGATCGTGACGACGATCTGGGGCACGCCGTCGCCGGACACGGCGTGGCGGGTCCCGGCGGTCCCGTGCCTCTCGGTGCTCGGCGCCGACGGCCAGCGGCTGCGCGCGCTCCTGGCGAGGGGCCCGCTGAAGGTGCGGCTGACCACGCGCGTGCGCACGGGCTGGATGGCGATTCCGCATCTGGTCGGCGAGCTGATCGGACGTCACGAGGACCGGTTTGTCCTGTTCTCCGGCCACGTCGATTCGTGGCACTACGGCGCGATGGACAACGGGACCGCGAACGCCACGATGCTCGAGGTGGCGCGACTGCTCGCCGGCCGGCGCGATGCGCTCCGCCGCGGCATCCGGTTCGCGTTCTGGTCCGGGCACTCGCACGGCCGCTACGCCGGCTCGGCGTGGTACGCCGATCACGCGTGGCGTGAGCTGCACCAGCGCTGCGTGCTCCACCTCAACGTGGACTCGACCGGCGCGCGCGGCGCCACCGACTACTCCGTGCTGCACGCGACGGAGGACGCGCAGCGCTTCGCCGAGACGGTCGTGGCCGACGTCACGGGCCAGCGGAGCCGCGGCCGGCGCTTCTCGCGCGCGGGCGACCAGTCGTTCTGGGGCGCCGGAGTGCCGTCGGCCTTCATGTCGCTCTCGGGGCTGCCCAAGCAGGACACGGACCTGTCGCGCGCCATGGAGCGTCTGGTCGGGAGCGCCGGCTTCCCGTGGTGGTGGCACACCAAGGACGACACGATCGACAAGATCGACGCCGATGTGCTGGTGCTGGACACCAGGGTCTATCTCGCCTCCGCGCTGCGCTGGCTGAACGCGCCCGTGCTGCCCCTCGACCACGGCCGTGCCGCGCGGGGGCTGCTCGCCGAGCTGGAGACTTTGCTGGTGACCGCCGGGGCTCGATTCGATCTGGCGCCCGCGATCGACGCCGCCCGCGCGCTGGTCGATCGGCTCGACCGGGTCGCCGCCGCGCTGGCCGCGGTCGATGCCGCGGCGCCGGCGGCGCGGCTCGACGCGGTCAACCGCGGGCTGATGCGGCTCTCGCGCGCGCTCGTGCCGCTCAGCTACACGAGTGGCGACCGGTTCACTCACGATCTGGCGCTGCCGCTTCCGCCGCTCGCCGGGCTCCAGCGCGTGCGCGAGCTGACGGCGCTCGATCCCGACACCGACGCGTTCAAGTTCGCGCGGGCGGCGCTCGTTCGCGAGCGCAACCGCGCGGTTCACGCCTTCGACACCGCCGCCTCGGCGGCCGACGACCTCCTGCATCAATGACCGAGCCGAGACGCGACTCGAGACCAAGGAGCCAGCGCATGAGACCGACTCTCCGTTCACGATTTCTGACCGGGTGCCTCGTGCTGGGGCTCGCGGCGGCGCTCGTCCCCGCGGCCGACGCGCAGAAGCGCGGCGGGACCCTGACGATCGTCCGGCCGACGGACCCCGTCTCGCTCGACCCGAATCTCGAGACCACGGCGCCGGGCGCCTGGGTCTACTTCAACATGCTCGAGGGGCTCCTGACGCTCGACGAGAAGATGCAGGTCAAGCCGGCGCTCGCGACGTCGTACGAGGTCATGTCGCCGACGAAGGTGCGCTTCAAGCTCCGGCCGGGCGTGAAATTCCACGATGGCACGCCGTTCAACGCGGTGGCGGTGAAGTTCACGTTCGACCGGGCGCTGCGAGGCACCCCGCCGGCGCGCTGGGCCAGCCTGGCGGGCTCGCTCGACGGCGCCGAGGTGGTCGACGACCTGACGGTCGACGTCGTCACCAAGGAGCCCTACGGCCCGATCCTCCGCACCCTGGCGATGTACTGCATGGGCATGGTCTCGCCGACCGCCGTGCAGAAGATGGGCTCGGATTTCAGCCGGGCGCCGGTGGGCACCGGACCGTTCAAGTTCGTCGAGTGGAAGACCAACACCCACGTGATCATCGAGCGCAACCCGGACTACTGGGGCGACAAGGCGCTCGTCGACCGCGTCGTCTTCAAGGTCGTGCCCGAGGAAGGGGCGCGCATGATCGCGCTCCAGACCGGGGACGCCGACATGGTGCTGTTCCCCTCGCCCGCGCAGCTCCCGGCGCTCCGCCGTGACTCGAAGTTCACCGTGCACGAGACCACCGGCATCCGCGTCGTCTTCGCCGGCCTCCACGCCGGGATGCCGCCGCTCGACGACGTGCGAGTGCGGCAGGCGCTGCTGCACGCGGTCGATCGCAAGGCGATCCTCGACAACATCATGGAGGGCTCGGCGGGGCCGGCGCTCGGCGTCCTGGCGCCCGGCGTGTTCGGCTTCAAGGACATGCAGCTCGACCGCCTCTATCCGTTCGATCGCGCCAAGGCCAAGGCGCTCCTGACGCAGGCCGGCTGGACGCCGGGACCCGACGGGATCATGGTCAAGGGCGGTCAGCGGCTGTCACTCTCGTGGCTGGCCGCGCGCGGCCGCTATCCCAAGGACGGCGAGATCACCGAGGCGATCCAGGCCATGTTCAAGGAGGTCGGCGTCGAGGCGAAGGTGCAGATCCTCGAGTGGGCCGCCGTGTTCCAGCAGGTCCGCGCCGCCACTCTCAATCACCACATGTTCACGCTCGGCTGGGTGACGTCCAACGCCGACGCGGACTACTCGCTCTACGCGCTCTTCCACAGCAAGCAGGTGCCGCCGGTGGGCTGGAACACCTCGCGCTACGCGAACGCTCGGGTTGACACGCTCGTCGAGCAGGCGCGGCGCAGCCTGAACCAGACCGAGCGCGAGAAGCTCTACGGCGAGGTCCAGGACATCCTCGCCAAGGAGATGGTGTGGATCCCGGTCTACACGACCAAGGAAATCATCGTCTCGCGCGCCGGCGTGAAGGGCTTCCACATCCACCCGGTCGAGTACAATCTGACCCTCTCGAAGAGCTGGATCGACAAGTAGGCTTGCGTTCCGGAGGCGGCGGATGTTGACGTTCATCGTCCGCCGCCTCCTCCTCGCCGTGCCGGTGCTGCTCGGCGTGGTGTTCGTGGTCATGCTGACGGTCGATCTCCTGCCGGGCGACGCGGTCACCCTGATGCTCGGCGAGCACGCGACGAAGGACGCGGTCGCCAGGCTCCGCGACCATCTCGGCCTGGACAAGCCGTTCCTCGTTCGCTATCTCGAATACGTCGGCCGCGTCGCGCGCGGCGACCTCGGCCGCTCGATCCAGCAGAACCGCCCGGTCGCCGCGGAGCTGGCCGACGCCTGGCCGGCGACCTTGCAGCTGACCGTCGCCGCGCTGGTGCTCGCGGCCGTCACCGGCATCGTGGCCGGCGTCGCCTCGGCCGTGTGGCCGAACTCACTGTTCGACGCGCTCGCGCGGCTCGGCTCGCTGTTCGGCCTCTCGATGCCGATCTTCTGGACCGGCCTGGTGCTGATCGTCGTCTTCTCCCTATGGCTCAACTGGCTCCCGGTCGGCGGGGCCGGCTCGCTGACGCACCTGGTCCTGCCCGCGGTCACCCTGGCGCTCCCGTCGATCGCGATGATCGCGCGCATGACGCGCGCCGCGGTCCTCGATGTGCTGTACCAGGATTACGTGCGGACGGCGCGTGCCAAGGGCGTGGGCGAGTTCCTGGTGCTCGGGCGCCACGCTCTCCGCAACGCCTTCATCCCGATCCTCACCCTGCTCGGCCTGCAATCGGGGCAGCTCATGGGCGGCGCCGTGCTCACCGAAACCGTCTTCGCGTGGCCAGGGCTCGGCCGTCTCATGGTCAAGGCGATCTTCGCGCGCGACTACATCCTGCTGCAGGGCGCGGTGCTCGTCTTCGCGCTCGTGTTCGTCGTGATCAACCTCCTGGTCGATCTCTCGTACGGCCTGCTCGATCCTCGGATCGGCCGCCAATGATGGTATTGCGAGCCGCAGGCCGTCGCGGGGCTGGGGTCCCGCCGGCCGAGGCGAGCGTGTAAATGACGGCCTGGATGCGCTTCTACCGGAACCGGCTCGCGGTGCTCGGCCTCGCGCTGATCCTGGTGCTGGCGCTGAGCGCGGCGCTGGCGCCCTGGCTCGCGCCCTATGATCCGGCCCGGCAGAGCCTCGTCGAGAAGCGCTCGAAGCCCGGCGCCAAGTACTGGCTCGGGGCCGACGAGTTCGGGCGCGACATCCTCTCGCGCGTGATCTACGGCTCGCGAGTGGCGCTGCTGGTCGGCGTGCTGTCCGTGCTGATCGCGGTGGCCGGCGGCCTCGTGCTGGGGACGATCTCCGGCTTCGCCGGCGGCTGGGTCGACGCGGTGATGATGCGCGGGATCGAGATCCTCCTCGCCTTTCCCTACCTGCTGCTGGCCCTCGCGATCGTGGCGGCCATGGGCACCGGCGCCTTGAACACCACGATCGCCGTCGGTGTGTGGGGGATCCCGACGGTGACCCGGATGGTCCGCGGCTCGGTGCTGGCGCTTCGCGAGACCGAGTACGTCGGCGCCGCGCGCGCGCTGGGGGCCGCCACGCCGGCCCTGCTCCGACGCCACATCCTGCCGAACATCGTCCCCGGGCTGGTCGTCTACGCGACGCTCTTCATGGCGAACGCGATCCTGTTGGAGGCGGCGCTGTCCTTCCTCGGGCTCGGCGTTCAGCCGCCGACGGCGTCGTGGGGGCTGATGGTCTCCACCGGCCGTGACGTTCTGCTGGTCGCTCCGCACGTGGCGACGGTGCCCGGCGTCGCGATCATGATCGCCGTGCTCGCGTTCAACCTCGTGGGCGACGGACTGCGTGACGCGCTCGACCCGCGACTGCGCGGGAGCGCTTGAAGCTCGGCCCGCGGCACGGTTATCATCCCGGGCAGGAGGTGTCCCGTGGCGGCGCGAAGGGGACGTCCCACTCTCCGTGACCTGATCCAGCAGCCGATGCCCGTGACCGCGCCGCTGGTGCTCAATCCGTTGATGGCGCGCATGGCCGAGGCGGCCGGGTTTCCGGCAGGCTATCTGGGCGGCGGCTCGACGGGGTATCAGAAGGTCGCGCTCGAGGCGAACCTGAACGTGACCGAGATGTGCCAGACGGCCGTCGAGATCGGCGCCGTCTCCTCGCTCCCGCTCATCCTGGACGGGGCGTGTGGCTACGGCGACCCGATGCACATGCACCGGACGATCGGCATGAGCGAGGCCGCTGGCTTCGCCGCGATCGAGATCGAGGACCAGCTGGTCCCCAAGCGTGCCCACCATCACGCCGGCATCGAGCACATGATCTCGGCCGAGCTGATGGCGGCCAAGGTGAAAGAGGCCGTGGCGGCCCGGCGCAACCCGGACTTCCTCATCGTCGCGCGCACCAACGCCATGCGGGCGAGCAACATGGACGACGCGCTCCGGCGCGGCGAGGCCTATCGTCGGGCCGGCGCCGATCTCCTGCTGCTCTCGATGGCGCACAAACCGGAACAGCTGCGCACGATCTCCGAGCGGCTCGGCGGCCCGCTCATGTACCTCGCCGGGCGCGGCGGTCTCGCGGGTCTCGGCCTGACCCTGGCCGATCTCGGCGGGCTCGGCTACAAGATCGTGGCCGATCCCTCGACGCCCTTGCTGGCGGCGTACGCCGCGTGGAAGAAGATCTACGAGGAGCTCGCCGACGGGTTCGGCGCCAACACCAAGACGAAGCCCGACTGGAGTCCGGTGGAAAAGGACATGCTGGGCGTGATCGATCTCGAGAAGCTCCTGGCGATCGAGCGCGCGACCGTCGAGAACGGCGGCCAGTCCAGGAGGTAACGATGCTCACAAGAGACGACAACGAGCTGATGTGTCGGGTCGGCCGTGGCACGGCGATGGGCGACCTGCTCCGCCAGTACTGGATGCCGTTCCTGCCCTCCACGGAGCTGCCGGAGCCCGACTGCCCCCCGAAGAAGGTGCGCCTCCTCGGGGAGGACCTGGTCGCCTTCCGCGACACGCGAGGCCGGGTCGGACTGCTCGCGGCCAACTGTCCGCATCGCGGCGCGTCGCTGTTCTTCGGCCGCAACGAGGAGTGCGGGATCCGCTGCGTGTACCACGGCTGGAAGTTCGACGTGTCCGGCCAATGTATCGACATGCCCAACGAGCCCGCGGAGAGCGCCTTCAAGGACAAGGTGCGCGCCCGCGCCTACTCCTGCCGCGACGTCAACGGAGTCCTGTGGACGTATATGGGGCCGCGCGCCGAGGCGCCGGCGTTTCCCGCGTTCGAGGTCAACACCTTGCCAGCCGACCATGTCTACCCGCCGCTCCTGATGCTCGAAGAGTGCAACTGGGTCCAGGCGCTCGAGGGCGACATCGACTCCTCGCACATCGACTACGTCCACGCCAAGCTACGTCCGGACGTCAAGCAGCGCGGCACGTTTCATCCGGACAAGCGGCCGCGCCTCGAGCTCCTGCCGACGGATTACGGCGCCTGCTACTCGGCTCGGCGGCGCTGGGACGTCGACGGCCTCTCCTGGCACCGCATCACGCAGTTCATCCTGCCGTTCTTCTCGATGATCGCCGCCAGCGACCCGAACCTCGTCTCGGCGCGCGCGTGGGTTCCGCTCGACGACCATTACAACCTCCAGATCATGATGCGCGGGCGACTGGACCGGCCGGTGACGGACCAGGAGCGCGCGCTGACGCGCAACCCGTTCGATGCCTGGGGCGGTTATCTCGAGGCGACGAGCGATCCGCGGACGCGGTACTACACGAAGGCGAACATTCACAACGACTATCTGGTCGACCGCCAGCTCGCCAGGAACGAGCTCATGATCGGCATCCCGTTCCTGGTCAACCTCCAGGATCGCGCGATGACGGAGACGATGGGGCCCATCTACGACCGCACGCAAGAGCATCTGGGGACCACCGACGCGATGGTCATCTACGTCCGGCGCCGCCTGATCGAGGCCGCGCGAGCCCTTCGCGAGCACGGCCTGGTGCCGGCGAACGTCGACGACGCCTCCATGTGCCGGGTGCGTCCGGCCTCCGTGCTGCTGCCGGAAGGCGACAGCTGGATCACGGCGACCGAGAAGGCGCGCCAATCCGACGCGGGCGTGCCGATCGCCTGGGTGCCATTCGCGCAGTGAGTAATCGGGACGAGAGCGAGACGGTCCACGACCTCGCGTACTACGAGGCGGTGCCGTACCTGCTCGTGGTCGAGTCGGTCGAGCGCGAGGGCCAGTGGCTCCGGCGGGCCGAGTACCCGGAATTACCCGGATGCGCCGCTGAGGCAGAGTCGGCGGTCGAGGCGATCGAGATGCTCGAGAGCGAGCGCCGACGCCTCATCCAATTGTTGTGGGATCGTGGCGCACCGATCCCAACTCCGCGCGCTCCCCTCCGCCGAACGCTGATCACTCGGTAGGCCTTTCCGACGCCGCGCTATGTATGCACGGCGTGTAAGTGTTACGCGACTGTCCAATCTGGAATACTCACCGCGCGCAATCCGTCCAATCGCCAGATTCGAACAATCGCTCACTTGGCGACGGTCAGGCTCCTGGCATCTCGGTTGCCATAGAGAGCGCCGGATTTCGTCGGGCCATTCAAAAAGGGAGGACCCTCGTGCAGCCTCGAGCCGTCGCGTTCGCGTCGTCCGGCCGGCTCGACTCCTGTCCATTGGCCAGCGAGCCACTCGAGGCCCGGGGTCGGTTCTTCTTCGCCGGCCCCGAGAAAGTCCTGCTCAAGGGAATCACCTACGGGCCATTCGCCCCCGCCGGCGACGGCGACCAGTTCCCGGACCCTCAGACGGTCGAGACCGACCTGGCTCTCATGAACGAGCTCGGGGCCAACACTCTCAGGACGTTCACGGTCCCGCCGCGCTGGTTGCTCGATCTGACGGCGGGCCGAGGTATGCGCGTGATGGTCGGCATCCCCTGGGCCGAGCACGTGTGCTTCCTCGACTCGAAAGAGCTGACCCGGAGTATTCGCGACACGGTGGCGCGGGCGGCCGAGCAGTGCGAAGGCCATCCCGCCGTGGCGGCATTGCTCGTGGGCAACGAGATCCCCTCGGATATCGTTCGCTGGTACGGTGCCAAGCGAGTCGCCGCCTTCTTGCGCGAGCTGGTGGACGTGGTCAAGAGCCGCGAGCCCGGGCGGCTCGTCGGCTACGCCAACTTCCCTTCGACCGAGTATCTCGAAACCGATTTCACCGACTTCCTCGCGTTCAACGTCTACCTGCACCGCGAGGAGGATTTGCGCCGCTATCTCTACCGTCTGCACACGCTCGCCGGCGACCGGCCGCTCGTGCTCACGGAGTTCGGCATGGACTCCGGCCGCGAAGGCCGCGAGCGGCAGGCGTCCACGCTCTCCTGGCAGGTGCGGACCGCGCTCACGATGGGCGCGGCCGGCACCTTCCCGTTCTCGTTCACGGACGAGTGGTTCACCGGCGGCTACGAGATCCAGGACTGGGCATTCGGCCTGGTCGACCGCGAGCGGCGGCCCAAGCCCGCGTTTCACGCGGTGCAGCGCTGGTACGCGTCCGACGAGCTGCCGCCCCTGCCCGAGTACCCGAAGGTGTCCATCGTCGTCTGCGCCTACAACGCCGAGAGCACGATGGACGCGTGCCTCGAATCGCTTCAGAGCTTGCGCTACCCCGCCTACGAGGTGGTGGTGGTCGACGACGGCTCCAACGACCGGACCGGCGCGATCGCGGACCAGTACGACGCCGTGCACGTCGTCCACCAGGAGAACAAGGGGCTGAGCGCGGCCCGCAACGTCGGGATCGCGCATTCCCGCGGCGACATCGTGGCGTTCACCGATTCCGATTGCGTCGCGGATCCTGACTGGCTCTACTATCTCGTCGCGACGTTCATCTCCTCCGGGCTGCCGGCGGTCGGCGGACCCAATTTGCCGCCTCCCGAGGACTCCTTCGTCGCGTCCTGCGTGGCGTCGTCTCCGGGCGGCCCTCTCCACGTGCTGTTGAACGACGAGGAGGCCGAGCACATTCCGGGGTGCAACATGGCGTTCCGCCGCGAGGTGCTCGAGGAGATCAGTGGCTTCGATCCGATCTACCGAGCCGCCGGCGACGACGTCGACCTCTGCTGGCGACTACAAGAACGAGGTCATCGGATCGGCTTCAGCCCAGCCGCGATGGTCTGGCATTTCCGGCGCAACACCGTCCAGGCTTACATCGGCCAGCAGCGCGGATACGGCAAGGCCGAGGCGCTCCTGTACTTCAGGCATCCCCATCGCTTCAACGCCCTCCTCTACTCGCGCTGGCGCGGCCGGATCTACGGCGGCATCTCGTCGCTGTTCTCATGGCGCCGGCCGGTGGTCTACGGCGGTGTCTTCGGCCGCGGCCTGTTCCAGACGCTGTACCAGCCGCCCCAGAGCTTCCTCGCGCATCTGCCCTTCACGTTCGAGTGGAACGTGGCGGCCGCCGCCCTCGTGCTGCTGGCGTTGGCGCGCCGGAGCTGGGCGATGGCGGCGCTGGGCCTGCTCCCGCTCATGCTCACGTGGGGCTCGTGCCTGGGCGCTGCGCTGCGCGCGCGCGTGGATCCCCCCGCCGACTTCTTCCGTGGGCGTCTGATGATCGCGCTGCTGACGTATCTGGGCCCGCTGCTCCGTTGCGTCGAACGATATCGCTGGTGGATCCGCGGTCTTTCCGCCGCGGAGCCGGTGCGGCGAAGCCGATCGCGCATGTTGCCTCTGTCGTGGCGCGAGTGCGCGTTCTCGCTGTCGTTCTGGAGCGAGAACGGCCTCGAGAAGGAGGCGATCCTGCACGGGCTCCGGGAGGGTGTCACCGCCCGCAAGTACCTGGTCCTGGTGGACCAGGGATGGAGCGACTGGGATCTCGAGGTCCACGGCGGTCTCTGGTCCAGGGCGCGGATCAAGGTCGCCTCCGAGAACCACGGCGGCGAGCGTCGGGTCCTCCGTATCAAGTGCGAGATTCGAGGCTCGTGGCTCCTGAGCCTGGGCACGCTGAGCGCGATCACGCTCGCGCTGCTGGGTCTGAAGATCGGCTTCGTGCCGTTGATTCTCACCGCCGCCGCGCTCGTCATGAGCGTCGCGTTCGTTCGGGAGGGCCTGGGCCTCGGCCGGATGGTCCACGAGGTGCTCCAGACGGTGGCGCGCCGTGCGCGGCTGCATCACGCCCCGCGCCTTCAGGATTTCCCGGCCCCGGTGAAGTGAGCCGCGTCGCCCGCCGGGTCCTGCCCTACCTGCGCGCGCACCGAGGGGCGCTCCTGTGGGCGCTCGTCCAGGTGCTGCTCCTCGGCGTGTGCGAGCTGCTGAAACCGTGGCCGCTCAAGGTGATCATCGATTCGGTGCTGGGCGGGCACCCGCTGCCGTGGGGGCTCGCAGCCGGATGGTCGCCGTCCTCGGTCCTCGTCGCGGCGTGCGCCGCCCTGGTGCTCGTCTACGCGCTGCTCGCGGCTCTGACCGTGCTGAACAACTACACGACGATCGGCATCGGTCAGCGGATGGTGAACGATCTGCGCGGCAGCCTCTACGGTCACCTGCATCGGCTCTCGCTCGCGTTTCACAGCCGTGCGGCGGCCGGGGATCTGCTCTACCGCGTGACGGCGGACACGCTGGCCCTGCAAACGCTCACGATGAACTGCTTCTTCCCCGCGGTCTCCGCGCTCGTCTTCCTCGTCGGGATGAGCGTGATCATGTTCCGGCTCGACGCCGGGCTCACCCTGCTGGCCCTGGCCGTGTGCCCGGCGCTGTTCCTCGCCATCGCGCGGCTGAACGGACGCATCATGCGGGCCGCCGGCCACATGCGGGCCAGCGAAAGCCAGGTCTACGCGCACGTGCAGCGCAGCATGTCGGCGGTGCGGGTGATCCAGGCCTTCACGCGCGAGGACGACGAGCACCGCCGGTTCATGGCGCTGTCCGGGCAAAGCCTCGCCGCCGGTCTGCGGCTCTACATGCTGCAGACCCTCTCGTCGGGCGTGGTCAGCGTGGTGATCGCCTGCGGGACGGCTGCGCTCGTGTGGGTCGGCGCCCGCCACGTCCTCGACGGCACCCTCTCCGTCGGCTCGCTGGTCATCTTCGTCTCCTATCTGGCCTCCCTGTACGCGCCGATCAACAGCATGTTCCAGACCTACGGCCTGGCCCAGTCCTCCGTGGTGGGAGTCCAGCGCGTCTTCGAGGTCCTCGACGTCGAGCGCGACCTCGTCGATGGGCGGCGCGAGTTTCCCGCCGGCGGCGCGCGCGGCGAGGTGGTGTACGAGGACGTCTCGTTCGAGTACACGGCGGGCCGGCCCGTGCTCCAGGCGGTGACGCTCCGGGTCGCGCCGGGACAGAAGGTGGCGGTGGTCGGTGCGACCGGCGCTGGCAAGTCCACCTTGCTGAGCCTGCTGCCGCGTTTCTACGACCCGACGGCCGGCCGCGTGCTCGTCGACAGCATCGATGTCAGGGACTACAGAATGGCGTCGCTGCGCCGCCAGATCGCCATCGTTCCCCAGCCCGCGCTCGTGTTTCCGACGACCCTGGCCGAGAACATCGCCTTCGGACGGCCGGGCGCGCGCCGCGAGGAGATCGTCGAGGCGGCGCGGCTGGCCCGCATCGACGCGATGATCGCCGAATTGCCCGCGGGCTACGAGACGGTGGTGGGCGAGCAGGGCGTGACGCTCTCCGAAGGCGAGAAGCAGCGGCTCACCATCGCTCGGGCCATCCTCCGCGACTCGCCGATCCTCATCCTCGACGAGCCGACGTCCTCCCTCGACTCGGAGACCGAAGCGCTTCTGATGCAAGGCCTGGAACAGCTGACCGCCGGGCGCACGACGTTCATCATCGCCCACCGGCTGTCGACCGTACGGAAGGCGGACCTGATCGTCGTGCTCCGCCAGGGGCAGATCGTGGAGCAGGGCGCCTTCGACGACCTGATCGCGCAGGGCGGGATGTTCGCCTCGCTCTACCGGCTGCAGACCGGGTCGCGTTCGGGCGTCACGCTCAGGGCTCCGTAGGTCCACCTGCGATCGAGGAGGGACAGCGATGACCCAGATGCCGGACCTGACCCGAGCGCGCCATCTGGATGAGATCGGCTGGTTTCTCTATCACGAAAAGTACCGCCGCGACGAGTTCGGCGGCTCGTACGCGGCCGAGCGGCTCGCGAACTCCCGACTTTTGCTCGCCGAGGTGGCGAGATTCCTCGGGCGAGACAGCGACTGGTTCCGGGACAAGACGGTCGTGAGCATCGGCTGCGGTTGCACCGGTGATCTCGCCGCGTTCCCCGCCGCCGTCAAGATCGCCATCGATCCCCTGCTCAACCTGTACCAGCAGCTCGGCATGCTGCTCGCCGACGAGACCGGCGGTCGAACGGTGTATCTCTCGATCGGGGCGGAAGACCTGCCGCTGACCGACGAGGTCGCCGACGTGATCATCTGCCGGAACGCGCTCGATCACATGCACGATCCCAGCGCCGCCTTGAGCGAGCTCTCTCGGATCCTCCGCGACGACGGAGCGCTGTTCGTCAGCGTCGACATCGGCGGCCTTCCGACGCCCGACGAGCCGACGGTCTTCACGGTCGACAGTCTCCGCGCCGCCCTGCGGGAGCGGTTCGAGGTGGCGGTGCTGACCGACCATTCCGCGCCGCACAGCAAGGGGCGTAGCTGCAGCGTGAGACTCGTCGGCCGTAAGGCAGCACGGCCGAGGTTGATGCTCGACAAGCAGCAGCTCCTCGAGCGCTACGAGGCCCGCCTGGCGCAGGAGGAGCGCGCGCCATGAGCTTCACCGTCTGTGTCGGCTGCTACACGCTCCGCTACATCGCGGGCGGCGCCTACATGTGGATGTTCCTCAACTGGGTGCTCGGCTTCCAGGCCCTGGGTTGCCGCGTGATCTGGCTGGACTCCTCGGACATCGGACGGGCGCCCGATGCGGTCGCGCGCGATGTCGAGCTGCTCCGCCGGCGCCTCGTGCCGTACGGGTTGGACCGCGATCTGAGCGTGATCTATCGCGACGGCACACCGGTGCCGAGGACGACGGACGCGGCCGAGTGGCGCGATCTCGACGGAGCGCGGAGCGCTGATCTCTTCGTCAACCTGGGCTACGATCTCAGTCGCTCGGTTCGCGAGAGCTTTCGGCGCGCGGCGTTCGTCGACATCGACCCGGGATTGACACAGCTGTGGGCGCACGCGGGACAGCTCGACATCGGCTCCCACGACGTCTACTTCACGCTTGGCGAGACGGTGGGGCAGCCCGGCTCGCGTATCCCGACCTGCGGCGTGCGCTGGCTGCACGTGCCGCCGCCGGTGTTCTTGCCGGCCTGGCCGATGGCGCGCGCGCACGACGAGGCGCCCTATACGACCGTGTCGAACTGGTGGGACGCAAACGGCTGGCTCGACGTCGACGGCACGCTCGTGGACAACAGCAAGCGGTCGGCGTTCCTCGAATACCTCGAGCTGCCGTCCCACACCAAGGCGCGGCTCGAGCTGGCGCTGCCGCTGGCGCCTGATCACGATCCGACCGGGGATTTGCAGACGCTGGCCCGAAACGGATGGCGGGTGCGGCACGTCTCCGGGGTCAGTGGCTGCCCCGACGCCCACCGCCGGTACGTCCAGGGTTCCCGCGGGGAATTCAGCTGCATGAAGCGGGGCTACCGGCTGCTGCAGACCGCGTGGATCGGCGAGCGTTCCGTGAACTACCTCGCCTCCGGCAAGCCCGTGATCGTGGAGCACACCGGCCCGAGCCGCATCCTGCCGGACGCCGAGGGGCTCTTCCGGTTTCGTAACCCGGAGCAAGCCAGCGCGGCGCTCCGGGCGGTCGAATCGGACTACCCGCGCCACGCGCGGGCGGCCCGAGCACTGGCCGAGACGTATTTCGATGCGGTAAACGTGGCGCGGGCGGTCGCGGAGCGGGCCGCGTAGCCCGTTCGGCCACCGAGGGCGTCCGCGAGCCGGCATTCGGGGGGCGCGGCGAGCACAATGGCGCGTATCGCGGTCAATACCTACATGGTGCGATACCCGCTCGGGGGCAACCTGTCCTGGGCGCTGCAATGGATCGTCGGCCTGCAGCGGCTGGGTCACGACGTCTACGTCGTGGAAAAGAGCGGTTATCGCGACGCGTGCTTCGACCTCGGGCGCAACATCATGACCGACGATTGCCGCTACGGCGTGTCGATCGTGCGGCCGCTCCTCGCGCGCTTCGGCCTCGAGGATCGCTGGTGCTACGTGGACGCCGGCGGCCGATACCACGGCCTGCCGCGCGCCCGAATCGAGGCGCTGCTCGGCGCTGCCGATCTGTTCCTGGACATGGGCACCCACGGCGTCACGCGGGAAGGTAGCTGGCTCGAGGAGGCCATCCACGTCAAGTGTCGCGTGCTGGTGGGCACGGAGCCGGGAGTCACTCAGATAAGGATGGCGCTCAAGCACGACACCGGGGAGCCGCTACCCGAATACGACGTGTACTACACGACCGGCCTGAACATCGGCACGGTGGAGAGCACCGCGCCGACGATCGGTCGCCACTGGCGGCCGATCGTCGATCCGGTGGTGATCGAGCTGTTCCCCTGCGCGCCCGCGCCTGCCGCGGCCCCCTTCACGACGGTGATGAACTGGCAGTCGATGGCGCCCATCGTCTTCGACGGCGTGGAGTACGGTCAGAAGGACCGGGAGTTCGCCAAGTTCATCGACCTGCCCGCACGAACCCGGATTCAGCTCGAGCTTGCCGCGGCCGGCCGCTCCATGCCGGCCGATCAGCTTCGCGCGGCGGGGTGGCGGCTCCGGAACGCCCACGAGGTCACCTCCTCGGTCGAGGGCTACCTCGCCTACATCGCGGCCTCCCAAGGAGAGTTCGCGGTCTGCAAGCATTCGTGCGTCGCCATGAACGTCGGCTGGTTCAGCGATCGCGGCGCCGCATACCTGGCGAGCGGCCGGCCGGTGGTGATGCAGGAGACGGGCTTCAGCCGCCACCTGCCGTGCGGACGAGGGCTCTACGCCGTCCGGACGGTGGAGGAAGCCGCCGCGGCGATCGACGAGATCGCCGGCGACTGGGAGCGGCACGCGCGCTGGGCGCGCGAGGTGGCTCGGGAATATCTGGACGCGCGAAAGGTTCTCGGCCGGATGCTGGAGGAGCTGGCGCTGTGAGGACCGCGCTCGGACATCTCGCTGGCCTCCGCGCCAATCGCGGCGCGGCGCGCATCGTGCGGCAAACGATCCAGGCGCGATGAGCGCCGGGCTTCGGATCGTCGTCAGCGGGCTCATAGCGCAGTATCCGCTGGGCGGCGTGGCCTGGGACTACCTGCAGTACATCGTGGGCCTGGCGCGCCTCGGCCACGACGTCTACTACCTCGAGGACACGGGGCAGTGGCCCTACAACCCGGTCGAAGGTGGGTTGAGCAGTAGCTGCACGTTCAACGTCGAATATCTGAATGTCCTCATGGCGCGCTACGGGCTCGCCGATCGCTGGGCCTATCGGTTTCCCAAGGGGTCCCGGTGGTTCGGCGTCTCCGACGTCCGCCGTGCGGAGGTGCTGCGGAGCGCCGACCTGCTCGTGAATGTCTCGGGGACGCTGGAGCGGCCCGGGGAGTACCGGTGTGTGCGGCGGCTCGCCTACATCGATTCGGATCCGGTGTTCACGCAGATCAAGCTGGCGCGCGGCCAGGCGGACTTTCGCCAGCTCGTCGATCTGCACGACGTCCACTTCAGCTTCGGCGAGCGGTTCTCCGAGGCCGTTCCCGATACCGGCCATCGCTGGCATCCCACCCGCCAGCCGATCGTGCTGTCCGAGTGGCCGGTCTCGCCGCCGAGCCGCGAGGTCTTCACCACCGTGATGAACTGGACCAGTTACAACCCGGTCCTCTACAACGGTCAGAGCTACGGACAGAAGGACGTCGAGTTCATGCGCTTTCTCGAGCTTCCGAGCCGGGTGACGCCGACTGTGCTCGAGATCGCCGTCAACGAGGGCAAAGTGCGCCGAACGCCGCGCGCCCTGCTCGCCCACAAGGGCTGGCGAGTCGTCGACCCGCAGACGGTCTGCCCGGATCTGGAGAGCTATCGCCGGTACATCGAGTCGTCCAAGGCCGAGTGGAGTGTCGCCAAGAACGGCTACGTCGTGGGCCAGGCGGGCTGGTTCAGCGGCCGTTCGGCCTGCTATCTCGCCGCCGGACGGCCGGTCGTCGTACAGGACAGCGGCTTCGCCGGCCTCCTGCCCGTGGGAGAAGGTCTCCTGTCGTTCACCACGATGGACGAAGCGGTGGCCGCCATCCGCGAGGTGCAGGCGAGCTACACCCGCCACGCCAAGGCGGCCCGGGCGATCGCGGAGAGCTATTTCGACTCGGACAAGATCCTCACCCGCCTCATCGAGTCCGCCGCGGAAGGCTAGTAGCCCTTCGCGCGGTCGACGAGGTTGAGCAACGGCGCGCCGTCCAGGTAGCGCCGCAGATTCTCGGCGAACAAGGTGCAGCAGTCTTCGTCGTAGCTCGCCACGAAGCCGGAGACGTGCGGCGACAGGATGACGTGGTCACCGACGCCGTACAGAGGATGGCCGGCCGGCGGGGGCTCCTGGGCGAAGACGTCGACCGCGGCCCCGGCGATGCGCTGGTCGGCGAGCGCCCGCGCGAGCGCGGGCTCGTCGACGCTGGCGCCGCGCCCGACGTTGATGAAGTAGGCTGTGGGCTTCATCGCGCCGAGCTCGCGCGCGCCGATCATGTGCTGGGTCTCGCGGGTCAGTGGGGCGCACATCACGACGACGTCCGAGCCGGCCAGCAGGTCGGTCAGCTGCGCCGGCGAGAACCACGCGTCGGGCAAGCGGCCCTCGGGATCCCCCGTGCCGGCCGGGCAGTAGCCGTGATCGGCGCGCCGAGCCGGATCCCGCTTGCACGCGAGCACGCGCATCGCGAACGCGGTCTTGGCAATGCGCGCGAGCTCGCGCCCGATGCTGCCGTAGCCGATGATGCCGAGCGTCGCCCCGCGCACCGCGGTCGGGACGAACAGCGGCCAGCGCTGCTCGTCGGGCGGCCAGACGCCCCGAGCCTGCCACTCGACCATGCGGGGCACGCGATGCGCCAGCGCCAGGAGCGCCGTCATCGCGTACTCGGCGACGGTCGCCGCGTGCACGCCGCTGGCGGTCGTGAGGGCGAGCGCGTTGTCGGCGTAAAGCGGGTGCTCGTGGAGCCCGTTCACGCCCGCCATGTGCACCTGGACCCACTTGAGGCGCGGCGCTCGCGAGCGATCGCGCGGGAGCATCCCGCCGTAGAGGATCTCCGCGCTCGCATAGTCGGCGGTCGCGGGATCGGCGCGCGTCACGGTCAGCCGCGGCGAGACCCGCCGCAGCCGGTCGAGCTGGGCGTCGTCGAATGCGGTGGTCACGAGCACGTCGGGCATGGCGGTCGCGCGTTCTCTTACTTCGATTGGGTCAGCGCGCGCAGGGTCTCCTCCAGGCGCTTTTGCTCGGCGCCGTAGGTCGCCCAGTCGCCCCGCCGAAGCGCGTCCTGCGCCCGGCTCCAGATCTCCCAGGCCCGCTGGCCGAGCTGGCGCGCGCTGGCCGCGCCCTCCGCCGACCCCTCGGTGGAGGACGTCGAGGGGGTGGCCGCGGACGTCGCCGTCGGACGTCCGCCGAAGATCCGCGAGAGGGACTGCTCGAGCGTCGGCTCCATGGCGATCTGGTTCCCGTACGCCACGATCACCCGTCGGAGCTCGGGAAGCGCTCCCTGCTCGGCGGCGGCCAGGTACAGCGGCTGGACGTAGATCAGCGACTGGTCGATGGGGATCGCCAGCAAGGAGCCGCGGATGACCGACGAGCCACGCTGGTTCCAGAGCGAGAGCTGCTGGGAGATGATCGGGTCCTGATCGATCCGGGCGTCGATCTGGCGCGGTCCGTAGACGAGCTTCTGCTTGGGAAAGTTGAAGACGATCAGGCGGCCGTAGTTCGGCGGATCCGAGCGCGCGGCCATCCACGCGATCATGTTGTCGCGACGCGCCGGATTGAAGAGCGTGAGCAGGATGAACTCCTCCTTCTGCTCGCCCGGCAGCCGCATGATCGTAAAGTAGGGCTCCATGTCGCGGTCGCGCCCCTCGATGGCCCGACGCGGCACCGCCCAGAGATCCTCCTTGTTGTAGAACACCTGCGGATCGAGCATGTGGTAGGTCGCGTACTTGCGGGCCTGGATCGCGAAGAAGTCTTCGGGATACCGGATGTGGCGGCGGAGCGTCTCCGGCATCTTGTCGAGCGGCTTGAGGAGGCCGGGGAAGGCACCGCCGTACGCGCGCACGATCGGGTCGGTGTCGTCGGCCCGATAGAACGTCACCGAGCCGTCGTAGGCGTCGATCGTCACCTTCACCGAGTTCCGGATGTAGTTGCCCATGCCGGGCACGGGCTCCGAGTACGGATAGCGGTCGGTCGTCGTGTAGCCGTCGAGCATCCAGATCAGGCGCCCGTCGTCGTCGACGACCATGTACGGGTCGCGGTCGAAGCGGAAGAAGGGCGCGATCTGGCGCACGCGCTGGGTGACCGTCCGGTAGATCATGATGCGGCTCTGGTCGGTGAGGTCGTTGGACAGGAGGATCTTGATCTCGCCGAACCGCATCGCGAACGCGACCTTGCGGAAGAACGAGGAGAGCGGGATGCCGCCGACGCCGCTGTAGGTCGTGTAGACGTTCTGGTCGCCCGAGGGATAGTCGAGCTCCTGGGACTTGGTCCTGACCAGGACGTATTCGTTGGACACTTCTCCGTAGTAGATCTGGGGCCGCGTGATCTTCGGGAAGCCGCTCGTCGACTGGGGCGGGATGTCCTTGACGAGGAACTCCGGCAGGCCCTCGGCGGTGATCCGGTTGACCGGCCCCACCACCGCGCCGTAGCCGTGCGTGAACGTCAGGTGCTCATTGATCCAGATCCGCGACTGGAGGTGCTGGTACGAGAGCTCGCGGGGTGACAGCATGAGCTGCCGGTACTCGCCGTTCACGACGTAGCGGTCGTTGTCCACGTC